>Ga0209572_1000188_pt1 | contig 128824 bp, 125 predicted proteins | sample EBPBio232012_DNA_FD_185867 | JGI IMG/M metagenome (GOLD analysis project Ga0209572, IMG submission 185867) | Wastewater treatment Type I Accumulibacter community from EBPR Bioreactor in Madison, WI, USA - Reactor 1_1/23/2012_ DNA (SPAdes)... | ecosystem: Engineered > Bioreactor > EBPR >...
ATGGGGGACACCTCCTAGCTGTCCAAATAATTCTTGTTCGCCTATTCCGATCACTGGACCTTGAGCCCTCAATGCGCACCTGCTTTAGGACTGGCTCGGCCTTCACGATCATCGAACTGATCGTGGTCGCTACAGTTGTGTTGATTATTGTCGGCTTGTTAAACTCCGTCCTTGGCACCTCGAAACGAGATGCTCTCATCACGGACGACATCTCTAAGTTGAGGCAGATTGGTTTGGCTGCGAGCATCTATGAGAGTGACTTTGATGGATCCCATCCGCTAAGTACCCAGCCCTTGCTATCGAACGGAAGAATTGAAGGTCATCTAGTTCAATCAGCTCTCGATCCAACAAGGGAGGGATGGCTCAACTTAATTGTTTTGTCGATGTCAAAGACAAATCCTAACTTCGCCCGTCGGTTGCCAGCTACTCGTGTTTCCTTTACCGGTACAGGTGACCTCTTTAGGGGGAAAATGCGCAGTGAAGTGCAGTCCTCACCCGGCGCAGGATGGCTGATAGCATTTTCAACCAATAGGAGCGCAAATGTTGGCATGCCCGAGGAAATGCTCGAGGGGCCCTTTTTAAGATTGACTTTTGAGGGTGCGGTTGTGAGGCGGAAATCTGCCGAGCGGAACAGAGAGCTCGTATACATTGATTTATTCAGGGATCCATTATAGATATGGAGCGGTACCAAAGTACGAGCAGTGTCAGTAGGTCGGTCAAGCTATACTCCTGGCTTGCTTCTTGGCTTGTAGTCTCGATTGTTTTGGGTGCTTTGGGCACATGGCAGTCTGATGACTACGCACTGGGTTCCAATATTTCCAGGTGGACGGCTCTCGCATTTGTCCTGTTGCCCGTCACGTATTTATCCACTAGTCTCTACGTCCGCGGACGCGGTGTTTTCGTCCCGTTCGCCTGGTCCTTCCTTGCATTTGCATCCGCTCTGATACGCTTTCTCGCTCATCTCAGCTCGTATTCAACGCAGTATCTAGCTCAGTATCTTTTTATCCCGGCGGTCGTCTTTTTTCTCGTAGGCTTGCTCTATGTAGCTTTGCTCCACATCATAGTAGCTCTGTTTAATAGTAAGAGTGACAAGGGAATCGCCAGGCGCACGTCAGCGGACTGAACCCAAAACCTCCGCCGCATGACCGGCGGGTTTGACTTTATTCCAGACTCCCTCGACCTTGCCATCGGCACCCACGAGGAAGGTGGTGCGCTCGACGCCCATGTACTTCTTGCCGTACATCGACTTCTCCACCCACACACCCAGAGGCTCAAGTAGCGCCTTGTCTTCATCGGCGAGCAGCGTGTACTCCAAGCCATGCTTGGTAGCGAACTTCTTGTGAGACTTCACCGGATCCGGGCTGATGCCGATGATCGGGGTGTCGCCGAAGTCGGGAGCAGATGCTTGGAACTCACAGGCTTCCACGGTGCAGCCGCTGGTGTCGTCTTTGGGATAGCAGAAGACCACGAACGACTTCCCGGCAAAGTCGGCATTCGACCAGACTTTGCCATCTTGATCTGGCAACGAAAACGACGGAAACGCATCACCCACATTCAACATAACTCCCTGTACTACGGAGGCCCGCCGCGCATGATTTCCGATTCAATCAGGATTAGGTCACAGGGGCGTCGAAACGATTCTCGGCCTAGGTAACCTCGCGCCATCATGTCGAGGGAACAGCATCAAGACATTCGTATCGGAACGCTTGCCGGAATGGCCAATGCGCTCAGCTATCTGCCCCAGATTCTTCCGTACGGATTCGAGAGTTTTGAGCTCACTACCTGGGCAAGACTCCCCGAAGGACTCGACCTTGCCGACCACGGCAAGAACGTTCAGGATCTCCTCGGCGATCATGCCATCATCAGCAGCGTCGGCATCTATGGCAACCCTCTGCAAGAGGAAGCCACGGCGACGGACTGGGAAACCCTCATTCGATCGGCCAAGTTCTTTGGTTGCAACGTGGTCTGCGGCTTCGCCGGTGCGCTTGAAGATCGACCGGTGGATGAATCCATGCCGAAGTTCAAGGAAGTGTGGGGGCATCTGGCCAAAGTGGCCGAGGAAGAGGGCGTGAGGATCGCCTTCGAAAACTGCGATATGGGAGGCACCTGGCAGCGTCCCGCGTGGAACATCGCCCACTCGCCGGTTGCTTGGGAGATGATGTTCAACGAAGTCCCGAGTGAAGCTCTTGGTCTGGAGTGGGAGCCATGCCACCAAATGGTGAGTTTGGTCTCGCCGCTGCCTCAACTCAAGAAGTGGGTGAATCGGGTGTACCACGTGCATGGCAAAGACGCGAGCATCGAATGGGATGTCTTACGCAGCGAAGGTCTGCGGAGCGGAAAGCAGTTTGTCTGGCACCGCACACCGGGCTTCGGCGATACCAACTGGACGGACATCATCACGATTTTGCGCATGAACGGTTGGCGCGGCGCGATTGATATCGAAGGCTGGCACGATCCTGTCTATCGCGACGACCTTGAAATGACCGGCCAAGTGCACGGCCTCAACTATTTGAAGGCTTGTCGCGGCGGAGCGTATGTTCCCAGCCCGGCGGAGAGATAGACTGACACCATGATCGCGGCCCTTCTTTCCACTTTTCTCATGAGCACATCCGAGTCATTCGTCGCCCCAGGTGCAGATATCGAACAGATTCCTGGCACCTATCGATTCACCGAAGGCCCGGTGTGGACCAAGCGGAATACCTTGATCTTCAGCGACATCCCGGCGAACAAGCTCTATGAGCTTGATGGAAAGGAGGTCTCGGTCTACCGCGATCCGAGCCATAACGCCAACGGCCACACGATTGATCACGAGGGCAATCTCTACACCTGCGAACACGGAAGCCGAACCGTCACCGTGACTCTGAAGGACGGCACGGTGAAGACCATTGCGGACTCCTACGATGGCAAGAAGCTGAACAGCCCCAACGACATCGCGATTCATCCAGAAGGTTGGGTTTTCTTCACCGACCCTAGCTACGGGATTCGTACAGAACAGCAGGAGCAAGCAGCTCGCTATGTGTTCTGGCTTGATCCGGCGACGTTGAAGCCTGAGGTGTTCGCCACGGGCCGTGCTCAACCAAATGGTTTGGTCTTCTCTCTCGATGGGTCGAAGCTCTACTTGGCGGATTCGGAAGCAGGTGGAATCGAGGTGTACCCGGCTGGTCTCACCAAAGGGGCTCAGCCGATTGCCAAGTGGGAAGCTCCCGGCCCGGATGGATTGCGACTCGACACCGCAGGCAACGTCTGGGCGGCCTGCGGCGATGGCGTGCGCGTCTATTCCCCCGCAGGAGAGTTGTTAGAAACCATCAAGTTCCCGCAGCAACCGGCCAATCTTTGCTTCGGCGAGGATGGCAAGACGCTCTTTGTCACGGCTCGCACCGGGGTCTACAAAGTGCGTCTGCGTATCAGGGGCATCATGCCGGGATTTCCGCGCGACTAGCTTGGCGGCGGCACGGGCGGCGGGCCGCTCGGTCGAGGGGGTTCGTCGCCCGGATCCGGGGTCGAGGGCGACTCGAACGGGGACGGGAAGGGATTCTGAGCTTCTGGAGCCGGTGGCCCTCCGTAGCCCGGCATCGATGTGCCGTATTGGCGTGGATAGGGCGTCGCGAAGGTCTGCGATCCTCCCCCAATGCGGATCTCCGCAAGGTCGCGATAGAGCACTCCCGTCGCCACCAGCGTGACGGGCAGGGCGAAGAGGTACGGAAGACAGCACATGAGGTAGCCCACCATCATGAGCAGACCACCAGCGAGGAGCCAGAGCATCATTTGGCCTTGGCACCGGCTTGTCAATTCCCAACTTCGCTTGATCGCGTCAAGCGGCGAATAGTCCTCGTAAACAACGGCGGCGGAAGCAAGCCAGAGTCTGCCCGTGATGTAAAGCATGGCAACACCTGCGAAGATGCCCCCGCAAACCATGCCGCCGATGGCGCCGCCAATTGCTGCGCCCGCAGCTTCCGAATTTCCTTGTTGGAGTGCGGCAGCGCCGATGATTGGCCCCATGAAGAGCACTGCAAAAACAGCGATGATCGGCACCGTGGCGAGAGCGGTGAGAACCCCGACTCCCAGCAACTTCCCAAACTTGTTGAGGGCGCGAAAACCTTGACCAACTTCGACTTGCTCTCCCGACATCGCATGGTAGCCCATCTGCAGAACGCCTCCGTACATCACGTAGTTCAAGCCCATCTGCAACAACCATGAGATCACAGCTGAGCCAATAAACAACCCGATTGACGCTGCACTGTCTCCGGACATCAGCACGGTATTGATGAACTGGCCACCCATGCTCACGCCAAACTGAACCACTAGGGCGACCAATGCGAACGCGACAAAGTGCGTCCAGTTCTTTGCTGTGAGGTCAAAGCCTTCGGTGAAAGCGTTCCAATCAAATCTCCCTCGAGGTGGAGTGGTCATTCCCGGTGCGACGTATCCCATAGAGCTCCGGTCCGACTATACACCAGCGAGTGCCCAGATGTCGCAACCAGGATCACGGATTCCCGTTGCTCGGAGGGATCTGCTGCCCAGGCAGAGGAGCCTGGTTCGGCAAAATGATTGGGTTCAGAGGCCTCCGAGTCCCAGGTGAAGTCGGCCCGGGCGGTGTCGGGCCAGGAGGCATCGGTGCCCCAGCCGCCCTCGGGTAGGGCGATGCCTGATGCTGCATTCCCCCGAGCCAGAGTCCGCTCAGGTCACGGTAGAGCACGGTCTCCGCGACAATGACCGCCGGGATGACAAAGAAGATGAGCAGGAAGCACAAGCACCCCGCCAAGCCCGCCAGCAACTGAATGACCGTCAGCCAGAGCATGATGCGCCAGTGGCAACTTGCGGAGAGTTGCCAGGCGCGTCGCATCGCATCCACAGGGGCCATTCCCTCCAGCACCACCGCAGGCCGGGCGAGCATGAAACGCCCGGTTAGATAGAGCGTGATTGTCCCCAGAACCAAGAAAGCCACCGAGTATCCACCAATCCTCCCGAGCGCTTGCTGTTCCATGTTCCCGCTGCGGGCCAGGGCGACGAAATCGAAAAGCCCCACGCCCAAAAGCACATGGTTGAGAACTGTAATCGGGATGAAGAGGATCGAAATGAGGATGCTGACGCCCAGCAAGCGCCATGTCCAGCCCAGGCCAGAAAACCCCACCTCAACCGAGACCGGTTCGTTGGAGATGGCGTTGCGAGCCATCGTGTAGCCGCCCGCCATGAAGGCGGCAGCGGTGGTGTAGAACACAAAGTTGTCGGGAACGAAGAGGAGAATGTCCGTGATCAACTCGGGGACTTCGTCCGGGAAAACACGCCGGATCCCCGTAGTCACCGCCATCCAGATGAAGTCGAGGACACAGGCGATGACCCCGGCGAGAACCGTGTACGCCACAAACAGCGGCCAATTTTTTGCCGTCAGTTCGATCCCCTCAAAGATCGACTGTAGATCATGTCGACCGCGGGGCGGTCGCGAATATCCCGTGCCTGGAAACCCCATTTTCCCCGTCAACAGGATACTTGCCCGAGCTTCAAAAAGATGCGGCGGAGCAAGGTGCTCCGCCGCATTCGGTCGCGATTGGCCGACGACTTACTCTTCGTCGGTCAGCACCGGTTGTTCGATGCCGTCCTCATCTTCCTCGAACTCGGGATTGTCACCTTCGTCCGGTGCATGAACAAGTCGCGCGATTGAGGCAACGGTGTCGCCATCTTTGAGGTTGATGAGCTTCACGCCCTGGGCCACACGCTTGACGAGCCGGATATCCTTGATCTTGATGCGGATGCCCTGGCCTCCGTTCGTCAAAACCACGAGCTTATCTTGCTCTTCCACGACCTCGGCACTCACGATCTTGCCCGTTTTGTCGGTGCAATTCATGGTGAGGATGCCCGATCCGCCCCGGGTTTGGCCGCGATACTCGCTGAGTTCCGTGACCTTTCCGTAGCCGTTCTCACCCACCACGAGGAGACGGTGCTCATTCTTGGCAATGTCCGCGCCGACGATGTAATCGCCTTCTTTCAGCTTCATTGCCCGAACGCCACCAGCGGCCCGTGAGCGGCTCGTCGCATCGGTCTCCTTAAACCGGATCGACATGCCGTTGTGGGTGACAATGATGATATCGTTGTTCCCTGCGCTCGTGAGAACCCAGCCCAACTTATCACCTTCCTCAATATCAAAGGCGCGCAGACCGTTGCTTCGCAGATTGCTAAAGCTGTCCATCGGGGTGCGCTTGATTTCACCGTACTTGGTGATCATCGTCAGGAAGCCCTCGCCACGGATGTCCTTGACGCTGACCGTTGCGGTGACGCCTTCATCGCTCTCAATCGCGATGTAGTTAATCACGGGCATTCCTCGGCTGTAGCGGCTCGACTCGGGGATGTCGTAGGCGCGGAGCTTATAGACCCGACCACGATCAGTGAAGAAGAGAATGAAGTGGTGCGTGTTCACCTGGAAGAGGTGAGCCGGCTCATCGTCCTGCTTCATCACGTTCTTCATGCCCTTGCCGCCGCGCTTTTGCTGACGGTAGGCATCGACGCTGATCCGCTTGATGTATCCATCGCGGCTGATGCTGACGATGGCTTCTTCTTCCGGAATCAGGTCTTCTTCGCTGAAGTCGCCCGCCTCCCGAGCAATGATCTTGGTGCGGCGCTCGTCGCCATGCTTGTCGCGCATCGCGATGATTTCGCTCTTCATGATCGAAAGCATGCGTTGCTCGTCGGTCAGGATGTGCATCAGGTCTTGCACGCGGAGCAGGGCCTTCTTGTAGTCCGTTTCCAGCTCGGCTTGATCAAGCTGAGTGAGACGTCGGAGCTGCATGGCGAGAACCGACCGTGCCTGCGCCGGGCTCATCCCGAAGTCTTCAATCAGTCGCATCATCGCCGCGTTTTGATCCACCGAAGCGCGGATGGCGGCAATGATTTCATCGAGGAATCGACGGGCGATTTGGAAGCCTTCGAGGGTGTGCACTCGCTCGAGTTCGCGAAGGATTTCGAATCGAGTGCGACGGCGGATGATGTTCTTGCGGTGCCGGATGTACTCATCCAGCAGCACGAGGAGCGGGCTGACCCGGGGTGCGCCATCCACGAGGCTGAGCATCGTGCAGCCAAAAGTGGTGCGAAGCGGGGTGTGCTTCAGCAGATAGTTCAGAGCCTTGTTCGGGTTGACATCGCGGCGAAGTTCGACTTCGATCCGCATGCCCCGCTTGTCCGAGTAGTCCTGGACGTCGGTGATGCCATCAAATTTTTTGAGCTTGGCCAAGGTAGCGATGTTCTTCACCAGGTTCGTCTTGTTCACCTGGTACGGAAGCTCGGTGATGACGATTTTGCTCTTGCCCATGTCGGTGGGTTCGATCATCGTTTTGGCTTGCATCACCACGCTGCCGCGACCCGTTTCGTAGGCATCCTTGATGCCTTTCTTGCCCATGATGAGGCCGTAGGTCGGGAAGTCGGGGCCCGGGAGATGCTCCATGATCTCCTCGAGCGTGCACTCCGTGTTATCAAGGCGGAAGAGAATCGCGTTGCAGACCTCAGTGAGGTTGTGCGGAGGCATGGACGTGGCCATACCAACCGCGATGCCTTGCGATCCATTGCAGAGCAGGTTGGGGAACTTACCCGGCAAGAACATCGGCTCTTGCTTCTCGTTCGAGTAGTTCATCATCCAGTCGACGGAATCCTTTTCCAGGTCTTCCATCAACTCCATCGCGATCGGTGCCAGTCGGCACTCGGTGTATCGCATGGCGGCCGGAGGATCGCCGTCGATGGATCCGTAGTTCCCTTGTCCCGTGATGAGCGGATAGCGGAGGGTGAAGTTTTGCGCCATCCGCACGAGGGTCGGATAGATGACCTGCTCGCCGTGCGGGTGATATTCGCCGCTGGTCATGCCGCAGACCTTGGCGCACTTTTGGTAGCCGCCATCCGGCGTGATATTCATCTCCCGCATCGCGTACAGAATCCGGCGTTGAACCGGCTTCATGCCATCGCGCACGTCGGGGAGTGCCCGCGAGATGATGACGGACATCGCGTAGTTCACATAACTACGCGCGAGCTCTTCATCGAGAGCTACGGTTGGGATTTCTCGTTCCTGATCAGGCACTGTTCCTTCCAGACGAACCGCCTCGGCGCGGAGACGCAGAGGCGGTCATTTATGCCCCAGATTCTACCTGGTTTGGGGCGGCTCTAGCGGGATCGTTCAGGTTCAAATTTAGAAATCCCCAGGCTCAAAAGCACTGGGGATTTCTGAGGTTCGCTGAAGAGCGAACTTAGGCCTTGCGGCGTCGGGCAGCGAGGGCTGCTGCACCAGCAAGGAGGATCATCGTGGCCGGTTCCGGCACGACGTCTGCATCAAGAGTGATGTTGTCGGTTCGGAAGTTGGCCGAAGCGGAGGTGGCTCCGTTGAACGTCCAGCGGATCGCCACGTTGGCTTGACCGTCGAGTGCGGTCGGCAGAGCGAGGGTGACCAGGCTGGCCGGATCGCCATAGCCCACCGTGTTGGCATTGAAGTTCGCCACGATGGAGTTCCAGCTGGAGCCGCCGTCGATGGAGTAGTCAATGTCAACGTCGTTGAAGCCGGTGCCGCTGCGGCGGGTGGCTTGTCGCAGAACCTGGTTCGAGAGCAGGCTGGCGTTGTAGTTGAGAGTCAGGGTGCCGTTGTTTCCGTTGGTTCCCACAACCGCGAGGTCGAACGTTGCGCCATTGCCTTGGTCGTTGTTGGTCGTCCCGGTGAAGCTGAAGTAAGAGCCATTCACGGAACTGCCGGTGATCGGGAAGGTCGGGGCGTTGAACGACGTGCTCAGCGCGCCGCTGACCGTGTTCGTGCTGGCGGTGAACAGGGCGGCAGCCGAGGACTGGTCGTTGAAACCGTAGTGAAGAACGAGCGTGGCTTGGGCCGACGCACCAACGAGCGCGACCGCTCCGAGGGCAAGGAATCGATTCATAGTAAGCAACCTCTCCGAAGCCACACGGCTCCGACGTTCTCTATGTTAACGGATTGCAACGGCCCGCCGCTCAGAATTCCGGGTCCTCCCGTGCCAACCGGGCCCCTCGGCACGAAGAACCAGAAAAAATACGAGGGCCGGATGGATCGCTCCATCCGGCCGTTTCGCTTTCTCTTCCGTAAATGGTCACTTTCCAGGAGGAGCAGTAAGCCAAGACTGCCCCATATCCGTTCGGAATCCCCAGTTCTGACCACTCGTCGGATCCTGCCCTTCGACCCTGACATACGGACGGGTCTTCGACTTCTTCAAAGTCGGGCCGCTCTCAGCCCACAATTCAGCCTCCTGCTGGCTGGAAAACCCGAGTTCCTTGTAGTTGTCCTTTACCCGGCGAACCATCTCGTCTTTGAGCTCTTTTGGCCACCCATTTGACGAACCATTCATTGGCATCATTGCCAGCAGTCGAGCTGACTCACTGTTTGCCCATGTCAAGAAGTTGAGATAGGCCTCGCGCATCTTTACCCGTTGCACTTCACGGATCTCGCCTACCTGTTTGGCGATCTCACTGTAGATCATATCAAGCCGATGTTCGCTCGTGATGTCGACAACGCTCAGGCACATCGGAAGCATCCTATATCCGCTCCCCTCAAAGGGCGACTTCGCTCTGCGATCCGGCCCCACCGGAAGATAACTTTCGTCAGCCTGTTCATCTGCGACTTCGCTGACGCGATCTGGTTCTTGCCGGTCACCTGATTGCCCGGAGATAGCAACATCAACCGACTTACCATTTAGTTCAAGGGTGACCGTCAGAGTTGAGGAAATCACCGCATTAAAGTCTGGTGAGCGAGTCAGGCGATCCCCGCGGAGCCCTGCCGATTCGCTCACAAATCGCTTAAGTTCATTCAAGAGTGCTGGATCACTATTCTTATCGATCTTGAGGTCGGTCTCTCGCGCCAGCTTCTCATGTAGTTTAGCCAGCTCCTTCATCTTGTAGAGCGGGAGGTATTCCTCTGAGACTAACGCTTTCCAACCTTTCCCACGGATAAGGTGCCAACTTTCCCCGTCGCCTTTAGATTGAAACTCCTGTGGCGATAGCCCATGAAAAGCATGGAACTCAGTGTCAATCACGGGTCTTAGACCCACGACTACCCGGAGTTCCCCAGATCCGTCATTGAGACGGATCTGGGGGTTCGTTTGCATGAGAAATGCCGTAATGAGCGTACCGATCACTCGGTTAAACTCCACTTGATGTAGTCAAGTTTAGGATTGACTGGCCAAACGCGTTGCCTGTATACCGAAAACGGCGGATCCACTTGGTTGTTAAAAGTCCAGGCGTCAGACTCGGTCTTTTCGGCATAGGTGAGGATAACCTGACCATACTCGCCAGGATTAAGCCACACTTCTGTGTACTGTGCTGGGTTTCCGAACCCGTTGGGGTAAGGGTTGCGTCCTGGCCCGGGCGGAACAGGGACTAACTTCGTTCCCAAAGTCCCCAAACCTACTGTCCAGGTCGGTGGATACTCCATCGCAGATCCGGACACAGTATCATTCAGTGTCGAGTAGGTGATGTAGGGCAGTCTCCAGGTACAAGGCCCCATTCCAGCTGGACCGATCGGCGTCGTGACATTCTCGGATGTTACCGACGGAAAACCTGGAGGTCTCGTCCAGTCGGACGTAGGCATCGAAAGAGCGACAAGTGTGAGTAAGAGATATGTCCCCATGACTAAAACGCTACCCCCCCCCCGATGTTGACAGTCAATATGTGCAGGAATGTATGCGCAATTTAATACGTATTGTTTCGTGCAGTTTCGCGTGGCCCTTTGCAACCTGGCACGGGAGCATTCTGGATCGGAAAGTCCAACAAGTCATGGAGTACCGGAGGCGTCCTCAATCCGGTACTCCATTCACCGATTTGGCCAGATTCAGTAGAGTCGTTGCGCGGCGGGCAGGGCCCAGAGTTGGCTCATCATCACCGACATGCCCGAATTTGCGCCCGTGCTCCATCGGAAGTTACAGTCCAGATGTTCGATCGGATAAACCGCAACGATCTCTGGGTCTGCATTGATGAACTCGGTGACGGTTTGGGTCGGGAACCGCTCAAGAAGCCCAGGGATTCCCGTCAAGTGCGAACGCAACAATCCCTTGGACCGCGCGTCCAGTTCCGACACGCGCTTCGCCGCCCTCATCTTTGCCCGATCTTGGCGACCCGATTCAGAGAGCCACTCCAAGTATGGGCTGTAAGCTGCCCCACACTCTTGAATCTGAATCTCTCGCGCTGTTTTCACTTGCGCAAAGAGTTCAACGAGATCTTGATCGGGCACCACGCTTGTGCCTTCTGCCGAGTAGACATGAAACTCTGGGGGCGAGTACGTGTTTGTCATCAGTAGGGAGCCGCCGCCTTCAGGGAGCCGAGCGACATTCGGGAAGGTGTCGAGAGCGGTGTATGGATCGAGATCTGGTTCCGGGCGTTGGTTTGGCAACGTCACCCTGACCGTCACGTCACCAAGCTTCAGAACGATTGCGGTCTGGTGAGTGAGTCGTACGGCAAAGCCAGGAGCCTCAGTGTGGTTCAGAAATGACTCGCCGAGGGATCGAACAAAGAAGTCCTTCATCTCACTCATCACAAAAGGAGAACTTTTCGAGTCAACCACCCGCCGATTTTCCGCCCGAGCTTGACGATAGAACTCAGCAAATCGCTTCATTTTGTGAAGAGCAAGGTAGTCCTCGCTGACAATGGCTTGCCAAGTCGCCCCCTTGAAGTGATGAAAGCGTTTGCCATCAGCAAGGAGCGCAAATGAGTAGTCGTCGCGCTTCTGATACATAAATGTATCCTGAGCCGACCAAGTCTGCGTCGTGACAACGAATTGCCGAAGAGCGGGACGCGGTGCAGGAGTTTGAGCCAGACACAAGCTGGATGCGCTCATCAGGGCAAGCGCGGAGTATGCGAATTTCACAGTGATTCCCCTCGACCACCCACCCACCAGCAGCGGATGCGTCGCAGTAAAGAGCTAACCCTGATTTCTGCCCGAAATCGGAGTTATCTCCGGTAAATCGGACGTTTATCCAACGGCGTGGTTACGACAAAACAAAATAGCTCTTCTGGCAACCAACAGTTCCGCCGAAAACGTCCGATAATCAGAGAGACAGTGCCCTCGCACAAACACGAGGGGCTCGGACGAGGGACATGATAAAGCTGAGGGCTTTTACGCTGATTGAGTTGCTGGTCGTGATCGCGATTATCGCCGTCTTGGCGGCGCTCGTTTTCCCGGTATTCCTCACCGCCAAGGCAGCGGTTCATCAAATGGGCGTCGGTCGGGTGATGGGTCAAAACTACACGGCCACCACCCTCTACATGTCCGATCACGACGATACATTCCCTCTCGCGATGTACCACGATGGTCTGCGTACCGTGGCCTGGTTTGGATCGCAGATCGAAGCGAATGAGTTTGACCCCAACCAAGGGCTCATTGCCCCCTACCGAAAGGGCAAGCTCCCGAAGGATCCCTCGCTGGTGGCTCAACCTTACTTCGGAGATCCCACCGGAATCGGCTACAACTGGGGCGTCATCGGCTCAGATATGCACATCTCCGGGGACTACAGCGACTTCCCCAACTGCTCCGGCGCGGCGGCTCCTGGTCAGATTGAAAATCCGAGTCGGACAGCCGTCTTCGCCACCACCGCCTACTATTCCGTCCCCTGGCGCGATGGCGATGGGCAAAAGTATGAGTTCGCCTTCTTCGATCCCATGGAAACCTGGAATGGGGTTCCGAACCTCGATTTCCGCCACATGGGACAGGTGAAAATGGACAATGCCAAAGAGGAAGTCACCTCCACCGGGCATGCTCTGATCCTGTTTGCCGATGGGAATCTCAAGGTCGCCAAAGAGGCTCAACTGAAATCCGAGTGGTTTTGGCGACAAACTACGCCATAACTTTGCCGCATTTCTGCGATTTCTCTCGTCGGAAAAGATAACACCCGATGAGCACGGAACCGGAGACCACCTCGACCGCCCCTGAATCCATCGACGTCTATCAGGTCACGGCGATCCTGATCGAACAAATGGCCTCGATCGCCTGGCAAAAGCTCGGCCTTCAGCCCGACCCCATCGCAGGCAAAGTCATCAAAGATCTGGGCCAAGCCAAAGTCGCGATTGATATTGTCGGGGAGCTGAGCCAGCACCTCATTCCCCAACTCGACGGCTCGGATGCCCGGCGCATCCAAAATCTCGTCTCAGACCTCAAAATCAACTTTGTTCAAAAATCAGCGGAGGCCTCCTCATGACCCCTCTGCTCACCACGGAACGCCAGAACACCTTTCTGAATCACTTTTCCGAACTGGCCGACGTAGTCGAAGACGCTTGTCGCTACGGCATCTCGCCCGGCTTGGAAACGCGATATGCCGGCGTCCGGGCGTGGATGCTGACGAACTATCGCGGATTCAAGCAAGGCCTGACTCCGTACCTGCCGCAGGCCGTCCGGAAGGGCAATCTCAGTTGGGAGGCTCCCCGTGATTCGGTCGAATCCCTGTTCCACTCACCAACCTTGGATGAACTGTGCCGACGCTCTCAAGTTTCGCTTGGACAAACCCTCTCTCAGACCCGCCATGCGGTTCAGGAGTGTTTTGAAAAGAGCGGTACTCTCCAGGCATGATCCTGAGAGCGTGGCACCCCGATGATGTCGTCGCCAGCGCGGGGTTGTGGAACCAACTCGGCCCCTCCAAATACGCCATTTCGCCGGAGCTTCTGAAGGCCAAAACCTTCGATCACCCCACCTTCTCTCCGGAGGCATCATTCGCCATCGAGGACGCAGGAGAGATTCAGGGCTTCATCGCCATCAAGTCGAGCCCGGTTCCTGGTCTCTACTTGGGAGCTGATTTTCCACGGGTCCACCTCAACTCATTGGCGTTCCGATCCGCAGAGGCCGGCGCGCTCCTGATGGATGCCGCGAAGCAGGCGGTCTCTGGTCGAGGCGCGATCCTTTTCGGTCAAGACAGCGGCCACTTCTTCCCTGGCGTGCCCGAAGAAGCCACCCACCTGATGAGCTTTCTGGAGTCGCAAGGATTTCTTCGCGAAGGAGAATATCCCGCCCACGATCTTGAACACGATTTGGCCGAATACGCGCCACCACGGGGTTCGCTCGATCCACTGGATCAAGCCGGAGTGCGGCTCCTGCGGTGCACCCCGAATGACGAAGAAGCCCTCGAAGAGTTTCTCATCCGAGAATTCCCTGGACGCTGGCACTACGACACGGTGATCCACAAGTGCCGTCATCAGGACGAGCATGGGGATGTTTTTGCCCTCTATGTAGGAGATTCTGTCGAAGGATTCGCCTACACCCAGAGCTGGGAAACCACGAAGGAGCCGGTCGCAGGATGCGTGTGGGCCCAGGATTTGGGCGAAAACTGGGGAGGTCTCGGCCCGATTGGTGTCTCCCAGCGCGTACGAGGCAAGAAATTCGGCGGAGCCGTGCTGGCTGGCGCCCTCGACGAACTTCGGAAAGCCGGGGTGCGCAGGTGCATCATCGACTGGACGTCGCTCGTGGATTTCTACAACAAATACGGCTTCCAAGTGAACCGTCGGTACTGGACGTATCGACACCCCGGCACCTAGTTCGACAAAATCCCCGCCCGAATACCAGCACGCAAGGTTGCCGATTCACGGAAAACCTCAGATATGCGAGGGATGCAGGTAGCAATGGGCATGGCGATGCTGACAATCGTCGGCGGAGTCGCAAGTTTTCCGGTGATCGCCAAAGGCGCACCGCAAATCGCCGCGATGGGAATGGCGTCGGGTACCGCCGCCAAACTAGCAGGCGATCAGACCACGGGTCTCAAGAAGGCCACCGAGGGCGCAAAGTCGGTGAAGTCTCTGGGAGACAAGCGAGCGAAGGAGGCCAATGAACTGATGGCTGACGCTCCGAAGTCTGCTGGCGGAGCTCAAGCTCTGCACGGCAAGGTTTTCCAACCCGGCGAAATCATCGCCGCCTTTGGCGCGAATCCAACGAAAGCCGCGAAGGATCTCGTTGGAGTGCCGGTGCAGGTCAACGGCGTCGTGCTGGAGCAAAAGGATCGTGGCGACCACGTGATGGTCATGCTCGGCCCCGAGGGAGGAGATTCCAGCGCCCCGATTTTTGCGTTCCGCATGCCCAAGGGTACGGCACCGTTTGAGCCAGGCAAGCCGATCACTTTGGAGGGCACGTTTGTGTTCCGCACCAAGGTCGATGGAATGGCGAATGAAATCTATCTCGTCGAGAGCACGGGAGCGCAAGGCCCCGCTGCCGCAGCGGCCCCCGAAGAGCCGAAGGTGCCCTTCGATGGCTGGCGATACGTCGGTTCCGTGCAAACCAAAGAGGGCTCGACGGGAGTCTTCACCCGGGATGGCGAGACGATTTACGCACAGAACGGGGATATCTTGAGTGACGGCGTGAAGGTCTTCGGCATCAAGGCGGGCGAGGCGACCTTCGTCATTGACGGCGAGAAATCGGTCGTCACCCCCTGGTAAACGCTTTTTTCCTGCGTGTTCTCCAAAAAGCTCAACGGGTCAGCTCGACGCTGGCCCGTTTGCTTGTATCTGCCCCCATCTGTCGCGCTGGCCCGATTCTTGCGTCGGCCACCCCGGGGGGCAATGCGCCCTCTCTCTGCGGAGACTTTTATGAACATGCGATACATTCTCTCTCTTGGTGGACTCTCGGTTCTCCTGGTCGCTCAAGCTTCAGCGACTACCTGGTCGTTCGACCTCCAACCGAAGGCAAACCAACCGGGCTACGGATACAGCGCCGCCGGTGGCAGCGTCAACCGAATCCAGAGCACCTTCAACACCAGCACCCAACGGTTCCGCTACGAAGTCAACATGGGCAATTCCGATAAGGGGACGCTTCCCGACGGATTCTGGCTCGCCATGAACGACGGCCCCAATCCGAAGGGGATCCCCAACGAACTTGCAATCATGTACTTCGATACAGGCGTCACCAACGACGGTAAGGCCAAGCTCACCACGTATGCCTACAACGGTCAGAACGGCAACTCTTCGTACTTCGATGGTAAGCCCGACGCTGGCACCCAAGCTCCGGACAAGATTCTCAGCTCGCTGACGAATACCAGCTGGATCAATGAACTGACCGTCCGCAACGAGGCCAACGGCACCAGAACGATGGTGATCGACATCAACGCCGCTCTGGTGAACGCGCACAAGCCCAAGTACGGCGATTCCTCTCAGTGGGAAGGGGTCCAGTTCGACAACAAGGTCGGCATCTGGTTCCACCAAGTTGACGGTCTCAGCGCAAGCTACGGAAACGATGGATTCCTCACCAACTTCTCCTTCAGCTCGCAGGGCTGGGTCGATGGTGAAAACCTCAATGCCGTGCCCGAACCGGCCACGATGACGATCCTTGCTCTCGCGGCAATGGCTCGTCGACGCAAGAAGCAACAAGCCTAAGCAGTTCACCGCTCTTCGCGGAATCGAAATCGGCCCCTGCAGTCCGCAGGGGCCGATTTTTTGTGGCCTCTCACCCCCTCCCAAACCGGACAAATCGTCCATGCCATCCGGCTTAGGTGACAACCAAACCTGTTTTGATTACCTGGGGCCAATCCGGCTTGCGTCTTGCTCGGAATCTGCTCGACTGATCGGAGTTCCACACTCACCGCTCCACCAGTCGAGGTTACAACTCAATGAAATCCACATATCTGTTCTCAACCGTAGCCCTTGCGTCGGTCCTCGCCGCTGGAGCCAGCGCAACGACCTTCACCTTCGACTGGAAGGCCGGAGATCGCGGCAATGTCATGAACGACGCGGGCAAGCTCATGTCGATCAAGAGCAGCTTCGACACGAAGACCGACGTGCTGAAGTATCAGTTCACCGTCGCCGCCGAAAAGAACGACCCGAAAAACGAAATCAACGGCTTCTATCTCGCCCTCAACAATGGCCCGGATCCATCTGGTCGATCGGGCGAAATGGCCGTGCTCTACTTCGATGCTTCCAAGTCGGGAAGCCCGATTCTCACCACCTACGCCTACAACGGCACCAGTGCCAAGAAGTCGTGGGAAGATGGCGACAACGCCAGCGGCAACCAATCCCCCGACAAGATCCTCAGTTCGATCAAGGACAAGAGCTGGGTCAACAGCACGATCTTCCGCACCAACGCCGATGGATCGCGCACCCTTGGCTTCGACATCGACGCAACCAAGCTCAACCTGCACAAACCCAAGTACCCGACTGCTGGTGCGACATGGGACGGACTCGAGTTTGGAAACAAGGTCGGGATCTGGTTCGCCGGATTCGAAGACGGGCGCTTTAGCTACGGCAATGACGGGTTCCTCTCCGGGCTTAGCTACGGAGATCGCTCCGGCCTGGATGCCAACAACCTCCAGGCCGTTCCGGAACCCGCAACGATGTCGATCCTGGCCCTGGCGGCCGCGATTCGACGCCGCAAGAATCGCAAGACCGCCTGATCAGCGGGATCATCAATCCTCAGAGGCGGCCTTCGGGCCGCCTCTTTCAGACTCATCGAGAGGTTCTGATGCCCAAAACCTCACACATTTTTTCAGCTTTTCCCGAAATTGGCTCGAACTTTGCTCGGCAACAACTCGGAACTTTCTGCCGCTTTCCGAGTGGCAGAGAGGGAGATGATTAAATGAACTTGAAAGTTACTGTTCTCTCTTTCGCGGTTGTCGCTGCTGGCGCCGCCAACGCAACCACCTGGGTCTATGACTGGCGACCGGGCGATCCGGGCATGGGCGGCAACGCTGGCGCGGTTCGAGCGATCGACAGCACCTTCAACTCCCAAACGAACCGCCTGACCTACTCCGTGACCATGGAAAAGGAAGCTGGGCAGTCTTCGAGCCAAGTCAACGGCTTCTATCTCGCCATGAACGACGGTCCGAACCCGAAGGGTAAGACCGGCGAACTCGCTTTCCTCTACTTTGACGCCACCAATGCTCACGACCTCAAGCTCACGGCTTACGGATATCGTGGCGACGGCAACAACTCCTGGCAAGACGGATCCACCGCCTCCGGTACCCAAAACCCGGACAAGATCCTCACCTCGGTGAAGGACAAGACGTGGGTCAACAGCCTGGCGTTCAAGACGAACACCGATGGAAGCCGAACCCTCAGCTTCGACATCAATGCCAGCCGCATCAACAACCGCACTCCGCTCTACCCGAGCGCAGGCGTGACGTGGGACGGTATCGAGTACGACAGCAAGGTCGGCATCTGGTTCGGCGCGCTCAAGGGCGTTCACTCCAGCTACGGCACCGATGGCTACCTCTCGAACTTCGGCTTCAGCAACATCACCTGGGTCGACACCACGAACCAGCAAGCCGTTCCTGAGCCGGCAACCATGACGATCCTGGGACTGATCGCGGCAGCGCGAGCCCGAAAGCGCAAGAAGTCGGCCTAAGCCGAACGCTTCTTGGGCTGGAAGGCATTTCAGACCCACTCACAACCGCGCGGCTTCCGAGGTCTTGGTCAGAGTGACCAGGATCGAGGGGCCGCGCAATTCGTTGCCTTACTCTTTCTCCGCGAGGCGTTTCAGGATGTCAGCCTCCCAGTTGCCCTCGCCCTCGCTATCGCTTGTACGGAACATGATGAAGGTGATTCCTGTTGTGAGATTGCGGGAGAACAGGCTGGTGAATCCCCACGTGCCGCCGGTATGGCGGAGCGTCTTCTGCCCGTTCGTGTTGCCCACATTCCAGCCGCCGCCGTAGCCCGATTCTGCGCTAAAAACGGGCATCCACTGCCGGGCGAGAACATTCTTATCAAGCTTGTCTTGTTTCCGTAGCCCGCGCTCGTAGGCCAGCATGTCGTCCATCGACATCAGAATGCCGCCGCTTCCATGGAAAACCAGCGGCCGGAGCGGCATCTGATTCGTGTACCGCTTCTCCGACTCACTCCAACGATAGGCATCTGCCCGATGAGGAATCACCTCGTCTGCCCGGTAATAGCGCGCGGTGGTCATGCCAAGCGGATCGAAAATCTGACGCTTCACCGCTCCGGGAAGACCTCCTTCCTCCAACTGCCCGACAATGAGCCCAAGCACCGAGTATCCATGGTTGTTGTACCGATACGTTTCCCCAGGATTCTCCATGAGAGGGGCCTCGCCGAGCATTTTCAGATACTGGGCCGGGGTGTAGTTCCCGGTAAAAGCAAACCCTTCCGGATCCCCGATTCCGCTGCGATGGCCCATTAAGTCCTTGATCGTGATCGCTTGCCACTTCTCCGGCAGTCCCGGGAAGAACCTGGTCACCGGGTCAACCATTTGGAGCTTTCCGCTCTGCACCAAGGAGAGCGCGGCATAGGCGCAAAACTGCTTCGAGAGCGATGCAATCCGGAACACGGATTTGCGGGTGAACGGCGTCTCCGTTTCAAGATTCGCGAGACCATAGCTCCGTACCTCTTCGCGGCCATCCGGATAGATCACGGCGAAGCAAGCCCCGGGGACATGGTCTCTTTCCATCCGCGCTTTCACGTAGTCATCAACCGCATCTGCACGGGCCGAACAGGGGCCAGCAAGGGCACCGAGGGAACAGATCAGGCAGATTGCCGTCCAAGTGCTTTGGGAGAACCGCGTCATCGGTTCATAATAGCGAAAATGCCTGGTGCCTTGTCTCGTGCCTTTACCCTGATTGAGCTCCTGGTTGTGATTGCCATCATTGCCATTCTCGCTGCAATCTTGTTTCCTGTGTTCGCTCAAGCCAAAGCTGCCGCCAAGAAAACGGCGAGTCTCAGCAACCTAAAACAGCTCGGTACTTCGGTGCAGATCTATCTGAGCGATTACGACGACACCTTCCCTCTCGCCTACGTGCCAGGCGATTCACGGGGATACAACGCCGACCGATTGGTTCCGACTCCTGCCTGGTTTACCGGAGGAACGCCGTACCAAATGAACTCGCAGGCCGTGTTTTGGAGCAATAGCACCCAGCCTTACGTCAAGAATCTGGACATGCTGCGCGACCCGAACGCAACCACCGTCGAGGCCACTCAGGCCATCTATGCATCGGTCGCTCCGCCGAGCACCATCACGGCCGCTCCCAGCTACACCTTCAATGGCTTGCTGAATGGCTACAATGCCACCGCCGTTGGGGCGGTCAGCGAGCTCCCAGTATTTTGGAATGGACGCGGACGCGCGGCTCTTCGCGGCTGGGGATACGCCAGCCCCTATATGCTGTGCCCGGATATCAACGCAGCTTGCCGCTACGTTCCCGCGAGCCCGACTTGCGCGAGCACTATCAATGGTCAGGAAAGCGGTCTGAGTAAGAACTCGAGAGGTACGGGATGGGATGTCCACAACCGGGGCATGATCTACTCCTATGCCGATAGTTCAGCCAAGTGGCGACGGAACGGCGTGTTCTCGAACGGAGTCACCGATCCCCGCACGGATCCATTCAGCAACTACCAAGGCACGGTGGAACCGACCCTCGAGTGGTACGACCAGTGGGGTTGCCACGCTTACCTCTTCCGACCTGACCGGGAGGCGTTCGATGCGGCTGCTGCTTTCTAGCCTTGCCCTGTGTTGCCTGCTCGCGGGATGCTCCGGGGGTTCCGAGCCAGATCCCTACGCAGGCAAGCCGAAGCCCGAAACCACGGTCAATGAAATTCAGAAAGAAAAGAATCCCGACGGGCGGTCGGGATCGTCTTCATCCTCAACCGACCTGCCCGTCGGAGAGTAATCGCGATCAAGGGCTCCTGGTAAGTGCCGGAGCCCTTTTTCGTCGATCGCGATGAGATCAAGCCGAACCGGGGAAGTTTCCAGTTCATTATCAGACAGATACTTCTCTACCGATTTTCGGAATCGATCAAGCTTCCCTGCCGTGATCGTCTCTTCTGGCGAGACAAGCGTGCCGGAGCGTGCGCGGACCTCGACAAAGACAATCGTCTCCCCATCCAAAGCAACGAGATCGATCTCGGCGTGCTGACCGTGCCAACGGCGCGTGATGAGGGTGTAGCCGATCCCCGAGAGGTAGCTCGCCGCCCGATCCTCCGCCTCCCTACCTAGCTCTTTGCGCGAATCTGCCATGGGTTCGGCCTCAGAAAAGCTCAAACTTCGGCTGATTGACCATCGACTTGATCGGCTCGAAGCTTCGCCGGTGGATAGGGCAGGGGCCGAGGCGGGTGAGGGCTTCGAGATGAACAGGCGTGTGATATCCGTAGTGATCCGCGAATCCATAACCGGGATAGCGCGCATCCGCTTCGATCATCAATCGATCCCGCGTGACTTTGGCAAGAACGGATGCAGCCGCTATTGCCGCATCCTTCGAATCGCCTTTGACCAGAGTCTTGCATGGCACCGGAGGGTTGATGGGCAGCTGATTCCCGTCGATGCGAGCGGATTCTGGGAGAGTTGGGAGTTCGCGAAGAGCCTGACTCATTCCCAGCAGGGTTGCCAGCAAGATGTTTAGGCGATCGATTTCTTCGTGACCAATGATGACGATGCTGTATTCGGCACCCTCAATGATCCGCTGAAAATGATGGTCGCGTTGTTCGTGGGTGAGCTTTTTTGAGTCGTTCAGGCCCGTAGCTTCGAATCCCTCTGGCAGGCAAACCGCCGCCACCACCAGCGGCCCCGCCACCGGCCCGCGACCGGCCTCGTCTACTCCCGCAATGCGCGGCGAGAATGGGAGAGTTTTCACAAGAAAGGAAAATTTCGAAACGATTCGACGAATCCACCCCACCCTGCCGTGGCTGCTGGTAGATTTAAAATATGATACCGCTCCTGATGGCTTTCGCAAACGATTCGACGTCCAGCGTGCCGCCCGCCAGGCTCGCGGCTCTTCAAACGGGGATCAATTTGAGTCACTGGTATGCCCAGACCATGGAAGATTACGGAGACAAACACCTCACCACCTACTTCCAAGAATCCGATCGCCAGTTAATCAAAAAAATCGGCTTCAAGCATGTGCGATACACCCTGAATCCGGCCGCCCTTAACGGATCCAACGCGCCCAGCGACGCCATCCGCCCCGAACGGCTTAAGATGTTTGGCGACCAGGTGGACGCCTTTGTCAAAGCCGGGATCGCCGTGATTGTCGACATCCACCCTGACGACTCCTTCAAAGAAGCTCTTCGTGACGACCCTCGCATGGTAGCGGCCTTTGAGGGATTCTGGAGCAAGCTCGCCACCGAAATGGCGAAGCGAGACCCCAACAAGGTGTTCCTCGAAGTGCTGAATGAGCCCGCCGTGATGAAAGGCGATAAGTGGCGCGGCATCGAATCCCGACTGGTTGGAGCGATCCGGAAGGCCGCGCCAAAGCACACGATCATCGTGAATCCAGGCGGGGAATGGAGCAGCATCGACCGCCTGGTCGAGGGCGAGCCCTACGCCGACAAAAACCTGATCTACACCTTCCACTGCTACGACCCGTTTGTCTTCACCCACCAAGGAGCTGAGTGGGGCTGGGATAAATCCCGGTTCATGAAGCAGGTTCCCTACCCCTCCTCCCCGGAAGCCGTTGAGCCTCTGCTCGGCACCATTCAGGATCAAGATGCCATGTGGGCAGTGAAAAACTACGGCGGCGAAAACTGGGATTTCGCGAAGATGAAAGCGCGGCTGAAGCTCGCCGCTGACTGGGGGGCGAAGCACAAAGTTCCGGTCTACTGCGGCGAATTCGGCGCGTACGCCACGTTTTCTCCGCGGGAATCGCGGCTCACCTGGATCCGCGATACCACCCGTGCCATGCGCGAACTCGGCATCGGATGGGCGATGTGGGACTATGCCGGAGGCTTTGCCGTCGCGGTTGGAGAGCGCGGGAAACGCACCGCCGATGCTGACGTCGTGAAAGCTCTCGGGCTCTGAGAGACCTATCTTTGGGGGCGACCGGTGCGCGGTCCTGCGAACTCTCGCCCCATTCTCGGATACAATAGTGAGTCCGGGCGGCGGTTGTAGCTCAGTGGTTAGAGTGCCTGACTGTGACTCAGGATGTCGGGGGTTCAAGTCCCCTCAGCCGCCCCATTCTCTTTTTCCTTCTCAGCTCCGGGGTTCAGTGTGCGTCCGGAGCCACGTTTCGAGATCCTCGAACGTGAAGGTACCGGATTCATAGAGGGAATCCACAAATAAGATCACTTCGTCTGGCTCGGCTTTGAGGTTCAGTCCATTGATCGCCAAGAAGGTGACCATGACAGCAAAAGCTGTGCGCTTGTTTCCATCAAAGAACGGATGATTCTGGGCAAGGCTCTCCCAGACGGCGGCTCCTTCCTGAATGAGATCTTCGTGATAGCGTGACTGCGCACGGGCCAATGCTGATTGAAGCAACCCCGAATCTCTGACCCCGGGAAGCCCGCCCTAGCGACGGATTAATTCCCCGTGAATGAATAAAACCTGGGACTCGGAAAGATATCGAATCACTTGGCGAAGTGCTCGTAGACGGCATCGTACTTGGCCAAGCTGGCCGAAAAAGCTGCGGCCACTTCTTCATCGCCCGGCTGTAGCTGACCTGACTCAACCGTACGGCTCAAAGACGACCTAAAAAACTCATTCAGGTCGATATTCAACCCGCGAGCTGCCTCCAGCAGAGCCGAATCGATCTCGAACGTTACCGTTTCCTTCAATGCCATTTCCTTGCCCCTACCGTCCCTTTGACGCCCAAACTCCGGCCCGGGTTGCGGGCTAGCGTCGGACAACTTGAGCGGTTCCCTTGCCCCGAACCCAGCCTTTCTCGGTCTTCAGATTCAGCACGAACGGAATCTGACCGCCCTTCTCCGGGCCGAAATTCAGCCGCGCTTCGATCTCATCGTTGACCATCTCCACGTCGCCGCCGAGGGAGAGGTGGACGCCATAGACCCCTCGGCCAACCCCTCCATCATGAGGATAGGCCTGCGCCCGATGCTCGTCGGTGCCGAACTTGGTGGGCCGCCAATCAATGCTGAGATTGCTCAAAGGCACCCCAAAATCTGTCGCGAAAATGATGAGCATCGAACCCGTGTTGTCGAAGGTGTCGGTGCCCTGAATGAGCTCAAAGTGATACTTTTGCGCTTTGTCAGTCGTTCCGTTGTTCGTGACTGTATCCGGGTTCTTAAACGCCAGAATCTCCGCGTGATTCGGCCGGAACCCCTGCCCGAGAATCTGCCCCAGCAGGTCACTGCCTTCAGAAGACGGTGCTGAATCAAGCGGGGCAGGAGGGGGCAACTCCTGGCGCGGTGGACGCACGGAGCCCTTTGCCTGCGCAGGAACCCGCTTCGACGGCGACGATTGATAGTCCCCCGCCCGAGGCCGGCTTGATGACTTCTCAGGGGAAGGCTTTGCCTTGGGCTCCGGGGCAACCGGTGCTGGCTGGCTGCACCCAATCACCAACAAAGCAGCGAGAGTTCCGAGCCCAAATGCGTAAGGCAGTGCGCGCTGATTCATATCAGAATCATCGGCTTTCGCCCGTAGAAGTTACAGCTACGGCTTCAATCCTTCCGGCAAGCCATCGGGGAACGAGGTCGCGATGGTTTCCTTGATCCGCTCGATACGGTTGCCCGGATTTGGGTGGGTGCTCATAAACTCGGGGCGATTCCCTCCGCCGCTTGCCTCTTCCAAAATCTTCATCACCCCGATAAGAGCCCGGGGATCGTAGCCGGACTCCACCATCAGACGCACTCCCCATTCATCCGATTCCAGCTCATCTTCGCGGCCGTACCTCATGTTCACCACCTGACCAACCGCTTGGGCAACCATGCCCGCTGTGGCGCTATCGCTCGCCAGAACCGCCGCCGTGGTGAGTCCTTGGGTGAGTTGCTGCTTGGCCATGTGCTCCGCGCTGTGGCGCTCGATCACGTGGCCGATTTCGTGGCCAAGAACTCCGGCGAGCTGCCCTTCGGTCTGGAGCCGCTCCAGCAGGGCCCTGGTGATGAATATCTGCCCACCGGGGAGGGCGAAGGCATTCACCGTTTTCCGATCCGCCAGCAAGTGGAACTCGAATTCATACGGGGCGCTCTTGGCGGTGGAGTTGCGGACAATGAACTCGCCCATGCTCGCCACCATGGCGGCATCGGGGCCACTGACGGCGCCGCCGAACTGACGCGCCATCTCGGGCGCCGCTTGCAGGCCCATGGCAATTTCTTGGTCGGTGGTCATGGCCACCCGCTGCGACTCACCCGTCACGGGGTTGGTTTGCGAGCTGCCGAGGTAGCTGAAAATCGCAAACCCCGCCACAATCAGAGCCATCATGCACCCGCCGCCATTCTTCCGGCGGCGAGGCATATCCGCATAATCCGGCCGCGCCATGCGCCCATTGTAAACAACCCAGCCGTGATCTCACAAGGTGACGAGTGTTTCTTTTCGTTGCGGCTGGAACGGTCTTCCTTGTACGCTCTGCGCGGCATTCGTCTGAGTATCGAAGCTCTTGAGGCCGCCGTGGTACGCCGTCTTCACCCCCGCCCGGTTCTCGCCCGAAGGTGTAAAGCTTGCCGAACCATCGTTTAAGACCGGAGAAGTCACCCCAATCCCCGCCCGCCTAAACGTCCGTGACCCCGTAGACTCCATCATCTCCACACGGGTATCCAGACCATTGTAAGTCATCGAATTTGTCGTCATGTTAACTCGTCTACGGGGCATCCTAGTAGCGGGAATTGACCTCAGTCATCAAAAGCTGGTGAGTTGACGGAACCCGGTGAGAGGTGCCCCCGTCCAGTCCACCTAAGAGTTGGCGGGCCAAGATCACTGAGCTGGCGCGGGTCTGAAATCAAGCTCCCGATCCTGACCGCCTGGTTGCACAAGTCGATGTCGAACTCTTCGCCATTAATCCCGTCTCTACCGTAGCCCATGAGGCATATAAAGGTTGCAGGTATCAGCGCCAGTCCCTCTGGTGAACCGCCGATGACCTTGAAGCAGTAGACACATGCTCCAGAGTGCAGTGTAAACACCCCGATGTAGCCAAGCACTAACCATTGATGTAGTTCTTCCAAGTCAAGCACTCGCTTGGTAAAGAAAACTTCCTGATCGTCACTCATTGATCTTTTAACCACCTTTGTCTAAATATGTTCGGATCGACTGAAACAGTCCAGGGTAGGTAGACAGTACCTCGAGAGCCCCTACCGCTGGTGTCAACAATCTCCAACTCGAACCTCCCGTTGTTTAGCGGTGTCCCGTCGTAGTCTTTTGAGGGCCAAACTCTCCACCGCGTGCCGAAATCCTCTCCTCTAACATAGCCTCCTGACACCTGGTTGCCCGCATTCCCATCCGTGTACATACCGTAATCGTAGTAGAAGTTGGGATTGAAACGAGGATCTTCGAATGCCCACCAGCGCCCCTTACTGCCCCCGACGCGCCAAACCGGAATCAGACCAGGCGGCGGCGGACCGCCTCGCCACGGGGTGGACTGTGCTCCAGTCCCAGTTCCAGTGCTCGTCGTGGCACCGACCCCGGAGTTACCAGAGTCCGCTTGTTGGAGTCCGGACGGATGAGCACCGGCGCCAGCACCTGAAGGTGCCGTAATTGTTGTCGAATAGTGCTGGATCGCAAGGTAGATGAGGACACCAACAACCACAACTCCGACGACTGCTCCGAGGGTCGCGAGCCCAAGGAGTCCCAATCCTTTCATGATCACGGCGGCAGAGATCATGCCGCCCCCGACCAGCGCAGCGGAAGACAAGCCCGCCGAGTCTGCAAAGGTGACCGGGTTGCTGTCGCAATACACGTACCAGTTCCGACCATCCTTGATCGGATCCCTCGTGAGGAAACGACCCGTGCTCGAATCGTAGTACCGATGCCCCAGCAACCTCAGACCAGTATCGGGATCTTCTTGGTAGCCATACGGGCCGCCGTAGGCGAATCTGCCTTTCCAAACGCCAGAGCTTGAGATTTGGTTCCCGAAGGCATCGGTGAGCCGTTGACCCACCACAGCCTGAGCCGAGTTTGTCTGGGTATCGAAGCTCTTGAGACCGCCGTGGCACGCCGTCTTCACTCCCGCCCAGTTCTTCTCACTCCTTTCTCCCAGCCTAAATCACGCTACACGATGCAAACCGACTCTTCTTGAAGTTTTTTCAAGAAAGGCAATGAGCTAAGGCTATTCAATAACACAACGCGGAGTAACGGATCGGAGAAGGATCCTCAGGCACGGCGGCCCTGAACCTCACATACTGAGGGATCGATGACGATTGACGATATAGACTCTCCAGAAAACCGGATTTCTAAGCATCCTAGTAAGATCCTTTCGTCATTTGTAGCAACATCCGCATGCTGGAAAGCTATTTGACGGTCAATTGTCCAGCCACCATTCAGAGACATCGCACTACTTACCTGAAGCAACACTGGATCGCAAAGTAAACAACGATCAACCAATGTTCCTTTTGCCCAGGATGGAGGGAATTTCATGGGAATACAGTCAAAGGAGGTCAGTATTCCATTAGTGACACCGACTTCCATGAAAAAACCAAGGCAATCGATAAGCTTAATTGAGGTATAGCCCCCACAGGCGTGTCCGTTCAGAATCGACAGCTGATAGGTACCTCTTGAGAAAGACTCAAGATAGCCGTGCGCTTCTGTATCAAGATTTGGATAGCAAGTCTTCATCTTCCATTGGTCCAAGGGAACCAGTCCTTCATTTCCTTTAAGACATCCGACAGCTTCTTCTTCGTTCGTTTGGCACCCGCTTTTTTGATTTTTGCAACTTCCTTATCCATCTCTGTTTTATCTTTAAAGTTCAATATTGTTTTGATATTTCCATCTCTATCACGAACAACCATGATTCCATCACGTCTGTTCAACGCGTAAATATTCCCATTCTCATCAATGTAAATCTCGCCATTCTGTAATGCATAGAGGAGTTCACCGATATTCTTGACTCGTTCCAATAGCCGCTTCATTCCATGCTCTGTGAGCCTTATGCCCATTTGACTCAGCACCTTTTTGAGCAAAGCCATCGCAGCCTCGAAGTCACCTGGATCCATGCTTCCGAGGACATCGTCCGCATAGAGTGCCAGCTGGTTGCGTGTGTTTGCAGTTGTCAGTTCTGATAGGCCAGTGGGGTCTGCAGAGTTAATTGGATCGTTACCACAGTAAACATACCAGTTCCTTCCATCCTTTATCGGATCCCTTGTCAGGAACCGACCCGTGCTCGAATCATAGTACCGATGCCCGAGCAATCTCAGGCCCGTATCGGGATCCTCTTGGTAGCCATGCGGGCCGCCGTAGGCGAATCTGCCTTTCCAAACGCCAGAGCTTGAGATTTGGTTCCCGAAGGCATCGGTGAGCCGTTGACCCACCACCGCCTGAGCCGAGTTCGTTTGGGTATCGAAGCTCTTCAGGCCACCGCTGTAGGCTGTCTTCACCCCGCCCCGCCATTCACCCGAAGGAGTATAGTTCGCCGAACCATCGCTCAGCACCGGAGAAGTCACCCCGATCCCCGCCCGCCTAAACGTCCGAGACCCCGTCGAATCCGTCATCCCCACACGGGTATCCAGACCATTGTAAGTCATCGAATTCGTCGTCATGCCCGGCTTAGTGATACTCGTCACCCGAGACTCATCGTCATAGGTGAAACTCGTCGTGCCGCTGCTCCGAAGAATCCCCGTCCAACATAATCTCGCTTTTCTCGCTGGGATGCTTCTGAACAATCCTCTACCAACACGCAACCTAGAGCGTGCATTTTGGGTCATTCAAATACACACTCAGATTCTGCTTCTGCTTATAGATAGTTCCTCACAATCAACATTGAGAGAAAGTGACAAACCGGACCTCTCGAACGGAGCACAAGGCCCCGCCAACCCGGAAGGCGCGCTGTGAGTTTAGAATTCTAATAATTTCCATACCACCCGGTCAGACTTGAAACGACGATATTTGTAACTATTTCCATGTCTGGTTACGTCTACCGCGTCACGACTTTCTATAGTGTAGAAAGGCGTCCGAAAGTAGCGAGGCCTGGACAAGAAGTAATTCCCACTGGCTGTCAGAGCCAAATTACAGCTCACGAACACCTCGTCCAAAGGCACATTGCTGTTAACGGTGTCGCCTGAAACGAAAACTTCGGATAAGCAAGCATTCACTCTTAAAGAAGGCTCACTGTTGACCTTGATCGAGATAATGCATGCACAGAATACTATGGTGCTACCTAATCCGATTTTCCAGAACTTTCTTTTAGAAACCTCTACATACCGCCCTGCTTCAGATTTCTTCCCAATGTCAGCCATGATCAGTATTCATGCCCCATCAATTGGTTCATCGATAAGGGACTATGTAGGCCAGATGATTGAGTGCGAGGTGGTAATGGTGCCCTTTTCTTCTTGCGAGGATCCCCCCAGGGATCGAGCCCCCAACCTAGCAACCGGCCGTTAGGTTGAGAAGTTGACAGGCCGAACCGTTCTAGAATTTCCCTTGCGTACGAGTTACTGTTTCCGCCATCGCCCCCGGGGAGCCAGTATTCCACGGACCCATTTCTAGGGCTTACGAATTCGAACCAAAAGATCCAGTAGTCCAGAGAATTGTCGTCATCCAGCAATAAGATTCCGTCACCAGCCGACAGGTAACCCATAATTTCTTTGTACTCGGCACCATCCGTTATATGTCTTCCGCCGCCATGTAGTGTAAGAGTATCGCTCCCCAAGTCCCCCATTAGCCCAGGCCCACCTTCAATAACATATATCTTACCAGTGGTTTCGTCTTTTATAACAATCAGAGCATGATAGAATGAAGTACCATCAACTGGACGCCACATTACCCATATTTTTGCCAAACCGTCTGCATCAATATAGCTCACTGGGTTGCTATCGCAATACACATACCAGTTCCGACCATCCTTGACCGGATTCCTCGTCAAGAAACGCCCTGTGCTCGAATCATAGTACCGATGCCCGAGCAATCTCAGGCCCGTATCGGGATCCTCTTGGTAGCCATACGGGCCGCCGTAGGCGAATCTGCCTTTCCAAACACCCAAACTCGAGATTTCGTTCCCGAAGGCATCGGTGAGCCTTTGACCCACGATGCTCTGCGCCGAGTTCGTTTGGGTATCGAAGCTCTTGAGGCCGCCGTGGTAGGCCGTCTTCACCCCGCCGCGCCACTCGCCCGAGGGAGTAAAGCTCGCCGACCCATCGCTGAGGACCGGAGAAGTCACCCCAATCCCCGCCCGCTTAAACGTCCGAGACCCCGTAGAATCCGTCATCCCCACACGAGTATCCAGATCATTATAAGTCATCGAATTCGTCGTCATGCCCGGCTTAGTGATACTCGTCACCCGAGACTCATAGTCATAAGTGAAACTCGTCGTGCCGCTGTTGCGAACAGCCGAATGGATGCATTGTCGGCTCATGCCTCAATACTATTCAGGATGCCAGGCCTGTCCCCGTGGAACGAGGTAACCTATCAATGCGCTATTCTACAACTATACTCCACTTTCCGAACCGATTAACAGCAACCCGCTCCTCCGAGGCAGAGATGCTTTTCATGTTGATTGAGATTGTACCAGTCTGCTCATCCGCGCGACAGAAGGCCGAATCTGCGCTGACGGCTCCCTTTACCGAAATTGCCTCGTAGATGATATCCTTGCCCTCTCTTGATGGGTCTATCACCGACACCAGAGCATCGGATCTGGTAAGGAGACCGTTGTAGTCTTTCTCCTCAAGAACAAAGGTGTGTCCACCAGCAACACAGGATGCACGTTGAATGTACTCCACTCGAGACTCTGCGCATCCACTGACCAGCATACTTGCCATCACTACTCTGAGGAAATGCCTAAGTGAATTCACCTTCTTGCACCACCCAAAATTCGAACTGGTTGCTGATCATTCTTTTTCTGCTTAGGTTTCATATAGTGATGGTAATACCACCAGCCCATGATAATCCAAAACTGATCTTCTGGATCATCCCCATAGGGGAATGAGCCGAACGGGCTCCCCCACGAATTCGGTACTTTACCCCGTCGGCTCTTGAATTCAGCCAAACCAGCTAAGTGAACAGTGTCTATCAAAGTCATCCCCATAGCAGCCATAATTACTCCGAAATGAAAGTTTCCGTAGGCTTGCGCCTCATCGGTCCCTACGTGAAAACCGAAGTCCCAACGACCCTTGTTGCTATACAGTGCCAGAAGTTCTGCGATCGAAAGCTGACCTCCGGGCGCAGAACCACCTCGCAATGCATGCTCAACGTCCTTCCAAAGATTTGCCCCCGGCGGTGCAGGAGGAACCGTAATGTCTCCTTTTTCTAGCTCGCTAGACCACCAGTCTCCGACATCATGCATTCCCCCTCGTTCAAGGCCAGACGGATCGGAGAAAGATATTGGATTGCTATCACAATACACGTACCAGTTCCGACCATCCTTGATCGGATCCCTCGTGAGGAAACGACCCGTGCTCGAATCGTAGTAGCGATGCCCCAGCAGACGGAGACCCGTATCCGGATCCTCCTGGTAGCCATACGGGCCGCCGTAGGCGAATCTGCCTTTCCAAACGCCCGAGCTTGAGATTTGGTTCCCAAAGGCATCGGTGAGCCGTTGACCCACCACCGCCTGCGCGGCGTTCGTTTGGGTGTCGAAGCTCTTGAGGCCGCCGTGGTAAGCCGTCTTCACCCCCGCCCGGTTCTCACCCGAAGGAGTAAAACTCGCCGAACCATCGCTGAGAACCGGAGAAGTCACCCCGATCCCCGCCCGTCTAAACGTACGAGACCCCGTAGAATCCGTCATCCCCACACGAGTATCCAGACCATTATAAGTCATCGAATTCGTCGTCATACCCGGCTTACTGATACTCGTCACCCGTGACTCATAGTCATAGGTGAAACTCGTGGTGCCGCTGCTCCGAACAATCCCCGTTGTTCGACCCGCGCCATCATAGGTAAACGTTCGAGGATCCGCGCCACCGACAATCGCAGTGAGCTTGTCACCCGCATCGTACGAATAGCTCTCAACGGCACCATTCACGTTACGAGTCAGGCGATTGCCATTGCCATCATAGGAATAGCTTGCCGCATACCCCGTAGACTTGACTTCGCTCTGCAACTGACCAGCATTGTCGTAGGTGTAATCCGTGGTCACAGTTCCTTCGACAATCCTCGTCACTTCGCTTGCGAGGTTAAACGTATAGGTGCGGGAATGAAGCGTCGCATTGCTGCTGTTCTTCGTCACGATGCTGGTGACGCGGTTGCGATTGTCATAGGTGAACTGATCGAACGTTCCGTTCTGGAGCCAGCGATGAGAAATCCGCCCGGCAGAATCGTAGGAGAATGCTGTCAGATCTCCGAAGGCATCTTGAATCTGCGTCAGGCGCCCGTTGGTCGGATGGTAAGTATTGGTCGTTGTCCCCACACCCACTTCGGTCATCGTCAGCGGTTGCCCTGCCGTATTGTAGGTGTAGTTGATTGTTCCTTGTGGAGTGACTTGTTGCAGTACCTCGTCCGCTGCGTTGTAGGTGAACGATGAAGTGCCCGTCGAGTCGACCATCGAGGTCATCCGGTCAGCATCATCATATCCAAACGTCGTGTCCACACCTGCCGGATAATCGACGAGCGTGTGCCGGCCAGCATTGTCGTAACCGTAGTTGATCGTTTGACCTGCGCCATTTTGGTAACTTTTCACCTGGCCGTTGTTGTCATACGTCCAGAACTCCATCGTTCCATCGGCATGGGTGAGACGAAAGACTTCGCCGCGAGGCGTGCGGATGAAACTCCGCGTGAATCCGCGCCCATTCGTGATTTGATTCAAGAACCCGACGTTGTTGTACTGATATGTGTGAGACTCGCCCTTCGCGTTCGTGGCCACAGTGACCCGCCCAAGCGCATCAATTGTCCGGAATCCAGTTCGGAACTCTGGGTCAGTCGCACTCGTAATGTTTCCTTCGAGGTCGTAATTGATCGTGCTCTTGGCTCCACCCGGTGCCACCACTTCTTTGACTCGTCCCCAATCGTCGTACAGAACCGTGTGTTCGTGGTTCAGCGGGTCGATGGTTTTCTTCACCCTCCCGTATGTATCGTATTCTGCCCGCGAAGTCACTCCGCCTGGTGCGACCGCTTCCTTGACGTTACCATGGGTGTCGTAGGCAACCGTCGCGACCCGGCCAAGAGCATCTGTCGCACTCGTCGGTTCGCCGAAATTGTTGTAACCCAGTGTAACCGTTGTTCGATTCAGACCATCTTCAATTGACGTCAAACGACCGCCACTGTAATGGAACTCATCCTCAAAGCCCAGTGGATCCTTGATCTTCCTCAGATCGTTGTTTGAATCGTACGTGTAAGTCGTCGTCTTCCCTAGAGGATTCGTCTCGGTGAGCAGATTTGACTTCCCGTCATAGGTCGCGAGCCAAATCTTCCCTTCCTTATCTGTGTAGTGGTTCACATTGCGATTAGGATCGTGCCCCATGTACTCCCAGAATCCGGCCGTGTCACGTTGTCCGATCAGAAGACCGTTGCTATAGGTGTGGTGAATGGAGTTACCGTTAACCAAATGTGTAACGTTGACCGATCCATAGGTATAGCTCGTGGGCTGGGTCAGTGGGTTCACCGCTTGCGTCAACCGCTCACTCGCATCGTACAGGTAGGTCCATGTGTGGCCACGCAGATTTGTCTCTGCTGTGATATCCGAGTTTGAGTTGTAGCCAAAAATGCGCTTGTGGACAACGTAGTTCAGTTCCGGATACTTGATCTCGGTCATCTGACCAGAAGTGTTGTAAGTGACCTGCCAAACCTTGCTGTCGGGGCCAGTCACCTGGTTGATCCGTCCATCGCTGTTGTAGGCGAAGTTCAGATTTCGTCCGAGACCATCGCTGATTGAGGTGATCTTGTTGATTGTGTTGCGATTGATGGTGACAGCGTTACCGTCTCGATCCTTGACTTCAATCAGGAACCCGCCAGAGTCGAAGGTCATCACCATCTGACTCTTCGTGGTCAGTGTCCAGCCCCCACCGATCTTCGGATCCAGAATGTCCGTTATTCCGACAGGTGCCTGGTAGGCGTACGGTCCAGTGGTGTTGAACGGAACCTCAAGTCCGTTCGGGTACCTGAGGACGGCGACACCCATGAAGGAGTTGTTATAGATGCGGGCGTTGTAGCTATGACTCCAACCCTTGCCAAGGTCAAATTGATAGGCACCTTTCGAGTTGTGGATGAGATGAAAATCCACCCCGATATTGCCTCGTGCCGACCAACTCACGATCGGCTCGATCTCTCTGCGGTTCCCGGTGTTCGTGTTGACCGTGGAGCCACTCGATCCTCCCCCGTACTCGCCTTCTCCAGGAAGCGTACCGGCCCCTTCGCCTTCCGGTTCTGTCTGCGAAACCACCGACGGCAGGATCATCGGGGCAAGGCTGAGGATGAGGTCGGATTCCGAAACCGGTGCACGCCGCATGTCCTCGCGGCGTACATGGTCGAGAGCTTTAAGAGTTTGCGGGTTCCAAAGTCCACCCCGGAAAACCGGATCTCGACCGATACCCTTCACCACTGGCGGCTTGCCAGGTTTGCCGGCGTACGGCGACATTGGCTGCCGGAAAACGCTCTGAGCCGCCTTTCCTGCCTCATTGACCGCCGGGTTGAGCCCGATAGCGGCCGCGCTGTAAGCAAGAGTGATCGCGAGCGAAACGCTCAAAACGCGGGCCGAACGGCGCAGCAGACTGTTCTCTTGAAGGGGATTCATCATCTCTCCTCTTTTCACGAGCAATCGTAACAGAGCCTTGAGAGATTTGTGTGAAGGAAATCACAAATTAACGGAAAACCGTCAGGTGCCGGATCACGATATGATCCGGCACCGCTGACTCCTAGCCGCCTACCCTTCCTTATCCTCGTACTGAGACTTCAACGACGACACAACAGCCGGATCGCTCAGAGTCGTGACATCGCCCAGGGCCCGACCTTCCGCGACATCGCGCAACAGACGCCGCATGATCTTGCCGCTGCGGGTCTTCGGCAATTCTGCGGTGAAGAACAGATCGTCGGGCCGAGCCAGAGGCCCGATTTTCGCCGCGACGTGGGCTCGAATTTCGGCGTTCAGGGCCTCGGTTCCCGTCACGTTGCCGCGCAGAATCACGAAGGCACTGATCGCCTGACCCTTGACATCGTGGTTCTTGCCGATGACCGCCGCTTCCGCGACCGCCGGGTGATCCACTAGGGCCGATTCCACTTCCATCGTGCTGATGTTGTGGCCGCTCACGAGCATGATGTCATCCACTCGACCGAGCAGCCAGAAGAAGCCATCCTGATCGAGCTTGGCGCCGTCGCCGGCGAAATAGGCGTCGCTGAACTTGCTCCAATATGTCTTTTCGTACCGCTCCGGGTCGCCCCAAATGCCGCGCAGCATGCTCGGCCAGGGACGCTTGAGTACGAGCAGTCCACCCACCGGGAGCCCGTGAGTGCGCACCAAATCGTTGCCCTCTTCGTCGTAGATCGTGGCGTACACCCCGGGGAACGTCCGAGTCGCGGAGCCAGGCCGCGTGTCCGTCATGCCGGGCAGAGGCGTGATCATGATCGCGCCGGTCTCGGTTTGCCACCAGGTATCGACAATCGGGCACTTTCCGTCGCCGATGATGTGGTGGTACCACATCCACGCCTCGGGGTTGATCGGCTCGCCGACCGTGCCGAGTAGCCTCAGCGAACTCAAATCGCATCGCTGCGGATACTCTTCGCCCCACTTCATAAACGTGCGAATCGCGGTAGGCGCCGTGTAGAGAATTGACACCTTGTGCTTCTCGACAATCCGCCAGAACCGGTCTTTGTCGGGGGTATCTGGGGCACCCTCGAAGAGAACCTGGGTCACACAGTTGGCCATCGGGCCGTACACCACATAGCTGTGCCCGGTGATCCATCCGCAGTCGGCGGTGCACCAGTAGATGTCGGTCGGTTTGTAGTCAAAAACGCAATAGCTGGTGGCGCTGGTGCCCGTCAGATAGCCGCCGGTGGTGTGCATGATTCCCTTTGGCTTGCCGGTTGATCCGCTGGTGTAGAGAATGAAGAGCAAATCTTCGCTGTCCATCGATTCACAGCGGCACTCGGCGGGTTGATTCGGCACCAGATCGTGCCACCAAATGTCGCGAGAATCATCCCACACGCCCCTGTCGTACTCTGGCGCGGCGAGTCCGTTGGTGAGAGTTCCTGGTGCTCCCACTCGCTCGTACACAAGAACCTTTTCGATCGTAGGGCAACCCATGGCCATCGCGTCATCCACGATCTTCTTGAGTTCCACAATCTTGCCCCGACGCCATGCGCCATCCGCCGTGATCACCAGCTTCGCGCTCGCATCATTGATCCGCTCGTGAATGCTCGTCGCACTGAATCCGCCAAACACCACCGAGTGGGCCGCGCCAATCCGCGCGCAAGCCAGCATGCTCAGCGTCAACTCAGGCCCTTGGCCCATATAGAGGCAAACGCGGTCCCCTGACTGAATTCCGAGGGCCTTGAGTGCATTGGCCAGCTTCTGCACCTCGCGCAAAACATCCGAATACGTGAACAGCCGCACATCGCCCGGTTCGCCTTCCGCGATCCAGGCGACCTTCTCGCCCCGACCCGCGATCACGTGGCGATCAACGCAGTTGTGGCAGGCATTGATCTTCCCGCCCAGGAACCACTTGGCGTAAGGTTGCTTCCACTCCAGAATCTTCGTCCAGTGCTCAAACCAATCGAGTCGCCCCGCCCACTGCGCCCACCACCCTTCGGGGTCGGTATTGGCGTATTCATAGACCGACAGGTCGTCCATGTTGGCCTGCGCGCGGAACTCCGGCGCGGGGGAATAAATACGGTCTTCGCTGAGTAAGGTATCGATCGTCTCTGACACGATAAGGGCCCTCCGGGGGATCACCAGTTTTACCCGAGCCGAGAATCAGATATGATGGGGGAATCCATGGGATTCGGGCTCAGTCGATGTGTCGGACTCACCGCGCCGCACCCGGATGCGATGGTGCAAAAGTATCGCGATGCGCTGGGCTGGGAGATGCTCACGAGCGAGAGTGGGCTCTGCCTCACGGATGGAGCTCTGCGCGCCTACATTGATCCAGGCGATCGACGCCCGCCGGTTCTCGAACTTCTCACCGACCACCTGAGTGCGGCTCGGGGTCAGCTCCGGGCGCTCGGATTCGAGGAGGTCACCTGGAAAGGCTCCGGGGAATTCAACCTCGTGGTCGATCCGTTTGGGAACTCGTGGAATATCTTCGAACTCGGCGCGGATGACGAAGATGAAGACTTTGATTTCTACTCCCCTACCTTGGCGAGGATTGGTCTCCACACGCACGAACCGGCCAAGGTGGCCGAGTTCTTCTCGACTGTTCTGGAGCGCCCAGCGACTCTGAGCGGGCATGTATGGGTGATCGATTCCGACCCGGTCCGGCTGAGAATCGAGCCCGGCCTGCCGAATGGGCCGGTGTTTCTCCTCGAAGACGCTCTCCAGCTCCAAGCTCTGGGAGCCCAACCCGGGCAATCCACCTTGACCGACACTTGGGGTATCACCTGGCGAGTTCTGCCGCGACCGCCTGCTTCCACGGCGGTGATCTCGGAGGCACCAAACGCATGAGACTCGAAACAGATTGGGATGGATTTGTCGCGGAGCTTCGCGATCGTTGGCCTCGCGGCGCACGGGTTTATCTGGAACGACGCGGAGGCTTCACTCTCGCCTCGGCCGCGGATACGGAGGCGAACCTCGTCATCGTGTGCCGCGAGGCCGTGGCCCTGGAAACGATCCAGCGCAATCTGCTCGACAAGGGCCACGAAGTTCGGCGGGGTCGGTGGGCAGATGACAACGAAGCCCCGGGCTTTGGTGATATCTGGATCGCAGGCGTCGCGTACGTCAGCGACGAAAAGCGTCCGGGCCTCTGGATGGATGCCTTCCCCTATTCCCCCAGCCAGAGCGACATCCTCACCTCCATGCTCACCGAGTTCAACGAGGACGGCACGCTGGATCCGATGGATAACGATGAGTTTGCGGCCTTTGCCCAGCCCAACATCGTCGTGCTTGATCCGGCGGAAATCCAGACCTTTGTGTCGCATCATGGAAAGTCGGCGATCGCCCCGCCGCGAGTGACCGCTTCCCCTGAGTTGGCGCAAGAGGAATCCGAGTGAACGTCACGAAAGATCAGTACGAAGATCTCGTCGCCGAGCACAAAGATGCGGTCTATCGGCAGATGATTCGCGTGTGCGGCAACAACGACGATGCCGAAGATGTGCTCGTTGAAGCCTTGCTCCGAGCCTACAAGGCGATGGAGCAGTTGGATGACAAGGAGCATTTTCGAGCGTGGCTCGCCACTATCGGTCGCCGAGTATGCAGCCGGCTCCGCAAGAAAGAGGCGCTCGCTCCGATCGTGGCGCTCTCGGAACTCCCCGAAATTGCCGTGCCCCCCGCCGAGCCGAATTTCGAGTTCGAGGAGCTGAAAGCGCGGGTTCGCGCCGCTCTCGAGGACATGCCCGAGGATTTACGCTCGGTGTACGTGATGCGGGAGCTCGACGAGCGATCCGGCGAGGAAACCGCCGAAACCCTCGGCATCAGCCTCGCCGCGATGAAGAGCCGCCTTCACCGGGCCCGCCAGTTCGTCCGCTCCACCCTGGAGCAGTGCATCGACTGCGGCGCGTGATCGGGCGTCTATTCTTGATACTGTTCAGCAACAAACTGCGCTACCAACAGGAGTGCGGTCGTTGCAATTCCCGCTACAAGAAATGTAATCCCCATTCTTACAGCAGAGCCGACGACAAACTCTATGGACATCTTCGTGGGCACAAATACGAACAGTGCCAGTCTTGCTCCGACTCCGAGAGCACACAGAATGATAGGAAAGTAAAGTACTCGCCCGCGATCCGACAGCACGGCGGCCAACCAAGCGAGGGGAAGGCCAATTGCGAATCCAGCCACTACATAGCTGATCGATAATGGGCTGTTCAACCCTGGAGTCGTTGTCAGTAATTGCATCCCGGTTAAGATCACTCCTAAGGATGTAAGTGCAACAAGGAAGTCGCGCCGTCCGCTCGCAGACTTCCACCAGATTCGCACGCCTGATGTTTCCCCCACTGCTATTTTCTCTCGTTCTGATAGAGCCTCGCGATGCTGAGAACGCTTCCATCCTGTGCAGATGGTCTGCGCAGAATGGAATTCCCAACTGTCAGCTGAAAATGGCGCCCCTTCATCATCTCAATCGGCCGCCCGAGATGCGCGAAGGGGTTCAGCCCGAAACCAACTAACCAGCCAGGATCGCCCGCCTGCGACTCGATCCTCTGAATCTCGCTGGAAGGAAGAACGTCTCTTGAGCACAGAAATGAAGTTCTCTGTGTCCCCGGCTCCACGCTGAAACTATGGCTCATTGTTGCGAATTGCGCAATAATCTCGTTCCGCCATCCCCTCGGCGAAGGATCTAAGCTAGATGCAGACACACCTTCTGGAACGCGACCAGTCGCGAGCAAAGAAGCAAGTCCAGGGCTATGCTCATCGAAGTCAGCGGAATAAAGACTTCGTGCAATCCCTATTTGGCGCATATATTCAGCCTCCTCCACTTCCATTCCGCGTCGAGTGCTCCGACCGATTATGGGGAAGAGAAAGGCCATGAGCAGTACAAGAGCACCAATCACCACGAGTAGTTCAACTAGAGTCATTGCCGCTTTTGGGCCTGAAGGATGCACGTCTGCCATTATCTGTTATGGCCCGGTGTCCGGGGACGGCGTGCAAGTACTGTCAGGGCAGTTAGCGGGCAATCCGTACTCAGGCCCTGAATTGCAGCCAAGGAATTGGTAGTTAGCAACCTTATAGTATCTACCCTCTTCGCACTCAAAGCGAATACAATCCGTAGAGTATTTCGAGTAGTCGTTACCGAACCAACCACAGCCACCGGGCAGTACCAAGTTGAACTCTTTTGGTATGACGTGCGTAGGGCGACATGTACCCACACATGTCGGCATTGGTGGCGGGAAGACATTTTCGGAGACACTAGCACTGACCACGACGGGATCTGTTGCAAAGTGACCTGAAGGAGTTGCTAGTGAAAGCGCGCAGAGCGCTAACAGTGCTGGAACTCCAATTTGATTCATTTGACGACGTTACCCTAGAGCCAGGTCGGAGCGCTTCGTTCCACACCCGTATTACCGGAAAGTTGGGATGGGCTAACGGAAAATCGTCAACATATTCTTGGGCTAAGCAACTACCGGATGTGTGAGTTCTACCGATTCCCTCGGCCCAGAGGATCGGGATAAGCTGATGAGTCTAGTGAACGCTCGTCCCTTCGGGAGCCTCGTGCTCGGGTTGGAGCAGAATCGGCGCGCCATCGACATCATCCGCCGCGAGCAACATGCCTTGACTCTCGTGACCCATGAGCTTTGCGGGCTTGAGGTTCGCGACCACGATCACCTGGCGACCGATGAGGTCGATCGGGGCGTACTTCTTCTTGATTCCCGCCACGATCTGTCGAGGCTGATCCCCGACCAGCACCTGGAGCTTCACCAGCTTATCGCTGCCCTCGATGCCCTCGGCCTCAATCACCCGCCCCACGCGCAGATTCACCTTCATGAAGTCCGTGAACTCAATCTCCGCCGGAACTTCGAACTTCGGCTTTTCTTTCTTCGCCGGCTTCTCTTCCTTCGGAGCGGAGGCTTCTGGTTGGGGTTTCAGTGATTCCATGATCTTTTTGTCAAGTCGGGGGAACATCGGTTGGGGCTCGCCGAGCTGTGTGCCTGCGGGCAGAGCGGCTTCGGTGCCAATCATCGACCAATCGGTGAGGCCAGGCAGCCGGAACTGAGCGGCAATGGCATCTGCGGTTGAGGGGATGAAGGGTCGGAGCAACCCTTCCGCATTGCGCACCGCATAGAGCATCGAGCGGATCACACCCGCCAGCGCAGGATCCTCGTTCTTTGCCAGAGCCCATGGCGCGCGGGTGTCGATGTACTTGTTCAGCCAACGGATCAGGTCGATACCAGCAGCGACCACATCGTCTAAGCGTAAGGCGTTCATTGCATCTTCCGCTTCTTCCTTAGCTTCTAATGCCGCCTTCAAGGCATCATCCTCGACCGCCGCATCGGGCACTAAGCCAGACGTAAACTTGTGCGCCATGCTCAGGCTGCGATTCAGCGCGTTGCCCAGATCGTTTGCGAGATCGGCGTTGTAAATCCTCGCGACTTCTTCCAGGGTGTAATTCGTATCGCCTTCGTACGGCAGAGCCCGCGCAAGGCTGAAGCGCACGACATCCACCGCCAGTTTCGGCGAGCATCCCGCCGTCTCCGTGTAGAACTTGATCAGCTCGTCTGGCCCGATCACATTGCCCTTCGATTTGCTCATCTTGCTGTCGCCGAACACGAACCAACCGTGCGCGATCACGCGCTTCGGGAGAGGCAAATCCGCTGCCATCAGCATAGCGGGCCAGAGAGTCGCATGGAACCGGGTGAAGATCTCCTTCGCCATCCAGTGCACGTCGGCGGGCCACAAATCCTCCCAACCTGCATCCGGCCAACCGGTCGCAGCCAAGTAGTTGATGAGGGCATCGAACCAGACGTAAATCACCTTGCTCTCATCGCCTGGCACAGGGATTCCCCAGCCAGGATTCGCCCGCGTGATGCAGATATCGCGCAGACCTTGCTGGATAAAGCTCACGACCTCGTTCTTGCGAACATGAGGCAGGAGCCAGTCCGGCTCTTCCTCGATCTTCGCGAGGAGTCGATCGCCAAACGCCGAGAGTTTGAAGAAGTAGTTCTCTTCCTCCACCCATCGCACCGGGTTACCATCGGGGCTCTTTCCGTCGACGACTTCGCTCTCCTTCACAAAGGTTTCCGAGCTCACGTCATACCAGCCCTCGTACTTGTCGAGATAGATGTAGCCGTTGTCGCGAATGACCTCGAACAGTCTCTGTGCGGCACGCTTGTGTTGATCGCTCGTGGTGCGGAAGAAGATGTCGTTGCTCATCCCCAGGGTTTCCGCGCAGTCGCTGAACGTCTTGCTGATCCGATCTACAAATGCCATCGGAGATTCGCCCGCTGCAGCGGCGGCTTCCATCACCTTGAGGCCGTTTTCGTCGGTTCCGGTCAAGAAGCTGGCTTCCTGGCCCTGCATCTCGGCATATCGCTTGCAGACGTCACACGCCAGCATGGTCAGAGCGTGCCCTACGTGAGGAATCGAGTTCACGTAGTAAATCGGAGTGGTGACGTAATACCGCTTGGCCATGCTGGTGGAGAGTTTACCGAGCCCCATCTTTTCCCTCCGGGAACCACGCCGAACCAGGGTTGAGAGACACCCAGGTAAGACCACCAGACTTATAGAATTCCTATCTGTTTGAACCTGCGGAGGCTCCACCCAGGCTCCGAGAACGATATCGTGATCTCATCGATTCACTTCAAGCGGAGCAAAAAGGGCTTCACCCTTCTGGAGACATGCATCAGCATGTACCTTCTCCTGATCGGCGTGCTCGTCTTTGCCGGGATGGCGGTCTTCTCCAACAAGATCGGTCTCCAGGCCAAGCTCCGCACGAGTGCCTACCAAATCGCTCGACAGCAAGTGGAAGCGCTGAAGTCCACCAACTTTGACAACCTCTCCGCCGTCGCCGAGACCCCTTTCGACATTCCGGAAGAAGTCATCAAAGGGCTCCCGGGGGGCAACAATGCCAAGTACGAAGTGGCCGGTGCCTACAAGGTTGAAGATCGTAACAACTCCACCAAGACGGTGACGGTACGGATCAAATGGCGCAACGCAAGTTCGCCAGAAGGTCGGGTCGCACCGTGGAGTGAAGTGCGGCTCGCCACCATCCTCGTCCGACCGGGGTCGGTCACGGCTCCCGGAGCACCTGCTCCCAGCGCGACCCCCTCCCCAACCTTCCCGGTTTCTGGCCCAGGGGCACCCCCCACCGTCCCGATCAGCGGCACTCCATCCCCTACGGGAGAGGCGAAATAACTCATGAGCCATCTTCGATCACTCAAACAACGATGTCGACGCGCCGGCGTGACGACCGCTGAATTCGTCGTCTCCGCCGGAGTGATGCTCGGTCTCACCGTCCTCACTTTCGATGTCATGATCGCGGGCGCGCAGGTCAGTAAGACCTCAGCCAACGAGAGCGATCAGACGCAGGAAGCACGCATGGCGACCGACGAAATGATGAAGGAAGCCAGCGACGGCGCGGCCATCCTCTCGTCCCTCCATGTCCCGCTCTTCGGAACCATCCACAGCTCCGATCAAACCGTGATCATCTCGTCGCCTGCCTATGACACGTCCGGTAAACGGATCGCCGACACCGACGACATCACCGTATATCAAGTTCTGGAAGTCAACGACAAAAAGTGCCTGTACAAGTTCCCGGCGCGGCGTCGATTTGGAGTGATCATTAGCATCTCGAGCCGGAAACTCGTCAAGGAAGATCTGGATGACATCAAGTTCCGCTTTGGTCGGATGGCCACGCTCACGTATGACCCCGTGAGTCGATCTTTCCCCCTTCCCGGCAGGGACATGGAGAATCCGAACCCGCCCGGCTCGATCTCCATCCAGAAACTCCGCGCGCCCTGGGCCAGCCTTTCCCTTGATACCCGAGAGAAAATCGAAGACTCCGGGCGGGTCACGCTCGAACGGAACGTGCTCGAAATGCGGGGATTCATCCCCAGTACCGCGACAATTGACGTCTTCTTCTACGTCAACCCGAAGCTCACGAAACCCAGCTCATCAGAAATGGACGCCAACATGCTCGAAATCAAAATGCGAACCAAGAAACAAAACGAGCGTGGGCGAGATGACGATGACGACGCTGGGGACGACGACAACGAAAACGGTCGCACCATCACAACAAGCACCGTTTTGAGGAACGCACGCTAAGGAGATGAAAATGAAGAAACGACTGACTCGTGGCTCCAGCCTTCCCCTGACCATGATGTTTTTCATGGTCATCGGAACCGTCACCGTGGTCTCGGTCGGCCTCACCACCACCACAGACAGCATGGTCTTTAGAGGCGTGCAGAAGGTGCAAGCCACCGAACTGGCCGAGAGCGGAATCAACGTGCTCTACGACGAGATCTGCCGAAGGCTGAACCAAGGGAACGCCTCTCCGGCCACCTTACAAGCCCTCCGCATGAACTCCGACATGGAAGCCGCCTTCCGAGATCTAGGCGAATACTCGGCGCGAGTTGTGACGGTCACCTCCAAAGATGTCGAACCGGCTCCCGGCTTTGGAAACGACACAGTCCAGCGCACCTACACGTTTGAGCTTGAAGGCAGAGGGGTCGCGCCCAACGGCACGGAATCCATTGTCAACAGCACGTTTACCGGCAAGATGGTGGTTGTCAAAGGTGCTTTTCTCGATGAGCAAACCGAGATGAAAATCTTCCCTGGGGCGATCCAATCGAATACCGAGGTCGTCTTCGTGGCGGACAACAATATCCGCACCGAGGATGCTGGCTCCCAGGACAAGGAAGCTCACGTCATCGCAAACCGAGGTGTTCGCTGGGCGCCTGCAACCGTCACGAAATCAAGCGTCACGACCCCCGATGTCCTCAAAATCGATGGCCACGTCCTTGTCCCCGATCAGCCCTCCTCAACGGCTTATCAGATGAGCATGGGGCCCGTGGGCTTGGGGAACTACGACAATCGAAAGAACTACCAGACCGCAGGCCCGTGGGTCAACAAGACCACTCCTTACACCGTGACGCCAGACAGCGTCACCGCGATGGGGCAGCCCATGTACTTCGCGGAGGACAGCCAGGTGTTTCAATGGGTGTCCGACTGGCGATTCACCGTCCTCAACTCACCGATGCGATCAAGCGCCTCTGGCAAAAAGGTTGGGTTCTTTGGAACGATTCAGAACGGGGTCAAAAAGATGATGACGCCTTCGTACGTGCGGGGCAACTTGTATGTCGCCCCGGGGGAAACCATCAATCTCGTCCCACGATCAACCGATCCCACCCAGAACATCATCTTCGTCGATGGCGATCTCGAGAACATGGGGAACATCGTCAACCACGGCGTGATCCTCGTGACGACTGGTCGATACCTTGATGGCAAAGAATCCAGCTACTCTCTCTCCGACGCCTTCACTCAGTACGAGGATATGGAAGAGGTCTATGCCCAGGCTTCTCTGATCAGCACCTCACGAGTCACCGATGCGATCACGATTAACTCGAATGTGAGTTCACGGTACGGCCTCGTCTACGCGGCACTCGGCGGACTCCGCATCTACGGAAACCTCGAAATGAACGCGATCTTGATGAGCGGAGCCACGCAAATGGCTCAACCAAAGAGCGATGATCTCTATCCCACTGCAGGAATTGTCATCAAGCCGCCGCCAAGAGGAGGGTTCACCCTCAAATATGCTCGGGAGGCAAAGAACTTCACAATGCCAGCCGGCATCGCCGACAAATCCAAGATCCTCGGCCCGTTCCAGGCAAGCCGACTTGCCGATTGGAAGCAGGCGAAATAGCCTCTCTTCCCGACCACCCAGGTGAAGACCCCAGCAACAATTGCTGGGGTTTTCTCCTTTGCGGGTCAGCTGCCTTGAATCCGGTAATTCTGTCGTGATCTCGCAATAATTGCCGCCGAAAACATCATTGAGATGAAAGGCATCCGACAGATTTCCGGGAGACTGAAGCGGGGGTTCACCCTGCTGGAGAGCACGATCGCTCTCTACACCCTCCTCATGGGTGTCCTCACTTTCGCCTCCATGGCCGTTTTGGCCAATAAAGTCGGTCTTCAAAGCAAGATCCGCACGAATGCCTACCAAGTTGCCAACCAGCAACTTGAATCCATCGCTTCGACGAGCTTCGAGAACCTCACGGTTCGTCCGGAGACTTCCTTCGACATCCCTGGCAGTGTCATCACCTCACTGCCCGGCGGACGGAACACCAAATACGAGGTTCAAGGCCTCTACCAGGTGCAAGAAGTCAACACCACGATGAAGCGAATCAGCACCCGAGTCCGTTGGCGCAACGCCACCACCCCTGAAGGCCGAACCGCCCCGTGGTCCGAAGTACGACTGGCAACCGTCGTCGTCCGACCGGGATCGGTGACCGCTGGCCCCATCGACACTCCCTGACGACTCGGAGCGCACCCACCTATGAAACGTACTCATCGAAACCGTGGCTTCTCCATTGCCGAGATGATGATCTCCAGCGTCGTGCTGGTCACCGTCATCGCAATGAGTCTGAACGTCATGCTGACCTCGGCGAAAATCAGTCGCAACGTGATCCGGGAATACGGAAACAGCAACGGATCGCGCCATGCTGCCGACAAAATTCTTTCTGAAGCGCAGCACGCCTACGCGGCTCTGTCGCGGGTCGATGTGGATGGCACAGTCTTCACCGCTCACGAAGACAACACGCTCATCATCGCCAAATATCGAACCGATGCGAGCGGCACGATTGTTCCGAACAGCCGAGACCTTTTCATCTATCAGGTCATCACCGCTGGCCCGCGCCAGCAGCTCTGGGAGATCCAAGCCAAACAACTTGACGGCATGCCCGCAGAGGGCGTGAGCAAGAAAATGGTCGCCGACAACCTGCGCAAGTTCCACTATCGCTTAAGTCGGCACGAAACCCTGTCCCCGGTGGCCGGAGTCTACGGGAGCCCCATGAACCTGGTTTCCGGAGAGCCCAGCGGCAATCAAGCTCGTCTCACCGCGATCAACGCCCCGTGGAAAGGCAAGCAGATCCACGACGACTCAGATAGCATCTACGACTTCCGCGTCGCGATTCCGTACCAAGATGGGCTCCTTCCTGCCGAACTCGCCAGCATCGGGATGTCGCGCAGCGGGAACAATCTCAGCTTCTCGGATGCCGATACGTCGGGCCGACTCGATGTCCTGCTGGAAGTCGATGAGCGCTACTCATCGAACGCCCAGGATGAAACCCGAGCCAACGAACTTTCTTGCTGGATTGTTACCCAACAACGCGACCAACGAGGAGTCAGCGAGCTGGCTCGATCCATCGAGGCAAATCTCCGCAATGCAAAGTAACTCGACCCCACTACGGGAGCAACATGAACACACGTCGAAACAAGGGCTTTTCGCTCGCTGAAATGATGATCTCTTCGGTCGTCCTCGTCACCGTCATCACGCTGAGTCTCAACGTGATGCTCGCGACGGCGAAGGTCAGCCGAGGCGTCATCATGGACTCCGATCGCGGGGATGGCTCGCGGATCGCCGCCGAAAGCATCCGGGCGGATGCCGAAACGGCAGTCGCCGCCCTTTCCCGAGTGACGATTGGAGGCACGACGTACAGCGCCAATGAGGACACCACCCTCATTCTCGCCCGATACCGTCTCGATGCCAGCGGAGCCATCATCCCCGACAATCGCACCATTACCGTCTACCGCCGCGAAAGCAGGCCCGAGGGGAACTTTAACCTCTGGGAAATTGAGGCGCGACAGATTCTGGGAATGCGAGGGGTTCAAACCTCCCGGCGAAAAATCGCGGAGAACATCACGCGATTCCACTACCGATTAGCCCGTCACGAAACCCTGAATCCGATCGGCTCGAACTACGGATCCCCGGTCAATCTTGTGACCGGAGAGCCGAGCGGCAATACGGGGCGTCTGACCGTGGTTCGCGCTGAGTGGCGCGGAAGAACCATTTCCGATGACAGCGATGGCCCGACCGATCTTCAACGTCCGATCCCAGTCATGGACGGTCTGAATGCTGGTGATCTCGCTCGCATTGGCATGGTGCGAACCGGGAACTCACTCGCCTTCTCAGACGGCGTGGCTACGGGGCCGATTGACGTTCTCATCGAGATCGATGAGCGATTTGGCACCGCGCCCAACTACGAGACCCGCGCCAATCAACTCACCTGCTGGATCGTCGGAGTTCAGCGGACCGAATCGGGCGACCGCGAACTTGCTCGGCAAATCGCCTCCAACCTCCGTAACGCCCAGTAACAACTTCTTCAACTACTCATGACTCAAGGAATGAAAACCATGAACACCATCTCAACACCCAAACAATCGCTTCGGCTCCGCCGGGGGAGCGCGATGCCGATGGTGATGATGTTTTTCACTGTCGTTGGCCTCGTCGCCGTCTCCGCTGTCGGCGTGACCACGACCGCAGACTCCATGGCGTTCAGAGGCGTGCAGAAGTCACAAGCCGATCGGCTCGCCGAGAGCGGCATCAACACGCTGTACGACAAAATCTGCCGCGAGATCAACGAGAACAAAACCCCAGGGGAAGAACTGCCTCCCGATGCACTCGACACCATCTTCAGTGGAACAAGTCGAAACCACGGTCAGTACGAGGCCAAGGTGATCAAAATTGACACCAGCACCGTGAGCCCGGCTCCGAATCACGGGGAGGACAGCCACCAATACACCTACACCATCACCCTTCAGGGGACGGGCCGCGCACCCAACGGCGTTGAATCGGTCTCTCGGGCCACGTTCCGGATCCGAAAAACCACGAAGTGGGATACCAACTCCTCCGCCGAGACCACCTTGGTTGATTTCCCCGGTGCCATCAACTCGAATACTCTTGTCGAAATTCGTACCGACCAAGGCTTGCGCACCTATGATGCCAGCAGCCAAGACAAGATGGCCCATATCGTCGCCAACGATGGCGTGAGCTGGATCCCGAGCGGGAACAAATCGGGCTACACCAACTCCAACGTTCTCGACGTCCAGGGGTACATCATGGTGCCCGATCAGCCCACAACCACCCCGTACGATTTCACCGTCGGGGTCAGTGGGCTCGGGAATCCGAATGGATCGAAGAACTACCGCACGGCACCGCCGCCAGTCAACGGAAACCTGCCCTACGCGGTCACGGAGAACGAAGTCACCCGGATCGGCCAGCGCACCCACTTCCCAGATTGGGCTCAGGTGGATTGCACCATGAAACCAAACTGGCTTAACGCCACGGCGAACAACCCAAGCGCGCGCAAATACACGGCACTGCGATCAGGTTCCCTGAGCGCAGATAGCCGAACCGGACGCAAGACCATCCGCACTCCGGCCTTCATCAGCGGCGACTTCATGGTGGAGCAAGGCGACACCGTGCAACTCATGCCCGGCTCAACCTCCGATCCAAGCAGGAACGTGCTCTATGTTGATGGCAACGTCAACAACTTTGGCAACCTGGAAAACCTGGGGGTCACCATTGTTGTCGCCCAGAAGTACAGCGACAGCCCCGACTCGAGCTACAAACTCACCGCCCAAAATTCGCCGTGGGATGATGACGTTGAGATCTACCAAAACTCCGAGCTCGTCGCCCTGAGCGAGACCAAAGATGCGATCAAGATCTCATCGGATAGCTCGGGCCGATATGGGCGAGTCTACGCCGCGCTGGGCGGCATCACAATCACCGGGAATCTGGAGATCAACGGCGTCCTCGCCGCAGGCGGAACGGAACCAGATGGCACCGCCGGAGAAGACTGGCTTCCTAGCCGAATCCGGTACCCGGCCCCGAAAGGTGGAGGAATCTACATCTGGCCGGAAGAACACAACTCCTTCGTGGTTCACTTCGTCCGCGAAGCAAGGGGTGTCAAAATGCCTCAAGCGAACAGCGAAGGCACTTGGGTCTACGCCGAGCCGGTGCGTGCTGACCGGCTCACCAGCTGGGTCAAGCTGAAGTAGCCAGAAATTGTCCAAGCGAATCAGCCGCCGAGATGACCTCTCGGCGGCTGTTTGCGCGTTAACCTGCCCGCAAACTCCGCCGAACCACGTCCGCGACAAACCACCCGGTCATGGTTCCAATGATGATCACGTTTCCGCTCCACAGAAGTGTCTGTGTCGCCGCCGTCACACTCACGCCAGCCCTCGCCAGAGCAAATGCCACCGCCGCAAACGCGACAAATCCCAAGAACCTGCTCAGACTGGCATTAAACGCCCGCTGAGTGAATCCCACGAGCAGATAGAGGGCCAGGGCCAGCCAGAAAAACACCACCCCAACAAACGAGAGAGCTAGTCCAGGGTTGATCCGATTGCCCACGGCACCCCCGCCTAAATCTGGGCTGTCGAGGAGATCACTCGCTGAAAGCGTGGCCCCCAGCGTGATTCCTCCAAACAGAAACATCGCCCACTGACCCAATGTCCAGGTGCTGATCGGCGCAACTTGAGGGGTAAGCGGATTCTCTTTTGCGAGTGCCGTGTAAACCGCCGCCACGATGAGGACGAACACTCCGACCAAAAACGCCCCGGGATGTCGCTCGCCCGGATCCCGCGCAATCTCCTCGAGAGGAGCCTTCTGAGCCGCGCGAAGCATCTCCTCATGGCTCCGCTGATATTGGTCGTTGGCGGCATCAAACTGGGCGGCGTAAGCATAGTGCTTGGCTGCCTCTGTATAAAGGCCCTTGAACCGGGCAAGATCGCCCATGGCGGCATGGGCTTTCGCCTCCCGAGGATCCACCTCGAGAATCGCTCTCGCCTCGGCCTCCGCTTCGGCGAGACGTCTTTGGGCGAGCAACCTCTCCAAACGATGCAGTCGAGCGCGGTGCTCTTGCCATTTGGCCTTGGCCTCTGTCTCTGCCTGCCGTTTCTCCTCTTCGGCTCGTGCCTTGGCCCTCGCCCGTGCAGCGCGGAGCTCGGCCTCGTCCTCCTCCTCGGCTTTTCGTCGAAGATGACCATGAAGATTCAGAGCCTGGTCGTGTCGTCGACGCTTCTCTGGATCGGTGAGCGTTTCGTAGCTCTCTTTGATCGCCAGAAACTTCTCCTGCGCGCCCGGCGCTGCGTTGACATCGGGGTGAAACTGACGGGCGAGCTGGCGATAGGCCGACTTAATCTGCTGATCGGTTGCCTCGCTGGCCACCCCCAGGACTTCGTAGTGATTCTTCAATCCGCTCAGATTCCCTGCGTTCGATCCGCCGCGTATCCCATGTAGAACGAAATCACGATGTAGGCCACGTAAGCACCGACCAGCATCAGAGTGGCCGCGCCGAGAATCATCGCTGCCTGTCGAGCCCGCGTCTTGCCCTCGTCCTCGTAGTACTCGCTTACCTTTACGAGCATTTCGTTGATGTTCCCCGTCATCTCTCCGGCCTGCACCATATCGAGAACCACGGGGCTAAACGCTCTCGTCTCCCGGAACATGTGATGGATGCCCTCGCCGCTATCCATACGTGGCACGATGGGGTAGATCTTCGCCCGAACCGCTTCGTTGCCGCAGGCGTCCGCCGCCAAGTTCACGGCTCTGCTCAGAGGCAATCCTGCCTCCTGCATCGCTCCGAAGGCACGCCCAAACTTGGCCATCGCAAACCCGTGAACCATGCTGCCGATCCAGGGCAAGGCGACAATGATTTCATCCCAGGGCCGTTTGATCGCTGGCTGACGCAGCAACAGACGAGAAAACAGGAAGGCGCAAATCGCAAGAATCGCCACGATGATCCAGATGATCACCGGAGCATCGAGGCCTTTGGCTCCTGGCTTCAAGAAATTGATGAGCAGGTTCGTCCCGATGATGATGATCACCGAGGCGCCGAGCACCAGTTTCGGATAAAAAGTCTCCCGACGAATCAAATTGCGCAGTTCGATGTCTGTCTGAATATAGTGAGCCAGTCTCGTGCACTGATCGCTCAGAAAACCACCCTCTTCCCCGGCTCGAACCATTCCCATCATGATTGGGCTGAAGACTTCCGGATACCTCTGGAACCCTGCGCTCATCGGGCGACCTGCCTCGACATGAGCCATCGTCTCCCGCAGAATGGAGCGTAACTTGGGGCTCCCCGCTTGCTGAGAGAGCGTATCCAGCGCCTGGCGAGGATCGATCCCGGCGTGCAGCATTGCCCCTAACTGACGGAAGAAGAAGTTGAGGTGGGTCAGAGCCACGCCGCCAACGAGCGGACCAACGACATCTGTGATCACTCGGCTCCGAGGGCCCAGAGGAGGGGCCTCTCCGGGCTGGGAGTAGGCAGTCCGCGCCGTCTCAGGCGTCGCCCCTGGTCGACTAGGAGCCGCCGCCAGAGGATCGTGGACGCCAGCGGAGGCCAGGCTGAGGGATTGAACCGTCCATCCTTTCTCCGAAAGCTGTTGATTCACCGCCTCAAATGTCGCGCCGAACATCAGCCCGCTCTGCGTGTGTCCTTGTTGGTCAACTGCTTGAAACTGATAACTCGGCATTACTCCATCCCGGTTCCGGCGAAAATCGCCTTGAACGCTTCTTCATAAAACCCTCGGTAGAAGAGAGCGAAGGCAATGCCTCCCACCCCGACCACCAGAATCGCCACCCAGATCCACGCCTTGATCTTGATCGCGGTCTCCGCATGCGCCTGATCCTGCTCGGCCAGCGACATTACCTGAGCCATGGCCTGCGGAACGGTTCCGGTCATTTCGCCGGTTTGCACCAGGTCGGCGTACTCTCCCGGCAGGATTTCCGACGTCCGCATCGCGGCGGATAGCTTGCTCGATTCCGTCATCGGAGTTCCCGCTTCCTTCATCCGATTCGAAAAAGTCAGATTCGGCACCGCCTCCGAGGCGAGTTTCCAGGATCGGTAAGGGGAGAGCCCAGCTTCCTGCAGCCGCCCCAGATGGTAGCTCAGCGCCCGGGCATTCTCCAGCTTTGCCCGCCGGCCAACCACCGGCATCGTCGCGCCGAGCTTGTGGCGCAGCGGCAGATAGCGACGGCGTCCAAAGAACTTGGGCCCGAAGATCCAGACAATCAACACCGACAGAGTGAGGAATCCGAAGAGGCCGAATAGTCCGCCCCGCAGCCCCTCTAAATAAAGCCGCGCGCCATCATCCGGAGCGGCTGTGCCCGCGAGAGGAGCGAAGAGTCCCTTGAACCCGGATTGCATGATCCCCACGATCGGGAACATCATCAGAGTAGACCAAAACGCGAGGCTCACCCAATTGTTCATCCGCCGGAGCTTCCAGGTCGCTTGGGTTTGGGCCGAAACGTACTCGCAGGCTTGCCACAGATAGCCGCCGGTTTCTCCCGCTCGCACCGCTCCGACCGTGCCCGGCGGGAACATTTCCACGAACACTTCCATCGCATCGGCCAGGCTGTCTCCCGCTGCGCATCTGCGAGACATCTCGGTGAGAGCCGCGCGGAGGGCCGGCGTGAATGACTGTCTCTGAGCGAGGGTCTGGCACGCCTCGACCGGCGTGATGCCCCCGCGAAACAGGTTCGAAAACTGCGCCATCAGCAAATAAAGCTCGTGATCTTTCAGAATCGCGGTCTTCACGGGAAGCCTTGGGGTCGTCGGCTTGGACGGGCTACCGGGACTCACGCGGTTGATGGTCGGAGGAGTGGTCGTGGTGATCCCCGAAGATCTTGGATGGCTCACCGGCTGCGTCGATGGCTGAACCGCCGAGCGAGAAGGAGTCGAAACAGTTGATGATGGGGTTGGTCCGGCTTCGATGTTCTGCACGAACAATCCACGCGCGGCCAACTGCCGCACCGCATCGTTTGCGCTGGCGGCATCAATCGAGCCAGCCTGATCTTTGCCTTGCCCGTCGAACGCTCTAAAAGAGAACTGCGGCATTTTCCACCTTCACCAGTCGATAATCGGTGAGCGTTGGCAGGTACTCCGAAATTCGAACCTGAGATCCGGGAATCCGACCGAGGTAGACGGCCTCCGGATCCACTTCCAACCACGGCTCACATACAAACCTACGCTCAAGGACGCTCACATGAGGCAACTGGAGGTGTTCCGACTCCAAAATCAGCGATCCGTACGCCACGATATCCAGATCAATCTCCCGGGGGCCATTGCGCTCTCGCGCGATTCGACCAAGCGCCTGCTCGATCGCTTTGACCTGACGGAGCAGGGCAAACGGACCGAGCGTGGTGGTGCCTAAAATGATCCCATTCCAATAGTCCGGCTGATCCGGCAGATACATTGGCTCGTTGGCATACACCGAACTTGCCCGGACATCGTGCAACAAGATGCGCAGGGCGGCGGACATCCGGTTCAGCGTCTGCTGCCGATCCCCCAAATTGAGACCCCACGAAAGCACCACCTTCGGCATTCAGCGTTGTTCCTTGGGGCGAAAAGGCGTGGGCATGAGCTGAGAATCGTTTCCCTGTTGATTCTATCAGGATGATCGGCGATTCTGCGCCTTGCCCAAGGTGCCCGGCATGAAAAAAGGGCTCCGGCGAGCGATTCGCCGGAGCCCCGTTGGGCGGAGTCGCGAGGATTAGTCGCGCTTGCGGAAGCGAGTGCCGCCGCCTTCGCCGCCGCCGTCACCCTCGCGAGGACGGTCGTCTCGGCTCCCGAAACCACCACGTCCGCCGCGACCATCTCGGTCTCGACCGCCGCCGCGTCCGTCGCGACCGCCGCGATCTCGTCCGCCGCGATCACCTCGATCGCCGCCTCGGAAGGCCGGGCGCTCGCTGACCGGAGGATTCGGATCGTTCAGTCGCTCATTGTTCGGGTTCAGATCCAGTGCGGTGAGGTTCACGCGGCCCATGCCGTCGACTTCCTTCACGCGAACGCGCAGCGTGTCGCCTTCGCTGACCACATCATCCGGTCGCCCGATTCGAGCGTGGGTGAGTTGATCGACCGGCACCATGCCATCCTTGCCGTTCGGCATGGTGACCATCGCGCCACGACCCATCAATCGAGTGACCTTGCCCTCGAACTCGAAGCCAACTTCCAGCTCTGCGGTCAAGGACTTGATCATGTCGATCGCAATCTTGGCGTTGTCGCCACTCTTGCTGGCGATGAGCACGCGGCCATCTTGCTGAACATCGACTTCGCACTGCGACATCTCGACAATCTTGCGGATGTTTGCGCCGCCCGGGCCGATGAGCGCCCCGATCTTCTCGGGGTTGATCATGATGGTTTGGATCCGCGGAGCCGACGGAGCCAGTTCCGGTCGCGGTCGCGGAATCTCTTCCTCAATCACGTCCAGCAGCTTGAATCGAGCTTCTTGAGCTTGCTCAAGGGCTTCCTTCAGAACCTTTTCCGGAATGCCATCGAGCTTGGTATCGAGCTGCAGAGCGGTGATGCCTTCTCGGGTTCCTGCGACCTTGAAGTCCATGTCGCCGGAGAAGTCTTCGACGCCTTGGATGTCGGTGAGAACCACGAAGTTCTTGCCGTCGCTCATCAAGCCCATCGCAATTCCTGCGACCGGAGCCTTGATTGGGATGCCTGCATCCATCAGAGCCAGAGTCGAACCGCAGACGGACGCCATGGAGGTGGAACCGTTGCTTTCCAGAACGTCGCTGATGAGGTGCACCGTGTACGGGAAGTCCGGGTTGTCCAGGGGGATCACCGGCTCCAGAGCGCGCTCAGCAAGGGCGCCGTGGCCGACTTCGCGTCGTCCTGCGCCGCGAAGCATGCGAACCTCACCCACCGAGTACGGCGGGAAGTTGTAGAAGTGCATGTAGCGCTTGTTTTGCTCGCTCTCGTCCAGCTGATCCATGATGTCGGCGTATTGGGCATCCTTCGGCATTCCGAGGGTGCAAACCGTCATGACCTGCGTCTGTCCACGAGTGAACAGACCCGAGCCGTGGACGCGAGGAAGCAGACCAGCAATAGCTTCCAGAGGACGAATCTCGTTCGGCTTTCGACCGTCCGGTCGCTTGCCTTCTTCGATGATGAACTTGCGCAGAGTGTCCTTGACCGCTTTGTCCACGATCTGGCCCAGTTGCTTCAAGGCGTCGGCATCGTCGGCCCACTTTTCCTTGTACTTGACCACGAGTTCCTTCACCAAGTCGTCCATCGCGCTCTCGCGCTTGGCCTTGTCGGCATCGAACAGGTTGTCGGCGATCAGCTTCGCTTCGTCCTTCTTGATCTTCTCGACGAGCTTCTTGTCGACCAGGTCTTCCACGATCTCTCGCTTGCCCTTGCCGACCATCTTCGCGAACTTTTCGAACTCGACGCAGATCGTCTTGATGTTTTCGTGGGCGAAGAGAAGTGCCTTCACCATGAGCTCTTCGCTGACTTCGTTGGCACCGGCTTCGACCATCGAGATCGCGCCCTTGTGACCGGCAACGATGAGGTCAAGATCGGAGACCTTGAGTTCTTCGTTCGTCGGGAAGACCACGAATTCGCCATCAATCAAGCCCACTCGGACGCAGCCGATCGGGCCGTTGAACGGAACATCGCTGACGGAAAGAGCAGCCCCCGCAGCGTTGACCGCGAGCACGTCCGGCGGCATCGTTGAATCCACGCTGAAAGGCATGGTGATGACCTGGATATCGTTCCGGCAACCCTTCGGGAAGAGCGGTCGAATGGGGCGGTCGATCAGTCGGCTGACGAGCGTCGCCTTTTGGCTCGGGCGTCCACCCCGCTTAATGACGCCGCCCGGGATCTTGCCAATCGCGTACTTGCGCTCTTCGAAGTCGCAGACGAGAGGGAGAAAGTCGATGCCTTCTCGCGCATTGCGCGACATGGTGGCGGTGCCCAGGATAACGGTGTCGCCAATGCCAAGAAGGACTGCGCCGCCGGCTTGCTTAGCCACGCGACCGGATTCGAGGTGGAACTCTTTACCGCCCACCTCGAAGGTATGTGTGTGAATCATTTTTATTGCCTCAGACTTTCTCGGGACGGGCAAGGGGCCCGTGTGTTCCCGAGGTTAGCGAGGCCGGACTTCGCGGATGCCAAGGCGAGCGATGAGCTCGCGGTACTTCTCGATGTCCTTGTTTCGGAGATAGCCCTCCAGTCGGCGTCGCTTACCCACGAGCTTGAGCAGACCCTGTCGGGAGTGGAAGTCCTTCTTGTTGGTCTTCAGGTGCTCGGTGATTTGCTGGATCCGCGCGTGCATGACGGCGATTTGGACTTCGGCGGAACCGGTATCCCCTTCGCTGGTCGCGTATTCCTTGATGACTTCCGATTTCTTGGTTGGATCGAGTGGCATGTGTGCTGTGTTGGCCTCGTTCTAGGATCCCAGGTGCGCCGTGTTTCTCGAACGCTCCAGGTGGCGGGGCCGGGTGAAACCGCTCAATGCAACCCACCTCAGCGGGCTGTAGTCAACGGTCCATCTGGCCTTTGCCGCGTAGAGGATACCAGGAACCATCCCTCCCCGTTCCCGGGGGTCCTACTTTGGAGGGGCGAGTGCCGCGAAGACAACCTGTGCGATGAGCATTACAACACACGGATCTTTCGGCACCGGCTATCTGTCAATCTCGCCGATGGTTTTCGATTCGCTCATTGAGCCATATGTACGCCAATTGAGGATCGGTCAGAAGATGCCCTGTTTCCCTGCTCGCCCAAGTTGTGGGACCAAGCCGAGAATACAACCCCGCATAGACGGTTGCGCCCTCTAAGATGCTCGTCCCTGGTCGAATCACGACATCTTGCGCGGTGACTTCTCGCAGTGATACAGCTCCGATCATCCCCGCCCTCGATGAGAGTTGTTCCCATACATGGTTGCGACTTCCTCGTTCGGGGCCGACCCCCTCTCCAACGCGGAAGAGTGAGTCGGGGAGCTCAGCCCGCTCTCTCGCCAAAGTGAGCAAGAGGAGGTAAGTCAGGGACTCGGGCTCGCAAACAAGGGAAAACACGTCGTCCTGAGCACGCTCCAGGCTGAGCGTCGTGCAGTCAAACTCAGAGCCCGCGACCCTCAAGACTTCACCGCCTATGTCCCAGTATTCGACAAATCCGCGACCCGCTGGCAACCGAACCACGACAGGCCGCTTGTCTGTGACCACGATTTCAAACTTCCGAAGGTCATGCTGCCGCAAAGGGGCGTCCGAGTTCATCTCTCCATACACGACGAAAGAATCCCCGTGCTCCCGATAAATATCCTCCAACTCAGCGTTGAGCTGAGCCTGAGGCATCACCATCGAAAAACCTACACCGAGAATCGCCCACGGCATCATTCACCCTTCTTCCGAAGCTTCATGATAGCAGGCCACATTCCCACGACAAAACACATCGCCCAGGTCAGATAGACAAACCCCATTCGACCGTCGAATGCGTCGCTCCGCTTGGGCAAGCCGACATCGACCCGCATGGGGACCGCGCGGCCAACTGGTGCTTCGCCGAGCACGCGCCCGCGTAAATCCGTCGCCAGAGTCTTCCCCCTCGCCCCCACTCGCAGGATCGGCACGCCCGATTCAATCGACCGCCACACCGTCGACATCCACAATTGATCCCACGCCGGAGTGGCCTCGTACCAGTCGTCGATCGACATCTGGATCAGAACCTGCGCCCCTTGCGACGTATGATGCGCCGCCAAATCCGGGAAAATCCCCTCGAAACAGATCAGCGGCCCCGCCTTGAAATCCCCGATCTGAGGTGTCTTGAGCTCTTTCGCCGCTGTCAAATCACCAGCCGGAAGATTGAACTGCTGCAAGATGGGCAGCTGATCCCGCAGCGGCACATACTCCCCAAACACGACCAACCGAGTCTTGTCCGCGTACTCCCACTTCTTGCCATCCCACACAAACGCTGTCTGATAGGTCGGCTGCCCCTCGGCAAGGACATCGGTTCTCTGCCCGCCCATCATCACCGGTACGGGTGGCTCGGTGGTGAGGGGAGTTTCCGGTGGCATCGCCACAACCCGACCAGCATAGCCCTCCGGCAAGATCAGCAAATCCGACTGCTGCGTCATCGCGCCGGCAAGCAGGACCGGAGTTGCGTTGTAGAGCGCCAGCGATTCTTCCTCCGGAGTTTGGAACGCCATGTCCACCCCCGGCTGACCAAGCGTGAATGTCTTCGTCGTGATCTCGACCGGCAGGCCAAACCTCACCGCGCTAAACACAAAGAACCCCACGAAGGTGAGCGAGTACCGCAGAACGATGCGAGGGTTCAGCGGGATCGGCTTGCCATCGTCCCCCACCCGAGGGAAGAAGAACTCCATGACGATGAGATTCGCCAGCACCACCCACGCCGACACCAAGAAAATCGTGCCGAGCGCGGCGTGCTGAACCATCCCCGGAAAGATCCCGAGCGGCAGAGCCACGATCCCCCAAGGAAACGCCAGACCCGGCACGTACGCTCGAAACGCCTCGATCCCAGTCCACACCAGAGGAACCGCCCAGACCCATTTCAGTGAAAACGCGCGGTGGATCAGCCAGCCTGCGAGGGCATAGAACAATCCGGCGATGAGGCTCGCAATCACCCAAGGGAGCATTGCCGAAACCAGGCTTCCCGTCCATTTGAGCACGAACGGCACGATCCAAAACATCTGAGCCAGGAAGTAAAGCAGCCCGAATGTGTAACCCGATTTCGCGGCCCCTTTTGCGCTCGTCCCCCGCAAAGACACGAGCCAGGGCACCAAAGCCACGAACACAAGCAACCCCAGATTAAACGGCGGAAACGCGAGGGCCAGCATCGCCACCGAAGCCAAAATCGGCCAAAGGCGACGCGCCCAGCCCCACCGGTCAGGCTTTGATTCCGAGGTCGTCATGGACTTCGTGGAGGTGCGAGGTGTCGGCATATCGAAGCAACTGCCACGTGCCATCCGGGCGACGAATCACCTCAGTCACGCTTGCATTCTCAAAACGAAAACCCCGCGCGGTTTGCACCGAGCCCCGGAGCAATCGGGCCAAAAGAAGCCCCAGCGTGCCTCCGTGGCTCACCACCACGGCAGAATCCCGGATCTTATCGAGGCTCTTTTGGAACTTCGCCAGACGATGCCATACGTCGCGCAAAGACTCTCCGCCGTCGGGGCGGATCTCGTGTTCCATCAGATTCCGAGCCCGACATTCGGCAGCAAACCAGGCCCGAATCTCCGTGTAATGAGCACCTTCGAGAGTGCCGAATGTACGCTCCCTTAAATCGTCACGAACCGTCAGAGGTACCCCAAGGGCCTCCGCGATAGGATTGGCTGTATGGACGCTCCGCTGAAGGTCGCTGGTGTAAACACGCTGAGCCCCGGTCGACGCCAAACGATGGGCGGCGGCCAAGCTCTGCGCATGTCCAATTTCATCAAGACCGACATCAGAGTGTCCCTGAGCTCGGCCACTGGCATTCCATTCCGTCTGCCCGTGGCGAACCAGAAAGACTCGCATGCTCTCGGTTATACCGCCCAGAGCCCGACCGGCCCGGTTTCGCGACCGTTACTGTCTACCCTTTCTTGGCCAATCCTCAGCAGATGCACCGGTGCCGGAGCCACGGCGTCCGCCTGAATCGTCATCACATTCTGTTCCGGATCGAAGCGCTGGATGATTCCCATCCCGAAATCCTCGCCCTCTTGGCGACCAAAACTGCAGACCAGGCCCTCGTATGCTTCCGGGCGAACTATCGAGAGACGATTGCTGTGCGTCAGGTTCATGGCCCGAGCGATCTCGTCTTCCTCCAGTTCACGATCCGTGATAACGTGGAGCACGCCGCCACTCACCTCACCCCAATCCGAAAAGTCGGCATGTTTCAGCCGCCAACCGGAACCCATCCGGGCTCCCTCGATCCCTACTTTCGCCAGATCAACCTCATGCTCCGTCGATCGCTCGAAGAGCTCCAACCACCGTGCTCTGCGCTGCGCTTCTTGAACCATCACCGGGAAAGCCTCCGGGAGCTCCTCGACTTCTGCCCCGATGGGCCACGGCTGGTGCTCAAACCGGCTTCCGCTTGGCACCAGAATCCGCTCCGCGCGAATGTTTTGCGCCATGCCGAGCATCATCTGCCTCAGCACCGGGCTGAGACGCATCGCGGGAAAGAGCACGGTGAAGCTCCCTTCCGCCTGAGAGAGTAAGAAGTAGGCCGCATTCATCCACGCCAAAGGGTTCCGCTGAGGATCAATCGCGCCGGTGAGACGCCATGCAATCACCTTTCCCGCACGGATCAGGCACACCCGGCAAGGCGCCCCGAAGTCAGTATTGGCGGGATCGAGCATCACCAGATCGCCCTTCGCCGTGTTCGCCTTGACCCACTCCCGCCACGAATACTTCGGGTGACCAATCAAGAGCGTGCGGGGCATAGATCCTTCTACTCTTCGTCGTCTTCGCGATTGGCGCTCGGACGGGCCCGGAGCTTGCTCCACTCCCGAAGATTTGCGATCTCTTCGCTCATCATCCGGCTGAGAGGAACCTGATTCTCCGCTTCTTCTTTCAGATCTTTGAAAGTCAGTTCGCGCCCCTCGAAGAAGGCATGGTTCAGAGCCCCAATCACCACCTGCTCAATTTCCGCACCGCTATAGCCCGGGGTTAGCTTCGCGAGTTCCTTCACTCGGAACTTGCTCGGCTGACGCTTCCGCTTGCTCAAGTGGATCTCAAAAATCGTCGCCCGCTCCTTCGCATCGGGGAGATCGACGAAGAAGACTTCATCGAATCGGCCTTTGCGGAGCAGTTCGGGCGGAAGTTGGGAGACGTTGTTCCCCGTCGCGATGAGGAAGACCGGCTGGGTTTTCTCCTGCATCCAGGTGAGGAAGGTGCTGAACACGCGGGCGGTCGTGCCGCTATCGCTCACCCCTCCACTCATTCCTGCGAACCCCTTTTCGAGCTCGTCGATCCAGAGAATACAGGGCGCCAGGCTTTCCGCGATCTTGATCGCTCGGCGCATGTTCTGCTCACTCTGACCCACCAAGCTCCCAAACACCCGACCGACGTCCATCTTGAGCATCGGAAGCCCCCATGCGTTTGCCACCGCTTTCGCGACCAGAGATTTCCCGCATCCTTGAACGCCAATGATCAGCATTCCTTTGGGCCATGGGATTCCGTAATCTCGGGCTGCATCCGTGAAGCTTTTCGTGCGCTTCGTCAGCCACTCTTTCAGTAGATCGTGGCCGCCGACATCGTTGAGGGAATTGCTGCTTGCATAGAACTCCAGCATTCCTGTCTTGCGGACAATCTGCTTCTTCTCCTCAATGATCTGCTCGACTGTCAGCTTTTTGGCCTCCACCAAACTCCGAGCGAGAGCGCTTTCGATTTCATCGGCGGTGAGCCCCATCGCGCTGCGGATAATCGACTCCTTTTCCTCCTTGGTCAACTTCACATCAACATTCGGGTTGTCCTTTACTGCATCGACAATATCGTTGATTTGCTCGGAGATCTCTTCCTGTTGGGGCAGAGGGAACTCAACGACGGTCACATCTTTTTCGAGTTCAACGGGCAAGTTCATTTGCGGAGAGACAAGCACAAGAGTCTGTGACTTGCCCCTCAGTCGGCTTGCCAGGTCGCGGAGCAACCGGATCACCCGGGTGTCCTTCATGTAGGGATGAAAGTCTTTGAGGATGAACAGCGTGAACTCGGCTGACTCGTGGATCTGCGCGAGGGCCTCCAGCTCGCCCGGAAGGCTCGATGGTTTCGCTGGGCCAGACGCGCGCCGGATCGGAGGCTGCATGCCCTGGGTGACGCTCCAGGTGTGAAGCTCGCGCTTCAACTTCTGCGCGACTTCCTGAACCGCCTTCTCCACCCGACGTTCCTCCCACGAAACGATGTAGAGAATCGGGTACTTGGCTCGGATCAGGACTTCGATTTCGCGCTTGGCGTCCATGCCTGGACTCTACCTGGCAGGCTCGTGGTTGGTTGCACCGGAGGGAGGAATGGACTGATCTGGAATCGCATCCCATGCCAGATAAGATCCCCGCTCTGATATAGCTACGAAATGGCTTCACAAGTCTTCGACTCTTGTCCGAAGTGCTCAAAGTCCATACCAAAAGGGGCGAAAGCGTGTCCGTATTGCGGTTGGAGTTCAGTTGCACCAGTTCCGATCCAAGTGATCAACCCGCCACAGGCTGTGCCTCCGCAGGCTCAAACAAACTACGCCCCGCCCAAGGACTCGACGCACTATGCAAATGAAACGCTGAGCCGGACGGCTTCGGCGGCGGTTGGAACGTGCAGCGGACTCACCCTCTTTCTCGCACTACTCTTCGTCGGGCTCCCCCTCGTCTTCTGCGTGGGATGCTCGGTATTGTCCCGATCGGCCTCGCAAAGCATTGCGGCACAGCAGACACGTGCTGGGCGACTGCAAATGCCGCCGGATCCAGCCGCCGCGATCTCTGCTGCCGAGCGGGTGCTACCCGGTGCGCTACTGTTCTATCCGGATGGCACGCCGACTGGAACCGGTGGTACGAGATTCATTCGCATCACGCAATGTACATTCGGTCAGGGAAATGGATTCATGGAACGGATCGTGGAGGCGAGTTGCACATATAGTAACGCATCAAATCGTAACATCAACGCTGATGCTAAGCTCTACGCCCTGGATGCCTCAGGGAAAATCCTTGCCGACGATTCGCCGTTCCTGGGCAATAAGGAAGCGGGAGACATAGCGGTGGACGACTTCGATTCCTTACTAGCAGTCGACGACCCAGGGAAAGTCGCGGTCTTCGCGCTGGTCGATCAAAGCCGCGAAAGAAACTAAACCGGACTTATCCGCCGAGGTTCTGGCGGATCCCTTCGAGGTGATTGACCTTCTGGGCATCCGTACCAGCATACGACTCAGCTTGAGTCAGGGCCGTACGGGCCCCGCTGATGTCACCGAGTCCAGCCATCTGATTCGCTGCGTTGAGGAAGTCGTAGTAGGCTTGCTCGTAGACGTCTGCCTCGCGAGAAGGGTCACCTGTCGCGGCCTCGGAATACTTCTCTCCGGCCCGACGCCATGCATCCCGGCGACGATCCAGACTCGTATCGCTCGCCCCTTGATTCACCAAGCTCTGAGCCTCGCGAAGAAGACTCTCCACATCCACCGCGACTGGGGCTGGCTCTTGTTGGTTCGGGACTCTCTCTGGTGGAGCCGGGCTGCTGTTCGCGGCTCCGCCCGCCGAGGGAGCAGACGCTCCTCCTCCACCCGAAACTTGTTTCGCGGGACTCGGGGAGTTCCGAACCACCTCGCTTCCTGCCTTCCCAATCTGCTCAATCCCAAAGAGCCCGATCAAGACCATCGCAGCGATAGTGATGCAGGCGATGGCGAACTTCCCGAACGTCGCCTTGGTCTCCTCGCTGAACAGAGGACGGCTCGGAGGAGGAGGGTAGTAGACCGGAATTTGACTCGGTGGAGGAGGCGCGGCGCCGTACGGCATGCCGGGATATCCTCCACCCCCGCCGTAGGGTGTCGTGATCGGCTGCCCGTAAGGAACCTGATGCCCCGGAGTGGTCGGGTAGACCGGCATCATCGGCTGAGCGGGCTGACCATAGGGGTGCGCTTGACCATACGGCTGCACTTGTCCATAGGGTTGCGCCTGACCATAGGGGGTCATGATCGGCGCGCCAGGATGCTGCGAAGGCACCGGGCCCTGCCCGGGCTGCTGAATCCCCTGGTACATCGGATTCGGCGTGCCATAGGGCGTATACGGCTGAGAGTAGGGGTTGGGCTGAACCAGCGATGGTGGAGGTTGAGAAGTATTCACCACCGGGTCAATGACCGCAGAATGGAACGACTTCAGCACCTGGCGAAGGTCGCTGATCATTTCTTCCGCAGAGCCATACCGGAGCACCGGGCTCTTGTCAATCGCTTTTTGGATGACCTGCCACAGTGTGTGGTTCGCCTCCGCCGGTTGCGGAGGCTCCGCGTTCATGATGGCGTAGGTGATTGACACGACCGAATCGCCGGTGAAAGGCTTCTGCCCCGCGACCATCTCGTAGAGCGCGACTCCCATGCTGAAAATGTCGCTGCGGGCGTCGATCTCCCGCCCGTTGATCTGCTCCGGCGACATGTAGCTCGGGGTCCCGAACACCTGCCCGTCCATCGTGATATTGGGCTCGAAGGTCAGGCGGGCGATCCCGAAATCCGTGAGCTTGACCGCCCCGTTTTCGAGAATCTGGATGTTCTCCGGCTTGACATCGCGGTGAATCACGCCGTTTTGGTGGGCAAAGTGGAGCGCTTTCAGCACTTCGATCGCCGTTTCCACCGCGTCTTCAGGGCCAAGGAAGCCCTCCCGCTCGATCTTCTTGCGCAGAGTCGAGCCATCCAGGAACTCCATCGCGAGATAAAAACGCCCGTTCTGCTCATCGACATCGTAGATCGTGACGATGTTGGGGTGCACCAGCGATCCCGCCGCCTTGGCCTCGCGCAGAAATCGCTTGATCCGCTCCTGGCGTTGAACGTCCGTGCTTCCGCCCGGAACCGCCAGTTCTTTCACCGCCACACGACGGTTCATCACGGGATCGTAAGCCTCGTAAACGATGTCGTTTGAACGAGCGATCTCGCGGATGATCTGGTATTTGCCCAGGATGTCCGGCGGGCTTTGACTCATGCGCAGTGAACGGCTCTCCTATTATCGGCACAAACACGGGCTTCTGCGCCGCTCTCTCGAAGATGATTACGCCCGCCGAGTCGGCAAAGGTTCACTCAGGCGAGGGTTTCTGTCTCAAAGCGGTCAAGGAATTCTTGCTTCGGCCGCGCGCCGAGTCCCGCTTTTTCCGGAAGCACCACCGAGCCGCGTACCGTCTGGATTCCCCCGTCAATCACGTCTTCCTTATGGCCCTGATGGGCATCGAGATCGAAGAAGTGGAAGGCGGAATGGCTACTTGCGACATGGGCGGCTGCCGTCACCCCGAGCCGGGTTTCGGCCATGCCACCCATCATGCACCGCCCAAAGGCGGCTTGAGTGATGCTCGCGATTTCCTGCGCCCGGAGAACCCCTCCGCTCTTACAGAGCTTCACATTGATGAGATTGCAGCAGTTATGACTCAGCAGAGCAAAAGCATCGCTCGGCGAGAAGCAGCTTTCGTCCGCCATCACCGGGACGGTGGAGTTCTGATGCAGGAAGGCGAGTCCCTGGTAGTCATGGCGCTTCACTGGTTGCTCGCAGAACTGGATATCGAAATCGGCAATGGATTCAAGAAGATGAAGTGCCGTCAGGCGATCGTAGGCTTGGTTGGCATCGACGCGGAGGATCGCGTCCTCCGCAACTTCGCGGATCGTGGCGACCCGCTCGGCGTCGTTCATGGGGCTGTCGCCGAGCTTGATCTTGATCGCCTCGTGGCCCTGATCGATGATCTTCTTGGCCTTGGCGGCGGCTTCCTTGGGCGGGAGAATGCCGATGGTGAGATCGGTCGGGAGCTCGCGCTTGGTGCCTCCGAGGAATCGGTAGAGAGGGAGTCCAGCTCGCTGGGCCGCGAGGTCATGGAGGGCCATGTCCATCCCACTGATCGCCGTGGTCTGGGCGGGCAGGATCGACTCGCAAAGTTCGATGAGCCTCCGTAAGTCTCGGCTATCTTCACCGTGGATGGCCGGGGCTAAGGTGCGAAGACTCGCCATCACCGTCGCCTGATTCTCACCGTTGATCGCATGGAACGGCAGGCATTCCCCCCACCCGGTCTTCCCTCCTGCCGTGATGCTGATGAACACTCCGTTCGCCGAGTGGTTGGTCATTGTCGCGATGCGGAACGGCGAGGCCAAAGGCACCTCGAAAGGGGTGAGGGTGATGGAATCGATTCGAGCCATGCTAGGGCACTAAGCTACCCGAGATTAAGAGACCTCGCTTACTCCAAAAGACTGCGGGTTCCTGAGAAAATGCCTCTCAGGAACCCGCGCTGACCCTCGTGGCGACTTAACCCGCCGCGACCGGAGCTTTGGCGACGAAGGCGAGGATCTCATCCGCGACGAGATTGGCTTGCTCTTCCGTCATGTGCTGGTGAACCGGGAGGCTCAGGCACTCTTTGCTCACGCGCTCGGTGATCGGGAGGGATCCCTCGCCGTGACCGTAGTGTGCATACGGCTCGTGCAGATGAAGCGGCACGGGATAGAAAATCGCGCTGGCGATTCCCTGCTCTCCCAGATGCTTCATCAAGCCGTCACGGTGCTCATATTGAATCGTGAATTGGTGCCAGACGTGGTTGTTGCCCGCCATCGTTTCCGGAAGCCGAATCCCCGATCCAGCCAAGCGATCCAGATAGATCGCGGCGATCTTGGCGCGATTTTCGTTCCACTCATCCAGCTTCGGAAGCTTGGCGCAGAGGATGGCCGCTTGGAGTTCGGCGAGGCGGCTGGTGTAGCCGAGTTCGTCATAGTAATAGCGCTCGCGGCCCATGCCGTGAATCCGGATCGAGCGCGACCGTCGGTCAATCTCAGGGTCGTTGGTGAGAATCATCCCGCCATCGCCCGCCGCACCGAGGTTCTTTGTCACATAGAAACTGATCCCGGCTCCGATGCCCCAGTTTCCGGTGTAAACCCCATCGTGGTGACCATAAATCACCTGAGCCGAGTCTTCGAACAAGATCAGATTGTGCTTCTCGGCCAGAGCCATCAGCGCCTTGACATCGCAGAGCTGACCAAAGAGGTGAACCGGGAGGATCGCCCGCGTCTTCGGCGTGATCGCGGCTTCAATCGCATTCACGTCGATGCACATCGTCGCTGGATCGATGTCCACGAAGACAGGAACGGCGCCGAGCTGAGCGACCGTTTCGGCGGTCGCCACAAAGGTGAAGGCCGTCGTAATGACCTCGTCTCCCGGCTGGATATCCGCCGCTTGCATCAGGATGCGCAAGGCATCAGTGCCGCTGTTGACACAGATCGCGTGCTTCACGCCGTGCCGCGCGGCAATGTCTTCCTCAAGTTTCTTGTTGTACTTGCCCAGAACATAGGCTCCGGAGGAGAGGATTTCCGCCACGCTCGCGTCGGTTTCCGCTTTGACTTCGTTGTACTGAGCGGTGAGATCAATAAAGGGGACACGCACACCGGCATTGTATCCGGTGGATTAAGAAGAGCGTAGGATTTCCCCTGTCCCAAGCCGGAGTTCTGTGGCGATCAGAATAGAGCGGTGCGCCCGCTTCCCTATCCTGTGATCCTTGCCAGTGCGTCGCCCCGGCGGAGTGATTTGCTGAAGCCCCTGATCCCGGAGTTCCGCGTGATCCCGGCGGATGTGGACGAAGACGGCCTCACCGACTCCGACCCCTGGATCACCGCGCGCAAGCTCGCCCGGGAAAAAGCGCTTGCGGTTTTCGAGGCTCATCCGGATTCGCTGGTGATTGGCGGGGATACCGTTGTTGCCTATCAGAACGGCGACGCGTGGGTTCAACTTGCCAAGCCTGCCGATGAGGACGACGCGTTCCGGATGCTCAGTATTCTCAGCGGGCGAACCCACACCGTCATCACAGGAATTTGCATCAAGTGGCCGAAGGGATTTTCCAGCTTCACCGACGAGAGCAAAGTGACGTTTGCCAAGATGTCCGACGAGCAAATTCGAGCCTACATCGCCACTGGCGAGCCAATGGATAAGGCTGGGGCGTACGGGCTTCAGGGAGGGGCGCGGCCGTTCATCACTCAAGTTGAGGGGTTCGTGAGCACGGTCATCGGGCTCCCGACGGAACGGCTCTCAGAAGCGCTCCGCGACGTCGACTGAGTTTGGTGTTCGGAGGCGTACAGATCGGTTCTGGTCGCCGCCCGGGGCATGAGAGCTTTGATGCTCGCTCTGCCTCTCTGCTCGGTCTGGGTTCAAAGCTCGAGGGATTGGCCTATGGGCCGGGCGGCGAGCAGGAGTGCGAATCCCGGACTGTTGTGCTCAAATCCACTGCTTCGGGCCTGAGACATATCGGCCTTCCCCGCCATAATTTCCAGCATGGCGACACTCCCAAGCCACATCGCGAATCCTGCCCTAGCCGAAGCCGGGCGGAGCCGCATCGAATGGGCCGAGAAAGACATGCCGGTACTCCGGCTCATCCGCGAACGATTTGAAAAGGAAAAACCCCTCGCCGGACAGCGCGTGACCGCGTGTCTGCACGTTACGACCGAGACCGCGAATCTGCTTCGCACACTCGTCGCCGGTGGCGCCGAGGTCGCGATCTGCGCAAGCAATCCGCTCAGCACCCAAGATGATGTCGCGGCTGCTCTCGTCGAGTTCTACAACGTCCAGGCGTACTGCATCAAGGGCGAAGACCACGAGACTTACTACAACCACATCAACCAGGCGCTCGACATCATGCCGACCCTGACGATGGACGATGGCGCGGACACCGTGGGCATCATCCACCAAGAGCGCAAGAACCTGATCGACACGATCATCGGCGGCACGGAAGAGACCACCACGGGTGTTATCCGTCTGAAGGCCATGGCGAAAGATGGTGTTCTCGCCTATCCGATCATCGCCGTCAATGACGCCGACACCAAGCACCTCTTTGACAACCGCTACGGCACCGGACAAAGCACGCTCGACGGCATTCTCCGCGCGACCAACGTGCTGCTCGCAGGCAAGAACGTGGTCGTTGCAGGCTACGGATGGTGTGGACGAGGTGTCGCCATGCGGGCCAAGGGCATGGGCGCGAATGTCATCGTCACCGAAATCGACCCAACCAAGGCGATTGAAGCGGTCATGGACGGATTCCGCGTGATGACGATGGAAGAAGCCGCGCCGATCACCGACATCTTCATCACCGTCACCGGTTGCAAGGATGTCCTCGACGACCGCCACTTCACGAAGATGAAGGATGGTGCGATCATCTGCAACAGCGGCCACTTTAACGTGGAGATCAACATTCCGCAACTCGATGCCCTGAGCTCGGCCCGACGCGAAGTTCGTCAGTATGTTGAGGAGTTCGTCGTGAATGGCAAGAAGGTTTATCTGCTCGGCGATGGTCGGTTGATCAACCTCGCCAGCGCGGAAGGCCACCCGGCAAGCGTGATGGACATGAGCTTCGCCAACCAATCCCTCTGCGCCGAGTTCATGGTGCGCAACGCCGCGAACCTTCCGAAAGACTGCATCAGCGTCCCAGATGCGATTGATAAGGAAGTCGCCCGCCTCAAGCTCGCGGCCATGGGAATCTCCATCGACATCCTCACTCCAGAGCAGGACAAGTACCTCAACTCCTGGACCGAAGGCACCTGAGGAATAGTTCCACGAGTCGGGTTTTGAACCCGACTCGTGGAGAAACGACTACCTGATCCTGTACGAGCAAGTCTCGCGAACATCAGTAAAAAGATCCCACGGACAGAAGTTTAGTCCAGTGCCGACAGGATCAAAGATAAGATTTCTTCTCAAGAGCGAGCCTTCAAGCGTTACGCGAAGCATTCGACCAGAGTAAGCCATCGATACTCCGCACTCGGGGAAAGTCGACGAGTCTTTCCTGCCTTGAGTTCTCAAGGCCACCAGTCCGAAGTTGCCGCCCAGTTCTTCCAGATAGGCTTTGCTCTTGCTCATATCCCTGTGCAAAACGGGAGATTCGAAGGACTGCCGGACTACATCAGATCGAGGTTCTTTGCGGCACCAAACCTCCTGACCACCAAACCCACGTTCGAAAGGATCAGAGCTGTCAACAAGCTGCGACCCCGCGATAAAGCCGCCCGCAACCAGGTCATCGAAGCCTAGTCTCGGATACTTGTCGTCATTTGTCTGGGCATAGAGTGCAAGGGCTGTATTGATCTGCTGAGCTTTAACGCCCAATTCAGTGAACTTTGCTTCAGTTTTTGCAGAAGCTAGCACTCCGAGCACTAGAGCTACGAGGAGTACGACTATTGACACCGATACCAGGAGTTCAATCAATGTTAGTCCCTGACGCTTGCTTCGATAGGGTGGAGCCGCACTTCCTGAGTTCCTGGAGGTGACGATCGCTGTAGATGCGCCGACTAAGGCGGGAAGCAACACGCCTGTAAGGAGTCTGAAGATATTGATGAGCACATGCTTTCCAGGAACTTCCTGGTCGAGATAGCCCGCAAATACCTGTACGACCAAAGCAGCGAACCATGCTACGATCATAAGGATCATAGCTGAAACACCGAGGAATCGAAAGCAACAGAGGAAAGCGAGAACAGCGATTGCGAGCACAATTCCAAAATCCATTAAGTAGTCGCCACTCCATCTGAGTGGCGACCCATGTATAACTCTCGGAACAAAGTCACTTGCAAGGGTCATAAGTAATGCGACTGCTGCTCCGGCGAACAAGCACTTGCCCGAGGTCTCGCTCAATTTTGCGACCCGCATTCAGGAAATCCCTCGTCGCTGTAGCATTGATTTGGAGCGGAATTACCCTGGTGTGTAGAGCAACAACCATCATCGATCCATCCCTGACATGACACCCTATTCCTTTGAGGCCCATCACAACCCTTCCAATAAGTGATGATTCTCTTTTTACGAAAGTTGTCATCACCCCAGTTCCATCCGCTGCCACACTCGTTCCCTGACCACTTCACACAATAGTATTGCCAACCCTGGTAGTCCTCCTCACACCATGCATTCTGACAGTCCGAAGCACTCACGGGTGTCACTCCAAGAATAAGGGCACGGTTCTCCAAAGCATCGCTGGCAACGCACCCCGTTGGCTCCTGGTGGATCAGTTGAACATCACCGACGACTTGATTGTGAGAATAGACCACCATGTTCGTATCGCCAGAAACACCGAAATAGTAAGGAACTTTTTCATGACATAGTAAGTGTAACAGTGTTCCGACTTGGCTGTTGTTAAGGGAGAGATAAACAGATTGAGCCTTCGACCAAATATCTCGACCCTCAACGAAAGGTCAAGTTGGCTTCACCCGATTGGGTAGAGTTCTCACGGCCATGAAGGTATGCGTTGTGGGTGCGGGGAGTTGGGGGACGGCTCTGGCTTTGCTCCTCGCTCGGAATGGGCATTCCGTCGATCTTGTTGCCCATACCGACGACCATTGCGACGCCCTGCGCCGCGACCGGGAGAACCGGCAGTATCTTCCTGGCTGCCCCTTCCCCGAGAACATCACCGTTCTCCCAAAGCCGCTCAACGATGACCCCGATTTCACGCTCATCGCCGTGCCCTCGGCCTTTGTGGGTGAGGCCCTGCGCACGATTGAGCCAGGAGTGATCTGCCTGGCAAGCAAGGGCCTCGATCCGGAAACGGGGGTTGTTTTGAGCGATTTGGCCGAGGCGATCCATCCCAAAGCGGAAATCGTCGCGATCTCGGGGCCGAACCTTGCCGTCGAAGTTGCGGGAGGGATTCCCACCGCTGCCGTCGCAGCTTCCCACACGGAGGACGCCGCTCTGATGATCCGCGAGGCCTTGAATGGTCTCTCCTTCCGGGTCTACATCAGCGATGATCTGCGGGGGGTCGAGCTGGCGGGGGCCCTCAAAAACGTGTACGCCATCGGGGCAGGGATCAACGATGGGCTAGGGTTCGGCGACAACACCAAGGGGGCGTTCCTCTCACGCGGTCTCGCCGAAATGTCCCGCCTCGGGCTAGCCCTGGGGGCTCGGATGGAAACGTTCCTTGGCCTCAGCGGGGTGGGAGACCTCTTCGCCACGGCAAGTAGCAAACTTTCTCGAAACTACCGGGTGGGGTTCGCTCTCGGCGAGGGGCGCTCCCTTGAGGAAGCGGTGAACGCGCTCGGACAAGTCGCGGAGGGGGTTCCGACCTGCGAAGTTGCGCTCCGGCTCGCCCACAAGCATGGGGTCAACGTACCCCTCATGCAAGTGCTCCACGAGTTCATGCACGGACACTGCAACCGTGATGAGGCGATTCGTCGCCTGATGGAACGCCAAACTCTGCGCGAATCCTGAGATCGATTACTCCGTTCGAGGCAAGATCAGCGCAGGGCTGGTCACTCGGATCGGGCCGTGTTCCCCGGCATATTCCAGTTCCATGAAGATCGCTTGAGAGTAGTTCCCTCTCGCGGGGACGCGCACTTCTGGGCCAGGGAGGATGTCGACGAAAAACTCGCTCTCGGCGAACCAGTTGTTCTCGCTCACCGCACCCCAAACTCGGAACTTGGCCGGTCGCAAGTCGCTCTCGGCTTGAATTTCCAGGTGTGCGGAGCTTTGCCCCCAGTCAAACCGAACGCGTGGGAACATCTCGGCCCCTGCGCATCGACGGATAAATGCCCCCACCGTGCTCAGGCGATAATCCCACTCCCCAATCGAGTGGCCCATGTTGGGCACTACTTGGCAAGCCGAACCAGCGGGGAGACGTTGGTAGTAGTGCTTCAGCGCATCAACCGCCCAGTAGGGGTCGTTCGAGCCGTTCACGGTGAGAACGGGACACCGAATCTCCCCGATGTTCGTGAATGGATCGACCAGGCTCACCAGCCCTTCCCCGCTCGGCTCCTGGGCAAGCTCCGTCAGCCGACGCCGCGTGTAATCCTGAATCATGGGGCTGTGCTCACCCCATAATTCATGCTGCCGGCGCATCTGAATGTTCATGTTCAGGTTGTCGAACACCAGGGGAACAATGCCCTTCACGCGGTTGTCTTGTAGTGTCGCGGTGAGCCAACTCGTCCATCCGCGTTTGCTGGCTCCGCCCACGACAAACGTGGTGAATCGTCCCACGCTCCATTCGACCAGGGTATCAATCGCGGCGATGACGCTCCGAACCATCGGTACAAGCAGCGGCCATTCGGGATCTCCGCTGGCGATGTACTCCTCAAAGGTGTGGGCGATCAGGTCGTCCTCCGTCATGTTCCACAGAGGTTGATTCGGGATATCGAAGAGAAAGGCGACCGTGGCTCCGCTCGCCTCGGCGAGCGCCCGAGCGTATTCGGCATCGGGCGATCCGGCATCGGTGCCTGTGACTTCCAAATAGCAAACGTGGGCGGCAGAAGTCCAACTTGGCTTTACGACTCGAATCGCGTGATTCCAGGGTTGACCTTGCCACACCTGCGATTGCATGTGGATCACATCCCCATCGGTTCGCCAAGTGGCGTGAGGGAGATGCTGGGTCACGATGTCGGGGAAATGATGGCGCATAGCGAGCTGAAGCGACGATGTCTGAGCGGCGCGTCACCCTCCAGACGAAGGAAAGCGCGGATAAGTTGAGCCCCTCTCCTGTTCTTTTTCCATTAAATTCTCAAAAATCCTAACCTTTTGGGGACCGGATTCCCGCGACATGCGCCGAAACCCTTGACAGCCACGGACCAAGGTGGCACAATGAACAAAGCTGTATGCGGGTGCAACTGTGCCTGCATGACAAGCACACACGGGAATCTGGGATGAAGAAATTCAAAACTCGACTGTTGCTCTGCGCTGGGATGGCCCTCGCGAGCATGGTCGCCTCCGCCGGATTGGTGGACGCGACGGTCCTCGTTGACCGCGCCGCCAACAACAAGACCCTGACGGTTCGCTACGATGGAGCCAATGCTGCCCTGGTTGAGATGGTCATCAACGGGCAAAGCGTGGCATCCAAGGAAGTGAGCGCCGATGTCCGATCGGGTGAAACGAACTTCACCGTCGATGTCGCAGCCCTTGAAGAAGGAACCAACAAGGTCGAAATCCGACTCTATGACCGCAACGGTAAGCTCGTGGGCAAGCAAAACACCACGATCAACATTGACCGTGCAGGCAACGGGCCGGTTTTCATCAGCAACCTCCGAACCAACGACACCACGCAAGGCATGGTCGAAATCAAGGTTGGCTTCCGAGCAGAGCTCAAGAATGTCTTCGTCAGCTTCTTCGTCAACGACGATTTTAAGGTTCTGAAGAACTTCCCGCCGTACACCTACCGCTGGGATACGACTTCGGTCGAGAACGGCTGGCACGAAGTCCAGGCTTGGGTCGTAGACGACTCCAACGCCACTTTCAAGACCGAAAAGGTTCGCCTCTTCGTCAACAACCCGGGTGGCCGTACGAAGCGACAAGATGTCGCTCCGATCAAGCCGCAAGCGAAGCCCGAGAGCAAACCCGAAGCCAAGCCTGTCGCAAAGCCGGAAAGCAAGCCTGCTGCAAAGCCGGAAGCAAAGCCTGCGGTGAAGCCAGAGAGCAAGCCGGTCGCCAAGCCAGAAGCCAAGCCCGTGAAGGCGCCGATGCTTCCTGCCGTGACCAAGGCCGATGGGACGAAGTCGAACACCAACAGCGGCACCGCAGCTCCGGCTACCAAGCCCGCCGAGCCGACCAAGCCGAACAGCAAGCCGAAGACCGACACGGTCATCGACATCAAGCCGTCGACGCCAAAGCAACCCGAAGTCGTTGAGACGAAGCCCGAAGTGGTTCCGCCGAAGACCGACGTCGTGGCTCTGGCCAACCCCAACCCGGCAAAGCTCAAGCCCATCGCGATCAACTTTGGCACCAAGCTCAACGATGTCGACCGTTTCGACATCTATATGGAAGGCCAAAAGGTGAACTTCGATGTTTCGCCGCGAGTGGAAGATGGAGTCCCCCTCAGCCCGTTCCGCCACCTCTTCGAGGCATACGGCGGCAAGGTGAAGTGGGATCATGCCAGCAAGACCGTTGAAGGGATTTCCGACGATGCGGTGATCTGGTTCAAGATCGGCGACTCCTCGGCCAAGGTGGATGGTTCCGTCCTCCTGATGGAGCGAGCCGCGTTCCTTGAAAAGGGCCGCAGCATCGTCCCGATGAGCTTCCTCGGCCAAGCCCTGAAGCTCGACATCCAGTACGACGCCAACACCGGTCACGTGCTGATTCTCTCGGCGAAGAACAAGTAATCGCCGGATCTTCCCGATCCCTCAAATCCCCGGAGCGACCAACTCCGGGGATTTTTCTTGAGGTTTCCAGGTTCCCAGACCTCCAGCATTCCTACCAGGATGCCAACCATTCAGAGTGGACTTTTCCGCTCTCATGACTGGACAAATTCAGCCTCTCGCTCGATGGGTGGTCTTTACGATCACCTTCCTTGCCCTGCTTGTCGGGGGAAGCGCGGCATCGTGGCTCGTCTTTGATTCTGCGACGCAGGATCGAATCCACGCGGAAAAGCAGTCTCTTCTCCAGACCGCGCAGCTGGCCGCCCAGCAGATCGAGTTCGAGAATCTTGAGCAGTTCCAAACTCCGACGGACGACTCCGGCAAGGTTTATTCCTCCCAGCAGAGCAAGCTCACGAGTCTCCTGAAAAGTGCGCCAGGGGTAGAGCATCTCTACACCCTCCGCGAAAAGAGCGGCGTTTACTACTTCCTAAACACGGTCTCTGCGTCGAGCGAAAAAAACCGTAAGGGACGGCTTCTCGACCCTCTTTCCGATGTTCCGCAGGGGGCGATTGAAGCGTACTCCGGCACGCTCGATGTCTCGGCGACCGAAGAGCACACAGATCGCTGGGGGACCTGGCTGAGTGCCTACTCGCCGATTAAGAACGAAGCCGGCGAAGTTGTCGCGGTGCTCGGCGTTGATCAATCGCTTGAAAAGCTTCTTGCCTTGCGCGCGCCGATGGCACAGAGCCTCCAGAAGGCTCTCGCGATCGTCGTGATCGTCTCCATGGCTATCGCCTGGGTTCTCAGCGGCATGGTCGGACGAGCGGCCCGGGCTGAACGAAGTTTTTGGAACCGCAATGCCTGGAGGATGCACGCCGCCCAGGCCCTGCTGGTGTTCATCGGGCTGGGAGTTGGCGTTGATGCCGCTCTCGATCAGTCGCGCCATACCAAGCTGGAGAGTCATCACTATGACCTTGTTCAGTCCAGCGAGGCCTTGGATCATCTGAACCAGTTTCTCAGTGCTGCCAATTCGGGCCAGGCGTTCGATGCGGCGCAGATCAAGAGCCTGAAGAAAGCCCTCGATTCTGCCGATCTCGGCCGGCTTGGAGACCTGGTGGATCAGGCGCAGACGATGGAAAATGGCGCAAAAGCCAGCGAAGAGCTTGCTGCCGAAACGGCAACGCTCGCCGAAGGGCATCGCAAAGCGCTTGAGTCGGTTTCGCAGGAAGTCGAGGACACCACCGCCTACTCCTGGCGGCTGCCTGCCGTGACCCTCCTGGTCGCCTTTATTTCCGTTCTCCTGATCCGCCACACCGGTGACCAAAACCGCCGTCTAGAGCTCATCACCAAGCAGCACACGGAAACGGAGAGCCGGTACGCCAGCGTGATCCAGCATCTCCCTGTCGGGCTGTTCGTCATCGAAAATGGCCTCTGCTCGTTTGGCAACGATGAGTGGTATCGCCAAATCGGGCTCAGCCCGGCCGCAACTCAATCGCAAGGAATCACGGATCAAGACCGAAGCCGAGCGCTCATCGATGCGATCCATCCAGAAGATCGCGATGAGGTGGCTCGCTTGTTTGCTCAAGCTTCGGCGGAAGCCAAGCCATTCCAAGTGCAGTACCGACTCCAGGCAAAGGATAGTTCGATCCGCCACATGGAGAGCCGAGGCGTGCCCGTTTACAACCAGGCCGGCGTGTGTGAGTCCATTCTTGCCTTCACGCTCGATGTCACCGCAACGATCCAGGCGCGACTGGCGATGCAAAGCGCCTACGACGAAGTCGAGCACAAGAACAAGCTCCTCAGCGATGCTCTCTCCGAACTCGAACGGAACTTGGAAAGCGTGGTGCGTGCGCTCGTCAAAGCGGTGGAAGCCAAGGATCCCTACACGGCGGGTCACTCCGAGCGCGTCATGCAGTACAGCGTTTGGCTAGGGCAAGCTATCGGCTTGGGGCCGTACGAGCTTCGCATCCTCGAGCTCGGCACGCTGGTGCACGATGTCGGCAAGATCGGCATCCCCGACGCGATCCTCACCAAACCGGATCGCCTCACCGACGAAGAGTTTGAGATCATCCGCCGCCACCCTGTTTACGGCGTCAACATCATCGGAAACATCGGCCTGTTTAAGGAATGTCTTCCGATTGTGCGATGGCACCATGAGCGGTTGGATGGTCGAGGATATCCAGATGGGCTCAAAGCCGATGAGATTCCTCTCCTCGTGCGCATCTCCGCCATCGCCGATATCTTTGATGCCATGACCTCAACCCGCGCGTACCGTTCGGGCTTGGCTCTGGAGACCGTCTTGGAGACGATGAATGGGGTCGCCGAGAGGGGCGAAATCGATGCTCACCTCTTCGCCGTATTCTGCCAGGTCATCCACGAGCGCGGCATTATTCCGCAAACAGTGGTTCAGGAACCCTGGAAAGCGGCGTAAAACCTAGAGAAATTACAGAATACGACCGATAGTGATAAGGAACAAAGGTGTCAGAACACCTCCGTAGGATCCGCAATGAATTCGGAACATAGCTTCAACGACCGACGAAAGCACGCTCGCTTCGAGCTGATGGATTACGCCATCGTGACTGGTGAAGGCGAAACCACTTCGACCCGAAGCGTGATTGTGGACATCAGCCTGGGCGGACTTCAGCTCCGATCCCGAGCCCCGTTTAAGAGCGAATCGAAGTACACCCTCGAAATTGGTCGAGGCACGAGTACGCCGATCGTGATCCATGCTGAGTCGATGCACTCCAAGTCGATTGAGGAGACCGATCTGTTCTCCACCGGCTTCCGGCTCACCCCAGCAACCGCCATGGAGCGGATTGAATGGGTGGAGTACGTTCACCAGGTCTTCAAGGCTCAAGGCGAACTTCTTACCGGCTGAACCCGAGACGCGGATCGTCGCGGAAATTGCCAACAAAAAACCCTCTGAGCATGCACTCAGAGGGTTTTGCTTTTGGGGAGAGCCGAACTTAGCGGCTGCATCCGCAGCTGCCGCATCCGCCGCCCGCCGCTTGACCATCTTCGGTCTTGAACGAGGAACCGCATCCGCAGGATCCGGTAGCGTTCGGATTCTCGATCTTGAATCCACCGCCCATCATGTCGTCGATGTAGTCGACCACAGAGCCTTCCATGTATTGCAGGCTCAGGTTGTCGATGAAGATCTTCACACCGTCCATGTTGAAGACGTTGTCGCCTTCTTCCGGTTGACCATCGTCCAACGCCATGCCATAGGTCAGGCCAGAGCATCCGCCGCCGGACACCCAGACACGCAAAGCAGATTCGGGCTTCTGCTGACTGACCATCAGTTCCTTCAGTTCGCAAGATGCTCGCTCGGTGAGTGAAATCGCCATCAGTTTTCCTACTCCGATTTGCGGAGATACATGAATTGTGCCACACCTTTCATCGAAATCCAATCACAGTCCCCGACCCATTGGCCCACCTTGAACCTGAACAGTCCTAGCCCATATAGGACAATCTATACTTTTTGGGGCACTTTCAGTCTCTTTGCCTCGTTTTGACAGATGTGAATACTCGTGACGCCTCGACGGCTCGCACTGGCCGAAAAAGACTCCTGGAAGCGGCGGCGGTTCTGTTTGCCCAATCGGGTTATCAGGCCGTCAGTGTCGCGCAGATCCTGGAGCTCAGTGGACTGAAGGCTCCTTCCCTCTACCATCACTTCGGTGACAAAGAAGGTTTGTACGTGGAGTGGGCCGTCGGTGCTATCTCCGCCGCTGGAAAAGAGATCGGCGACCAGAAGGATGTCCACGGCGTCGTGCAGGCCCTGCTCCGCGATGCCCGATTCGACTTCCTGCAAATCCTGCGTGACATGCGCGATCTCAAGGACGCAACCAATCTCTCAACGGTGCGGGATACCGTGGACGAAAGGCTGATCAAGCCCGTCGCGGCCATCCTTCAGCGAGTAAGCCCGCGAGGAGCTTCGATCGACTCACACGAGCAGGCCTACTTCCTCCTCCACGCGGCCATGTATGCCCACCCGGCCTACACGTCCATGCGGAAGGGCACGAAGATCAACGGTTCGGTGGCTTCGTGGATCGGTCAAATGATCAACGATCGAGCAGCAAAAACCGCACCCTGACCCCCAGCGGACGGAACCACGGTCCGAGCATAATAAAGCGTGCGCGGTTGAGCCGCGCGGAGAACCAGAAACGCCATGCCCTACGTTGTCACGGAGCCCTGTATCGGAGTTAAAGACAAGTCTTGTATGACCGTCTGCCCGGTGGATTGCATCTACGAAGGAGACGACATGGTGTTCATCAATCCCGACGAGTGCATCGACTGCGGCCTCTGCGAGCCCGAATGCCCCGTTTCGGCAATTTTCGTCGATACGGATGTGCCCGATAACTGGCGCGAATTCATCGACAAGAACGCCGAAGAAGGCCGACGACTCGGCGGGGGCTAGAACCGTGCCCTAATGGGCATTTTTGAGGAAGCGTTCCCAGCGCGGGCGCTCCACCCGACCAAGGTCGATGAACATCAATCCCACGCGGTAGAAGCCGTCCCGGTCGATGTCGGGGCGGCAGTACCGAACGCTCGCCATACCCGTCACCACGCCGACCGGCGTTTCCACCGAAGCGGTCACGCAATCATCCGGGTTGAGGGGGTGCCTGAGCACGATTCCCACGCCGTTCGGAGAAACATCCACAGTGAAGGCTTCGAGCTCGTGGATCCCCACTTTCACCTTGGTGTAGAGATCTTCGGTCTTCAGACGGACTGATTCGTTGCTCGCGGCAAATCGAACCGGCGAGACGACCGTGAGCTTGAGTGCGATGCGCTTGGCTTCGAGCACACGAGCGTTCGAGCCAGCAATGGCCGTGACAATGCCGTCCGACATGATGTCGAGTTCGCCGACTTCCTCGAGTCGTCCGTTGAACACCACGGAGATGTGGTGACCGTACCCCTCAAATCGGAACTCATCGCCGATTTTCACCGGGGCATCCGTGGACGTGGAGACCTCAACCGAGTTGCCAAAGAACCCGGTGATCCACCCGTGAAAAAATTTGGCATCGCGCAGGCGCTGGAAGCGCGCGCGCGTACCAATGAAATCCTGGGCGCTGATCTTCGACATCTTGGTCGTTTGCTCTCCTGATAACCTTATGATTGGCCCCATTGATGCTAGATTTAGGGAGAACCACCAAACTTTGGGAATCCTGGTAAATGTGCTTCCTCACCCTCTTGAGCTTCGGCTAGACTCAGAGCTGTGGCGGAAAGCAACGTGCCCAACAAGGTGAGCCAAGAAACCCAGCTTGCTCAAGACCGATTCGTGCTCGAATGGGGGCGGATGAGCTCCAGTTGGGGGATCAATCGCACGATGGCGCAGATCCACGCTCTGCTCTTGGCGACGGGGCATGCCTTGACCATGGACGAGATCATTGACCGGCTCCATATCAGCCGGGGAAATGCGAGCATGAACCTCCGCGATCTCGTGGATTGGGGCATTGTCACGCGCACCAGGGAACCGGGAGACCGAAAGGATCTCTACCACGCGGGCGATGATGTCCTCGATATGTTTGCCCGAGTGGTGAAGGAGCGGAAGCGACGCGAGATTGATCCCACCGTTCTGGCGATCCGCGACTGCTTGGATCTGGTGCCCGAATCGGATTCCACCCCCGAGGCCCAGGCATTGCGCCTCCGACTGAGCGTCTTGCTTGAAGTATTCGACCTCGCCGACCGAATTTACAAAGAGGTTTTCGAAGCTGAACACGCTTTCCGTGACGTCATGAAGCTCCGAGAGCAGGCCGAACCGCTTTTTCCGAGAATCTCACCAGAGCCGGAAGGCCACTGAGTGCGGTAAGGTTCAGCCAGGACAAGCCGGATGCCGAGAAAAAAAGACGACCTTGATGCCCTGTGGGCACCCGTCCTGCCGTTGCGGGACACCATCCACTTTCCCGGCGTCATCCAAACGCTTTTGGTCGGACGAGAAATGTCCGTCAACGCGCTGCATCTCGCCATGGGGTCGAATCGCGAGGCCTTAGTCGTCGGGCAGATCGATCCAAGTGTCGAGGAACCACGCGCGGACGACATGTATCGCGTGGGGACGCTCAGCGAAATTCTCCACGTCCTTCCCCTCCCTGACGGCACGATGAGAGTCGTCCTGAGGGGGCTCCACCGGTGCAAGGTCGAAAAGTATCGGTCCGTCAGCGGGTGCTACCACGCCGAGTACAAGCTCCTCGTCGATGTTCCTCACAAGAAAAATGCTCTGGAAGCTCACCGACGCGAAGTCATCTCGCTCTTTCATCAGGCCACCAACCTCGGGTTGCAAGTGCCGCCCGAAGTCATGGAGACGCTTGGCGGAGTGGAAGTTCCAAGTGCCCTCGCGGATCTGATCTCCCATCATCTGCCGGGGCCGACCGCGAGCAAGCAAGCGATGCTCGAACTGCTCGACCCTGAGAAGCGTCTCACGGAGCTGGCGATCACCCTCAGTCGGGAGCTTCAGGTTCTCGAACTCCAGGCTGCTCTGCGAACCAAGGTCGAGAAAGAACTGGGGCAAACCCAACGTGAATACTATCTGCGGGAGCAAATCAAGGCGATCCAGCAGGAACTCGGCGGCGACGATGTGCTCAGCGAAGAAGGCGAGGAATATCGCCGGAAACTTGAAGCCACGGGCATGAACGAGGAGAATCTCGCTCGGGCGATGCAAGAGTTGAAGCGCTTGGAGCGTGCTCCGGGGTCGTCGCCTGAAGGGATGGTGATTCGAAACTACCTGGACTGGCTGATCGCCCTGCCCTGGAGCACCCTGACCGACGACAAGATCGATGTCAGCCACGCGGCCACGATCCTCGACCGGGATCACTACGGGCTTGAGAAAGTCAAAGACCGCATCCTGGATTTTCTTGCTGTTCGACAGGTTTCGCACAGTCTCCGCGGCCCCATTCTTTGCTTTGTCGGCCCTCCTGGCGTCGGAAAGACGTCGATTGGACGGAGTATCGCCGAATCGCTCGGGCGATCGTTCCATCGAATCAGCCTTGGCGGCGTGCGCGACGAGGCCGAGATTCGTGGTCACCGGCGCACCTATATCGGATCGATGCCCGGGCGCCTCATCCAAGGTCTGAAGCAGTGCGGCAGCCGCAATCCTGTCTTCATGCTCGATGAGATCGACAAGATGACAAGCGATCTGCGCGGAGACCCCACGAGTGCGCTCCTAGAAGCCCTGGATCCGGCTCAGAACAGCAACTTCAGCGACCACTACATCGAGATGCCGGTTGACTTGAGCGCGGTCATGTTCATTGCCACTGCGAACCTGCTCGAAAACATCCCGCCCGCCCTGCGCGACCGAATGGAGATCATCCGATTCCCGAGCTATACCGAGCAGGAAAAGCTGGAGATCGCCAAGACGTACCTTTTGCCCAAGCAACTCGGAGAACACGGGCTGAAACCCACTCAACTCAAGGTCGGCAAACCGGCGTTTGAGATGATGGTGCGCGAATACACTCGAGAAGCCGGCGTGCGATCGTTGGAGCGTGAGATCGCGACCCTTTGCCGCAAGACCGCGCGACACATTGCCGAAGGTTCGTCGAAGGGTGAAAAGGTCGACGCAGGCAACCTGTCAACCTATCTGGGACGCCCGAAGTTCCGGTATGGATCCATGGGCAAGCAGGACGAAGTTGGGGTCGCCACAGGGATGGTTTACAGCGAGTACGGCGGAGACATTGTCACGATCGAAGCGTTTGTGACGGAACCATTTGGCGAACAGCCGCAAATCCGTTTGACGGGGTCGCTCGGCGATGTGATGAAGGAGTCCGCCTACGCGGCGATGAGCTACGTCCGGGCGAATCAAAAAGATCTCGCCGACCGCGAGTTCCGATTTGATGTCCACGTCCACGTGCCAGAAGGGGCCGTGCCGAAGGACGGCCCGAGCGCGGGCGTGACTCTGGTCACCGCTTTGGCAAGCGCGTTTAGCCAGCGCCCGATCCGGAGCGATCTTGCAATGACGGGAGAAGTCACACTCCGAGGCAAAGTACTGCCCGTCGGCGGGATTCGCGAGAAGGTTCTCGCAGCCCACCGCGCAGGGATCCGCACGATTATCCTTCCCCAGGAGAACGAGCACGACCTCGACGACCTGCCCGCGAATGTCCGGGAGGATCTCTCGATCACTTTCGTCAGTGAAGTCCGCGAAGTCTTAGCCCTCGCCCTCCGCTAGTTCCAGCGGGCGGCGAGGATGTCTCCGAGCTCTGTCAGGAAGGTTTCGTCCGCCTTATCAAAGGCTCCGACCTGGTGGCCGTCTATGTCGATTTGGCCCAGGATGTCTTCCCCATTCCGAATCAGCACCACAATCTCGCTCCGGGTGTGAAGGCTACAGGCTAGATAGTTCGAGAGCTGCCGAACGTCGTCGATGACCTGATTTGCATCCTCGGCGACGGCAGTGCCGCAGACCCCCACGCCCACCGGGATTTCTGTGTGATCGGTCGCCGCGCCCACATAAGCATCGAGGTGGAGGGTTTCGCCTTCCAGGCGATAGATGCCACTCCAATCATAGGTCGGCAGGGTGTCGAGGGCTTCCATTGCCTCCTGGCGCAGCTCTCGACCGGTGAGGGCCGAAGCCTGAACTTGATCGAGGATGTCGCGTAATGCAGCAGTTTTATCGAACATGGTGGAGATCATGGAACGACTGAACCGCCTCGGAGACCGTTTGGCCCGGCGGCGGGATGAGTTCGAAGGCCGGAGTGCCCTCCCAAAATCCACGATCGAGGCCGCCTGCCGTAATCTGGAGCGGCTTCTTCGGGTTCCCCATGAATTGCCCAAGCTCAAGAGGCTGCCCCTTCAAAATCCCTTCGATCACGCCGCCGAGGAACCACTCGGCGAGATCGGCTTGCGGGGGATCGACCGTCAATTCCACCTCCGGGAGATCGAATTTCTGCAGCCCCATCGTGAAGACATTCACTCCTTCCCCCACATCGCGCCGGCCGATGGGAACCATGGTTTCGATGCTCGCCGGGGCGAATTGGCCGGGATGAACATACCGGCGACTCATCGGATCCGCAATCGCGCCATCGGTAAGAACTGCCAGGCGGTCGGCGGCTTGGTGTAAGAACTCCACTGCGGGCAGAACCTCGGGCGCGAAGCTCTGGTAGGTGAACTGCACGAGCATCCAAGTGGATCGGATTCGCTGAATCAGGTCATCTCCCATGCAGGACGTCGCGACGCAGCTTTCGGGATGGAATCCCGCCTCCTCTTTGCTGAGAACAAGCACCTTCAGAACCGTCTTCTGATCGGGTGACGCAAGGGCATAGGCTCCTCGCTCCATCGGTCGGGTGAGGCGCGATTTGTCCGTTTCTCCGCTTAAAGGAACGACGAATCCCGCGACGCAGCCCTCGGTTCCTTTGGGGTTCACCCATTCTTGAGGAGCAGGTAGCTGAGCGCGCCCGGTCATCACAGAGACGTAAAACCGGCCACTGACCCCGTAGGGCATCGTTTTCGGCTTGCTGAACTTGAGCAAGTCGGTGAATCGAATCTTAGGGGACATGAGCAGCCTCCGAACTTATTCCACTCCCAACCGACGCAGATTGTTCCGAGGCACGGGCGGAATCGGGCACGGGAAAGAAGCGTGAGCGGAGAGACGGGTAGCGGTCAGCCATCCGATGCGCCCAGGCGGAGACCTCATCCCCGCTGTAATGGCTGATGAATCCCGCCACGATCACCCACTCGAACATCGGGATGTTCATCGAGTATTCAATGTAAGCGTGAAGGAAGATGCCGCTCAGAAGCACCCACTTCCGGAGGGGTTTGGAGAACACCAGTGTCGCCAAGGCCAGCTCGATGATCAAAGTTCCGTACGTTGCGCAAACGACAAACCATGGTTGCTGAATGAAGGCGGGCAATGGAAATCGGTCGAATTCGTGAAGGTGGAAGGCGTAGTAGGAGGCCGTGCCATCCCGCCAAGTGTCGCCGAACCACTTGTGCCAGACCGTGGTGAAATAGACAATTGCCAGCTGGATCTGGATCAGTCGCTGGGGCCACAGGGAAACGAGCGGGGGAATCGCCCCTTCCAGACCTTTTCTGACTCGGATGAGGCGATCCAGCGAGAGGCTCGCGCCAGCCGGAGCGATCATCAGCAGAAAGAGCCATTGCCGCAAGAGCGTATCGCCACTGTGCAGAATGTCAGGTGATCGGTGGTGGATCGTGACAACGCCCACGAACAAGGCAATCGTCGCCGCACGAGTGAACAGCCCGAGCATCGTGAGGATGGACGCCGCTCCCACGAGGACGAAGACCACGGTGGTCACGGTTGGATCGGTGACCCCAGCGAGGAGATTCAACCGTGGCGCACCTTCGGTCCAGCGCTCCGCCATCCATGTTGGAAAGAGCCCGTTTTCCGTGAAGAATGAATTGAACACGGGCAGCAAGAGCAACAGATTGACGAAACTGAGGAAGCCGATGAGGATCCGGAAAACTCCAATCGCCACTGGGGAGCCCCATCCAAACAGGGCCTCATTGGCTTCTTTCAGCCACTTCACTTCCCACTCTCCTTGAGCAACCGTTCAGGATCAATCGCCGCGGTGTAAATGCTATACGTGGTGTACTCCTTCGGCACGGGCAATCCCATCTTGGGGATGGCAATCTCATGGACGCGGAAGTTCACGGTGACGGGAGGATTGTTCGGATCTTTCAGAGCCTTCCGCGCGGCCCAGTACGCGGTGTAAGGCCATTTGTGCTGATAGGTTTCGACAAAGACCCGCTCGGTATACTTCCGATAGCGCTCCTTTACGTATTTCTCCGGAATCGGCATCAGCTTGATCCGGGGATACGGCAGGATCTCCGTCGTCCCATCGGCAAAGGTGATCACAAAGTCGTGCCAACGATCGAGGTTCAGGGGATTGGGGGCAAACATGTCCCAGTACTGCCAAGTGCCGGTGCCGCTTGCGTAGTAGTAAAACGGCAGGCTCCGGCTCCGAACAATATCGTTGTTCACAAAGAGGAGCTCTTCTTGGAGCCCCGGGAGGCCTCCGACCTTGACGCCCTCGGCTTTCCGGCCCACCGCTTCGGGGCTCGGAGCCGGGATTGACCAGCACATGATGACGAAAAGGTGGAAGAGCACAAACGCCTTCACGGCGGGATGAACCCGCTTCACCGATTCTGATGCTGACATCTCATCTCAGTATGGATGATTTTGGGATTCTTCCGGGGCTCCTCGGTACGATTCCTGGCCCTAGCCTCGATGCATTGGTTACACTCGGGCCGTGAAGTCGCAAAGGTCAGATTACGTCGTTGTCGGAACCGGACTCGCCGGATTGACCTTTGCTCTCAAAGCCGCCGAACACGGGAGCGTGACCGTTCTCACCAAGGCGACGATAACGGACAGCAACACCAATTGGGCGCAAGGAGGCATCGCCGCGGCGGTCGGGGAAAGCGATAGTTGGGAGCTCCACGAGGCCGACACCCTCACGGCGGGCGCAGGGCTCTGCGATCAAGAAGCGGTGCGGTTCCTGGTTCAGAACGCGCCCGAGGCAATCGAGTTCTTGCGCCAGCAAGGCGCGCGGTTCGATCTCACTGGCTCAAATGACCTTGACCTCGGGCGCGAAGGAGGGCACAGCCGACACAGGATCGTTCACCACGCCGACAAAACGGGCTGGGAGATTGAGCGAGCGGTCAGCCAATCGGTGCAAGCGCACCCGAATATCCAGATCTACGAGAACTGCTACGCCACCCAGCTTCTGATCCAAGACGGCCGTTGCGTTGGGGTGCAGGCGGAAGTGAATGATCTTGGCTCGCGACAGTTTTTGGGTCGCGCGACGATGATCGCCACAGGAGGCTGCGGGAAGGTCTACGCCAACACAACGAATCCCCGAGTGGCGACCGGTGATGGAATCGCCCTGGCGGCGGCGGCGGGGATCGAGATTCGGCACATGGAGTTTCAGCAGTTCCATCCGACGACCCTTTCGCACCCGCAACACAAAGGATTCTTGATCACCGAAGCCCTGAGGGGTGCCGGAGCCACCCTGAGGAATCACATGGGGCGGCGCTTCATGTTCGACTACGATGAACGGCTCGAACTTGCCCCGCGTGATATCGTTGCCCGGAGCATTGAAAGAGAGATCACGCGACTCGACACTTGGTGCGTGTATCTGGATGCCACCCATCTGGACGCCAAGGCTCTGGAGCATGAATTCCCGACGATCTGGCAAAGGCTGCGCGAACTGGGCATCGAGATTGAAAAGGAGTGGATCCCAGTCGTGCCGGCTCAGCACTATAACTGCGGCGGGATTGTCACCGATCTGCTGGGTCGCACCGAGCTGCCAGGTCTCTACGCCAGTGGCGAGGTGACCTGCACCGGCGTTCATGGCGCGAACCGCCTGGCGAGTAACTCTCTGCTGGAGGCAATCGTTTTCTCGGTGAGCGCAGCGGAAACGGTTCCCGAGGAGCCCGCGCTTCCGGAGAACCTCAGTCTCGCTCCATCCACTCCGCGATGCGCCGTGGAGAATGAGGCGATTCGAATCCGCCACGCCTTGCAAAAGGTGATGAGCCATCATGCGGGGATTTTTCGGACGGATGCCGGCCTCCGGGAAGCTCTGGAGAGAATTGGTCAGCTGGAATCAGAGTACGAGAAGGCACCAACGGGAGGTTTCTCCGCTTACTCGGCAGAGGCTCGAAATCTCCTTGTTGTCGCCCGGCTGATCATCACCGAAGCGCAAGCACGACGAGAAAACGTGGGCCTCCACTTCAATGCGGATCTGAGCTAGTTTCCGGCCACCGCAGGTGCCTGTCGCACCATGGGAGGAATGGAGGCAGCGGCGGGAAGTCGCTCCGCCCACTTTGGGAATCGCACGAGCACTTCGCACCGGCCCGGTTCTTTTGGTTCCAGCCCCAGAGCGGTCATGCCGAGCACAGAATTGGGGGTGATCTTTGCCAAATTCGTGCGCGCTTCCACCTCAATCGGGAACGCAGTGAGGATTTCCAGAGCTTGCTTCTCGCCCGCCTTGTATTCCCACGAAAGCAGATACCCCGCCGGATCCACCGCAACGTCCACCCGGACGGGGGTGAGGATCCGAATCGGACTCATTAGGCTGGCGAGAAAAGGCTGAGCGACCAGGCTCTCGGGCTTATCATCGAAAAGCGCGGTGCGGAGATCAAGCAGAATCGGTGCCTCGGGGGGAATGGCTGCTGGGAAACCGCGACGATCCCGGTAGGTAGGGAGAATCGACTCCGCCATAAGGGCCGCATGCATCATCGCGGCCACGGTCCGATCGGTACTCGAGGGTCGGAGGGCGGACGTCAAGCTGAAAAGGGCCTCGGCACGATCAATCTCCGCTGGAGAGCCTTCAAGTGCCAATCGCCAGGTGCTGACGCCGAATCTCAGGCGCAGCTGATCCCAAAGCGTGTTGGCGTCCGGCTTGAGTTTGTGATTACCCCGAGCTTGCTGGAGGAGCGCATGGGCGGCGAGAAGATCGGCCTCGGGAAGGCCGGCGGGAGTTGGCTCCGCGGAGGCACTGGGCGAGGGCTGCATGGCACGCGTGAATTCCTCGGCAACCGCCTGCGCCGAATCACGAGCGAGGTCATCCTGATGGGCCGTGAGCGAAGCCAAGGCGAGTTCGGAGACGCTGGGAAGGTCAAACGCACTGGCGGAGGTGATCATTTCCTCGCGCGGTTGACCGGCGACCAAGGCGCGGCCAAGGGGAATCCTCCGCATCGGGAACCGGATCGCCACCCGAGGCTCCGTCGAGAACATCACCGGGCCATCGTAGAGATCCACGAGGGAGGAGGTGGCGCCGGTGAGCAGCTTGAGGCTATATCCGGCGGCTTTTCCCAAAGCGACCGGAGCAGGGATCGCGGCCCCCGCGCGGTCGAAATTCCACACCGCGATGATTGCGCCTTGCTCTTCCCGAATCTCTTTGCTCAGCAGTTCCGGCGAAGGATCGGCTAGACGCTCGGCCAGTGCCTTGACCTGCTTCACGCTCTCACCGAGAGCACTGACCGTACTGGCGAGCTTTCGGGGTCCGCGGGCGGGGAGCACCCGCACCCAGCCTTTGAAACGCTCGGCTGTGCGAAGCCGCCAATCCCCGCTTGATCCTTCCAGCAGAAGCTGTACAGGCTCCGAGAAGACCATGAGCACTGGCGCTTGAGCGTCTTGGAAGCTCACCATCACCCATCGAGATTTCGCGGTGGGAATGCCCGCGTTCACTGTTCCCTCTCCCCACGTGAGGTAAGGACTCAAGTTTTGCGAGAATCTCAGGACGAAGCCGAGAGGAAAATAGAGTTCCTGCCCTGGCAGCCAGGGTGACCAGCGCAAGGCACTCGGGGTGTTGCTGAAATCCCTCCCCTGGTAGACCTGGAGGCTCGTTCGAATGATTTTGGGCTTCAGATCGCGGATGGGAGAGCTAAACCGGATCGGGTCTGTGTTGGAGTGAGCGACCCGGAATCCTGTTTCACTGAGACTGATTCCATCGCGCTCACCGTAAGCAGGTGGGGTGAGAATGGGCTCGCTGGAAGGCGCGGTCGGTTGCGCAAAAACTGCACCGGCGATGAGTGTGATCGCCAGGCTAGTCGATGCTCGTACCGAGGATTTCCAACCCAAAACGCTTCTTCCGCTGTGAATAGCTGATGCCAAGTTCTCGGTAACCCAGTCGATAGCTGAGAATCATCGACTGATCGGTAAACGAATCGACACCAAACTGATCCAAGTAATAACCGTAGGAAAGACGCCACAGATCTCCCAATCGGTAACGCATTCTAGCACTTGCATTCAGCCGATCGACATCGAGAGATTTGGTCAGGAAGGTGCTGACCGAAAAAAGTCCATTGCGGTAGCTGGCATCTGCGATGAGTTGGTGCTTGCCCAAGAACTGGCTGGTGAAGGAATCGTCGGTGAACTGGTAGCTGGTGCTGATGTACGCACCGGGAAACGGATTCATGCCGACATTCAGCGAGGCAAATTGGCTGAGCCCCGCCTTGGCGTTGTGTCCGCTGAGTTGCTGGAGCGTGTACTGCGCATTGAGAGTCGCTCCGGAACCGAGACTCACCTGATTGCTGACCAAGCGCATCGAGGCGCCATAGGCTTGCTGCGTGCGCGATTCAGTGGCACTGGAGAATCGGGTCTGGTTCGCTGTGACTCCGAGGAACATCCGCACCGGGAGTTTTCCGAACTTGATCGGATCCTTTTCCGCGATGAAGAGGATGCTATCGCTTTGGAACCTCGACCCGCTGAGATTGCGGCCATACGAGCCGTTCAGATTCGTGGAGAATCCAGGGAATTGGCGAGACAGGTTCGCCGTCGCGTACATGCTCTTGTGAGCGGGAAAATCGATTTGAGCGGCCAGGCTGGTGGTGTCATCGCTTGACCAGGTTTGGCGGATGCCGAGCCCCCAATCATCCCGGCCGATGCCTTTGACGGTGAGGCCACCATCGAAATTGGCCCCCTTGTTCCACGTCATCTCGTAGTCGAGGTAGGTGCCTTGTGATGCGCCGAGCCCGGTTCCATACGAGGCCCCATATCGCAAGCGGAAAAGGCTTGTCTCGCCAGGTTTGAGGCTGAGGTAGTAGGGATAGTTCAGCGCCAGACTGTTGTTGCTGACGTTGACCCACTGCTCGGTGATGACGGGAGAAGAATCGTGGATGTTGACCCGGAACAGAGGAAGCTGCATGAGCCTCTGGTCAGCCAGGCGTACATCTGCCTTATGAAACTGGACTTCTGACCTTGGATAGGCCACAGCCTTTTTCGCCGAGACTTTGGAGACCGACTCGGAGATGTTGGCGAACCGGAGCTGCCTGACATCCGGGCGAGACTGCGGTGGATAGATCACCTTGCCGTTTGCGACCTCCACCAATCCGAAGAACGATCGGGTTTCGCCCTCCGTCTCCGGGACTGGGATCTGAATGGTGGCTGTGCCGAAACCTTTTCGTCGGTTGAGGACGAAGTAGAGTTCGTCGAACTCCTGCTCGAACTCGCCGATTTTGAGCCGGGCCTTGCGGGCCACGACCGAATACTGCTGCACCTGAAGCTGCATATCTTCGGCGAAGATTTCAATATCGCGGTACTTCAGATGGGCGGTCTTTTGAGCCCCGGTTGCCTCGATGATGCGGTCGGTGACGCTGTACCAGAGCGTGTCTTGCCCGACGACCTCAATGAAATCTTTCACCGAGCTCAGCATGCTGCGATCCCGAACGAACTCAACGTCTGTTTCGGAGGCGGCGTTAAATCGGAGCGCGCTGGCTCGAACCTTACTGAAGCCCGCCACGTTGCCGGCGACAAGGATCGCCCGTACTGTCCCATTGCGTGTCGAGAGAACCTTCTCCCGGAAGGTGCCTAGGGTGGTGTCGAAAACCACTTGGGTGCCATCTGGAACTAGGTTGCCGCTTGAATCGCGCACCGAAGCCGTGACGGTGAGGGTGCTTCGACCATCGGCCACCGTGACCGGAGGATAGACCTCGAGGTTGATGACACCATCGCTCGCCCAGGCACCCACCACGGCAAACACGCCGCAGAGGCACCAGATGATACGGCTCAGGCTTCGGGTCATGGCGGTTATGGTTCAGGAGGCTCTCTAATAAAGACGGAGCCGGAGGGCGAACATGTCCGCACTCCGGCTCTACTTTATCCGATTTTCCGCGTTAGCGGATCACGTTTACGGGAACGATGCGTCGTGCAACTTCCCCATTCGGGGACTCGGCGATGATCTCCACGTTGTAGGTGCCAGGAGCGACGGCGCGGTTTGCGTTGTCGCGGAGGCTCCACGTTACGGAGTTGTCGCCAGCGGAGTCGGATCTACCTCGGGTCACCATGTAGATCTCCTTGCCCGTGGTGCTGAGGACACGAACCGTGACCGAGGCATCCGCGCTCAGAGCGTAATTGATGACGACCGGGCTATTGTTTCCTCGTCCGGCAGGTTGAACGACCACGTTACCGATGGTCGGCTTGCTCAGTCCGCCCGGCTCAGCCGTGATGGTGAGCGATCGAGTTCCTGGCTGATCCATGCGGAAGGTGTATCCGCTGGTCGTTCGCAGGTCTCGCTTTTCACCCGTCACGTCGTCGGTCATCTTCAGTCGGAGGCTTCGAGGCACGCTCGGGAGGTTCGGCCACGTCACCGTGACTTCGCCCGACTCTTCGGCCTTGACTTCAACCTTCCACTCTTGGCGGCCTTGTCGATCGCTGATCGACTGAGCCATGCGGGTCGGGGCACCCTTCATTTCGCCCATCACAGCCATTTCCAGCTTCTGGCCAGGAGCCATTGGCACCTTCGGCAGTTGCGAGAGTTGAGCCTTCTTGCGGTCGGTGGTCGCGCCGACGAAGTTCGCAGCGTCATAGCCACTCGTCGATCGGGCAGCGAGTTGGAGCTTCCAATCGCGGTCGGTCTGAGCGAAGCCATCGACCACGGATCGGCCTGCGTCGGGCAGCGTCTCTTGGAAGAGCGGCGGCCAGATCAGACTGACTGTTCGGGTCGAGTTCACGAACACCCAGTAAGCCTTGTGCGGTTCCAGGATTTGTCCATTCTCCGGCAGGATTTGGTAGCTACCACCACCCGGCAGGCTCGCATTCGGGACGAATTGCGAAACATTGGCGCTGATGACTTGGTTGCTGACCAATTCAAGCCAGGTTTGGTTGTCTCCTGGGATGTCCGGCGAGATACCGTTGAGCTGCTTGAGGGGCACCGCGTAGTTATACGGGTTGCCAATCATGTTCCAGCCCGGCTGGAGTTGGACGAGAACGCCACCCGCTGCAGTATCGCTCGGCGGTTGTGCAGAGTTCAGGTTCAGATTTGTTTGCGCGTTGGTCGGAACGATCCAGTAGCCAAGGCCACGTTGGATGTTCTGCACCGGGGAGTAGCCACGCAGAGCCGAGTTCCACTCGTAGGCGACGTAATCCACACCAGCCAGGAGACCGAGAATTCGATCCAGGTTGTTGTCGCCAAAGTCGTACGGGAGAGCGACCATGTTGGGACCGGCGTTCATGCTGATTACAGGACGCGAAGCGATTCGAACCGTCGAAGAGAGAGTCTTCTTCGGGCCAGGCGTCGGCTCGATATCCACGGTGAACGGCAGGTCGCCGTAGGTCGTTCCGTCGCTTCGGACACCCCAGTCGATCGGGATGATGCCGTTCGGATCAATTCGGCTGATGAACTTGGTTCGGGATTCACCCGGAGCCAAGGAGAGGCCAGCTGGCAGATTGATCGTGCACTTTACGTTGAAGAGCGGTGCTTCTCGGTCAATCGTCGCGTACTGGTTGTCGATCCAGAGTCGGAACTGCAGCGGCGGAATGACATTGCTACCCGGCGCGAAATTCAATGCCTTCGGCGAATCGAGCACGACCGTGTATGGGTCAGCATAGTTCGCTGCAGGTGCGCTGGAGCGCATGTAGTGGATAACCGTACGGGTTTCTCCTGCGGGAACCGGCGTGAGCGGGAATCGTTGAGTGATCGACGTTGCAGCCTGGAAAGATCCCAAGAACGTATCTTGATCGTCGACGGTTCCGGTTGGATCCTGCGTCAGGTTGTAAGTGAGTGCGTTGTTGAAGATCGACGCGTAGTCTCCGACACGGATATAGTCAGCTTGACTGTGATCCGGGGCCGATGCGCTCTGCTCGTTGTCAATCCGAAGGCCGTAGGCCTCGGTTTGCCCAAAGTAAACGCGGAGGTAGGACGGGAAGTCCGGATCCTGCGTGTCGCGTCGCTTCTCCGTTCGGATGGGCCGACCATCTTCAAACGTCGTAAAGCCTTGATAGCCATCTGGGGTCGTGAACTTAGAGGCTGACGGTGGCAAGGTGGGGCGCAGCCAGTTGGCGACGTTGTTCCCAAGATGATCTGCACCGCCGACTCGCATGGCCGGGACAAATGCCCAATACAAACCGATCGTCGTGTCTTCGGTTCCGGTATTGAGGATTCGCCACTCAAGCCGAGCCGCGTCCGCCAGGATTCGCATCGTCATGGTCGCGGTCGTGGATCCATCGGAATCGGTTGCCTGGATGTATCGCTTCGATGCGCCAACGAACGCGCTATTCAAGCCACCATCGCCAAAGAGCCAGGAGGTGTCGTCAACCAGAATTCGGGCGAAGGCGAAGTCCCCGACCGTATCGTCGGGCCAGCCCATTGTATAGGCCATTTCGTCGTCGAAAGTGCTCTGAACCGAACCTTCACCGCCGACCCCAAATGCAAACCGGCCAGGGAAATCGAGAGTTCTGGCACTCGGCGCAAAGCACGGTCCGTTTTGACCACCCATCGTCACCGTTCCAACGGTGCCCATGCCCGCCAGCATCAGCTCAGTTCCAAGCGGGGCAATGCCACCAGCCGGAGTCGAATATGGCGCCGTGTTGGCTGGATCCAGACAGAGCCCGACCCAGCTACCAGCTGGAGGAAACTGAGCGTGAGCCGCACCGCTCAGCGCACTCAGCGCGAGCGTGGCGAGAAGAAATCGAGAGGAATATTTCATGGTTAGGTTGCGAATCCTTTATTCCGATCCGAATCCCGTCCTCAGCGACTTGCCGAGAACGGGATTCAGATGTGGGACGTGATCAGAGGGTCGTTTAGTTCCTCCGCAGTTTCCAAGCGCCGCCAAAGATGTAGCGCTTGCCAGATGCGTCGGCCACAGGGCCGGGGTTGTCGTCGATGTTGCGCACACCAATTCGCCAGAACAGGAAGTTCGAGTTCGGGAAGAGAGTGGACGTGTTGATCGACGAGGTGCTGATTTGCTGGCCGCCTTGAGTCGAGGTATCGACCAGGTTGCCGAGGGTCACCGTTTGACCAGCTGAGAACAGAGCGTCCGGCGAGAACTGCACCACGTACTCCAGGCTCAGCGAAGGATCGATGTTTCGAACCGACGTGAAGGAGAAGACATGGCTGCCGCTGTCGGCCAGGTTGTCTGCAGGGCCTCGGTTGCCCGGCTTGTCAAGCGGAGTTGCTTGACCGATCGCCGGCACTCGGGTCGTTGCGAAGTAGCAGTAGACCGTTCCGCCGCCACCCGTACCGCCACCAGTGGTTCCGCCACCAGTCGTGCCGCCGCCGGTGGTTCCACCACCAGTCGTACCGCCACCGGTCGTGCCGCCGCCAGTGGTTCCACCACCAGTCGTGCCGCCACCCGTGGTACCACCACCCGTACCACCGCCAGAGCTGGAGGTGTTCGGAGGCAGAGGCAGGCTGTTTTGGTCAACTCGGTAGACCAACTCGACGCGATAGCGAGCAGGAACGCCCGTCGGCAGAGCCGGGATCACCGGAGCATCGCCCCCTGGAGGAGCTTCGAAGTCACAGGTGGTTCCGCCGCTGATACCATCGAAATCATCCCATTGAGTTCCGGTACCAGGAGCATTGCTCCCCAAAGTGTCGTCGATGGCAAAGCTCGAACTGCCAGCAGCCACGGCCACAGGGTTCGTGTTGACGCCTTCGCGCCAGACTTGCCAGCGGAACGGGCCTTCATTGTTGCCTCGGAAGAACGAGTCTCGAGTCCAGCTGATGCGGACACCCGGGCTCACGCTCGGCGTGTAGGCTTCGGCAAGGACGTTGCCGATCGGATCGTTGCTGCTCCCGCGACCACCCAGGAACAGGAAGCCAAGGATCACGAGCACGAGAACCAACGAGAACAGACCTTGGTTACCGGTGCTGCTTCGGCTAGCGCGCGTCTTCGGCGTGCCATCCGTGTTGAACACAGGAACGACGGTCGGGACATCCACGACCGTTTGAACGGAGTCGCCCGGCTGAACGCCCTTGGCGAACTTCGTCACGCGGACGAACGAGCTGTCCGGATCCACGCTGATGACGATGCCTTCAGCCACTTGCTCGCGACCGCGCATGATGATGACGCGGGTGTCCTTGCGGAAACCGGAGCGAGCACCACGGTTGATCAGAGCTTCGTTTTGAATCGTGTTGAGGACGTTGCCCTTCGGCAGAATCTTCGACTCCATCTCATTGACGGCATGGAAGGCACCATCGGTGAGCGCTTCGCCGAGCATGGAGGAGACGGAAGTGTCTTCGGCACGCACCGCAGATCGGCCCGTGATGACGGCACCGTTCAGGGCAATACCCGTCGAGACGCTTCGAACGTAAACCGTCAGGATGACCTGGGCTTGCTTGCCGCCCGGAGCTTCCACGACTCGCCAGTTGGCCACTTCACCGGTCACGATGTAGTTCGCGTCCAGTTGGTCGCCCAAGCGAATCAGGTCGGCTGGTCGGCTGAATGGAGCCTTCAGGCCAAGCTCGCGCACGGCTCGGTCGACTTCGTCGACAGGCACCGTTTCTCGGTTGTTGTCAAAAACTTTCGCCAAAGCGCCGCGAATCGCATCACGGGCCTCGGTTGCAAGATCAAGATCGGAACTCGGCACTCGCACACCGAAATCGGTTACCGCATATCGCTCGGTCTCCGTCACGATCTGGGCTTGGGCTGGTGCCGACAAACCAAATGTCAATAGTGCCGCCAAGGTGGCGACCAAAAGGGACAATCGTGCCCTCAGTCCGGACATCGTTGAGGTCTTCACTCTGACGCGTCCTCCTCGTACCACTTCGTGTTTCGCATGTTCACGTTCCCAAAACCGGCTCGTCCCAATGAGCAGTCCGCGCCTGGGTCTGCACAATGTTAGCGTATCGCTGTGCCTGGGCGCAACAGCCCACGCGACATCGTGCAGGAATCCTGCAGATTCTGCCCCGGTTATCGTCCGGCAGTATAGCACGGAGAACCCTGCGCAACCTGTGGAAGTTACGGCACTTTTAACGGTGTCGCCACTCTTTCAGCCACGCAGAGCCAATTCCCCGTGCTTCTTCCAAGACGGCATCGAGCCTCCGGTCGGTTCGGACGATTGCATCTGCAAACGCCGATTTCGCGGAAATTGTTAGTTGGGTGCTCAGCAATTTATCTGCCAATACCGGATCTCCGGTGCGTTGAGAGAGCCGTTCCAGCGCTATTTCGCGCGGTGCCGAGATGAGAAGGATGCGATAAAAGTCGCTTAACCAGCAGGTTTCGATGAGCAGCGGCACTTCCCACACCTCGACTTTCGAGGCTCGAATGTGCCGTACCACGCGGGGGTGGAAAATCTGATTGACCGCGACGCGGAACTCTGGGGAGCGAGTGAGCAATTGCCGAACTTCGTCTTTGCTGCCCGCGATCGCACCCAATGATTGCGCCGCGGACGCAACCTCGCCTAGCACGTCAGGATCGGCCCAGAGATCGGCGACCACTCGATCGGCATCCCCCACTTCGATTCCGTGGCGGCGCCATTCTTCCAAAATCGTGGACTTCCCGGTCGCAATTCCACCTGTGATGGCTATCCGCACGCTTTAGATTATAGGCCCGCGAGGGGGGCCGGGAAAAGGAAGAGGGCGAACCATCTCTGGTTCGCCCTCTTGATGAGGCGAGTCTGCCGGGAATTACTCAGACTTGTCCGAGGCTTCTTCCGGTCGCATGAGACCCTTCAGGAGTCCGAGGCGCTCGCCGATCGTTGCGCCACCCGTCGGAGCGCGTTGCGCCGGGGCTTGATCGAACTCTTGCGATCCGCCCGGTCGTCGACGATCTCCGCCACCAGGGCCACGTCGCTTCATGCCGCCATCTCGACCACCGTCGCGTCCGCCACCGGGGCCACCTTGTCCACGATTTGCTGCGTTGTAGGCACCAAAGTCGCGGAAGCCACCCGGCTGCGCGTTTTCGCGGAGGCTCAGCACCATGCGTCGCTCGTCCGGTCGAAGATCGATGATCATCGGCTCAATTTCTTGATTCTCTTCGAGCTCATCTTGCGGCTTCTTCAGTCGCTTGTCGCTGACTTCGCTGAGAGGCAGGAATGCTTCTGCGCCTTCCGGAAGCCGAACAAAGGCGCCCGATTGAACCATTCGACCAACCGTGACCTTGATCTTTTGACCAAGCTTGTAGTTCTCGCGGATGAGGTTCCAGGGATCCGGCAGGACTTGGCGCAGGCCGAGGCTGATGCGTCCGTTGCCCGAATCGAGACGGAGCACCATCACCTTGATCTCATCGCCTTCCTTCAGAACTTCCTTCGGGTGGTCGATGCGCACCCAGCTCATTTCGCTGATGTGCAGAAGGCCGTCAATGCCGCCCAGGTCGATGAACGCACCGTAGTCGGTAAGTCGTCGAACTACACCTTCGAGAATGTCGCCCGGTTTGGCATCTTCGAACAATTTGTCCTTGATCCCGTCGCGGCGCTCTTCTTCAGCAGCTCGGTTCGAGAGCACGACCTTTTTGCGCTCGCGGTCGACTTCGATGATCTTGACGCCGATGACTTGGCCGACGTACTTCTCAATATTGCGGAGCTTGCCGCTGCCCACGTGAGTCGCAGGAACGAAGCCTCGGACTCCGATGTCCACCACCAGGCCGCCCTTCACTCGGTCGATGACGTTGGCCTCAAAAACTTCGCCCGATTCGAACCGGTCGAGAATGCCTTGCCATTGCTGATCGAAGTCGGCGCGCTTCTTGGAGACAACCGGGTTGCCTTCGGCGCTGTGGGTGCGCAGAACGATGACCTCGAAGGTGTCTCCCGGCTTGACCACACCAATAGCGGAATCCACGTTGTCGTTGGTGAGTTCCTTCAGGGGCACCACGCCTTCGGCCTTGGTTCCAAGGTCAACGAAGACTCGGTCGTTCTCCACTTGGATGACCTTGGCTTCGATTCTCTCACCCTTGGTCAAAGAGCCAACGCCCGTCTCGCGGCCGGTCTCTTCGCTGCTCAAGCTGGCCATGGCCGCTTCAAACAGCATCTCGTCATCAGTCTTGCCGCTCGCCGCGGCAGGAGTCGTCTCGGGGGCGTCCGCCGTCGGCTCGGAAGTGACCTCAACTGCTGGGGTCTCTTCAGGACTCGGCGCGACGCCAGTCGCTTGGGCGGAAGTTTCTTCCACCGCTTCGCTGGGCGTCAATTGCTCTTCGTTCATTCACGTATCCTGCGCAGAAAAACCTGCCTCCGCAATCAATGAGTGGGGAGAGGCTTGTCCGCGAACACCTATTTTAACCGACCCAGATTCGCTTCACGGGACGTTGAGGCAGAACCGGGACGGTTGGACGCCGATTCTTTTGCCAGAATCTGAGCCGTGTACACTGCGCCCGTGATCAAAGCGGCCATTGATGTCGGCTCCAATTCGGTACTGCTCGTGGTGATGCGGCAGACCGAAAGCGGCTGGATCACCCTCCACGAGGCCTCCGCCGTCACGGGATTGGGTAAAGGCACGAAGCTATCCGGGCTCCTTGATCCGGAAGGTGCCGTCGCCACTCTGAGCGTGCTCCGGCAGTTCTTTGACGAGGCGAAATCTCACGGTGCAACCGAAATCCTCGCGGGAGGCACCATGGCCCTGCGAATCGCGAATGACGCCGGTGCTTTTCTTGACCGCGCTCAGGAGCAGGAAACCCCGGTTTTTATCGTCTCCGGCCCACAGGAAGCCGAGCTCGGATTTCTGAGCGTCTGCGAAGACCCACTTTTCGCCTCGGAGTCGAGGATTTCTATCGTCGATCCTGGCGGACATTCAACGGAACTTGTCACCGCCGATCGGACGGCATCCGGATGGGAGGTGAAATTCCGGAAGAGCTATCCGCTTGGAGCACTTGGTCTTCGTGAGACGTCGATGCCGAGCGCATCGCCCGGCTTCGCGGAGAGGCTCTTTACCGTCGATGCGATCGACACCACGATTGCTCTGGAGTATCTCCCTCGTCAGTGCGGGCGAGTCGTGGTGCTTGGTGCAACCGGCACGAACCTCGTTTCTATTCGAGACCAACTAGTCTCGTGGCAGCCGGATAAGGTGCACGGGGCCGTCCTCGACTTTGAAGAGGTCAGCCGAGCCGTCGGATGGATGTGCGATATGGATGATGCGGGGCGCGCCGCAATCGTTGGCCTGGAACCTGGCCGCGAGAAGACCATCCACATTGGCGCGCTCATCCTCGAGAGATTTCTCCACTGCCTCCATGCGCTGGAGTGCACGGTGAGCGTGCGCGGATGGAGGCATGCTCTCATCTCTCACGGACTGCCTGCCGAGGCCGCGACTCTGCAGGGGTGAAACTGCCATGAAACCCGCCGCAAGACTGATGCCCGCCTGGCTTGAGAGCCGCTGGTTTTGGGCCATCCTGCTCGTGGTGCCCTACCTTGGATTTTGGGCTTATGGACTGACCGATCTTGACGAAGGTTTCTATGGGGCTGTGACCGTGGATATGCTCCGTCGGGGCGATTGGCTGACGCCAACCATTAACGGAAATCCGTGGTTCGAGAAGCCGATTCTAAGCTATTGGCTCGCGATGCCGACTGTCGCGTTGTTTCAGAACGAGTTTGGTGCCAGGCTGCCCTCTTTTCTCTGCACGATGGCCACCTGCTGGGTGATCGCTCGGTTCGCCAAGATTCACTTCGGCGGACACACCGGCAGACTCTCCGCGCTCATCTATGCAACCGGCTTGCTGACCGTGGCGATTGGGCGGATGATGATGACCGATGCGGCCCTCGCACTGTGCCTCGTGGTTGCCTTCACCACCTTTTACGATTCGCTGGTTTCGGACGCGCGACTCCGGTTGGTCTCCGCCGCTGCGCTTGGACTCGCCGTGCTCGCGAAGGGGCCGGTTGGAATTGTCTTGTTTTTCGGACTGATTGGTCTTTTCTACTGGAGAGCCCCTCATCTTCGCCCAAAGTTCAAAGGGCAATGGCTGATCGGGATCCTGATTCTCATCGCGGTGACCTCGACTTGGTATCTCCCGGCCTATCTCGCCAACGGCGATTACTTTGTCCAGAAGTTCCTCATCGAGCAGAATATCGGGCGCTTTTCCGGGGGAGACAAGGCTCATGGGGTTCCCTGGTGGGCGCATCCCATCTACTTCCCTGCCGTGATCGGCCTCAGTGCCCTGCCCTGGCTGATTCCCGCCCTGCGCTTGGGTCTTGTCCGAGAGAAGGCTTGGCGCGATCCGTCCCCGGAGGGCACTGCGCGGCTTTACCTGTGGCTGTGGTTTCTGGTGATCCTGGGATTCTTCAGCATCAGCGGCACCAAACTCGTTCACTACATCCTGCCTGCTCTTCCCGCCCTGGCGATCCTCCTGGCCGATACCTTGCATCGACGCTGGGAGGAGCAACGCATTCTGATCCTGGGTGTCGCGGTTTCGATCTTCCTTTGTGGACTGTCTAATCTTGTATTCATGAACTACTGGCGAGAGCGGTTCGCCGCCCCGCAGATTCTCGCGGCTGATGCGAACCGGCTAGGCGAGAACTTTGCTGTCTTTTCGCTGGGCCGCAAAGGTGATGATCCAGAAATCAAGCTTCAGCTCGACGACACCAGTCACCCATCGGTGTTCTTCTATATGGATCGTCCGGCTCTGGAAACGGCTTCAATGGATGAGCTCCTCGAGCAAAAGCGCCCCCTGCTCGTACTCGTGCGCGAACGCTCGGTGGAAGATCAGTGGTTTATCGAACTCAAGCAGCGCGGTGTCGATGCGGAAGAAGTTCGAGACCTGGGTGGGTACGTTCTCTTTAGACTGAGCGATCCACTTCCTCCGCTCGACGGAGAATGAGGTGGTGAACATGCCAGTGCTTCGGTTCACCGAAGACGGTTTTTCCATCCCGCTTCACCTCTTCGCGGTGAAGCACCTCCCAACCTTTGAGCAGGGCATCAACCTCGCCCGCGGTGTGGGTGGTGATGTGCGGTGCAGCCCAGTCATCTTCCGGGCCGAGAAGCTGTCCAATAAAGAGACCGTTCGGTCTTACATGGTGATGGATCCTGTTCCAGAGTTCCGGAAAGTCCTTCGGTGAGGCGAAAAACAGGCTGAAAACCGCAGCGATGACGTCACAGCCCTGAGGCCAGGGCACAGAAAGGTAGGGGGATTGAATGATCTCGCATGACGGATTGTGGTTGACCAAAGCGAGGGTCTCGCGCACCATATCCGGATCCTCGTCGATCCCCGTGACCTGCCATCCACGGTCGAGCCACCATTTCACCCCCGTACCGACCCCAAAGCCGAGCTCGAGCACATGACCCGGTTCCGGAAGATGTGGCGCAGCGACGGCATAAAACGGGTTCGGGCCAAGCGATCGAGCCGCCTCGGCGTACTTCTCCCACGCCATCCTTAAGGTTCCACCTTCAAAGTCACGCGGAGCGAAGTCACCTTCGGACGGGTCATGCCGGGGATTTCGTAGATTTGATCAATCGATCTAAATCCGCCGAGCCGGGCCCGAAGATCCGCCCCACGGGGGCCCAGATCCGGCCCGAAGTCGGGATGGGCGATCAGCTCGGCGGTCGAAGCCCGATTGATGTCAATGACTTCAGCCGCAGAAGCACCGAGCTCCGCGCGCCACTCGACCGTGAGTCGTTCCCCATCTCTCAACTTCTTGACCCGATTCAACTCTTCCCAGTCCGCCCCGATGGCGTATCCGCCTGCCAGCGCAATAGCGTCCTCAACCCGAAGACCCTTGCTCACCTGATAGGTTCCTGGATTTTTGACCGCTCCGTCTACTTGCACCAGAATCATGTCCTGAGACGGGGGTGGGGCCACCCCGGGATCAGACACCGGATCACCCTTGGTTTGGTTTGTCTGCCACTCAACCGGAGCGGCGGGGGCTTGCGATCGTGGGAGCAGGGGAACGCCCAGGCCGAGCAACCCGAGAAGGCAAAGAGCTCCGAGGCCCGCCTTCTGGCGCGTTGACATCTGATCCCACAGCGGCACGCATTGCTCCCGCTCACCCTTTTCCAGGATAGCCGGAATCGGAACCAAGCGGCATGAAATCACCCAAAAACCCGTATCAGTGGGCTGACTTCAAGAGCTCCGCCGCCCGCCGGGCGTACTCTTTCGGCTCGAGTTTGGTGACCTCGGCATGCCGGGCTGCGGGCACTTCCCAGACTTCTGCCCCGGAGGCCTTGGCAAGCGCCTGCGCATGCTCCACGCGAAACATCCTGTCCTCGCCTCCGTGAATGATTAGGGCGGGCTTCCCTTTCCAAGCTTCGGCGGCACGCACGGGCACGACTTGGTCGGCGGTGATTCCAGACTTTCGCTCGGCCATAAGAATGATCGGTCTGAAAATCGTGGCTCCGCCAGTGATGCTCACGCTCAGAAAGTCCCGCGAACCTGCCTCCAAGCTCATAAAGCTTCCTTCGGTGATGACTGCGTTGAACAATTCCGGACGGTCTTTGCTTGCAAGCCATGCCGCCGCGCCTCCCATCGACACTCCGATGAGAGCAATTTTGCGGTCCGGGGCCTTTGCGCGAATCCACTCGGCGCACTCCACAAGCTCCCGCGACTCGGTCAGCCCAAATCCGACCTGCTTCTTTCGGCTCGCGCCTTGACCGGCCATCGCGGGGATGAGCACGTCCCCGTGGATCCGAAGTTCTTCCGCGAGGGGATTCCAATAAGCACGATTGCCGCCGTATCCGTGGGCGAGCAAGAAGACTGGTCGGTCTGATTCACCCTCGGCGAGGCTAGTCCAAGCCGGGATGTCCCCACCATCGCTGGAAATGTCAACCTCGGTCAGCCAGTCGGGACGAGGGTCTTCGGCCAATCGGACCGGAGAAACGTAGCCTTCGGCGAGCACCCAGCAGAGCCCCCCATAGAGGAGACTGAGCAGGCCAAGGACAGCGACGACCCAGACCACGCGGCGCTTACGAGATCCTTTCGGCGGCATCGACGGTGTTACTCAAGAGACTCGCGACGGTCATCGGCCCCACGCCTCCAGGAACGGGGGTGATCGCCGAAGCAACGGCCGCACATGCCTCGTAGTCGCAGTCGCCGACATCTTGGGCTCGTCCCTCGACTCGGTTGTAGCCGGCATCTATCACGACGGCACCAGGCTTGATCCAGTCGCCCTTCACCAGTTCGGGGCGACCAACCGCCGCAACGACGATGTCCGCTTGGCGACAAAGTTCGGCAAGATTTTGGGTGCGGGAGTGGGCGATGGTCACCGTGGCATGGCGCTCCAAGAGCATGAGAGCCATCGGTTTACCGAGGATGTTGCTGCGGCCGATCACCAGGGCATTTTTGCCTGAACAGTCAATTTTGTACCGATCCAGCAGCTTCGTGATCCCGAGGGGAGTCGCGCATCGAAATCCATGAAGACCCGCGGTCAGTCGGCCGAGCGACGCGCTGGTGATGCCATCCACGTCTTTCTCGGCACCCAACCGCTCTAAGACCGCATCTTCGTCCAAATGCTTGGGCAGAGGATGCTGAACTAAGACACCGTGCACGAGTGGATCCGCGTTGAGCCGATCAATCACTTCCTCAAGCTCGCTCTGACCGACCGCTTCGGTGACCATGAATGAACCGCTTTCAATGCCAACCCACCCGGCCCACTTTTGCTTCATCGCCACGTAAGCGAGGCTCGCGGGATCCTGCCCCGCGACCACGGCTTCGATCCGGGGCGTGATTCCTCTCGCCTTCAGAGCCTCGACTCGCGGTTTCAGACTTTCGCGTAGCTCGCGAGCTGATTCTTTTCCATCGAGGATCAATGCAGAGGAAGCCATCGTGCCTCCATTCTAAACGGATCGCCGAGACACCGCTTGGTCCTTTGCCAGAACCGTTTCTCGCTGGCGATCCGCGAAGTCTTGGAGCTTGGCGCGGATTTCTGGATCGCTGCTGCCCAGAATCCTCGCGGCGAGGAGTCCGGCGTTCCGACCGTTCCCGATCGCCACCGTGGCCACGGGAATCCCTGCCGGCATCTGAACAATGGAAAGGAGTGAGTCCAATCCGCTGAGAGCTTTGCTCGTGACCGGAACCCCAACAACGGGGAGAGTGGTGAGCGAGGCCACCATTCCGGGGAGGTGCGCAGCTCCTCCCGCGCCAGCAACGATCACCTGAAGGCCACGCGATTCCGCGCTCTTTGCGTATTCGACCATTCGGTCTGGAGTGCGGTGGGCGCTGACAATATGGAGCTCGTAGGCGATCCCAAACTCCTTCATCACCTCTTCGGCAGGCTCCATGAACGGGAGGTCAGTATCGGACCCCATGATGATTCCAACGCGCGGCGCATTCATGCCACCAGCTTACTCAGACAGCCCTCCAAGAGACCACCCGATCTTCAATGTGGAAAACTCGGTCAAAAAATACGGGGGCCCTGCGGCGTTCTTCTAGATCGACTCGTCTTGAACCGCATACCGAGGAATGACTCGGTGGACTTATGACTGACAGGAACGTTCCCATGAATCCCATCAACCTCTTTGAGACACAAGCCGTGATCAAGGTCATCGGCGTCGGTGGTGCGGGTTGCAACGCGATCAATCGCATGATTCTCAGCGGTTTGAAGGGCGTGGAATTCGTTGCCATGAATACGGATCGCCAAGCGCTGGAAGCCAGCCTGGCTCCGACGCGAATCGCTCTCGGCGTCAACTCGACCCGGGGCTTGGGCACCGGCGGTGATCCCGTGCGCGGTGAACAGGCGGCCAAAGAGAGCGAGCGCGAAATCATGGACATCCTGGAAGGGGCGGACATGGTGTTCGTGACCGCAGGCATGGGGGGTGGAACCGGCACTGGGGCTGCTCCGGTCGTGGCAGAGCTTGCTCGTCGGCTTGATATCCTCACCGTCGGCGTTGTCACCAAGCCGTTCATCTTTGAGGGGCCGCGTCGGAAGAAGGTCGCCCAGGGCGGTTGGGAAAGACTCACCGCGAACGTCGATACGCTCATCTTGATCGCTAACGACAAGATGATGGAAGTTGTCGACAAGGGCATCTCGATGACGAAGGCTTTCGAGGTTGCCGACGATGTCCTGCGCCAAGGTGTCCAGGGAATCAGCGACATCATCACCCAAACCGGCATGATCAACGTTGACTTCGCAGACGTGAAGTCCGTGATGAAGGATGCCGGCATCGCGATGATGGGGATGGGCCGAGGGATCGGAGACCAGCGCGCTCGTGTCGCTGCAGAGGCTGCCGCTAACTCCCCGATGCTGGAAACCAGTGTGGTCGGAGCGAAGAAGCTTCTGGTGAACATTACGGCAGGACCTGATTTCTCGATCGGAGAAGTCCGTGAGGCGATGGAGTACATCAATCAACTTGCGGATGCGGATGATGCGGAAATCTTCCTCGGTCAGGTGATCGACGAGTCGCTAGAGGGTGAAGTCATTGTCACCCTGCTGGCAGCAGGCATGTCCGGAACGACGCCACGACCGCTCGAAAAGGCGGTCTTTGCGGAGCAACCAACCGTTTCTCCGCGAACGGCGAGTGTCCCCGTGGAGGCTCCTGCAAACCCGCGACGGATCGGCGAGCCGATCAATATGGACGAGATCGCACTCGACATCCCAACGTTCCTGCGACGACAGCGAACCACTCAATAATCGACTTTTATCGGCAACGTACTGGTCCAACGAATAGCCCCGTTCGTACTGAGCGGGGCATTTTTTCGCCTGAAGATCAGCGTAAATCCAGCTTCTGCTCCGTCAGGAAGTCCTTCAAAACTTCCCGCCCCGTCATGTGGTTTCCATCCACCCGACGCGCGCTGCGCATGGACCACGTGACGTCGCCTTTCATCCCTTCTGCCTCGTAGAAAACCGACATCCGGCGGTCGTACTCCTCCGCTGAGACATCCGCATCGTAAGTTTCCCGGAACCAAACGGATTCCTGCGAAAGCCTGGGCTTGATCTTTGCTGGAGCCGATTCATCCGGCCAGCCCAGGCAGAGTCCGAAGACCCCGACGGTGCGTGGCGGCAGGCCAAGGAGTTCTCGAACGGCAGCAGGATCGTTACGAAGGGCCCCGATGTAACACGTCCCAAGGCCGAGCGATTCAGCCGCACAGACCATCCGCTCCGCAGCGAGCGCGGCGTCAATCACCGCCATCGTATAGAACTCGTTGAAATCGAGCCCCGCTGCTGATTCGCCGACCGCCTGCGATGCGCGCCAAAGCCGGTTTTGGTCGGCGAGAAAGGCAAAGAACCACGGCGCGGTTTTTACCTGCCCCTGATCCCCGGTCAGAGCGGTCAGCTGCTGCCGCCGCACAGGATCTTGCACCGAAATCACACTCCAGAGGCCCAGATTGCTACTCGTCGCCGCACTCTGCGCCGCACCGATGAGAGCCGAAACAAGGGCCTCGCTCACAGGTTCATCGCGAAATTTACGTACGGACCGGTGATTCAAAAACGCCCCCAGGTCGGGGAGATCTGCGGGCGTTGTACCGAAGCGAAGCTGCCAAGCAGATTCCGGGGTCTCGTTGAACATGACCCAAGTCTATCTGCCTAGAGGAATCTCGAGTTGGATCAGTCCTTCTTCAAGCTCATCTCGACGAGAAGGTCGTAGACGGCTCGGTCGAGCAGAACCAGTTGGATCCAGGCGCGCAGTTTGTCATCCTGAGACATCGCGGCCGGGTCGGCGTTCGGATTGAGAATCAGGGGATTCAGCGATCCCGCCGCTGCCTTCAGCTGGCCCTCGCTGAGGTTGGCCTTCATCGCCGTGAGGATGGCGTTCACATTCGATCCAACCAAAACTTGGCGACCAAGCTTGAAGACCTCGGTCAACTTGGCGAGCTTCGCATCGATCTCGTCGCTCGGCAGAATTCCTTTCTCAATCGCCGCCTTCAGTTCCTTGTCGAGGTCTACTTCAATCGCTTTCAGCTCCCTCAGCTCCCGGGCTTCAAGATCGACTTCTTGTTGACGGGCCTTTTCGACAGCCGGCAGGATGGCTTTGAGCTGCGCAGGGGTCATCAAGACTGGCAAAAGCTGGTCGACTAGTTGCAGACGGCGGATTTTGAGGTTAATTCGAGTTGCGTCCACGTTCTCTCTCTTTTGCATCACGGGAGCCGCTGCCATCGTGGAACCAAACATCATCAAGGCAATTGCCGCAGTGAAAAGCTTCATACACCTATTTTCCTTCATCCTCTGAGGTCGGCGGGGCGGATGCCGACTTCGAGGAATCTTCAAGATTGGACGTGGGAGCATGAATGACGGTTTCTCGTTCCATCAGGCGCGTCATCGTCCAAACAGCGCCCAGGGTTTGACCGCCGACGAAGATCGTGCCTGCGACCAAGGTCACCGCCCAAGCCCAGGGAAGCATCACTTCGCCCCGGATGCCTCCCGCGAGCACCATGCCGACCATCATCCCCAGCATAACCATGGTCGCGAGGATCAGGAGGATCACTCCCGCCCAGGGTGATTTCGGCCCAGCTTTCGCCCACCGCGGATTCCGACCGACCAGCCAGCCAACCACCAACCACACCACCAAACAAACCCCCGCCTGAGCAATCATCCGGCCCAGACTCTACCAAATCGGGCGTCTGCCGATCAAAATCGTCCTGATGATTGTCGTTTTCGGAACGGTGTGCCTCGACCGAATCCACAAGGTGCCGCGTCTCCCGCAGCCGGGTGGCTATGTCGAGATCGAATCCTCGACCCTGAGCATGGGAGGCGAGGCTCTGAATACGGCGATGAACTTGCAGACCTGGGGCTCGGAGTACGTGCTGATCGGCAACGGAATCGGCCATGATTCCGCCGCGAACGATCTCCGCCGACTGATCCAATCGCGGGGCCTTCGTCAGCCGACTCTCGCGCCTTTGGGTACGGAGTGCCCGGTGTGCGATCTCTATGTCACCCCTGATGGACAACGAACCATGTTTGGCAAAGGGTTCCTCTCCTTGGGCGATCAGTGCGATCTCGGCGTGATTCCAAGTCTCCCCGGTGCCTGGTTCACTACAGACTCCAATCCTGGAGAGACAGCCCGCCGAGCGGCTCATCAAGCTCAGGCCAACGGAATGCGCGTGTATGTGATGGACTTCGCCGATTCGGAAGAATTTTTGCCCGAGGGTGCTACGTGGCAATCCAGTACCGACTGGATCGGGGAGCTCGGGAATCCGGCGAAAAATCTCAAGTGGCTCCGCGAGTTCACCAAGAAACAGAGCGTTTTTGGCATTCTCAGCGATGGGGCTCGAGGCTTCGCGGCGGGAGGTCTGGGCCATCCGGTTCGCTGGTACGAACCCCTTCCCTCACCCGAGGTAGTCGATTCCACCGGATGCGGCGATAGCTTCCGAGCCGGAATGCTGCATGGCCTCTCGCAAGGCTGGGAGATCGCGGACTGTCTGCTTTTTGCGTCAGCGTCGGGCGCGCTCAACTGCCGGGCACCGGGGGCTATCGACGGCATCGGCACCAAGGCGGAAATCGAAGCCCTGATCGAAGCCCACCCTTCCGTGCGTGACAGCTACCGCTCCTGATACACTCCACCTCATCGCAGACAAGAACCAGTTTCGTCGTACTCGCGAAGATCACAGCCGGGAGACCGCTGAAGATTATGTCGAGATGATTCGCGCCCTCATTGAGGAGCACGGAGAGGCGCGCCGCACCGATCTTGCCGATCGGATCGGCGTGAGCAAAGTCACGGTCTCCAAGACAATTCAACGCTTGGTGCGCGAGGGTTTGGTCACCGGGGAGCCCTATCGAAGTGTCTTCTTGACCCCCGAGGGCGAGGCTCTCGCCGTCGCCGCGCAGGAACGACACAAAGTCGTCGTCGAGTTTTTGATCCGGCTTGGTGTGGATGAGCAGACCGCCAACGTGGATGCGGAAGGCATCGAGCATCATGTTAGCGAGGCCACCCTGGCGGCCATGCGCACTTTTCGCTCGCGTCAACCCTAGACTGGCGCAGCGTCCAGACCGGGAACGGGGACCATAATCGTCCCCCGGAAAAGCTCCTCAGGCTCCGAGGTGATCGTGATCGGCGCGCTCCAATGATCAATCGCCACCCGGAGCGTTCCGCCAGACGAAACGACATCGATCTCCCCGCTTCGGCCTGTTTTCCGGAACCAGACGACGGCCGCGGCCATTGCCCCCGTCCCGCAGCCTTGAGTCTCGCCGACGCCTCGCTCCCAGATCCGCATAACCAGCCGATCCTCGGCCTCCGGCTTCACCCACATGATGCTGGTGCGTTCGGGGAAGACCTCCGCGTGCTCCAGCTTTGGGCCAAGATCGAAGAACTCATCGTCGGCTGGCAGTTCGTCAACAAACGTGATGAAGTGTGTGCTGCCGGTTGTGAGAGCCGTGCCGATGACTCCAAGCACTGGCCTTTCCCACCACTCTTCCTGGCTCTGCACGGGCACGCGACCTGGCTCGAAGCTCGCAGCAGGCATGAAGGCGGTGATCCGTGCATCCCCTTCGATCTCCATCCCGATCGTCATGCCGTTTTGGAGAATCTCAAACTTTTCGCCCGTCCAACCTTGTCGGTAGGCGTACCACGCCGCGCACCTCAGACCGTTGCCGCAAAAATCTTCACTCCCATCAGGATTAAAGAAGCGCAGGTGGATATCGCTCCCTTCGCGCCAAATCACCAGGAGCCCATCGCTCCCAATCGCAAACCGGCGCGGGCAGACCTGCTGGGCAAGCCAGCTCAGATCCAAATCGCCCACTTGATCTTTCTCGACAAGCACAAAGTCGTTGCCGACGCTTTCGACCTTGGTGAACGGCACGTTGGTCATACGAGCGGCTCCAGCCAAGCCATCGCACCTTTCGCGGTGGCACGGAACCAGGTGCCATCCGGACACACCAAGGCAAACCACCACGCTGATGGGCGGTGTCCCGCCTTGGCGAGTCCGTCCGTGGCCACAACGGCCTCCCGAATCAAGTGCATGCGCATCATCTCTGCTTCAAGGGCAATCGCCTCTCTCCGACGACGAAGCCGATCCATCTGTTCCGAGCCCACGAGGGCCTTTTGATCAGTATCCAGATCACGGAATCGTCTCCGGGCCTCTTGTCGGCGAGATTCAATCTCCGCAAGCAGTTGGGTCGAAACCTCTCTGCGCGCAAGTGCTTCTTCGGTCGGCGTCTGCTCGAAGATTTCCGCCCGCCATTGTTCGCCCCGAGAGATTTCGACCCTGACCCGTTCTTGTTTCAGGGCTCGCAGTTCACCCAGCACCGACTCCTTTTCTTGCTTGAGCGCCGCCAGTTGGTTCTGGAAGCCTCCGAGCGTTGAGTTCATCTGCTGATATTCATTCGCCAAGCACTCCCACGTACCACCCAGATGAGCTTGCAGGAAAGAAACCAGATCGACGGGGCGCTTGATGGCGGGGAGAGCAGCAAGGATCTTCGACTGCTCGCTGGCAACCTCGCGCCACCGCCTGGCAAAGCTCGGCGCGCTCAGTTCTTTGGTTCCGAACGGGCGCTCAAGGGGCTCGGGAAGTTTGAGCCAAGCGCAGCACTCGTCCATGGCATCCCATGGCTCGAGCTTGACGCGCAGAATCGGGTGCCAGGTGATGCCTGGCTTGATCTCCTGGAAGCACTTCGCAAGCTTCGCGCTTCGATGGACGTATGAACTCGCCCCGGCATGGAACACAAAAACGTGCTCTCGTGCGAGCATCAGAATCAGTGACACGGCCTTGCCGACAAGAACGCATCCTGGGCCGAAGCGATCCTCGATCACCGCCGCGAGTTCTTCCACGGTCTGGAGCGGCTTTTTGAAGCTAAATCCTTGCGGCGTCGGGGTCATTACCACCCCGCCACGAGTTCCCAGACGCAGAGTTCCGCGTCCGATTCCGGGGATCACGAGATCAAACGGAATCGCTCCGGTGCCAAAGCGGTCGAGCGAGTAGATTTCGCTCCCCGATACGCAGTCGTTGTAGCAGTTCTCGGCGTCTTCGCGGGTTGCCGGATTCACAAAAAGATCCACGACCTCGAATCGGGGCAGGTGTGCGGTCGCGCGATTGAAGGCCAGAAGCCTCGTGGTGCGCGTGGTTTCGAGGTCGATTCTCTCTGCCGCCACCGCAGAGTAGAACTCAGGAAGCAGAGCCTCGTAGAGGTCGCTGAGCGTCTCGACTCCCTCGCGCTCCGACATTTCGCAAACCAGGGAGAGCAGGCGATCCTTCATCCGCTGGCTATCGGCGTGGTGCTGACCACTGATGAGGTCGAGGCTTTCATCGATCGCCCACTGGAAGGCATCGTAGAGGTAGGGGAACAGATCGGGCAGGCGCTTTTCCGCCGTTATCTTCGAATCCTTGCTCCGCGAGACCACGCCGCGCCATCCCCACGCCTCGGTGATGTCATCGAGGAAACCCGGCCGTTGCGATTCGATCCGGTGGACCTTGCCGCCCGCGTGAGCCAGGCGATCCTTGGTCACCACGGTTTCCGAGCCAAAAATGCAGCTGAATTCCCCCGCCGCGCTCCACAAACCTTTCGTAGTTGTGTCGTTGTGGGGGAGCATCGTGAACCGACCCCCACCTCGTCCACCCGGGAACTTGGCGAAGTAGTCGGTATCGTGAACCCCCGCGACAAACTTCCGGGCCGATCCGAATCGTTGGAACACCTGGGCCACCAGAGCCTTCATCGGCTCATCCCAGAACACAGTTTGCCCCAACGCCAAAAGCGGCGCGCCCGGGGCTCGATCATCGAGCTCCCGTACCAGTTCCGCGAATTTCGGACAGCTAGCATCCATGGGGCGTCTTGCGAATTCTATTCCAGCGAGCCTCCCAGACCCGCACCCGAATCTCCTTCGCTGCACGAGGTTCTACGCCAAAAAGATCGGTGAATGCGAAAAGAACCCTGGGAAAAATACGAGGAGGTGCCGAAGATTCTTTTCGGAGAGCGCTGGAAGATTGTCCGGAGCGAAACCCGCAGATGAATTCAAGCCGACACCGCAAAGCTGAAAAGGGAGTCAGCATCAGCATGGCCAGCGAGATCACGGGCGTGGAGGTGCACACCTTGCGCTACTGGGAAAAGGAATTCGAAGGATTCCTGAACCCGATCCGCACCGCTGGTGGGCAGCGACGGTATCGCGCTGAAGACATCCAAACCGTGCTTGTTCTGCGCAAGCTGCTCCGCGAAGAAATGTTTTCCATCGCAGGTGCGCGCAAATATCTCATGCGCCGCACGTTCGATCAAGCGGCTTAAGGCAAACGGCCTTCCAACGCCAAATTCAAGCGATCCTGATCCCATGGGATGATGGCCCACCCGGCCTTCGCCCGGCATTCTTGGGCAATCCGAACCTCTTCTCGGGCCTTTTCCATGTCATCGAGCATTCGGTAGCAACGAGCCACTGATTCCCGGACATAGGCCTCCAATCCGTACAAGTTCAAAGTCTGAGCCCGGACAATAGCCGCCTCGCCGAGTGACGCCCCCGCCATGGGATCGTTGTCTCCGCAATGCAGGTGAATGCGTGCAAGTTGACTGGTGAGCTCAAATCGGTACGAGGCACCCGTGTCTGCCTCCTCGAACCGGTGGAGCTCTTGATTCCCAATCTCTTGTTCGCCGACCGACGCGGCAATCCAAGCGCAGTTGACGCAGACATACGCTTGCTCGTATCTCTCCCCCCGCATCCTGGCGGTGTCGCCCGCCTGCTTCATCCTGGCGAATGCCTTCTTGTAGTCGCCCTGGCATGCTGCCACAAGGCCCAACCCATGATCCAGCCGGATCGCTGCACGCGGCCGAGAGCGGGATGGTTTGAGGGTTTGGCAGTGGTCAAGAATGGCCTGAGCAGTCGCCAGATCTCCCATCGGCAAGATCGCCCCCGCTTCATGAAAAGCAGACATCACCATCAGCTCGCTGTTACCCTGACTGGCTGCCGCGAGCCTGACGCGATGAAATTCATCGCGCGCTGCTTCTGTTTCGTTGGTGAAGAAGAGGGCGATTGCTTTAAAAAAGGAGCCCCACCCTCGCATCGGGTGGCTCGGGGACGAGCGACGCAGGAGTTCCTCGGCGATCGGCAGCGCTTCTGATCCAGGGATCGACGTCGCGAGATCGAGCGCGTGATAGATGAGTCCAAATGCATTGTCTGCCTGATGCTGAACCGTCCAATGGAGCAAATTCGTCAGCGATCGGACGGCCTCACCTTCCTCCTCGGAACCGCCCCCTCGAAGCGCCACTTGCCTCGCGGCAGACTGAGAGGATCTGAGAAGCACAAACCAGGGCTCAGTAAACCGATTCAGAAGTGGCCCCGATTCGGGAGGAATGACCCGAACTCGCTCGGGCTCCAACGAGAGGCTCGTCCGACTGGCGAGAATCACCGCCTGGCCTCCGAGCTGCTTCCGGACTGACGCCAGGGCTTGCCTGAGTGAAACCAGGCGCTGTTCCGGAGATGAGTTTGGCCACAAAATCTCCCCCAACCGGCGCCGAGACACTGGCTCCGGATCCAGCAAGGCCAAAACAGCAAGGGCAGCCCTCGCCTTTTGGGGCAGGCCAGCGACCGCAGTGCCGGAGGCTCGGCGCAGCACGACGTCTGATCCCAGTTCTAAAGTCCACGTTTCCGCCATCGCTGGAGGAGAATATCTCACTGGTTCACGAAATTTCACGTTACTTAGAGGATCGCCCGCGACTTGAGTTGTATCGTTCCTGTGACGAATCCTCGTCGGGAAAGTGTTTATGATTGTCAGAGAGATTTCTTTTCGTTTCGTTGCCGTGATCGCCGTCATGGCGAGCTCCGCGGTGTTTGCTTCTGCCGCCCTTGTTTCTCACTGGCAGTTTGAGGACAATCTGAGCGATGCCGCTGGCCCGAATTCTGGGACAGGAAGCGGGCCGCTGGGTTACGAATCAGCCGTCGTCGGACGAGGGCTCAATTTGAACGGTGGTCATGTCTCGGTGGCTAACCCCATCGCGGGCGGGCTGGAGTCAGCGAGTGGTTTCACCGTTGCGCTGTTTGTCAACTTTGAGACCGTGGTCGGCGGCGGGAGCTTGGTGAATCTTCGGACGACCGCCAACATGAGCGGCTTCACCTTGGAGGAGCGCTTTGCCGTTCCTGGTTCGATTTCGTTCTTCCTCAACACGGTCGGCGGAGCTGCCTATGATGAAATCTTCTCTTCTGGATGGCAAACCGGGCAGTTCTATCACCTCGCCGTTTCCTACGATGCAGCTTCCAAGCAGATGAAGATGTATCGCGATGGCGTCCAGGTTGCGTCGGGCCTCTCGACCAATTCAGGAATGGTCACAAACGCGGGACATCAGTTCCAGATCGGACGGAACGTGGTCAATGGAACGCTCTCGAACAGCACCCTGGACGACGTGCGCTTCTACAACTCTGCCCTTACGGACCAAGAGATCGCCGCACTTGCTGTGCCAGAGCCGATGACGATGCTCGGGCTCGCCGCTGGTGCGGCCATCTTGGCCCGCCGCAAACGCAAGGCCTGACCCCATCAGGCCCGGTGACGGTGCCTGTCTCCGCCGACCGCCGCTCCACGCCGCTCGAATTCCTGTTCGGGCGGGCAGTGGAGAGGCGCTACGCCAAGCAAGGGCTCGCGCATCCTCATGATGCCGGGCCCGGCTTCTCTATCCGAGCTCCGCTGCTCAGCCGATAGACCAGCACACTCTCCGGGGCAGATTTGCCTTTGAGGCTCACGTCACCCTGATGGATCAGGTTCCCGCTGGCTTCGCGCGGTAAGCGCCTGGAAAGCGCTTCGCTCACCACGAGCTGGCCATCATGATCGCTCGCAACCGCCTGGAGTCGTGCCGTTGTGTTCATCGCATCGCCCAGCTGGACGATCTCGCTCTTTTGGTTCCCGACCTCGGTCGAAATCACTTGACCCAGATGCAGAGCGGCCTTGAATGAGGGAGACACTCCAAAGTCTCGCTCGTAGGTCGGCGAGTGGGCAGTGAGCCGAGCGTGCGCTTGTTCGATCGCCAGGAGGCAAGAGGCGTTTTTCAGCCCCCTCTCCGGGATCCAGGTCGCGACGACCTCATCCCCAATGTAGTGGCTGACAATCCCTCCGTGGGCTTCAATCGAGGTCGCTACGTCGGCGATGAACCTCTGAAGCATCCGGGCAAATTCGAGAGGCGCCAGGCGCTCGGCATGCGACGTGGAGTCACGCAGATCGAGGAACAAAATGATCCGCTCTTCCGGAACCGGGTCGTGGTAACGCCCCGTCATCCAGTTCCACAAGATCCCTTTACCCAGCTTGCGCAGAATCTGCTGAACAAACGAGATCGTGACCGCCACGAACACCGACGCAATCAGGAACTGAATCGAAATCGGATGGGTGACCGCGCTCTTCCAGATCTCGAATCGACCAGAGAATCCCTCCTCGCTCGGAGCGATGAGCTCGAACGAGAAGAACATCACCAGCATGCCGAAGAGGCCGAAAATGACGAAAGTCAAGACGAGGCCGAGGCCCGTGAAAACGACCTTCTCCAGGAACTGCCGCTTGTGCAGGTAGGGCACCAGGAATGTGGTGAACAGGAACATTCCCGAGCCCACGGTCAGCCCGAAAATCGCCATCATCAGGGGCAGAGGGCCGCTCACCTGGAAGACAAGGGACATCCCCAGCGTGACCAGCGCCGCAATGAGGACATGCCTGAGCCAAACCATGGGGGTTAAGCGCTTGGTGCCACTGGCTCGTCGGGAGTCTCAGTCGGTTTCGCCGCTTGGAGCTTCTTCAACTTCTCCTCGAAAATCGCTAGAGGGCGTCCCTCAAGCGGATTCGCTTGCCCTGCCAGCATCAGGCTCAGAGCCTCACACTCCGCCCGGCTGAACTTGAGCCCGCCGAGCGTGTGCTCCTCAAAGGCTTCGTAAGCGATGGGCGCCACGGCTTTGGCGCACTGAGCCAGAGCCTCCGCGTATACGCGGATTTCGTACTGCGCGTGGCTATCCATGCGAAGATGCATGAAGCGGAAGAGGTTGTGAAGATCGATCTGCCAGTACCACTCGGTGTAGAGGTTCAGCGGAAGATTCCCACGGGCAATTTCTCGGGCAAGGCCCTTTTCGATCATGCCTTCGTAGTGAGCATAGAGTTGCTTCTGGTCTGCTTCCATCTCGGCGATCATCTGCCGAGCGAGATCCGCATCGAGTTCCTCGTCGCTTCGCGCCTGCTTGTTGTCGGTGCTCTGGAACCGCATCTGATCCGGTTCCGGCACATAAAACTCGTCGCGCATGATGGAGTAGCGACCACTGATCTCGTTGAGGCGAGCCGTGCGGTGCCGCACCCATTGGCGCGCGACAAAGATCGGCATTTTGGTGTGGAATGTCAGAACAACTTGTTCAAACGGACTCGTGTGCTCGTTGCGCAAAAGGTAGTGGATCAGGCCGCGATCTTGTCGGTAGCTCTTCGTGCCGGAACCGTAACTCACCCGAGCCGCTTGGACGATTCGGTCATCGCCCCCCAAGTAGTCAACCAACCGCACAAACCCCTTGTCAAGAACTTTGATCTCCTGATCTAACAGTGCCTCCGCTTCCGGCACGACAATCCGACCCATGCGTCGAGTCTGACACGCGACCGAGGCAGGATTCTGGGGTTTTGCACACTCTCGCCCCTTCGTCCCGCGACCCGGAGGCCCCCTTTTCCGGAGGACAAGTATCGAAACACTTTGTTTCCCTGCAAATCAGCACAATTCCGCCGAATATCTAGCATGATCTATCTATGAACACGGGCTTCAAAGTCGGCATGCTGGTGATGGGAGTGCTTATGCTCTTCTGCTGCGGCGGCTTTATGCTGATGCTCAGTCCGGCCACCACCGTCGTCGAGAAGCGGGAAAAGGAAGCCAAAAGCTTCGGGGACAACTACACTCGCCAAATCCTGAGGAATTGGAGCGCGGATCAGCTTGTGTCGCTCGCCACGGAGAGTTATCAGAAGGAATTCTCCAAAGATCAGTTCCAAAAGTCGCTCGATGGAAACAAGAAAGCCCTCGGTTCCTATGTTTCCGGACGAGGAACGGCGCGGCTAAAGAATACGAACAAAAAAGGGATCCTCTGCGCCTACGAGCAGAGAGCCACGTTTGCCAACGGCAAAGCACGCGTGAAAATGGATCTGGTCTATGCGGACAAAAAGTGGTCAATCGACCAGTTCGCCATCGAACCGGATTAGACCGGACTCGCCGCCCGAGTCTGGCGTACAAAGTTCTCCACGATCGTCATCCCTTGCTCCGTCATGATCGACTCGGGGTGGAACTGCACGCCCTCGATCGGCAGAGTTTTGTGGCGCATTCCCTGAACCTCATTGTCGTCAGTTGAACGTGCGGTGACGATGAAGTCCTCGGGTATCGAGGCCTCGTCCACCACAAGAGAGTGATAGCGAATCGCCCGAAACGGATTCGGCATCCCGGCGAAAAGGCCCCTTCCATCATGCTCAATCAGGCTTGACTTACCATGCATTACCTTCCGCGCGCGCCGGACTTCGCCGCCGGAAAGATCGCCGAGCGTTTGGTGACCGAGACACACGCCGAAGATTGGAACGCCGCCGAGCGCAGGATGAGCGGAAAGCGCGGCCTGACTGACCGCTCGACATACACCTGCTTCGCTCGGGGTGCAGGGACCAGGCGAAAGCATGATGCCCGCTGGCTTCATGGCCATGATTTCGTCGAGCGTAACTTCGTCGTTTCGACGAACCACGACCTCTGCCCCCGCCTGGGCGAGATACTGCACCAGGTTGTAAGTGAAGCTGTCGTAGTTGTCGATGACGAGAATCATGGAGCCCTTATTGTGACCGATGCTCGGTTCAGTCTCAGCCCGTGAACTTGCGCGGTTCCCCTGTGAAGAAATGCCTAAACTTGATCAATCACTTCAGCTTTGGTCCCAGCAGGGGTGATGTCTTAACAGTTTCCTCCGATAGTAGTGATGGAAGCACGCGGCTGAGGTGGGTGTTCGGAGGAACGGTCTCATCTGAAATCTGGGCAGAGAATCAGATGGCGCGCGCTGCGATCACAACAAGCAGTTCGTAGGCGAGACACCGCAGAGGGTCTCGCTACTTTTTTACTCGCGGAGGGGTTTTCGCGAACAAACCTTCGAATGCGGCTGCAACATGTGACTTGACACTGGCGACATCCGGAGCTTCCCCCAGTTCTCTTCGGAGCGAGGTCACCCCGTGCGTCACAATCCCGCAGGGATTGATGAGCTGGAACGCGCTCAAATCGGGGTCCATGTTCAGGGCGATTCCGTGCAGATTCACCCACTTGCGAACCTTCACCCCAATCGCGGCGATCTTGTTGTTCCCCACCCACGCTCCGGTGTTGACATCCGGTTTTCGATGAGCTTCGATCCCCAGGGAAGCGCAAGTCAGAATCATTGTCTCCTCCAGGTCACGCATCCACTTGTGCAGATCTTTGCCGTGATTCGCGACGTTGAAAATCGGATAGATCACCAACTGACCCGGGCCGTGGTAGGTCACATCGCCGCCGCGATCCGTCCGGATCACGTCGATTCCGCGCTCCTTGTATTGCTCGGGAGTGAGGAGCAGGTTCTCTTCATGGAAGTTAGCCCCCAAAGTCAGCACAGGATCATGCTCCACAAACAAGAGCACATCCTCACGGCCGGCCATCACATCTTCGTGAACTTCGAGCTGGATATCCCAAGCGTCCTGGTAACCCATTCGACCGAGATCGATGACTTTCAAACGATCGCCCCCTCCAGTGTCGGGTTCAGAACGACGAATACAGGCTGACCATCGACCGGACGAGCCATCTCGGCCAGCTCCACCTGCCCCTCAAGCCCCTTCGCGACTTCTCCACTGACGGCAATCCCGCCAACCGGCGCGACGCCCTCAATGTGAGCCGCGATGTCGATCAGTTCGTTGAATGGGGCGTCGGCAAGATTCGACTGCGTGTGCCCGGCATGGATGCCAATCCGCAGCCGGAACGCGGTATCCAACCGGTTTCTCCGTGAATTGAACCGAGCGATCTCCGACTGAATCTCTCGAGCCGCCTGAGTCGCCGCAGCGGGCAAGCCAAAGCCCACCACCGCGCCATCACCCGCCGTGGAGAGCACTTGTCCACCATGTCGCGCGCTGAGGACAGCCACTAGTTGTTGATACTCCCGGAAACTCCATTCGACGCGAAGAGGGTCTGCTTGAGCCTTCATCGCGGTGGAACGGGCGACGTCGACGACCATGACCGTCGTCGCGTTTTGGCCGATCCCCAGCCGCCATTGGAGCTGAATTCGCTCAGCCATCAGGCTCGCTGGGTCTTCCTCGTTGTTGCGGCGCTGCTTGGCGCTCGCATCCTCGATCAAGGCCGCGTATCCACTCAAAACGCCCATCAGGAGTCCGGCGAGAAGCGCAGGAAAGAGATTCACGATGCTGAGTTCACGCGAAACGTAGGGCCAGCCATATCCGCCAAACGGGATCATCAGAGGGATCAGGTGCCCAGCCCAGGTCGCGATGATCGCACTGATCGCTCGTCCTGGACGCCCCGCCAGGAACCCGACGCCCAGGTAGCACGCGGTTTTCAGCAACAGCACGCCGAGGGAGAGCATGATCTCCAGCGGAGCCGTGCGACCTGCCGCGTCTCCCATTTGGCGGATCGTACCAATGAGGACGAGCTCGACGAGGCCCATGGCGATGCCGAAGGCGAAGGCGTTGAACACGAACGTCCGACTCGCACGAATCCGGCGAATGAGACTGAGCTTGGGGGCAGTGCGTCCCTCGGCGACGAGGTAGTTCAGGCGACTCTCCACCTCAAAAAGCCGATCGAGCATTGCTTGGCGGTCGACCTGCGCGTGAGCCAAGCTCTGCTCACGGACTCGGGCGAAGCCTCCCAGCAAACTGCACGCCGCGCTGAACGAGAAATACAGCATCGTCAACAACGTAGAGGCGAGGATGATGGTCGGCAAAATCGGAGTGCCGGAGCGCTCCACATCCGAGAGGGCTCCGCTCGCGGACAGAGCAGAAAACGCGGCGACAAACCCAAAGAAGACAACCGCCGAGACGATGAGCGCGTAGCGCATCATTCCGTGGCGGTAAAAGCAGACGGCATGAAGCATCGTCGCCGCCACCATCACCGCCCCTATCAGAGCAGCGGCGGCACCTGTCCCCAGGAAACTCGCTGAAATGTTGAAGGTGCGGGAGAGGAGGATCAGACCAAAGAGAACCAGGGCCACGATTCCGGTCGATCCCAGAAGGCAAAGCAGAGGCCGGGCGGTGAGCTCATGGATCGTCGATTGAACTGTTCGCCCAAGAGAGCTGACGCCGGTACGAACCGCCGTGAAGGCGACGTCCACAAAGCTTTGTTGCTCCACAGGAGCCCGCATCGCCCCGATCACGCCTCGGACGAATTCGATCGGAAGACCAAATTTTTCAGCCAGAGCAACCGGGTCTTCGGCCAAGCAAGAAGGGTTCTCTCGCACATGCGAAGAGAACTCATCCATGCGACTGCTTGTCGCGGTGAGCGTGGGCTCCGAAGCGGCAACGACCTCTGACACGAATCTATCCACAAGAGGTTACCGGTTCACCCCCCAACAAAGTTGCGTCCCAGCACCACGAACCAAGTGGTTCATCGTGCTGGGACGCAACAAAAGCGGATGTTGTTTACTCAGACTCAGCAGGAGCTGCGTCTTTCTTCGTCGTCTTTTTCGGAGCTGCGGCCTTCTTCGCGGCGGGAGCAGCCTTCTTGGTGGTCTTACCGCCCTTCGCTTCCGCGATGGCTTCCTTAATCAGTTCCTTGACGCGCTTTTCCTTTCGGCGGCGTCGATTGCGCATTTCCTTGTTTCGAACCCTCATGGTGTCCTGGCCTCATTCATCGTGCATGCACGAGTTGCAAGAGTGCAAGGATACCAGCCCGACGAGGGTGGGAATGAAGGACCCGGCGAGTCTACAGGGATCGAGTCTTCCGATCTTGCTCGCGACGACGGTTGAAAGCAGCTTGCATCAGGTCATCGCGATCTGCGTCTCGGTAGAGCTTCATCACTTCATCCCAGGCATTGTCCAGGTGCCTTGGCATCGCCGAAAGAAACGCTTGCCCTCCATCCGTCGTGGGATCCACGTAAACGAGCATGTGCTGGTTAATCGATTCTTCCAGGAGCTTCGCGAGTTCGGTGAGGCTCTGCTTTTTTTTTCGTCCCTCAGGGACGATCTCGTAGAGAACCGCCATCATGATCGGCGCCTTCTCCTTGGGCTCCACATCAAATGTGGATCGAGCCAGAGTCATGGCCTCCTTCCCTTTGCCCTGCATCATCAGGACGCGGGCGAGCTGGAGCGAATCGTTGACCCGACGATCTTCGTTCGGGGCCACCTCGACGGCTTTCCGATAGAGCCCTTCGGCTTCTTTTAGGCGACCAGCTTGTCGCAGAATATCCGCGTACCGGAAGGCGGTTCGATCTGGCACCTCCTCCAGGATGATCTTCTCTGCATAAACCTGCACGAGCTGATCAATCGAATCCTTCTTTTGCGCCTCCGTGATCTCGCCCTTCTTGAGCCGACGATCGAGCGAGGCATAGGCGGAAGAGATGTTGCGCTGCATCACCTCGGCTTCGGGCATCCGCTGAGAAGTGATCGCATTGGGATCCGGCAGGGTGTCGAAATAACACCCTCCGAGAGCGCTCAAGAGCACCAATCCTGCGACCCAAAACTTAGGCTTCATACCGCTCATCACTAAAGAATGGATCGCGATAGACCTCAGTTCCACAGTAGGTCAACACGGCCTTCCCGAGCAGGTTCCACCCGTCAAATGGCGAGTTTTTGCCCTTGCTGAAGGTTCGATGAGCATCGAATTTCCATTCCACGTTCGGGTCTATGACTGTGATTTGGGCGACGGGTGTTCGATCTGGCTGCAAAGTCCCTGCCGCAAGACCCAAGATTTGAGCCGGCGCGGTGGAGAGTTTCTCAATCGTCTGGAGCGGCGTCAGAACACCCTTGTGCGTCAGGTGGGTGAGCACGACCCCGACTGTGGCCTCGAGTGTGGACATGCCGTTCGGGGCTTCCTCGAACGGAACATGCACTTCAAACGGAGCATACGGCGAGTGATCACTGGCAATCACGTCAATCGTGCCATCACTCAGGGCCTGTTGGAGAATATCCAAATCGACCGAGGTGCGCAGCGGAGGCGTGGTTTTGAAGTTCGGGTTGAACTCGCCAATCGATTCGTCGGTGAGCGTGAGGTGGTGCGGAGTGACCTCGCAGGTCACCGGCGCGCCCAGATACTTGAATTGCCGGATCATTTCGACCCCGCCCCAGGTCGTGACGCGCATGATGTGAATGCGGCAGCCCGTGTTCAGGGCAAGCACGCAGTTCCGCATAATCATGATCTCTTCGGCACTTCGAGGGATGCCCGGGACGCCGAGCATGGCCGAGACCATGCCTTCGTTCATCGCTCCGCCTTGGCTGAGGGACCGATCCTCGCAGTGCACCATGATCGGCAGGTCGAGCTGGAGGGCAAACTCCATGGCTCGCATCATCAGATTCGATTCTTGAATCGGGCAGCCTTCGTCGCTGACTGCGGCCACTCCGGCTTGCTTCAGCGCAGCCAAATCGGCGATCTGCTCGCCCTTTTGCCCCTTTGTCAAGGCTCCGATGGGTTGAACGAAAACGCCGCCAGAGTCCGGTGAAGCGGCTTTATCTAGGATGAAGTCGATGATTGCCGGGTTGTCAAGCGCGGGGCTTGTGTTCGGCATGCAGCAAACCGTAGTGAATCCACCCGCTGCCGCCGCTTGAGTCCCCGTGCGGATCGTCTCGCGACGTTCCTGACCAGGCTCGCGCAGGTGAGCGTGCATATCGACCAACCCCGGGGCAATCCAGAGGCCGGTGCAGTCATAGACCTCATCGGCATCCTCTTCGTCGATGTCCGCGCCCAGGTCAATGATCTGGCCATCTTCCAGCATCACGCTCCCGACGATGTCCAATTCTTGGCTTGGATCGAGGATCCGACCATTGCGGAAGAGTGTTCTCATGCCTTCACCTCCGAAGCTGCTGCGGTCGGTTCAAAGATCCACTTCAGCACCGCCATCCTCACGAAGATCCCGTTCTGAACTTGATCAGAAATCGCGCTTTGCGGTCCATCGGCGGTTGCGTCATCCAGCTCAACTCCGCGATTCAGCGGGCCAGGATGCATGACAATCGCATGGGGAGCAGCCGACTTGATCGTGCTCCGATTAACCTGATACAGCCTCGAAAATTCGCTGATCGAGCTCAGCCGACCATCATCCATCCGCTCCCGCTGGAGTCGGAGACACATCACGACATCCGCGCCCAGAAGCCCTTCGCGCAAGTTGTAGTAGACATCGCCGGGGAGCTTTGAGGTGAAGCTGGGAATCAGCGAACGGGGGCCGACGAATCGGACCTCGTTTCCGAGCTTGCTGAGGAGCCAAGAGTTGCTGCGTGCCACGCGAGAATGAAGAACATCCCCGACAATCGCAATCTTCAGGCCGCTGAGCTTGCCGAGTCGCTCTTGGATCGTGAGAGCGTCACCCAGGGCTTGGGTGGGATGCTCATGCTGACCATCGCCAGCGTTGATGATCGGACCATCGAAGTATCCGGCAGCGAGCTGGGCCGCCCCGCTCGACTTGTGGCGCATCACCACGGCCTCCAGTCGCTCGTGCTTGAGGGTGAGAATCGTGTCCTTGAGCGATTCGCCCTTGGAGAGCGAGCTACCGGAGCCAGAGAAGTTCACAAATCGGTAACCGAGGTAGTTGCACGCTTGCTCGAAGCTCACGCGGGTTCTCGTCGAGTTTTCAAAGAAGAGGAGGCCAACCGTGTGGGCTCGTTTCGCATCGATCGGCTTCCCCGCCAGAACGTCGGCTTTCAGCGACGCGGCGTTTGCCACAAGGAACTCGATGTCGGTTTTTTCAAGGTGCCGAATCGCCAGCATTTGTCGGCTCATGATTGCTTCACCATCTCCTTCTCGCGCATTTCCTCGGAGCTCAGGAGCTCCACCAGGTCTTCGCCATCGAATTCGTTGAGCTTGACCAGGATGTGATCTTCCCGGCTCGTTTCCACCTTCCGGCCCACGTAGTCGGGCTGAATCGGGAGTTCGCGGTGCCCTCGATCGATGAGCACGGCAAGCTGCACCACCCTCGGTCGGCCAATTTGGATCAAGGCATCCAGAGCCGCCCGGATGGTGCGCCCCGTGAAGACCACTTCGTCGACTAAAACGACCCGCTTCCCGGTGATCTGGAACGGGATCTGAGTCTCGGACGGCTCGCTCGACTGGGATCCGTCGTCGCGATGGGCCCGGGCGTCGAGCTTGCCGCACGGAATCGTGGCCCCTTCCACCTGGGTCATCAGGAAGGCGAGACGCTTGGCGACAGGATAGCCGCGTCGCAAGACTCCAACCACGACCAAATCGTCGGAACCCTCTGGGTGATCCAGAACCTCGTGGGCCAGACGCGACAGCGTCCGTTTCATCGTTCCCGCGTCTAGGAGCACTTCGCTCATTGGTCTCATTATGGCTGGTCGCTGGGGGAGGATTCTCGCCGAGGGCCTCCTGCGACGAAGCCCTGAGTCTGGGACCAATCAGGGCCAAATGCATTTTTCTGAACATGGCGGAACGCGGCGCGTCCTCGCACGTGTAACTGGTAACAGATCAAAAACAGGAGTCAGACCATGGGTGAATTCTTCCAAGCCGCCATCAAAGCCGTCGCCGTTCTTATCACGGCGGTGATCAACTTTGCCCAAGCTCCGACCGAGCAGGCGATGGCTCCTGGCCTCGCGGAACCGGCACAGGTCGTCGCCACTCAATCGACGCCCGAGACAGTCCATGCCATGGTCGACTCAGTGAGGAAGATTGCCGATGCGACCCTTGCTTCAGACAAGCCTGCCCCGACGATCGTAGCGCAGGGAGTACCGAGTGTCCGTCCGGAGATTCGACGCAAGGTCATTTTGATCCTTCCGGAAGTTGCCCCGGCCCGGCGCATCGTCGGTGAGGACATCGTCGAAGCGGAGATCCACGGGAAAGTCATCGCGATCATCAGCGAGGAGATCCCTGCCGAAAAGCAAGAAGAGATTCTCAGTCTGCTCGAGCCGATGGGCTAAGGGTCTGAGGGTTACACCAGAGGTCGCCCGAGAACTTTCTCCGTGGTTCGGAAGTGAAGCTTGGCCACCGTCTTGAGCGCGCCTTCGCCTTGCGCTTGCACAAACCTTTTCGCGGTTTGATCGACGTTGGCCCCCGCGCCTTTCGGCAAGTCCATGCCCGCTCCCTCGCCGAGTCGTTTGAGTCGGCGAAGAAATTCGGCCCGGGCGAGAATCGACGCGGCTGCCACCGCGAGATCGGCCTCTGCCCGCACTCGGCTTTCGAGATTCACATCGAGCCCCTTGGCTTTGAGAGTTCGCTCCAGCCCGGCGGGATTGGCAAACTGATCGCTGATGACCTCACGGCAGGGTTGCTTTTCCAACACGTTTTGGATGGCCTGAGCGTGCCCCCACTCCAGCAGACGGTTGAGATTGCGAATCTTCGCGTAGAGATCGTTGTACTTTTCCGGCCCAATCGCGACGACGGCAAAGGGGCATGTCGCTCGGATCACGGCGTCTAGCTGGAGAGCCTTTGCGTCCGTGAGTTTCTTGCTATCCATCACCCCTTCCAGCTCGGCATTGTGGAAGTCGGCCACGTAGCAAGCGGCAATCACTAAGGGACCGAAATAGTCGCCCTTTCCGCTCTCATCGACACCAATTCGACCGCCATCACTCACAGGCTCCCATTATGGGCAATGGATTTCAGCATCCCGGGAAGATCACCGGTAAAATAGAGGTGGTTGCAGAGCGCATTTTGTTGGGACTCGGGGGAACCTCTGGCGCGCAAACACCATAAAGGACACCATGGCTCGTATGAATTTCAAGTCTTCCTGGATGGCGCTCGCAGGGGCGAGTGCCTTGGGCGTCACTCTGATCGCCTGTGCCCCACAAGCCGAGGCGGCGGGCACCGCACCGGTCGAATCCGCCGTCGCAGCCGCACGGACCGGAAACGCTGTTCAGGGAGAGATCAAGGTTTCAGGCCCGCCCCCGCAGGAGAACGGTAACTGGAAATCCACCATCTTGACCCAAGAGCTCCAAACTCCTTGGGGGATGACGTGGCTGCCCGACGGCCGGATCCTCATCACGGAAAAAGGCGGTGGACTGGCGATTTGGAACAACGGCACTCTCACCCGCGATGCAATTATCGGTGGGCCCGTGCCTGCGGTCGTCGGGCAAGGCGGCCTGATGGACGTGTCGATCCACCCGAGGTTCAAGGAGAACAACTGGGTCTACTTCACGCTGGCGACCGGAGATCGAAATGCGAACCACACCGCGGTCGCCCGAGGTGTCCTCCGGGGCACGCAGATCACCGATCTGAAGATCATCTTCCAAACCAAGCAAGCCAAGGGCGGAGGGCAGCACTTCGGATCGCGTATCCTGTGGCTGAAGGACGGCACGTTCCTTGTCAGCATTGGGGATGGCGGCAACCCACCGGCTTCCACCGAAGGCAAGCTGAACCGCTGGTGGGCGCAAGAACTGAACAGTCACCTCGGCAAGGTGCTCCGGCTCGACGAGAACGGAAAGGCACCGAAGGACAACCCGTTCGTGAAGACGACCGGAGCGTTCCCGGAAGTCTGGAGCCTTGGTCACCGCAACATTCAAGGCATGGCCCTGGATCCGGCAAGTGGACGCATCTTTGCCAATGAGCACGGAGCCCAAGGGGGCGACGAACTCAATCGAATTGAAGCGAGCAAGAACTACGGCTGGCCGAAAGTCAGCTACTCCCAAGAGTACGGCACGCAAACGTGGGTGAGCCCCGATCGCTCGCTTGCCGGTCTCGTCGATCCGATGGTCGTATGGACCCCCTGCCCGGCTCCCAGCGGATTGGTGTTCTACACCGGCGACAAGTTCGCCGCCTGGAAAGGTGATCTGTTCAGCGGCGGCCTTGCTGGCAACGACATCCGCCGGGTCGATCTGGATGCCAATGGTCGGGTGGTTGGCCAAACCCGTCTCCCGATGCCCGGTCGTATCCGCGATGTCCGCCAAGGGCCGGATGGGTTCCTTTACGCGATCACCGATGAGCGCTCCGGCAAGCTGATTCGAATCGAACCGGCGAACTGAACTAGGCAGTTCCTTGCTGCCGAGTTCTTAATCGCTCGGCAGCAAACGTTCAATTCCACCCTACGATGAAGGATGAAACTTCGTTCGGGGGAAGCGGCTTAGTAGGATCGTTGAGTCGCGAGACAGGCCGCATCACATAGTGCATAAGCCCAATGCCGACTCGGACGCGGGCGCGATACTCGGGCAGATTCAAGAGCTTCATCTCTCGATCACGCGAGTCAGGGGGCAAAACCAGTGGTGCCGACACAAACTCGCCCTTTATGAGGGACTGCCAATCTGATCCGAGTTCCTTCTCAAGTCGCTCTGCGTGAGCTAGTACCGTGGCTTGCCCAAGCATTACGGGGGTGCGATCTGCCGGGTCATACCAGAAGACTGGCTCAGTCTTGTTAATGCGCTCAATCACCTGCCTAAATGTCTCAAAGTCAAAACCGCCGGAGATAAAGTACTCCTCGTCTTGCAACCGCCGGTCTATCGAGAGAGTGCGCCCAAACTTCGCCCATGCGAGCAGACAGAAATCCCGTAGCGTTCTAACTTCACCTTTCCCAAAGTTCAGCTCGCCCTTCGGGATCCCTTTTCCCGCTGGTGGCCCGCTTGGAACATCGGGGTACACCTGCGGCACAGGCTCGCGATTCGGCTCTCTTGTACGGGTTGGCCCGAACCAACTGTAGAGTAGCTTGCCCGCTCCGTCCTGAACTTCGTATCCAAGCATCAGCACTGAGCCATATTGCCCCGATATTGCCTCTCTAAGCGTGGCACCATCGGCAGCTTCATACACTATTTCATGTGTCATGGAGTCCGGGAAGTCTTTCAACCGCCAAGAGCGGCGTCGCCCAACCTCGTGTTGCTGCGGTGCCAACGTGTTTACCCACGATTCAAAGGCGCTACGAAGACGATCTTGCGATGCCACTACGTAGCGTGCATCGTAATAGAAGACACGCACGCCGTTGAGTTCGGTCTGGCGCGTCAGCGAAGCCCCAGCGAGGTAAGTGAGGGCGAGTTCGCCGACAGGATAGTTCGGCACGTCAAGCTCGCGATCCTTGAGTAAGTTGTAGGGGATCACCAATCCCACCTGCTCATTTTTCGCAATCGACTGAAGCGACTTCTCGCTGGCAAATGCAGAAGTTGTAAACAGTGCAACAATCCCAATTAAGGATAGTCTGCGAGTTGAAGCTAATCGGTTCATTCCCCACCTCCGCCGCCACCGCCCGGGCCAGTCGGCTGACACTCGGGCGGTACCGGACTTCTTGCCCCTGTTGGAACAGTCTCACCATTTAAGGTCCCAGGCAAGACTACTTTTGGGCATTGATCATCATTGTAGCAAAGTGGATGCACTACGCCGAATTCCCACTTCCAATACACCTCAAGAAAGTTAAGGCACTGCCTGGCTGGTATTATTACTGTTGTTACTCGGCCCTGCCTTTCGGGGTTAACCCTTGGTGACCGGGCCGTGCAATAGCCCGGCGGGCTTGAGCCCGGAGGAACCCGGCAGGAATCGACGGTTACTATCTCTAACAGCGGCACTGCAATATTGAAAGTAGCCTCGGCATCACTGCAGTTGCAGATCGTTGGATAGTAGACTCTTTGCGAAGTCTTCAAAAACCCGTCGGTGTCCAGGCCAGGAGCCTCAATTGCTCCGTAGTTGATCCAGAGAAGCACCGCCCCCCCCCCCCC
>Ga0209572_1000190_pt1 | contig 127779 bp, 105 predicted proteins | sample EBPBio232012_DNA_FD_185867 | JGI IMG/M metagenome (GOLD analysis project Ga0209572, IMG submission 185867) | Wastewater treatment Type I Accumulibacter community from EBPR Bioreactor in Madison, WI, USA - Reactor 1_1/23/2012_ DNA (SPAdes)... | ecosystem: Engineered > Bioreactor > EBPR >...
CGAACATCGTAGGTTGCCCACAAGGCAACACCGCGACGGTAGCAGGTGCACTGGCAACGGAAACACTGCAAAGCATCGATCAGGTATCGGTAGAAATGAGTGGTACACCGAATGTGAACATGGGCAATATGTTCGACGGCAACTATGCATTCCACAACGTTCCTCAGGGTGCAAGCGTAGTGGTCACGCCAACAAAAGACGACAACCCGCTGAACGGTGTAACGACCTATGACCTGGTGCTGATCTCGAAACACATCCTGGGTCTGGAGCCGCTGACGACGCCATACAAAATGATCGCTGCCGACGCTAACCGCTCGGGTTCGATCACGACATTTGACATCGTAGAGTTCCGCAAGTTGATCCTGGGTATCTACAACGAACTGCCGAACAACACCTCGTGGAGATTTGTAGACAAAGGCTACAATTTCCCGAATCCTGCCAACCCATTCCAGACGCAGTTCCCTGAGAATATCTCGCTGCAAAACCTGCAAGCCAACCACATGGACGAAGACTTCGTGGGTGTGAAAGTGGGTGATGTAAACGCCAGTGTGATCGCCAACAGCCTGCAAACGGCAGAAGAGCGCACGGCATCGACGATGCTGTTCGACGTAGAAGATCGCGCTGTGAAAGCAGGCGAAACCTTCACGGTGAACTTCAAAGGAGCAGAGCGGGTACAAGGCTACCAGTTCACTATGAACCTGAATGGTCTGGAAGTGATGGATATCGCTGGTAACGGCGACATCAAAGCCGAAAACTTCGGTGTATTCCAGGACGCTCTGACTACTTCGGTAGACGGTTCTGACAACGAATTTGCAATCACCTTCCGCGCAAGCAAAGCAGGTCAACTGTCGAGCATGCTGGGCGTATCGAGCCGGATCACGAAAGCAGAAGCATACAGCCTTGCCAACAACCGCATGGACGTTGCCTTCCGCTTCAACGGTCAGAACGGTGCTACCATCTCTGGCGTTGGCTTCGAACTGTACCAAAACCAGCCAAACCCATTCGTGAACAAAACGTTCATCGGTTTCCACCTGCCGGAGGCTGCTGATGCAACGCTGCGTATCTTCGACGAAACGGGCCGCATGGTATTCACGCAAGGCGGATCGTTCGCAAAAGGCTACAACACAATCAGTGTTGACCGCCAGTTGCTGAACACGACAGGTGTGCTGTACTACACGCTGGAAACGGCTACGGACAGTGCGACGAAGAAGATGATTCAGTCGAAGTAACGATTTGACAACTTTTTGAAAGTTGTCAAATCTGACAGCAACGCACAACGGTTTAGATTTGACAACTTTCAAAAAGTTGTCAAATCTCCTTTACTCAAACCGGGCACTCTATCTCAGAGTGTCCGGTTTTTTTATTAAAAAAGCATGTTACATTCCTGAACCAATGATTTAAAGGGCTTCATTTTTACACCAAAATGCCTTTCTAATGACACGTTTTGCTTTAATTATATAAAAAAATCATCCTTGTTACCATAACAAAAAAAGAACGCTTTACATTTGACCGAATGTTTCCCCGCCTGTGACATATTCGCTTAATTTGTAATCCATTTAATCGCGTGCCTACTGAAGCAATTATTGCATCGCAGACTATATCTGTGGATGCACCTTTGGATTTTATTTTTCTTAAAATTTAATCTCATGTTTAAGCGACAATCTGAATTACAACCTTCCGCCAGCCCGCGACGACAGGGCTTTTTCCATTTTGTTTTTTCCCGAGGATTAGCCATCCGGTAAACCTGTTTGTAGCAAACACAAGTGCTGCGCCTGCTGTGTACCTGCAGGTATAGTATCCTGTGTATATGTGCTTCAAATTGTTTACCCCTTTTTAATTACCTTTTAAATCGGGCAAAAACAAACATGGATGAATTAGTCGAACTTATCGGTTCGCTCAATATAACCAAACTCAAATCGAGTGGGCTCTGGAGATTTATTTTCGAGCCGGAATCTCTGATGGAGCAATTGTGCGAGGCAATTCACACCGGCAGGGTCAGGTCGGATGAGGATGCTGCCGCATTGCTGTACCCGGGCCAAAAACCCGGCGCCAAACTGATCAACCTGCGCGAAAGACTGCAGGAACGCATCATCAGCGTAGTATTCCTGCTGGAATTCAGGGCGCCTGGCGGTACCGACCGACAGAAAGCGTATTTTGACTGCAACCGAAAATGGTCGGCTGCTATGGTATTGCTTTCCAAAAATGCCAAGCGGGTGAGTATTTCCATGATGGAAGACCTCCTGAAGCAGACGCTGCATTTTGAGTTTACTGAATTGTCGCTTAGCATTCTTTCCGCGCTTCGCCTGCACTACGGCACTATTCACGGCAACCTGGATCGATACAATATGTATCGCAGCATGTACCAGCAACACCAGGAAGTGTGGATGATGGAGAATGAAGCAGAAGATAACTACACCCATCTGGTGAGTTATTTTGTCAATAGCAAGTCGTCCAAGACCAGCATTTCCGATAAGGCACGGGAGTATTTTGAATCCGTACAACAGTACATGGAGCGCAGCGAGTCGTTTCGGCTGCATTTGTGCGGACGCATGATACAGGTGATGATTCACAGCAGCAAAAATGACTATGCTGCCACCGCCAGGGTTTGTGAAGAGGCTATTACATTCTTCAAAGGCAAGACATTCGAAAGCAACCTTCCCTTGCAAGCCTTTTACTATCAATTGATTGTGTGCTACATTCAACTGAAGGAATTCGAAAAAGGAGAGGTAATTATCCAGCAGTATCAAACAGTGTTTGAAGAAGGGTCGTTCAACTGGTACAAGTTGCAGGAGTTGTTCTTCCTGCTGGCCACCTACACCCAACACTACGATGCAGCATTTGATGTATGTGAAAATGTACAGGCAAAAATCAGGAGCAACAATGCCTTGCCGACACAAATCACCGAAATGTGGAAAATCTATGAGGCATACTCCTATTATCTGGTAACGGTTGGTAAAATAACGCTCCCCGAAGGCCATGTCGCCAGGTTCAAACTGAAGAAATTCCTCAACGACATCCCGACCTACTCCAAAGACAAACAGGGTATGAACATCCCGATTCTGATCATACAAACCCTGTTTGCAATTTCCGAGCAAAACTACCACCAGTCGATCGACCGTATCGAGGCGGTAGAAAAATATTGTGGCCGGTATCTCAAACAGAATGAAACGTTCAGAAGCCATTGTTTCATCAAGGCTTTGCTACAAATCCCGGCGGCCTCCTTCCACCGAGAAGCCGTGATTAGAAAGGCACAAAAATTCATCGATCAACTGCACAAGTTGCCGCTCGATGTAGCATACCAAACGCACGAGATTGAAATTATTCCCTATGAACATCTTTGGGAAATGGCATTAGAGGCATTGCCCGGGCCCTCGGCACGAGGCTCGTCCGGTGGCCGCTGACGCTATCGAACAATTACTTCCAGGGGCTGCCCTCTAATCCGGCAGCCTGAATTTACCCTCCTTAATCTTCCCCCTTTTTTAATCCGCACTGACCTTCCGGCAAATCCATTGTTAAGGAATCTCTTGTTGGAAAAATCCATGCCCAGAAATTGCGATTCAGCAGTTTTTGGGCTGTTTTTTTATATGGTTATATGTGAAAAAAAGAACGTTTTTAAAAGAATTGAATTAGTGTAAGTATTTGATATTCAATTAAATGCAAAAAATGGTATCTTAAAAGGCCAGAAAAAGTGTATGTGAAAAACGACGCTTTACTGTCCAGATGACTACCGGCCGGCTGTGGCACCTTTGACTTCGTAATCAGTAATCAATAATCAAAGACGAAGTCGAAATGAAAAGTCTAACAGCCAACGGTACAACCCCTCAATCCGCCAATTCTACTGAGTTTCAGTTTGTTCAAAAAAGTGACGACGTGATTATCATCGACATTGCAGGCGTATAAAAAATGTAAGCATCGGCGCCCCCGCCGATAGCAGGTGCCTGTTTTGCAGGTACGGTTGCCAGACAATGGAATCACATCATGCCGTAATAAGTACGGAACCTTCTTACAATCACTTTGAACAAAATCTCGAATGGAATCTATGTTACGCGCAAGGGGCGTACGCAGTGTATTAGCACCTGCGCCTACCGCCAGCCAAACACTAAAACGAATAAAATCTGAAATAATACTGGGTTCACCCGGGATGGATTGTCAGGGAGTGGGTGTGTGCAGGGTAATGGCTTACGACAATTCATATCAAGGCAAATGCCCGGTTGTAACGGCCTGGATGAGCCTGACAGATCAAAACAAGATTCGTTGTGCATTCTGGAAATCTGCCATGGACAAACGCTATATGAAGCGCCATTTTGGGTGGATGTTATTTCAGGTGTTTGAATTGTATGAAATACCGGCTGATGTGGTCAGAACGCTGACTGCAGAGCCGCTCAAAATATACCCGGGGATATACCCGGTCTGGGATAGTTCCCGCTATTTAATCGTGGACTTCTGACAGAAGTCTTTTCCAAACTGATCCACATTCATGAGCCGGTTTGCAAGTGCGCTTGCAAACCATCCTAACTGCTGTGCACGCTACAGCAGGGTAGGTTTTATTGCCTGAAAACCAAGGATTTATAAAAGAACAATTAGTGAAAAAGTGATGATCAACGCATGATGGGCGGGCCCAAAGGGGCCTGCCCAAATAGCATCTCGAAACGCAACCTCATTTTTTTAATATATCAAACATTTTCAACTTCTTATGAAAAGAATTCTCCTTTTTGACAAGGTGGAAGCGATGGTGCAGAAAGCAGGGGCAGCAGTCCCGGCAAGAAGTGCCTGGATGAAAATCGCGCTTCTTGCTTTAGTACTCGGCATAGCACTGTTTGGCTTGTCGGGTATCGCTGTTTTCGACAGCAACCAGTCGGAAGGTGCCACTCAAATGGTACTCACCGACGGATGGGTGCTGATTCTGAAAATAGCATGCTTCCTGATGATAGCCGCATTTTGGGGCAGTCGTCGCACGCTATTCAGAAGGGTTTTGCAGAAACTCGAACCCAGTTATCCAGCGGCATCTGATGTAGCCTCTTTTTCCGGAAAAAAATCCGGTCAATGGGCATTGGTGCTTACAACGATAGCAATGATGGGAACTTCTGCGCTCATGGCGCAGTCGGGTACTGCTTTCCGCGATTTTAACGGCGATGGTGTGCAAACCGGTGCAGAACCCGGTGCTGCAGACATCGTCGTTCGTATTTATGGCGATGCGGCGCCACCGGCCAAAGACGTGTTTATTGGCGAAACGGTGACGGACGCCAACGGTAATTTCAACTTCGCTACATTGGTTACCAGCGGTCGCGCTGCCAATGCCGGCGAAAAAGTGCGTATAGAATTTACGATCCCTGCCGGGGTATTCACTTGCGATGTAGACCGTGTGGTAGACTTCCCGGCTCAGGGTGGTGCTGCATATGGTACGAGTGTACAATTTATTACAGGACAACAGAGTGGCGTTAAGTTTGCCATTAACTATCCGGGTCAATGGGTAGAAAACCCCGACCCGACGATCATGTTGCCGTGCTACTCCTTCGGTGAGCCAACTTTTGGTGGTAACGCAGGATCAGCGCCGGCATTTATTTCATATCCTTATTCCAGAAACGGTATTCCGCAAGCCCATAGCAATGGACAGGCCGGAGTAGCGTCTCCCAATTTGCTGGCAACAATCGGCGAAGTAGGTTCGCTGTATGGCGTGGCGTTCTCCCGCCCTGCTCAAAAGGTATTTACTTCTGCTGTACTGCGTCGCCACGCTGCTTTCGGTCCCTTGGGCTCGGGCGGTATTTATCTGGTAGACCCTTTCTCCGGAGCAGCAGACAAAACAACAGACTGGTTGAACCTGGACGCTATTGGAATCTGGACGTATAACCACGCTGGTTCGTATCCTGCATTTCCGGGCAACAATACCAGCCCGAACGGTCAGTTTGGTTTTATTGGATCTTCCCTTCAACGTGGCCTCGGCGCCAACAACCACGACCCCAGCACCGACTATGCTGCGGGCGACCAGGTGGGTAAGGTGTCTATTGGCGATATAGATATTTCCGACGACGGCCGTTATCTCTATGTTACCAACTTGTATGATCGCAAGATCTACGAGATTGACATGATAGACCCTTCCAACCCGCAGGCGCCTACCATGGCTAACGTGAATACACGTGTTCGCAGTTGGGATGCTCCCGACCCGGGAACGACAGCAGGACAAGGTGAAAACCGCCCCTGGGGCCTGAAATGGTATAGAGGTAAATTATACGTGGGTGTTGTCCTTTGCGGACAGGACATAAATGGTCAGGTTGTCAGCCCTGTCGTTGACGTGAATGGACAAAAAGTAGGTACCGAACTGCGTGGTTACGTATATGAATTCGATCGTTCTACACAGGCATTTACCGTACGCCTCGACTTTAGCCTCAACTACGGTCGTGAACGCGGCTGGATTCCATGGGGATACAGCACCAACTCTCCTCTGAGCCGTTATTTCTCGGGCGACGAACGGGAAATCGCAGAACCGATCATTTCCGATATTGAATTTGACGACCAGGGTAATATGTTGATCGGCCTTTTGGACCGTAAAGGCCATATCTATGCCATCAACAACAACAACTTCAATGGAAACCTGGTTAACTATGAATATTCTACAGCAGGCGAATTGCTGCGCGCAGAGCCAGATGGCAACTGCACCTACAGCATTGTAACCCGCCCGGGTACAACCGACTACTACGCCGATAATATTATTCACCCGGAATCCCTGCAAGGCCCCTTGGCCGTACTGCCCGGTGGCGGCGATGCCGTAGCAGTAGTACTCGACCCGATCGATATCCGTTCGGGTGGTACGATCCGTTTTGATAACGTAACTGGTGCCCGTGTGCCAAATTCCGCTTATGAAGTTTTCGACGACCGCTTTACTCTCAGCCAGCCGGGCGCTACGCCCAGTAAGGCCAATGGTCTGGGCGACGTGGAATTGAGCGGCGATGAAGCACCGATTGAAATTGGTAACCTCGTTTGGGCCGATATGGACCAGGACGGTATTCAGGACAGCGGTGAGCCGGGTGTTCCGGGCGTACACGTTCAACTGAAAACGCCCACAGGCACTGTACTGGCAACTGCCACTACAGATGGCAATGGTAACTTCTTCTTTAATGACAGCAATGTACCCGATGGTGACCCACTTACACCGGGCAACCAACCGGGGTTGCTGCCATTGACAGCCTATAAAATCTGCATTCCTGCGTCTGATTTCGCCAATGGCCAGCCACTGAATAATTTCGGTGTCTCTGCCCCGGATCAGGCAGGTACTGGTCTGGCTGATTACAGCGACAGCGATGGTGTTTTACAACCAGGCGGCGATGTGCAGATCATGCTCACGACCGGCAATTCGGGTGAAAATAACCACACCTTCGATTTCGGCGTTATTCCGACTGACTATGGCGACCTGCCTGATACTTATGGCACTACGGAAGGCGCCAATCCTCCCGGAGCATGGCACTTGATCAATACCAATCTCAAACTCGGCGCTTGTGTCGACGGTGAAACCAACGGTCAACCACAGGCAATGGCCGGAATGATGACTGGTGGCGACGATAATACTGTAGGGCTTGTAAACGCAGGTACTTGCGGCCAGGGTGGCGACGACGAAAACGGTATTACATTTACCACTCCGCTGATTCCGGGAAATACTGCATGTATTACGGTGACAGCCATGAACATGACTGGCTCTTCGGCTATACTCCAGGGCTGGATCGATTTCAATGGCAATGGTACTTTTGAAGCAAACGAACAACTTACTACAGGCGCATTCGCTCCCGGTGGTGCAACAGTGCCCGCCGGCGGCCTGAGCGATGCAGTCCTGTGTTTTGATGTACCTGTTGGAGCAACCTTCCAGGGCGGTGCAGCCTTCGCTCGTTTCCGCCTGTCTCCGTCCGGCAACCTCACTCCCAACGGAGCCGGTGGAAATGGTGAGGTGGAAGACTACAAAGTGACCCTTGCCAAAGTAGGCAACCTCGTTTGGACCGACTTCAACGACAACGGTATTCAAAATACGGGTGAAACAGGTATCAATGGCGTCGCCATGACCCTTACGTACTATGGCCCCGACCAGGAAGAAGGTGGCGGCGACGATCGTACTTACACGACTACTACTGCCACTATGGGAGGAACAGATGGTATCTATATGTTCCTTGGCCTTATCCCGGGCAACTATCTGGTGGCTCCAACGCCTCCGGCAGGTTACATCCCCGGTAAGGAAAACCTGGGTGGCAATGATGTGTTGGACAGCGATTCGCACACAGGTGTGTCATTCACTATTCCTGCAAACGTTTCCCTGCCAACCGGCGAAAATGGTATTGGCGATACACCGGGTACAACCAACGGTTTCCCCGATAGCCAGGACAACCTGACATTTGACTTCAACTATATCGGCCTCGATTATGGTGACTTGCCGGATACATACGGCACCACCACGCCGAACGGACCAGCACACGCTATTACGCCAAACCTGAAACTTGGCGCACGTGTAGACGCAGAAGCCAACGGTAACCCTGAGCCTATGGCCGGTATGATGACCGGCGGCGACGATAACTCACAAGGCGCTCCTGCTTTCGGTGGAAATGGCGACGACGAAGATGGTATCGTTTTCAGCGGCCCGCTGGTGCCTGGCGCACAGGGTTGTATCACCGTGACAGCCATGAACATGACCACGTCTTCTGCAGTACTGCAAGGCTGGATCGACTGGAACGGTAACGGACAATTTGAAGGCGCCGAACAACTGACAACAGGCAACTTCGCTCCCGCGGGCGCGACTATCCCTGTTAACGGTGTGAACAATCAGCAATTCTGCTTCACGGTTCCAGCCGATGCAACTTTTGCTTCGGGTAATATTATGGCCCGTTTCCGTCTGTCACCTGCGGGTGGCCTGACTGCTACCGGCGGCCTGCCAACCGGCGGTGTTCCGCTGGGTGAGGTGGAAGACTACAAAGCGCCCACTGCCAAAATCGGCAACTTCGTTTGGTGGGACTGGAACAACGACGGTATTCAAAATGAACCGGCCTCTACAGGTATCAACGGTGTAACCGTACAACTGACCTGGGCAGGCCCCGATGGAAATATTGCAACTGCTGGCGACAACGTGGTATTTACAGATGTAACTGCGTTTAACGGCGACAATGGAGCAAATGGTTCATATGCTTTCTGCGGTCTGATTCCGGGTACGTACAGCATCAGCATTCCAACGCCTCCAGCCAATTACGTGCCCACATTGATCGATCAGGGTGGCAATGACTTCCTTGATTCTGACAATCCGGCAGGTACACCGGTGGTGATTCCACCGCTGCCAGGCTTGGTAACAGGAGAAAATGGAGTGGGCGACAATCCTGGTAATGATTTCCCGGATAACCAGGATGCACTCACATACGACTTTGGTTATGTCGCTTACGACTATGGTGACTTGCCCGATACATATGGAACGACCACTGGTAACAATGGCGCTTCTCAATTACTGAACCCGAACCTGTACCTCGGTACCTGTGTCGATGCTGAAACAAATGGTCAGCCCGAGCCAATGGCCGGTCTGATGAGTGGCGGAGACGACAACAACTCCACCGGCACGCTGATGGGATCTTGCGGTCAGGCTGCCGACGATGAAAACGGTATCGTACTGTTCGAAACACCGATGATTCCTGGCTACCAGGCTTGCGTTCGTGTAACGGCTGTAAATACCACCGGCCAGGGCGCAGTACTGCAAGGTTGGGTCGACTTCAATGGCAACGGCACGTTCGAAGCCAATGAACAACTGACTACCGGTTCTTTTGCACCTAACGGCGCACCTGTGCCCAATGGTGGCATTACCAACCAGCAATTGTGCTTCGATGTGCCTGCAACAGCTACCTTCCAGGGCGGACAAGCGTTTATCCGCTTCCGTCTGAGCCAAAATGGAGGCCAGCAGGCTACCGGCGCGGCTGCTATCGGCGGCATCGGTGAGGTAGAAGACTATAAAGTGGCACTTGCCAAAGTGGGCAACTACGTTTGGAACGACTGGGACAACAATGGTCAACAAAACGAACCAGGTGTTGCCGGTCTGAACAATATTACTGTGAACTTGCTCTGGGCGGGTACTGACCTCGCATTCGGTACCGGCGACGACCGCCTGTACACCGATGTAACTGCTACTGAAGCAGGTGTGGAAGGCAAATACAATTTCTGCGGCCTGATTCCTGGCTCGTATAAAATCAGCCTGCCCAACCTGCCAACCAACTACATCGCTACACAACTGAACATTGGTTCCGATGTGTCAGACTCCGATGATCCGGCCGGCGAAATGGTCATGATTCCGGCACTCCCGGGTCTGCCAACCGGCGAAAACGCAACGGGCGACAACCCGGGCGCTATCAACGGCTTCCCGGATGCACAGGACAACCTGACGGTAGACTTTGGTCTGATTACCCGTGACTACGGTGATGCTCCTGATACATACGGCACAACGGATGGCTCTCCCAACGATGGCCCTGTACACGTACTGAACCCGAACCTGAAACTTGGCGCTTGTGCCGACGGTGACCCTGACGGCCAGCCCGATTCGATGGCCGGTCTGATGACAGGCGGCGACGACAATACAACCGGTGTCAACACAGACGGTACAGCCTCTACTTGCGGCGATGACGAAGATGGTATTATGCTGGTTTCTCCGCTGGTGCCTGGTTCTACGGCTACCATCATGGTAACGGCTATGAATATGCTTGGCAGCAACGCAGTATTGCAAGGCTGGATCGACTACAATGGCGACGGCGACTTCAATGATGCGAACGAAGCACTGACGTTTACCAACGCAAATGGCGGTACCGTACCAAGCCCTGCGGGCCTGAACGGCGCAAAACTGACTTTCGTGGTACCTGCAGCAGCCACCTTTACCGGAGGCAATGCATTCATGCGCTTCCGTATCTCTCCAACCGGCGGCCTTACGCCAAACGGACCTGAAAACATGCCGTTCCCGATTGGTGAAGTGGAAGACTACAAAGTTCCAGTGGCTAAAATTGGTAACTACGTCTGGAACGATAACAACAACGATGGTATCCAGAACGAACCAGGCAGCAACGGCCTGAACGGCACCACCGTACAACTCGTATGGCCTGGCCCGGATGGCGACTTTGCTACAGTAGCGGACAACCTGACCTACACGGTAGTAACCTCGAATATGAATGGCACCAATGGCCAATACATGTTCCTCGGCCTTACTCCGGGTATGTATAAAGCAAGCATCCCGACGCATCCTGCCGGATTTATCCCGACTCAATTGAATCAGGGTGGCAACGATGTTACGGATAGCGATGATCCTGCCGGTCAAATGGTAGTGATTCCAAACCCGCCAACCACACTGCCTACGGGCGAAAATGGCACTGGCGACGTTCCGAACGATCCGAATTTCCCGGATACACAGAATGACCTGACCATCGATTTCGGCTTTGTAAGTGTCGATCATGGCGACTTGCCATCTTCCTACGGCACAACCAATGCTGAAAACGGCCCACAACATATCGTCAACCCGAACCTGAAACTCGGTAGTTCGGTAGACGGTGAACTCAACGGACAACCTGAAGCCATGGCCGGCCTGATGACAGGCGGCGACGATGGCAACAACGGCGGCTACAACGAAGGTGGCGCCGGTGATGATGAAAACGGGGTTACATTCCTGACACCCATGATTCCGGGTTATCAGGCATGTGTTCGCGTCAACACTATGAACACCCTCGGCGGCACAGCAGTGCTGCAAGGCTGGATCGACTGGAACGGCGACGGCGACGTGGCTGACCCAGGTGAAGAACTCAGCACAGGCGCATTTGCTGCCGCTGCCAATGGGGCGATCGTTCCTGCAGGCCAGTCGGTCAACACCGACTTCTGCTTCGACGTGCCAGCAACTGCTACCTTCCAGGGTGGTCAGGCATTCGCTCGCTTCCGTTTGAGCCCCACAGGTGGCCTTGCTTCCGGAGGCCCGGCTACTATGCCGTTCCCGATCGGTGAGGTGGAGGACTACAAAGTGCCGCTCGCAAAAGCCGGTAACTATGTATGGATCGATGCCAACATCAACGGTATTCAGGATGAAAACGGTGTATTGGGTATCAACAACGTAACAGTTGAACTGCAATGGGCTGGCCCTGACGGCAACTTCGCTACAGTTGTTGACAACAGAACCTACACAGATGTTACGGCTGCTGAAGCCGGTATCAATGGTAAATACCTGTTCTGCGGCCTTATTCCTGGCAACTACCGCATGGTAGTACCTCCGTTCGGCTACGTGCCAACGCTGGTAATCGATGTGGCCGGTAACACGCAGGATGTAGTAGACGCTGACAATCCGGCTGGTGTGAACTTCACCGTTCCAAACCCGCCAACAACCCTGCCGACAGGTGAAAACGGTACTGGCGATACACCATTGGTTGTCAATGGTTTCCCGGACAACCAGGCCAACTTTACCTTCGACTTTGGTTACCTCGGATTTGACTTTGGCGACTTGCCCGAATCTTATGGAACTACACAAGGCGCCAACAACCCTGGCCCCGACGGTGCAGTACATACCGTGAACCCGAACCTGTACCTCGGCCCAAGCGTAGACGTTGACATCGACGGTCAACCCGAAGCCATGGCAGGATTTATGACAGGTGGCGACGATGGCAACACCGGCCCGGGCACACTCGGTACGAGCACGCCAGCCGGCGATGACGAGAATGGTATCTCCTTCCCGACGCCGCTGATCCCTGGCAACCAGGCCTGCGTGAAAGTGACCGCCCGCAACGCAACCGGCAGTGCTGCCGTCCTGCAAGCGTGGATCGACTGGAACGGCGACAACCAGTTCCAGGTGAGTGAACAACTGACTACCGGCAACTTCACCCCTGCAGGTGCTTCTATCCCGAATGGTGGTGTAACCAACCAGAACTTCTGTTTCGACGTTCCTGCTGATGCAGTATTTACAAGTGGCAACCTCTTCGCCCGCTTCCGTCTGTCGCAAACAGGCGGTACCACGGCTACCGGCCCGGCCATCCCTGGCAACGGTGTGTTCCCGACTGGTGAGGTGGAAGACTACAAATTGCCATTGGCCCTGATTGGTAACTACGTCTGGATGGATAATCCGGATATCGAAGGCGATCAGGATGCTACCGAAATGCCGCTGGCAAACGTCAAAATCAACCTGACATGGGCAGGTGAAGATGGTGTTTTCCAAACAGCCGTGAACAGTTCTTCGCCAGCCGGCGACGACCGCGTGTACATGGACGTAACGGATGCAACAGGTCGCTACGAATTCCGTGGCCTGATTCCGAGCACCACCTACCGCGTAATGCCCGACAAATACACGGCAGCGAATGCAGCAGCAGGCGCAGGCGTGAACCCGACGAACAAAATTCTGACGATTCCGAACCTGCCTGCCGGTGACAATATCGACTCCGACGGCGCACCATCGATTACGATCACCATCCCGAACCTCACCAATGGCTTCCTGCCAACAGGTGAAAACGGTTTGCAGGATGTGAACAGCAGTGGTGGTTTCCCGGATAATCAGACCAACTTGTCGCTTGATTTTGGTTTCATCGACGAGCCAAAAATCGCAGCAGCACTGGCTATCAAAGGATTCCAGAAAGCATCCAGCGGCACTTGCGGACATTTCGATGTCATCATGGACCTCTGTGTGAAAAACAACAGTACTGCACCGCTCGCAAGCATTCAGGCTGTTCTGAACATGGCTGCTGCCAATGCATACGGTACGGCGTTCCTCGGAATCGTTCCGAACGGCGCTCCGCAAATCGTAAGCAGCACGGCACAGCAGAATCCTGTTCTGAATGCTTCTTACACAGGTGTTGGTGCAAATATTAACCTGTTCAACGGCACAACAGGCCTCCTGTGGCCAGGTGAGCAAGTGTGCATCCGCTTCCGCTTCGAGGTAGATCCGCTGGCAAACGGCGCTCCTGCTTCTCCAAAAGCACAGGCTTCTGTAACGGGTAAAGCGCAGAACTTCCAGGGTGTTCCGATTCCGGATTACTTCAACGGTGGTGCGCAATACGTGGCTACCGACCTGTCTGACGCAGGTATGGATCCGATGAGCACCAACCCGGATGATCCGTCCGATCTTGGTACTGCCAATGATCCGACACTTCTGGGCAACTGCTGGCAGATCACACAAGACATCGTTGGTAACGACCTGTTGCACGTGTCTATCAGCGACAACTGCGAAGTATTGATCAACTCGACCCAGGTACTGGAAGGTGAAATAGATGAATGTACGGAACAAGTATATCCATTGGGCGGCTTCTATCAGGTAACTGTGTTCAATGCACAGAACCAGCCGGTTCCGAACCCTGTACCGCTGTCTTACATTGGTCAGACCCTGACATACAAGGCAACACATATCATGACTTGCAACACTACCTGGGGCCACTTCATTCTTGAAGACAAACTGCCACCGGTAATTGAATGCTCAAACATCACGTTGTCTTGCGCCATTACGAACTACACGCCTGCATACCTGCACAACGTGCTTGGTTTTGAAAATGCCTACCCGAATACATTCGACTGCACGGCACTGTCTCAACCAACCTATGTAGACACCTGGTTCGACCTGGGTTGCGATAGCGACAACGATCTGAGCGCATATGTAGAACGTATCTGGACTGTTCGCGACGCATGGGGTAACCAGTCGTCTTGCACCCAGTATATCTACTTCGAACGCCGTCACGTCGACGATGTTCTGATGCCTGCAGATGTTACGATCGATTGCTCTGACTTTACGGCTACGCCGGGCCATCCTACTCCCGATCCATCAGTAACCGGCACACCGTATATTGAAGACTTTGGCTTGCACATTTCGGTATTCCCGAATGGTACGTACTGCGAATTGTCGGCCAATTACACAGATGAAGTATATGAAGTTTGTGAAGGTAGTTTCAAAGTGTTGCGTACATGGTCGGTTGTCGACTGGTGCCTGCCGCACACACCGGTTCCGCCTTACACCAACCCGTACTACTATATTCAGTTGATCAAAGTACTCGACTCACACGGACCACAGATTGCCTGCCCTGCAGACCTGACAGTGGCTACCAACCCGTCGCAGTGCTGCGCTACTGTCAACCTCCCGGATGTAATTATCTCTGATGATTGCTCGCGTGTGGATAGCCTGGGTGTGAAAATCTTTGTGTACGACCAGTACACAGGCGATTTGATTGCTACACAGGTAGTAAGCGGTCACCTGTCCGATTTCCCGAATAACAATTACTGGAATTCGGATACGCTGGGTGTATTTGGATTTACACAGTGCCTGCCAATCGGTACCCACCGTGTGGAATACCTGGCAAAAGACGCTTGTGGTAACTACAACACCTGCGCGTTCTACATCACGGTGAAAGACTACATTCCACCGGTTGCAACCTGCACACAGTTTACTACGGTTGCCATTGGCGGTGATGATCCGAACGATTGCTACGTATCGAATGATGCCTGCCAGGGTGCTGGTGTAACCTGGGTACCGGCTTCGGCCTTCAACCAGGGCTCGTACGACAACTGCAACGGCCTGTACTTTACCATCCGGAGAATGCCGGAAGCAGACAGCACATACAGCGACTGCATCGATGGCCTCGAATCGCTTTGCGATGGGTATGAGTACAATGTCGCTACGACAGAAAATGACTCGATCAAATTCTACTGCTGCGAGGTAGGTACGACACAAACCGTGATCCTGCGTGTTTACCAGACTGATCTCTATGGTCAGATCATGTACGATCAGGATGAAAATCCGATTTACAATGAGTGTATGGTGAATGTTGAAGTACAGGACAAGATCAGCCCGACTTGCCAGGCGCCTGCACATGTCACCATTAATTGTGAAAACTTCGAACCGAGCCTCTGGGCATACGGCTATCCTGAAGTAACTGACAACTGCTGTCTCGATGAAACGCCGCCGACAAGTGCCGATCCACAAGGACAGTTAGGCATACCTTCCGGTACATTACCAATACCAGGTGTTTGTGGCGCTACGCAGAAAGTGTATTACAATGGCTTCCTGAATGCCAACTTTGATACAACTTGCAACCGTGGTATCCTGATTCGTCGCTTTACTGCATGGGATTGCTCCGGATTCAGCAGTGTTTGTACGCAACGTGTAACAGTAGACTACATCCAGGATTACAGCATCGTATTCCCGGCCGACGTATCAGTGAACTGCACTACCGAGCCGAATATTGGCAAACCGGTTATCACCAATGACGAAGGTTGTGAATTGATCGGTACTTCTTACAATGACGTAGTATTCACGGTAGTACCCGATGCCTGCTACAAAATTGAACGTACCTGGACGATTATCAACTGGTGCACCTACAATGCCGATCTGCCTTGCTACGCTGTTCCACGCAACCCGGTTAGCCCGTCTACTGGCCTGGCTCCGGCGAAAAACTGGAGAGTGTACCTCGCCAACGAGATCAACGACGAGAACTGTGTGACATACAAACAGATCATCAAGGTACTCGACCAGACACCACCTACTGTGGTATGCCAGGATATCGATACCTGCGATGTTTCTACCAATAACGTACGCTACTGGAACGACGGTGACCACTGGTGGGATAACGGCACGATGCAGCATGATCTGTGCGAGAAATCGACCAATATTGCTGTAACGGCTGAAGATCTTTGCGATACCTTGTCACCGGAAGGAGGCCTGCGCTTCCGCTACCTGCTGTTCCTCGACCTCGACAACGATGGTATCATGGAAACAGTGGTATCCAGCGCCGACATCCTGACACGCCCGCTCGGCCAGGTGCTGTACGGCAACTACAACACGTCGCTGTACCACGGTGGAACGCAATGGACATTTGACAACACGACAACAGCCAGCCAGCGCTACCGTTTCGACATTGAGCAAACTGCTACCGGCGCCCGCGTTATCTGGCGCAATGCAGCAGGCAGCGTGGTCGATCCTGAAATCGCACATGGCCGTCACAAAATCAAGTGGATTGCAGAAGATGGTTGTGGCAACGAAGCCGTTTGTGAAAAAACGTTTGAAATCCGCGACTGCAAACCACCTGTTGTTGCTTGTTCCAATGTGAATATCAACCTGATGGTAGGTGGAATGGCTACCCTGTGGGCAACTGACTTCTACCAGTATGGTGATGACAACTGCACACCGGATGACATCCTCGACCCGACACTGACAGTAATTCGTGCCGACGAAAACCCGAACAACACGTACCCTGCTGATCAACCGCAATCCATTATCGTGACTTGCGCCGATCAGGGCACACAGGTTCCGGTTCAGGTTTGGCTGCAAGATGCTGCCGGTAATGCCGACTTCTGTATCGCATACGTAGACGTTCAAGCCAACATCGTTGGTTGCGAAACCACCAATGCTACCGTAGCAGGTGCACTGGCAACTGAAAACCAGCAAGGTGTAGAAGATGCCGATGTGGAACTCGCTATGGTAAGCCCGAACGGTCAGCAGGGAATCGTTGCTCAAAACAGTACTTCTTCGGGTACATTCCAGTTCCCGAATGCCGTACCGATGTCGGGCGACTACACCCTGACGCCGACGAAAGACGACAACCCGCTGAATGGTGTAACCACGTACGACCTGGTGCTGATCAACAAACACATCCTGGGTCTGGAACTGCTGAGTTCGCCGTACAAAATGATCGCTGCCGACGCCAACCGCTCCGGATCGATCACGACGTTCGACATCGTTGAATTCCGCAAACTGATTCTGGGTATCTACAACGAATTGCCTAACAACACTTCGTGGAGATTTGTAGACAAAGACCACCAGTTCGCTGATCCGTCCAATCCATTCTCGCCAAACTTCCCTGAAAATATTTCAGTGGCGAATATGCAGACGAACCATGTAGCGGATGACTTTGTAGGTGTGAAAATCGGTGACGTCAACAATACCGTGATCGCCAACAGCCTGCAATCGGCAGAAGAACGTACCGCAGCCAACATGCTGTTCGATGTGGAAGACCGCACGGTGAAAGCCGGTGAAGTGTTCACGGTGAACTTCAAAGGCGCAGAACGTGTACAAGGTTATCAGTTTACGATGAACCTCAGTGGACTGGATGTAATGGATATCACAGGATCAGGCGAGATCAAAACCGAAAACTTCGGTGTGTTTGAAGATGCTGTTACTACTTCGGTAGACGGCACCGACAACGAGTTCTCGATGACCTTCCGTGCTGCTAAATCCGGCCGCCTGAGCCAGATGCTGGGTATTTCCAGCCGTATCACCAAAGCAGAAGCATACAGCCTGAACAATGAGCGTCTGGATGTTGCTTTCCGCTTCAATACGGCCAACGGCTCTACCATCAGCGGTGTAGGATTCGAATTGTACCAGAACCAACCGAACCCGTTTGTCAACAAAACGTTCATCGGCTTCCACTTGCCTGAGGCAACCAGTGCTACACTGCGCGTCTTCGACGAAAACGGCCGACTGATCTTTACACAAACCGGAGCGTTTGCAAAAGGCTACAACTCGTTTGCGATCGACCGCCAACTGATTACAACTACTGGTATGCTGTACTACTCGGTTGAAACCGACCGCGACAGCGCAACGAAGAAAATGATTCAATCGAAATAACGTGTTCGGATAGCGGTTGTCTTAAAGCAATTGGCGGGGAAAATCAAGGTTTTCCCCGCATTTTACTCCCCGCTTTTATAGGTATCCTCTATCATAAGAGTGATGCGTGGCCCGGAAGGAAGATTCCGGGTCGCGCATTTTTTTTAGAGGTGAGAGGTGAGAGGTGAGAAGTGAGAGGTGAGAGATGGGAGCCCTGAAAGGGCGTTTTCAATAGCACTGGGCAACGCCCTGTGTATTCGTATTGATAATTAATGCAGATCGATATCCAAATTCCATCGTCTCATTATTCCTTTCAAATGCTACAATACAGTCCATAAAAAAAGGCGCAGCGTACCATCGTGTACGCTACGCCTCTCTCACCTCTCACTTCTCACCTCTCACTTCTCACTTCTCTATACCATCGCTGCCAGTTGCGCCAAACGAGCCGAGTAGCCGGCTTCGTTGTCGTACCAGCCCACGATACGGCAGGTATTGCCGTTCACCTGGGTCAGCGGAGCGTCGAAAATGCAGGAGTGTGTATTGCGAACGATATCGCTCGAAACGATTTCGTCGGTGTTGTATTCCAGGATACCTTTCAGGTTGCTGGCAGCAGCGGCTTCGAATGCGGCATTGATTTCCTCTACAGAAGCGGCTTTTTTGATGGTAGCCACCACGTCGGTAACGGAGCCGGTAGCCACCGGAACACGCAGAGAGTGTGCTGCGATTTTGCCTTTCAGGTGTGGCGCCACCAGTACCACTGCTTTAGCAGCGCCGGTGCTGGTAGGCACGATGTTCTGAGCAGCTGCGCGCGCACGACGCAGGTCGCGGTGCGGGCCGTCCTGCAGGTTCTGGTCGGCAGTATAAGCGTGGATGGTGTTCATAAAGAACTGCTCAACGCCAAATGCTTTGTCCAGCGTCATGATCATCGGCACCAGGCAGTTGGTCGTGCAGGAAGCATTGGAAATGATCAGATCGGTATCTTTGATCTGGTCTTCGTTGGCGCCAATGACAAACGTAGGCACGTCGTCGGCTTTTGGAGGAGCAGAAAGAACGACGCGTTTGGCGCCAGCCTGCAAGTGCAGGCCTGCTTTTTCCTTGTCGAGGAAAATACCCGTGCATTCGAGTACTACATCGACGCCCATATCTTTCCAGGGCAGTTCAGCAGGGTTTTTTACAGCCAGACCGGCAATTTTATTGCCATTTACGGTGATGCTGTTATCGTCGGCGCTAACAGTGCCTTCAAAACGACCGTGCATGGTATCGTATTTCAGCAGGTGGGCCAGCGTTTGGTTGTCTGTGAGGTCGTTGATGGCGACCACTTCCACATTGGGGTTTTTGACAAGGTTGCGGAAGGTCAGGCGACCAATCCGGCCAAAGCCATTGATGGCAATGCGTTTTTTAGCCATTGTTATCTTGAGTATTTTGTTTACGGAATGTGTTTCGTTGCGGCGCAAAAGTAAGGTATTGAAACCACTTTAACGCTTAATCTCAAAGGTTTCCACCACTTTTCACGGTATAAATCTGATTAATTCTTGCTCAACACCACCTGCATGCGCACCGGCTGGTGGTCGGAAAATTGATAATCCTGCTGAACACCTTTTACCTTTAGTACCTGTACATTTGGTGAAACCAGAAAAAAGTCAATTAAAGTTTCGAATGTCTTTCCTTTTTCATACGAATCGCGGCATTTTCTATTGGTGGAAATCGTCGGGTCGTAGGCAAAAACCCAGTTTTCCGGGAAAAAATCCGGCGGAATATTTCCCTGCTGGTAACGCCCGGAAAGGTCAGGTGCAAAGGAGTCGAAACGAAAATGTGGCGGGCACTGGTTCCAGTCGCCACCCAGCACGACGTAATTCCCCTGTTCAAATTCCCTGACAGCCAAATCCCGAAGGTAGGGCAGTTGTATCGCCTTGATTTTATCGCCCGGATCGTATGCAGCATTGTGCAGGTTGATCACCACGAGTTGTTTGCCGTTTTGCAGGGCATAGCGATGAAGTGCGGCGCAACGATCGAGTTGGAAAATACGGTCGGGCATCGGATATTTTCCCGGTAACTGATGCCTTTCGACAGCACCGGGCTGGAAACGGCTGAATGTGCCCAGTCCTGAACGTACCTTCCCATATGCATTCCAGGGTTCCAGTAATGGGATGGGCACCCGGTCGCAGTGATAGTTTTCAGCATAGGTAGCCGCAAAACCGGGCAAGGCCTGACAATATGCATCGTACTGACGAATATCGTAACTCCGGTCCGATGCTTCTTCCACTTCCTGTAGCAGGATAAAATCCGCCTCTGCATGGCGCAGCAAATCCACTGCACCGGCCACGTTTTTTTCTACCAACGGCCGGGGCGTACGTACCATGCTGCTGCCGGAATACCACATACCTTCATCGTCGTAAAAAAAATCCGACTCGGCGCCCAGCCCTCCAAAACCGACATTCCAGGTCAGAAAAACCAGCGAATCGGGTAGGGGAGTGGCCGCGGCATTTTGCGTAGGCGTAATCGAAATGGCGCCCTCTTCGGGCTGCCAGTCGCTCAGATAACCATGCACAAAAATGAGGATAAAATAACCGAGCACAATACCGGCGATAGCCAGCAACACGCGACGAAGGGCAGTGCGTTTTACCATAGTGGGGATATTTGCATGGTCGTGTCAATATGAACACAACTCGCCGCAAAAGTAACACGAATACAGTACGCGCTGTAGCGGGGTGCGACTGCGGAAGAGGCGGAATTTGGGGACTCCCACTGATTTTTATTTGAAAAACCTGCTTCAGAGGGTTCCTTTAAAGCAGGTACACGCTACGCTTTGTGTCCCTTGTGCAAACCTTTGTGTCCCTTGTGGTAAAATAATTTAAACACGAGATCACGAAGGTTTTCACAAAGGGCACAAAGCGTAGCGCGTACAGATTGTATTTTGAACAGCGTTAAGAAAAAATCCCAAACATGCTCTTACCGCTGCACCGCCAGTTTCACATACCTGCTTTGTCCGCCAGCACTGATGCGCAGCGTGTACATGGCAGCCGGTAATTCACTGTATTCAAATGTGTGGAACAGGTATCCGCTCCTGAAGTCCTGCGTTTCAAAAAGCAGTTGCTGGCCCAGTGTATTGAACAAAGCAAAGGTCAGTTCATTCTGTGGCAGCCCGCTCAACTCAACTGTAAATCTGCCGGGGTTAGGGTTGGGGAAAACGCGGAATACATCCCAGTCGGCAGCGCTCTGCGTTCCGGTGATTGTCAGTTCAATTACCCTGGAAAAAGTATCGGAGCCGCATTCGTTGGTGGCTATCAATACAATTTCATAAGTGCCCGATGCTGTGAAAACATGCTCCGGGGCTGCCAGGGTACTGGTATCGCCGTCGCCAAAATGCCATACATAACTATCTGCGCCCGTAGAGGCATTGCTGAACAAAATTGTATTGTCGAGTCCCGCATACCCGAACAATGCCACGGGGGGAATGGCCACAACAATGGCCTGCTCCTGCGACACCACGTCTGTACCGTACACATTTCCGCTTGTAAGCGTAACTGTATAAGCGCCTGGCTCAGAATACGTTACAGCCGGATTTTGCTCGGTAGAAGTAGCAGGGTCTCCTCCGGGAAATTCCCAGAACCAGGTATCCGGATTGCCGAAAGATGCATCGGTAAACTGAACAGTCGCAGGCACACAGAAAGTACTTGTACCTCCACTATTGAAGGCCGCAATCGGCGCATCTCCTTCTATTGTTACTTGGAGCAAAAAAGTATCCAGTCCGCATTCATTCTGAGCCGTCAGTTGCACAAAGTACGTACCTGTACTATCGAAAGAGTGGGTGGGAGATACCTCCATACTGAAATTTTCTGCCCCGGATCCAGGATCTCCAAAATCCCAGAGATATGTATCGGCACCCGAACTCAGGTTGCTAAGGATGAGCGACAAACCGGCTGTTTGCCCCGAAAACTCCGCTACAGGTAGTCCGTTCACCTCAATGGTATCGCTGTACGTACTGGAGCCTGTAGCATTCATGGCGGTAAGGCTGACTACGTACGTACCGGGTTCGCTCCATGTCACTTGTGGGTCTTTATCAGAAGAGGATGCTGGCGAACCTCCTTCAAAAACCCACTCGTAAGAGGTCGTGTTGTCACTGGAAGTACTTTCAAACTGTATGGAAACAGGCGAACACAGAGGGCCAGAACTGGCAATGTGATATGAAGCCGTAGGTGGCGTTGCAATATGAACTATCTGACTGAGAGAGGAGGCGCCACAATTGTTCATGACTGTCAAGGTCACTGTGTAGTCGCCATCCTGCGAATACTGGTGAGCAGGTTCTGCCTCCGTGCTGGTATTGTTTGCAGAACCAGGGTCGCCAAAATTCCAGAAATAAGACTGACCGTTTTGGGAACCATTGGTGAATGCAACACCTGCCCCTGCCACATGCGGTTCAAAAAATGCAGTGGGCAATGGAAGTATCGTGATGTAGCCTGTTTGACTCACGACATGCGCACCGGCTGCATTGGAAGCCGTCAGCATGACCGTGTAAGTACCGGGCGCGTTGTACATAACAGTTGGATTTGGCAAAATAGAACTTGCCGGCGAACCTCCCGGGAAAGACCATTGGAACGAGGTAGCGTTGCTGCTCGACTGGTTGGTAAATGCTACCGTCAAAGGGCCGCACCCACTCGTTTGAGCGGCAGAAAATGCTGCTGTGGGAGGACTGGTAACCACAATGATATGTGTAATCACATGAGAACCACATGCATTCGATGCAGTCAGTGTGACCAGGTACGAGCCGTCTGCCGCAAAAGTGTGTGTGGGACCGGCTTGAGTACTCGCAGGGCTTCCATCACCAAAATTCCAGGAATAGGACGTTGCATTAACGGAAGCATTGGAGAACGTGGTCGTCAAATTGTTGGAAGAAAAGGTGAATTCTGCGGTGGGCGCTCCGTTTACGACGACCACACCCGATTGCAGCGTCGTATCGGCCCCAGCGCTGTTGCTAGCAATCAAGGTTACACTATACACACCGGGGACAGCATACACCACCGTCGGATTGGTTTCCGTGGATGATGATGGCGATCCACCAGGGAATAACCACTGAAAACTGGTAGCATTTGTGGTCGACTGATTGGTGAAAGCAACGGTATGCGGCGAACAACCGCTCGACTGGCCGGCGCCAAAAGCAGCAACAGGCGGTGTAGTAATAACCACAACCTGGGTGAAGGTATTGGAACCGCAAGTGTTCGTAGCAGTCAGGGTAATGGTATATGTACCATCTGAAAGATACGTATGTGCAGGAGAGGTTTGCATGGAAGGAGCAGTGCCGTCCCCAAAATTCCAGGAATACGCCGTGGCATTCACCGATTGATTATTTACCGAAATGGTTGCACCATTTGTCGATACCGTAAATCCAGCCGAAGGGACGGTATTTACCACAACCACATTATTCTGTACAAGGGTATCGAATCCGGCGGCATTTCCTGTCACAAGCGTCGCTGAATAAGTTCCTGCACTGGAATAAACCACAGTCGGGTTTGCTTCCGTTGATGCGGCCGGATTACCTCCGGGGAATGTCCATTGATACGAAGTGGCGTTTATACTCGATTGATTATGAAAGGTAACAGTCAGGCTGGCGCAGCCGGTATTATTGGTGGCATTGAAATTTGCCTGCGGCAGACTCACCACGGTTACTGTATGTGTAATGGTCGTGCTGCCACAATTGTTGCTTGCTGTAAGGGTCACCGTGTACGTACCATCTATAGCATAGGTATGTACAGGTTGCGCATCTGAAACAATTGGACTGCCGTCTCCAAAATTCCAGGAATAGGTGGTTGCATTCTGGGTCGTATTGCTGAACGTGGCAGTCAACAAAGAGGTGGAGTTGTTGAAAGCAGCATTGGGCGGCCCTGAAACGACAATGTAATTACTTTGCGTTAGGGGCGTACTACCCGCTTCGTTGGTGGCAGTCAGTGTCACATCGTACACACCTGCTTCATTGTACACGACCGTCGGGTTGGCCTCGGTAGAACTGGATGGCGTGCCGCCAGGAAATGCCCAGAGATAGGTGTCGGCATTGGCGCTCGACTGGTTGCTGAAAGTCACGGTCAATGGCGCGCAGCCAGAAGTTACATCGGCGCTAAAGCCAGGCGTGGGGCCTTGTTCCAGTTGAATAGAGCGTGTAAAGGTTTTAGTGCCGCAAGGGTTGGTCACCGTAAGCGTTACAGTGTAAAGATTGCCAGTAGCATAGGTATGACTTGGACTCACCTGCGTACTACTCATGCCGTCCCCAAAATCCCAGGAGTAGGTACTTCCTCCAGTAGAGGTATTGGTAAATTGCACAGTCAGGTTGTTGATTTGGGAGGTAAAACTGGCCGTTGGCCCCGATTGTGTTACAATAAATGATTCCTGAGTGAGCGAACTCGATCCTGCGCTGTTGGTAACGGTGAGCGTTACATCATATTCTCCTGCACTGCTGTACACAACCACCGGATTGGCGATAGAGGAAGTTGAAGGCGTTCCACCCGGAAATTGCCAGTTATATCCTGTGATGGCTGAGCCGGAAGACTGGCTGACGAACTGAACGGACAGGGGCGTACATCCGTTTCGGATATTGGCATTGAAGGCTGCCGTTGGCGCAGTTTTTACCGGAAGCGTTTTGGTGGAAGTGCCACAACTATTGGTAGCAGTCAGGGTAACATTATAGGTGCCGCTGGTTGGATAAGTGAACTGCGGGTCTGTTTCCGTGGAGGTAAACCCGTTGCCAAAATTCCACAAATACGTATTTGCATTGGTCGAAGTATTGGTAAAAGTAACCGTATTGCCACTAACGCTAAAAGTGAAATTGGCAGTGGGTTTTGGTGCTATGACTACCTGTTTGGTGACCGTCGAAGGGCCGCCAGAACCGGAAACGGTCAAAGTGACGTTATACGTACCGGCTGTTGCCCAGGTCACACTGGGGTTGGTCGCAGTGGAAGTAGCAGGGGAGCCGCCTTGAAAGGTCCAACTGCGTCCGGTAATCGTACCGGTAGAGGCGTCCGTAAACTGTACCGCCTGACTTTGGCAGGCAGGATTGGGCGACCAGTTGAAATTGGCGCTGACGGCGGGACCCGATGCACAGGGCGACAAACAACCGGAACTGATCAGGAAGGGCAGGTTGCTATTTACCTGGTTTTTGGAATTGTTGCTCCAGGTATTTGTGGTTGATACAAACGGGCACATGATGTAATTCGGGGGGCAACTACTGCCATTTTCCGGGTCATGGAAACATCCGAAATTATGCCCGATCTCATGCGCCGTCATACAGCGGAGTTGTTGCGCATTGGAGGTGAAATCCTGCAAGGCATGGTACCTGAGATTTGAACACACGGCATCTACATATGCAATGCCTATCGTACCCCCGTCGAAGTTCCGATTGGTCCAAATCTCTCCCAAATCATAGTCGATTCCACCAAAACCTCCATTTTCACCCCATAGAACAAATTCATCCAGAAAGTTGCCTGCATCTGTGGTCGAACTCCATGGGTCAGTACCCGTAATAACCAGTTGCGTTACAATAACATATTGAATATCATGGTTGAATACGCCTGTGTAGTTGGTCTGTACGGTATTGATCACACCAATGTTGTGATTCTGAACGGCCGTCGTTGTAATGTATTTGTTGAACATCGAGCGGTCGGAAGCAATGGCCAGTTCCAGTTCGTAGCATGCGGAAATGGTTTCGGGGGTATCTTCCGGCGGCGCTCTGTGTTCGAGTTCTGAGCGCTTTTTGTCCCGCTCAAGCGAGAGACAAACTGCATTTTCGTGCGGAATGACGGCTTTGTCAGCATATACTACAAATAAATCCGCCCCTGCGTTGGGTTCGTAGTAGCCCAGGGGTTCGATGTAATAGGTGTCGGCGGATTCCTCCACAAAGCCATAAATAAAATTCGACGCCAGTGTAAGCCGCACCTGGCCTCCTTCGCGCGTTTCATAACCTTGATAGGATGGATCTTCCACCTGCTTGTGCAACTCTTTACCTTGTGGTGTTATCAATTGCAAGGTGTAGTTGGAAGATAAAATATGGGCAGGGGTCAAATCCAGTTTCCAACGGTGTTCGCCCAAAGTAACGTCTGTTGGCTGATTGCTTTTTACAGAGGACAAAATACCTGAAGCATCCAGGCTGTAAACCTCCCATTGTTTGAACGCTTTTGACAGCGCAACAGATTGTCTGTATTGATCGTTAGGAGTGCCGAAAAAAGATTGAGCATTGGTAAATGGGGCCTGAAACAGTAAGAGCAAGGCCAAAGCCATGCATCGGAAGCCGATGTTCATGTGAATAGAGAATAAGAAGTTTGGTAACGGAATACGTAATACAATCGGCTGTGGTTGCGCGAAAGTAGAGAGAAAATTGCGTCAGAAAATGCTGAAAAAAGTCAAATGTCGTGTTTCTGTTAAATCAAATACTGCGTACTAAATTTTGTACGAAAAAAGTTGAAACACCCAATCTCCAATGCAAACTAACTTTGCACTTTCATGTTCAACCAAATATTTCAATAAAATGGCATATCTGAAAAACCCGGCACTGCTGGTGTCTCTGTTTTTGTTACTGCTTGTAAGTCAGGGGTTTGCACAAAGAAATCCTGATCTCCCCGAAGAAGAAAACAAAGGGAAGAATGAAAAAATACCCTTTAAAGACAAGTTGTGGTACGGCGGGAGTGTATCGCTGGGCTTCAGTTCATTCAATGGCCAAAGCAATTTTGGATTCGGTGTAGCGCCTATGGTGGGTTATAAGTTTTTCGGCCCGTTTTCGGCAGGCCCGCGCGTATCCGTTTTTATGAATTCCATAAAAGTAGCAGGTTATAAAAGTGCTACCCTTTTTAATACCGAAGCCGGTATTTTCCTCCGTGCAAAAGTGTTTCGCGGCTTCTTTTTACAAGGTGAATTGGCGAATGAATGGGTGCAGCAGCCTTATATCGACAACCCCAATACAATCAAAAAAGAAAAATTTACCCGTAGCAATCAATACCTCGGCGCTGGCTACAATTTCGGCTCCGGCGAGGGCGGCGGCTCGGAAATAGGTATTTACTACAATTTTGCAGTAGCCAACGATCTTAATTCCATCGAACAACCCTGGGATTATCGGTTCGGGTTTACGTGGAATTTTTAGGTAGAGACAAGGCACGCCTTGTCTCTTGTCTCGGAAACGATGATGCAAGGCACGCCTTGTCTCTTGTCTCGGAAACGATGATGCAAGGCACGCCTTGTCTCTGTTAATGGCGCCGGAGACAAGGCGTGTGTGATGACGGAGCCGGAGACAAGGCGTGCCTTGTCTCTACTGTGCGTATTCCTTCTCCGCGTACTTCATATGCCAGTCTTCCACCTTTTTGGTGTATTTCCAGCCTTCAGCGGCAGATAAATCAGCAATTTCTTTTACCACGGCAGCCAGGCGCGTACCTGGATATTTTTGCTGGATGTAGGCCCACACTTTTTTGAAATCCTCACTGACGTCCTGCGTTTCATAATTATAGGAAGGTGTGTTATCCGAACCGTTGACCATGACCAGACGCATCCAGCGCTCGGATTCGGTGGTTTCTTCCTTTCGGACAAAATACGGATGGTCGGCGTTGAATTTTTCCCAGGTAGCAGCACGGTCGGCAATTTCCTGCAAAGGCACGATGATACCGCCGTCGTTGTACATGGTCATGTTGTTCTCGGCAGTTTCTTCCTTGAGGTAAACCGACATAGGCCCGGTTACCATACCGGCGAAGAATGCCGATAACTGATTCCAGTCGACTACCGGAAAGACCATGCCTTCGCCGGTGGCCAATTTGAAGCCGTTTTCTGCCAGCGACTTCGTGGCAGGGTAGCGGTTCATATCGAATTTGTTGTCGTTGATGGCCAGGTAGTCTTCGTCTTTCCAGGAAATTTTTTCCGTGATGGTATAAAATTCTCCTTCGCGCTCCATTCTGAACAGGTACTGTTGCAGCAGGATAAACACGGCATCGGCAAGGGTGCCAGAAGTGCCGGTGAAATTGGAGCGTACATAATCCCATGCTTTTTTACCGCTTTCGAGTTTTTTAGCATCGAGCGTTTTCAGAAACATGGTGAACTGGGAAAGTTTGCCCAGATCGGGGCTGTTGGCCCGGCTTCCGGCATATACGCAATGCAGGGCGCCGCCATAGGCCCAGCCATTGTACTGCTCGGGCGTAGTAGTGGTTACTTTGAAATAGGGTTCCAGATAAGTGATCCCGCGCAGTTGCGCCTCTTCCTTGTTGCTCGACACTTCTCCGGTACTTTCTACAAAATCACCCTCCGCAAGTTGGGTAATTACTTTCCCGTTTTTGTTCGGTTCGGCACGCAGATTAAGTTTGTCTACCGTCGTAGCATACAAATACACTTCAGGCTTTTCTTTCGGATTTTCCGCCGAAACAGTTGGCGCAGTGGTACCGGTGTTCGACTGCGGAGCATCGGAGCCACAGGCAGCAAGCAGGATAGCCAGCGCACTACAGGCAAGAAAAGAATAGGGTTTCATATTTGGATCAGGTTTAAAAGGTGATGCAATAGTACTACATCCAGGCGTGTACACTGCCAGGCCATATAGTAAGCAGTGCTATCAACAGCATGCCGGCCAGTACCACCCAGCGTACGCCAGCGGGCAAGGACGCTTCGTATGCGTTTTCTTCCCGGCTGAAATACATGGCAATAATGACCTTGAAATAGTAGTAAATCGAAATAGCCGAGTTGATCACTGCCAGTACAATAAGCCAGGGCGCTTTGGCAAATGCTGCCGTAAACAGGAAGTATTTACCAAAAAAGCCTGCCGTCGGTGGTATTCCTGCCAGCGTCAGCATGGCAATCGCCATTACCGCAGCCAGAAACGGTTGTTTTTTGCTCAATCCGTTGAAGGCAGCAAAAGAACTGTCGTCGTTTTTTTCCGCAATCACCATGTATCCGCCAAACGCACAGATGGTAGCCAGCGAGTAGGTAAGGGTATAAAAAAGCAATGCCCGCTCGCTTCCAGCCGTTCCGATGGCCAGAATAGCCAGCAACAGGTAGCCCGCATGCGAAATGGATGAGTAGGCCATCATACGTTTAAAATCCGTCTGGAAAATGGCCGTGAAATTGGCCACTGTCATGGTCAGTGCTGCCACTACGGTTACCGGCACATTCCAGAAATCGGCCGCAGCGGGGAAGGCCAGCGAAAAAAGGCGATAAAATGCCGCAAATCCCGCAGTTTTTACCACAGTCGCCATGTAAGTCGTCACCAGATTCGGGCTGCCCTGATACACATCCGGCGCCCAGAAATGGAAGGGCACGGCCGACACCTTGAAACTCAGTCCCACAATAATCAGCAGGATTCCCACATGCAGCATACCTGTTCCGCCGGCTTTACCCGAAACGGCTTCATTGATCACTGCCAGGTCGAAACTGGCGCAGGAGCCATACACCAGTGCCATACCGAACAGCAGAATACCTGTGGCAAAAGAGCCCATCAGAAAGTATTTCAGTGCTGCTTCATTCCCCGAAAGGTTGTCGCGGCGGCTGCCGGCCAGTACGTACAAGGGTATGGAAAGGATTTCGATGCCAAGAAACAGCATCACCATATTGGTAAACGAGAACATGCACAACGCGCCGCACAAACTGAACAGAATCAGGCCGTAGTTGTCGCCCAGTGTATCGTTCAGGTTGCGAAAACCCCAACCGCTGAGCCCGATAATGAGCACCGTAGCCAGAATCACCACGCCCGAAAACGACAAGGCGAAGATGTCGAACTGCATCATCGACGTATAGCGGTCGTTCCAGCCCAGCGGATCAAAAAACGTAGCCGCCAGCGCCAGCAGGCTGCCAACCAGCGCAATGGGTTGCAGCAGTGAACGATTTTGCGTCAGCCCGGCAAACAAGCCGACAATAGCAGTGGTAAAGAGTAGCAGTAATGCAGTCATTTCTTTTGTGCTTTCAATATTTGATCCGGTAACGGCCCGTTTCTTCCACTTCGATCACCGGAACCAATTTTTCTTTTCAAAATACTGACATCCGGGTTGGAGGTTTTCCCAAAAATGCCGGTTCAGTAGGTATCGGTTGGTCAGACTTTCACACAATTGTGATTTGATATTTCCCAAACTGTATGGTATCGCCCAGCCTCAATTTCTTTCTTCTTTGTGTTTCCTTCGCGCCATTCACCCGCACTTCCCCGTTGTCAATCCGAATATGCGCTTCGCCGCCTGTTCCTACCAGGTTGAGCACTTTCAACAGGTTGTTCAGTTGAATATGCTCCTGTTCTCCTAATTCAAAAGTCAGGTTATTCATGGTTTTCAGGCGTTTCAGGTGGCGGAGCAGGTTGCTGAGGCTGTGCAGGTTTGTTGTTTTTCCTTTCGTTGAAAAACAGAAATACGGTGGCACCCAGAAAAAACAGGAAAGCCGTACTTCCTTGCTGCGACCAGTTAACCCGGGTATTCAAAAATAACATGATCATAGAGGAGATGACAAATGCCATCACACTGGTAATCAATGCATTCCGAATAATTTTTACCCAGTTCATATTTTATCTCCATTTTTTATTTCTCTCACTCTCTCACCCTCTCACCCTCTCACCCTCTCACCCTCTAAAACTGTACCGCTCCCAATATCCGATTCACACTTCCATCTGTCAGATTCAGCACCATTCCCGGGAAAAAACCCAGGATCAGCACCAGCGCGGCGATGACACCCAGCACGATCCACTCATTGGTTTTCACATCCTCAAAGCGGGCGGTTTGTTCATTGGCTTCGCCAAACATCGTCAGTCCATAAGCGCGCAGCATGTACACGGCGCCGAAAATGATGGTCAGGCCCGCAACAGCGCCCAGCCAGAAATTGTAGTTCCATACGCCGTTGAGCAGCAGAAACTCGCCCGGAAAACCGTTGGTGAGTGGCACCGCCACCGAGCCCAGCACAACAATCATGAAGAGCGCAGCGAATTTGGGCGCTGATTTGGCAATGCCGCCCATTTCACTCAGCGAGCGGGTGCCCATGCGGCGTTCGATCATATCGGCGGCAAAAAACAGTCCCACCACGTTGATGCCGTGGTTGAGCATTTGAATAAGTCCGCCTTGTACGCCCGCTTTGTTCCAGGCCATTACACCGGCAGCGATGAGGCCGACGTGTGCAATGGATGAATAGGCAATCAGGCGCTTGAAGTCGTTTTGTTTGATGGCAATGATGCTGCCATAGATGATGCCGATCACGGCCAGCACCATAAAGGTCGGCATCAGGCAATGGATGGCTTCAGGCGCCAGCGGAATCATCCAGCGGATGACACCGTACACCCCCATTTTCAGCATGATACCCGACAGCAGCATGGTGCCGCCCGTTGGGGCCGTGGTGTAGGTGTCGGGCTGCCAGGTATGGAAGGGAAATACGGGCATTTTGACCGCAAAAGCCAGGAAAAATCCGAGTAATACCCACCATGCAGCATTGGTATCGAGTTGTACGCGCACCAGTTCTTCCCAGGCAAAAGAGTGTGTGCCAGGTGTTTGCAAATACACATACAACAAGGCCACCAGCATAAACAGGGAGCCAATGAAGGTGTAAATAAAAAACTTCAGCGTGGTGCGAATCCGATCCTGACCGCCCCAAATGGCGCAAATGAAGTAAATCGGAATGAGTGCCAGTTCATAGAAGATGTAGAACACCAGCCCGTCCAGCGCCAGAAATACGCCGTTCAGCGCTGCCAGCATCAATACCACCAGACCGTAATAGCGGCCTTCGGGCTCCATCTGGCGGTTGAAACTGCTAAATATGATCAGCGGCGCCAGCAGATTGGTCAGCACGATCATCAGCAGGCTGATGCCGTCCATGCCCAGGCGAAAGTTAATACCCGCTTCGGCCACCCACGGAATGCTGAATTCATGGTTGAACGAGCCATCGCCCACAAAGCCCATCGAGGCAAATGCCGTTACCGCGAGGTTGGCCAGCGATGCCACCAAAGCAATGGTGCGCGCTCCGGCAGGCCGTGCGATCAGCAGAAACAGGGCGGTTAACAGGGGAATCAGTATAAGTAAAAGTGACATAATTCGCTTTATTCCAATGCTTCAGGAATGTTTCTTTCAAATTGTTCTGCTCTTCTCGCTTCTCACCTCTCACCTCTCACCTCTAAAGAAAAAGACTGAGCAGCAGCAACACCACTCCCGCCACCATGCCAATCAGGTAGTATTCGATGTTGCCGTTTTGCAGTTTGCGGAACCCGGCGCCCAGTTTCTGGACACCTGTTCCCACACCATTTACAATACCGTCGATACCCTGCACATCCACGTAATAATGGAAGAGTCGGGAAATTTTTTCGATGGGGCGCACAAACAGGAAATCGTATATTTCATCTACATAAAACTTGTTGGCGATCAGGCGGGTAAGGCCGGATTGCTGGGCGTCCGGAACCGGAACACTCGATTTCTTTGTGTAGATAAAATAGGAAACGATGATAATGATGACCGCGAGCGTAGTCGTAAAGGTCATCAGTTTCCATTCGGTGGCCTCACCCAGGTGGACTTCCTGAATTGGAATAACCCAGGAAAACCAGTGCGCCAGCCATTGTTCATTGCCCAGGTGCAGGAAGTGTGGCGTGTTCAGGAAACCGCCAGCCAGCGACAGTCCCGCCAGTATGGCTAGCGGCACGGTCATGGTAGCCGGGCTTTCGTGCAGGTGGTGTTCCTGCTCCGATGTGCCACGGAATTCGCCGAAAAACGTCAGATACAGCAGGCGGCACATATAAATGGCTGTCAGCATAGCGCCGAAACCCGCCAGTCCCCACCACACTTTGCCACCGTGGGCATATGTAAAGGCAAAAATTTCATCCTTGGAGAAAAAGCCCGACAGGAAAGGGAATCCCGAAATGGCGAATGTGCCGATCAGGAACACCCAAAAAGTAATAGGCATGGCTTTGCGTAAACCGCCCATATTCCGAATATCCTGCTCGCCACCCATGCCGTGAATGACACTACCGGCAGCGAGGAACAACAGCGCTTTGAAGAAAGCGTGGGTCGTTACGTGAAACATTGCGCTGGCGTAAGCGCCCATGCCCAGTGCCACAAACATCAGCCCCAACTGCGAAACGGTAGAGTAGGCGAGTACTTTTTTGATGTCGTTTTGCCGCAGGCCGATGATGGCAGCGAATATGCAGGTAGCCAAACCAACGGCCGCCACAAAATGCATGGCATCGGGCGACAAAGAATACAACGGATTGCAACGCGCCACCAGGTAAATACCGGCCGTTACCATCGTAGCAGCGTGGATCAGCGCGGAAACGGGTGTCGGGCCCGCCATGGCGTCGGGCAGCCAGGTGTACAACGGGATTTGTGCGCTTTTACCCATAGCACCTATGAACAACAAGATGCAGATCGTGGTAATCACTGTCGGATCCAACCGAACGCTGGCCAGGCTTCCAAAAATGTCTTCGTAGTTGAGGCTGCCGAACATTTTAAATATCATGAACATGCCCAGCAACAAACCAAGGTCGCCTATTCTGTTCATAATGAATGCCTTGCGTGCAGCCTTGCCGTATTCTTTGTTGGTGTACCAAAACCCGATGAGCAAATACGAGCACAATCCAACGCCTTCCCAGCCGAAAAACAGCATCAGGAAGTTATTGCCCATAATGAGCAGCAGCATGGAGAAAATGAACAGGTTCAGGTACGCAAAAAATTTCCAGAACCCGTCGTCATTGTGCATGTAGCCGATGGAATACACGTGAATCAGAAAGCCAATGCCAGTTACGATCAGCATCATCCAAACGGACAGGTGATCGACCAGAAAACCGAAATCTGCCTGCAATCCGTCTACCGTAAAGAAATTGTACAACTGCACACGAATAGCGCCACCCGTCCCAACCTCGTTGAAACACATGACACTCAGCAGAAACGACACCAGCAAAACGCCCGAACCGATCATGCCTACAACGCTCTTGGGCAGTTTTTTGCCAAACAAGCCGTTGATCACAAACCCGAGAAAGGGCAGAAAAGGAATAAGTGGTATGAGTGAATCCATAATTCTTTGAATTATGAATGATGAATGATGAATGATGAATACCCAAGCGGATTCATCATTCATCATTCATCATTCATCATTAATTCCGGAGTTTATCGAGTAGTGAAATGTCTGTGCTTTTTGTATTCCGGTAAATCATCACCAGAATACCCAGCCCGACAGCCGCTTCTGCAGCCGCCACTACCATGATGAAAAATACCATAATCTGCCCTTGCGCATCGCTCAGGTAGGTGGAGAATGCAGCCAGCAGCAAATTGACAGCGTTGAGCATCAATTCAACACACATCAATACCACAATGGCGTTCCGGCGAATCAGTACCCCGAACACTCCAATGCAAAACAGCGCAGTGCTGAGCCACACGTAGTAGTCGATCGGTATTTGTCTAATTATTTCTAACATCGTATCAAATGAATGATGAATGATTACAACTTAAGGTCGCGTTTTCCCACCAGCACTGCTCCCACCATGGCAGCGAGGAACAGGATACCGGCAATTTCAAAAGGCACAACGAAATCGGTGAACAATACTTGGCCCAGATTTTCTACCAAACCCACCCCGGGGTTTTCTGCTTCTGGTATCTGGAGTGCAATACTGCCGCGCATGGCGCCTACCAGCGTTACCAGCAAGGAACCCGCGGCGATGGCGCCACTTATTTTCCACAGCGCCGATTTCTGCGGTTCCGTGTCCCTGCTCAGGTTGAGTAGCATGAGTACAAACAGGAACAGCACCATGATGGCGCCTGCATATACGATGATGTGTACCACCGCCAGAAACTGCGCATTGAGCAGAATGTACTGCCCGGCAATGGTAAAAAATGTGAGAATCAGGAACAGGACACTGTGCACCGGGTTGCGGGAAAGCACCACGAGCAATGCCATGATAATGGAAATGATGGCGAGTGTCAAAAAGATGTAGAGTGTCATCTATTATGCGTTGGTTTCGCTGTCAAAAAGGTTGTTTTCTCAGGGTTCATATGGTGAGCCACAAGAGGTACAAGGCATAGGAGGCGGCAAAAATAATACCTTCCGTTCGTCCTATTTGATTCCGGGTAAATATTCTGGTTGCAACAAACAGTGCTACGGAAGCCCCGATCATGACAAATACATCCTGATTGGCCTGCGCTGCATTAAAAGGCAATGGACGTATGCTTGCAATCGTGCCGAGGATGAAAAAAATATTAAAAATATTCGATCCAACCACGTTGCCGATTGCTATGTCGGCCTTTTTCTGCATCGCAGCAATGATTGAAGTGGCCAGTTCCGGAAGCGAAGTGCCAATGGCTACCACAGTAAGTCCAATTACACGCTCGCTGACGCCCCAACTACGGGCCATGGAACTTGCTCCTTCCACAAAAAACTTTCCGCCCCAGAAAAGTCCGGCCAGACCTGCTACCACAAACAATACTGATTTCCACAAGGGCATTATGGATATATCTTCTGTTTCTTGGCCTGGTTTTTTGGCAATTTCAAAGGTGTAAACCAGAAAAATGACCATAAAACCCAGCAGTACCAGTCCGTCTGTTCTCGATATTTTGCTTTCTGTTGCGCCATCCAGCCATTGGTCGTTTGCCACGACAAACAGCGCAACGGCTGCCAGCAAACTGAGCGGTATTTCTTTCCAGATGGTACTGCTCTGCACCCTGACCGGGTAAATGATGGCGGTTATTCCAAGAATTAAAAGAACATTGGCAATATTGCTCCCCAGTATATTTCCAATTGCAAGGTCTGGTTTGCCTTCCATTACCGAAAAATAGTTTGCTACCAATTCCGGTGAAGAAGTACCCAGCGCCACAATCGTTAATCCAATAACCAAATCCGGCACTTCAAGCATTTTTGCAATCGAGGAGGCGCCGTTCACCAATCCATTTGCGCCCAGCAACACCATGGCCAAACCCCCAGCAAAAAGAATGAAGTCCATCATTTTTTATGAATCAAGCATTACACGTTTCAAGTTCATCAAACAGTTCGAACAGGTGTAGTCTCCCTACACCGTTTCCTTTTGTTTTTTCTCCTGAATATGGCGCTGCCGTTTGGTCACGTCGATGCGCTTTTCAGGTTCCACGCCTTCCACCAGCATGTCTTTTCCAAAAATAAATTCCTGGCGTACATAATCTGAAGGCACGATACGGTCAGTCAGGAAAATGGCCTCTTTCGGGCACGCTTCCTCGCACAGCCCACAAAAAATACAGCGCAGCATGTTGATTTCGTACACGGCGGCGTATTTCTCTTCGCGGTACAGGTTTTCTTCCCCTTTCTGGCGCTCGGCAGCCACCATGGTGATGGCTTCTGCCGGACAGGCCACGGCGCACAAACCACAGGCAGTACAGTTTTCACGGCCTTGTGCGTCGCGTTTCAGCACATGCCAGCCACGGTACACAGGCGCAAACTCCCGTTTCTGTTTGGGGTACGAAATCGTGTTACTACGCCTGAAAAAGTGTTTCAGCGTGGTCAACATTCCTTTCAGAATGGCAGGCAGGTAAATGCGTTCTGTGAACGTCATTTGCTTGTTTACCACTTGTTTCGACCGTTGTGTCAGTTGCATGATTCTGTTATTGTGTTGCTTGTTAGCAAATTATATTTACTTTGAAGAAAAAACTCTTTGAGTAATCCATTCAAAAATTTGATCAAAATCAAATCTGCCAGATGCTATTTCATGCAAGAAATCAAATTTTTCATCCGTACTTCCTTCTATATCAAGTCCGAATTCATTCAAAAACGCTCGCATTACAATATAACCTGTTCGTTTGTTACCGTCGACGAAAGGATGATTATGTACCAAACTTTCCAACAGAGCGGCTGCTTTATGAACAGGAGTTGGATAATAATCAAAATCACTTCCTCCCATAAACGGCCTGGCAAGAGCAGATTCTAAATATCTTTCATCCCGTATTCCTTTGGCTCCACCATATTTTTCAATAAGGCGGTCATGAATTTCAATGACTTCCGCTTTTTCAATCATTTCTAAGCCAACTTTTTAAGTAATTCATCATCTTCCAGCATTAACTGCTCAAGGTGGCGGCTTAGATTTATTTTTTTGGGTTTTTCTCCTGATTCTTTTAGGATTTGAATAGCCAGCATCAAGATCGTTACATCTTCTATATGCACAATACCTCCATTAGGGCCGGGTTCAAGATGCCATTCTACTAATTCCCCATTCTTGTATTGATGCGCCCCAAAATAGTTGCGTACCGTTTGTTCTTCTATTTTTAAATGCCGGGCGATACGCGCTACACTACCTTGGGGAAGTGAATGCTTGATTCGTCGTAATTCTTCAAATGTGATTTCCATATCAAAGCGTATTAAAGGCTTTTTAAAGTGAGTTTTAGAAACACAGATATACTGTGTATTCCTTCTTTCAAAAAATCCTCATTCTCCCCAAAGCAACACCCCGGCGCCCGTCAGCAGCATATTCAAAATAGCCAGCGGGATCAGCGATTTCCAGCCCAGGTGCATCAATTGGTCGTAGCGGAAACGCGGAAGCGTCCAGCGAATCCACATGAACACAAAGATGAAGAAGAAAATCTTGGCAAACAGCACAATCGGCCCCATCAGTCCGCCCAGCCAACCCGGATCAACGCCCGGGAAATTGTAGCCGCCGAAATACAGGCAGGAAATGACGGTGCAGGAAATGAACATGTTGATGTACTCCGCAAACAGGAAAAAACCGAGTTTCATGGCGCTGTATTCGGTGTGGTAACCACCAATCAGTTCGGTTTCACACTCTGCCATGTCGAAAGGCGCGCGGTTGCATTCAGCCAGGGCGCATACCAAAAAGATGATGAAACCCAGCGGCTGATACAGCACATTCCAGCCGAAACCGGTTTGTTGCTCGACAATGGTGCGCAGACTCAGCGAACCACTCAGCATAATGACGGCGATCAGCGCCAGGCCCATGGCCAGTTCGTACGAAATCATCTGCGAACTGGCACGAATGGCGCCATACAGCGAGTATTTGTTGTTGGAAGCCCAGCCACCCAGCATGATACCATACACGCCCAGCGATACAAACCCCATGATGTACAGTATGCCGATGTTGATGTCCGTTACCTGCAAATCGAGGTTCAGGCCGCCCAGCGTGAGTGTGGTACCCCATGGAATGACTGCCGAGGTCATCAGTGCCACAAATATGAAAGCACCCGGCGCCAGTATATACAACCAGCGCGACGACTGGTTGGGAATGAAGTCTTCCTTGGTAAACATTTTTACCCCGTCGGCCAGCGGCTGCAAAATGCCCCAGGGGCCTGCGTTGCTCGGGCCGAGGCGGTCTTGCAGGAAAGCGGCAATTTTACGCTCTCCATAAGTAGAATATGCGGCCACACCCAGTGTGATGGCAAAAATGACGCCGATCAGTCCCGCTTTGTGGGCTATCATCACATAATCGTATAACAAAATCATATCGAACATTTTGTCCTCTTTTTTGCTTGAATCAGCGAACGGTTTGTGTGTTCTCTGAATAATGTCCTTGTGAAATCACCGAATGGCGGTCGATCTGGCGCGCCCCTTCGATGGTCCACTGATCCGGCGATTTGGTATGGAAACGGCAGGTATTGCAAATGAAATCGTGTACCTCGCCATTTTGATCCTTGCGGGCCGTTACGCGGTAAATTTCCTTGCCATACATCCACACCACGGCTTTGCCGGAGCAGGTAGGGCAGTCGCGGTGTGCATCCATTGGGTTGAGGAACCACACGCGGCTTTTGAATCGGAAAGTACGGTCGGTGAGTGCGCCCACGGGGCATACATCGATCACGTTTCCGGAAAAATCGTTGTCGATGGCCTTTTCAATATAGGTGCTGATTTCAGCGTGGTCGCCGCGGCCAATGATGCCGTGTACGCGCTGATCGGTCAACTGATTGGCTACAAACACACAGCGGTAGCACAGGATGCAGCGCGTCATGTGCAGTTTGATATACGGGCCGATGTCGATTTTCTCGAAGGTGCGGCGCTCAAATTCATAGCGTGTGCCGGCTGCGCCATGCTCGAATGCCAGGTCTTGCAGGGAGCATTCACCGGCCTGGTCGCAAATCGGGCAATCCAGCGGGTGGTTGAGCAGCAGAAATTCCACCACACCAGCGCGGGCTTTCACCACCTCGTCGCTGGTGATATTGGCCACTTCCATGCCGTCCATCACCGTCGTCTGGCACGATGCCACGAGTTTGGGCATGGGGCGTGGATCTTTTTCGGAGCCTTTGGTTACCTTTACCAGACAGGTGCGGCATTTGCCGCCGCTGCCTTTCAGGGTAGAATAATAACACATGGCCGGCGGTACGATGTCGCCGCCGATTTGCCGGGCTGCATTCAGAATGGTAGTGCCATCGGGCACCTCGGTTTCGAATCCGTCTATGGTTACTTTAGCCATTGCTAATGTTTGATTGTCAAGTATTTGCGTGTTGGGTTTACCAAATTCTTTGAATGCTCTGTTGATTCAGATAAGCATCAAAAACTTGATCCACTCCTACGATGTTCATGTTTTCAGTAATTGCTTGGGCGATTATCATTCTATCAAAAGGGTCTCGATGGTGAAAGTCTAAACCGTTCAACAGTACTGTATGCTCAAAGCCGATTGGCAATATCTCAAATTCGTTTTTATTAGCTTCTTCCAGCAACCCTTGGTACCCAACCTCTAACCGCAGTTTCCCAAGCGAATTTTTGATTGATATTTCCCAAAAACTGGCAATACTAACCCATATTTGGTTCTCACTATTCAAAAGCAATGATTTAGCCTTTGAACTCAACTCTGGCGCATCTACGACAAACCAAAGAAACGTATGAGAATCAAGCAGGTATTTCATCACATATAATCTTTAAAGTCTTCTAATGGGGCTTTAAAGTCCGGTGCGATCCAGATTTTACCTTTCAATCCTCCTGCCCGTCGTTTGCCAGAGCCTGATGTCTGATGTTTTTTAGATCGTTCTGTTTTCAAAAACTGCACGAAATGCAATACTTCCACTTTCATTGCTTCTGGCAATTCATGTAATTCACGGAGAATGAGTTGTTCAGTCATTGTTGTTGTTTCATTTTGTGAAGCATGAACTCTGAGAATTTATCTAAAAATACTCTTAGGTTAGAAACTGGAATAGTGGCTTCAAAAGTTGTAGTGCCTTGCCGATTAAAATCTTTGAAATCAACTCTTGAAATATCCCCATTACTATTACCAATAACAGTAAACTCATAATGAGAAACTGAATTTCGCAAGTGTGTGACAATTTCTTTGATTTGTTTTTTGCCTCCTTGTATCTGAGAAATGTGTTCAGGTTTAAGACCCCATTCTTTTTCTGAAACTAAATCATCAGGAAGATAATTACTCCATTCTTCTTTTGGAACAACTAGCAATCCCACACAGCAATTGAGTAACAGTGTACATTCAAATCGATCTTTTTCAGGCACTTTTTCAATAAACTGTTTGTATTGTTTGAGAATTTCCTTTGTTCTATTAACAAAGTCATATTCTTGCTGCTTGTAATTGCTCATTGTCCCCTGATTTAATTCAATTAACTTGTGAATTACTTCTCGAAGAGCGTTTCATATCAACCAGTATTTTCATCACCATTTTCTCTAGCACAAGGCTTTACGTAGAACAGAGAAATGAAAATTTGAATAAACAACTAGTTCTATTTGATATTGGTCTGAAGCCATAACGAAATTAGAATAGTTGATGGTCTTGTGGGCAAAATTATCCTCCCATCACTACGCGCTCTTTCACCAATCCATAATTCCGTTCCATACAAGCCTTTGGCTCATTCACATGCCATTCGAATTCCTCGCGGAAGTGGCGAATAGCAGCACTCACGGGCCATGCAGCGGCGTCGCCGAGCGGGCAGATGGTATTGCCTTCAATTTTTTTGGCGATATCGGCCAGCATATCGATGTCGCTCAATTTGCCCTGGCCATTTTCCATACGCCACAGCACTTTTTCCATCCAGCCGGTACCTTCGCGGCAGGGCGAGCACTGTCCGCAGGATTCGTGGTGGTAGAAGCGACTGAAATTCCAGGTATTGCGCACGATACACTGGTCTTCGTCGTACACGATGAATCCGCCCGAACCGAGCATGGAACCCGTCGCGAAGCCGCCATCGGCCAGGCTTTCGTAGGTCATCAGTCGGTTTTCGCCGGCCGCCGTTTTGGTCACCAGGAAATGGGGCAGGATCGGCACTGAAGAACCACCGGGCACACAGGCCTTGAGGCGTTTGCCGCGTTTGATACCGCCGCACCATTCGTCAGAATAGATAAAGTCTTCTACCGAAACGCCGAGTTCGATCTCATACACACCTGGCTTGTTGATGTTGCCGCTGGCGCTGATGAGTTTGGTGCCGGTGCTTTTACCGATTCCGATTTTGGCGTATTCCTCGCCGCCGTCGTTCACGATGGGAACTACAGCAGCGATGGTTTCCACATTGTTCACCACCGTTGGGCATTGCCACAATCCTTTTACGGCAGGAAATGGCGGTTTGATCCGCGGATTGCCGCGCTTGCCTTCGAGGCTTTCGATCAGGGCTGTTTCTTCGCCGCAGATGTAAGCGCCTGCGCCGGGGTTAACGTACAGGTCGAAATCGAAACCGGAGCCCTGGATGTTTTTACCCAGCCAGCCGGCCGCATAGGCTTCCTTGATGGCTTTTTCCAGGATAAATACGATCCAGGAGTATTCGCCGCGGATGTAGATATAGGAAGTATTGGCGCCCAGCGCATACGAGGACGTGATCATGCCTTCGATGAGCAAGTGCGGAATTTTTTCCATCAGGAAACGGTCCTTGAAGGTGCCTGGCTCCGATTCGTCGGCATTGCACACGAGGTAACGCGGCACACCTTCGGGTTTGGCCAGAAACGACCATTTCATGCCTGTCGGGAAACCGGCGCCGCCACGGCCACGCAGACCCGATTTTTTCACTTCTTCCACCACTTCATCGGGTGTCATCGACTTCAACGCCTTTTCTACGGAGCGGTAGCCGCCGTGTTTGCGGTACACTTCGTAGGTGTTGATGCCCGGTACGTGGGCGTGTTCGAGTAGTAATTTGCGACCCATAACCTGTTTTAGTTATAAGTTGTGAGAATGAGTTATGAGTTATGAGTTATGAGTTATGAGTTTTACTCACTTTGCTTTTGGTTACTCTGTAGAAGAAGCCAAAAGCAAAGTGAGTAAAACTCATAACTCATAACTCACAACTCATAACTCATTCTCATAACTCGCCTTTTTCTTTGTCAAATTCCGTTTGAAAATCTTCTTTCAGTCTTTGGGGTGTCATCACGGCACTCTGGAAATCCGGCGTAGGAAATACCGCCACTTTCATTTTCTCTTTTTCAAAATCATCCAGCCAGTCTACAAACTCGTATAAATCCAGAGATTCCACAGTAAATTCTTCAAATTCGCCTTGGGTTCGGAATATTTCGGCAAATTCCGGGTTCGGAAAAACTGCTAGCACTTCCGTATCATCGTCGTCATCTTCCAGCAACAACCAGCCTTCTTCGTCGGAAAGTCCCCACACCTCTTCCTCTTCACACACGGTTTTGATGAAGTAGTTGTAGCGTTTTTCCGGCTTCTTGGCCAGAATTTCTTCCACCTGTTTTTGAGATAGTTGTGCCATATTTTTTTGTTTTTTTATTCTCACCCTCTCACCCTCTCACCCTCTCACCCTCTCACCCTCTCACCCTCTCACCCTCTCACCCTCTATTTATCCTCCGCCTCCCGAATCCAGTTGTTTCCCGATCACCCATCCCGTTTGTTTCTCCTTGTTTTTTCGTTGCACCTTGAACCAGGTAGGGTAGGGCTGCTCTTTTCCGTCTTCGTCCATCATGGAAGTCTGGAGGATGTACACATTTTCCGAACGTTTCATGGTAGCGATGTGGGCGGATTTGGTACTGGGTTGGGCATACAGAATAGCGCCATCTTTGGTTACAAATCCAGGGGGTCCTATGGGTTTTTCACTCAGTTTTTCAGGTGATACGATCGGTAGCGGGGTGTTGCTGACAGGTTTGTCGTACTTCGCCCTGCTGATACTGCTATTCGTATCGATGCTCAGGTGTTTCGGTTTGCCGGTATTTGAGGTGGATGGTACGGGGCTTGATGATTCGGCTGACGTGGATTTTTCCGTAGCGGCTTGTTGCTGTTCCGATGTGGAAGCGGCTGTTTTCTTGCTGTCGTTTTTGCAGGCAAACGCAAGAACGAACAGAGCCAGGGAAAGTGTAAACGCCAGTTTTTTCAACATTTTTCAAATGTTTTTATGAAATCAATCAGTGCATTTTCCAGGTGCCTTTGTTGATTTTGCCGGCCCTGCAATCGTCAATGAACTGATCAATTTTTGCTTCATCGAGGTGTTCATGGAAAAATTCACCTACCTGCATCATGGGTGCATAACCGCAGGCGCCGAGGCATTCCACCTGTTTAATGGTGAACATCCCGTCTGCCGTGGTTTCATTTTTTCCAACACCGAGTTTCTGTTTGGTATATTCGATGATGCGTTCTGCGCCTTCGATGGCACAAGGGCCTGTCTGGCAAAATTCCAGCACATATTTGCCCACCGGTTCGAGGTTGAACATCGAATAAAACGATGCGACCTCGTACACTTCGATGGGTGTGATGGAGAGTACTTCCGCCACGTGATCCATCGCAGGAGCGCTTAGCCAGCCATGGTTTTCTTCCTGGGCGATGTGCAAGGCGCGCAGGATGGCGCTTTTTCCCCGGCCTTCCGGATACTTTTTGATCAGATCACGCACTTCCGCCAGCGCGGCTTCCGAGTAGCGAAAGGGTGTTCCGTTTGTTCCAACAACTGCATTCATATAGATTGCCTTTTTGCCTTTTTCTGTTTGCCTGTGAATTACTTACGCGTCTAATTCTCCGGCAATGACGTTCATCGAACTCATGGTCAGGATGGCGTCCGAGAGCATCGAACCGCGCACCATTTCCGGGTATGCCTGGTAGTAAATGAAACATGGACGGCGGAAATGCAGGCGATATGGCGAGCGGCCTCCGTCGCTGATGAGGTAAAAGCCCAGTTCACCGTTGCCGGCTTCCACACAGTGGTATACTTCGCCCACCGGGATGGGTGTTTCCTGCATTACCACTTTGAAGTGATAAATGAGGGCCTCCATTTTGGTGTACACATCGGGTTTTTCCGGCAGGTAAAAGTCCGGAACATCGGCGTGGTAGGCGCCTTCCGGTAAATTTTCATAGGCCTGACGGAGGATACGCATGCTCTGGCGGATTTCTTCCTGACGCACCATAAAACGGTCGTAAGTGTCGCCATCCTTGCCCACCGGAATATCAAATTCAAAATCGCCATAACTGCTGTAAGGCGACATCACGCGCACGTCGTAGTCGACGCCCGTAGCGCGCAGATTCGGGCCGGTGAAGCCATATCCCAGCGCTTTTTCAGCCGTTATCGGGCCGGCGCCGATGGTGCGATCCATAAATATCCGGTTGCGTTCGAGCAGGTTGTTGAATTCCTCGAAACGGGCAGGGAAAGTGGCCATAAAATCGCGGAACAACTTGTGGAATCGCGGCGTAAAGTCGCGCTCCATGCCACCGATGCGACCGATATTGGTCGTCAGGCGCGAACCGCACACCTCTTCAAACATATCGTAGATGCGCTCGCGCTCCTGAAACATATAGGTAAAACCCGTCAGCGCTCCCGTATCCACCCCGATCACGGCATTGCACACCAGGTGGTCGGCAATACGCGCCAGTTCCATCACGATCACGCGCATGTATTCGGCGCGTTTGGGTAGTTCGCACTGGATCAGTTTTTCGACTGTCATGTGCCAGCCCATGTTGTTGATCGGCGACGAGCAGTAGTTCAGGCGGTCGGTGAGCGGCGTGATCTGGTTGTACGGCCGGCGTTCCGCAATTTTTTCAAAAGCGCGGTGGATGTAACCGATAGTTGGCTGTGCCGACACGATTTTTTCGCCGTCCATTTTCAGAACATTCTGGAAAATGCCGTGCGTAGCCGGGTGCGTAGGCCCCAGGTTGAGGGTAGAAAGTTCTCCGTCGAGGCTATCGAGGGAGGAAAAATATGATTGAACTTGCATAATTCAGTCTTTCAATAAAAGGCTTTCAACTTCGGTTTTCAGGATGGGCAAATGTTTTAGAATAATACTCCAGATCATCGCTTCATCCACTTTGTCATACCCATGAACAATATTGTTTCTTGTGCCAATAATTTGTCGGGCATTGCTAATTGGAAAATCATCCTGCACATCCAAAATTCGCCTGGTTGCTTCTCCAATCACCTCTATTTCTCGTTCTATGGCTTTTCGCAACATTCGACTGTTTTGAAAAGAACTGAAGTCTCTTTGTTCTCCCAGATAATTATCAATGGCATTGATTGAATCAAGAATCTGAGATAAATACAGATAAATTTTTTCATCCATACAACAAAACTTTTTGCTGTTCAATCGCACGAATGAAATATGGGTTCGCCAATGAATTGATAGTGACCAAGTCTACTTTTCGATTAAAAATGGATTCAAACGCTGATTGTAAATCGAAATAATTGTCAGCATAATCCATCAGATCGATATGGCCAAACTCTACCAACAAATCCACGTCACTTTTTTCTGAAAACGATTCCTGTGTAATCGAACCAAACGCCCAAAGATGCTTGACCTTGTACTTGTCGCAAGCACTTTTTATCTGAGGCAATTTTGATTGAAAAATCGCTTTCATATATTATTTTTTACTCGGTTCAATCAAACTCCCGACCCTCATGCCCGTCCCGCCCAAAGAAACGGTCGTCCTTATCGGTGCGGGTGCCGTCTTCCATCCGGTATTCTTTTCGGAGCGGGAACACGTCGAGGTCATCCACATTCAGGATACGGCGCAAATCGGGGTGACCTGCAAACTGCACGCCGAAAAAGTCGTATTCCTGGCGTTCCATCCAGTTGGCTGTAGGCCAAACACTGGTAGCGCTTGGAATCACCGGATCGGCGATCGGGAAAAATACCTTGATGCGGAACCGGAAATTGTGCACCATGCTGTGCAGGTGATACACTATACACAATTCGCGGCCTGCGTCATTCGGATAATGCACGGCATTGAGCGTGGTCAGAAAACCCACCTGCAATTCGGGGTCTTCCTTTACAAAATGCAGCATATCCTGAATGTGCTCCCGGGTGGTTTCCAGGGTCAGCATTCCGTACGGCGTGCTGTGCGCTACAATGGCTCCCGGAAATCGGCGCTCGATAGCGGCCAGCACAATATCGTTGTTCAAGTTCATTATTCAGATGCTTGCAAATGCCTGAAAAACAGGCAATTAATCAAGTTCGATTTGATATTTCGCCAGCAGGTGCTGGTATTCAGGCGAGTAGCGACGGCGCAGCGGCTCGTTTTTCACCAGTTCCTGGATTTTCATGACGCCATCGATGATTTGCTCCGGGCGTGGCGGGCAACCCGGCACATACACGTCTACTGGAATCACTTTGTCGATGCCCTGCAAGACGGAATAGGTGTCGAAAATGCCACCCGAACTTGCGCAGGCGCCTACAGCAATCACCCATTTGGGTTCCGCCATTTGAATGTACACCTGACGGAGGATAGGGCCCATTTTTTTGGCAATGGTACCCATCACCATCAGGAGGTCGGCCTGACGGGGCGAAAACGACAGGCGTTCCATACCGAAACGCGCCAAGTCATAGTTGGTGCCCATGGTGGCCATAAATTCGATACCGCAGCAAGAGGTAGCAAACGGCAAAGGCCAGATGGAGTTGGCACGTGCGATACCCACCGCTTTACTCAGCGAGGTAGCGAAAAAACCTTCGCCTCCGTAGCCTTCCGGCATTTCTGCAATATTTGCCATAATTCAGTTTTTAATGATGAAAGGTGAGTAGTGAGTGGTGAGTAGTGAGTGGTGAGTAGTGAGTAGTGAGTAGTGAGTGGTGAATTTTTCATAAGATTTTTAAAAATTCACTATTCACTATTCACTATTCACTATTCACTACTCACTATTCACTACTCACTTATCCCACTCAAACGCGCCTTTGCGCAGCACGTAGTAAAACCCGATCAGGAATACGGCTACGAACATCAGCACGGCAAAAAAGCCGTCGAAACCCATGGCCCTGAAATTCACGGCGTAGGGATAAAAAAAGATGACTTCCACATCGAAAAGCACAAACAGGATGGCCGTCATCAAATATTTGATGGAAACCGGCATCCGGGCATTGCCTTGGGATTCGATACCACATTCAAAATTTTCATTCTTTTTGGCGTTTTTACGGCGAGGGCCCAGCATTGGAACAAAAATAAGTACCAATGCCACAAACCCCAGCGCCACAAGCGCCTGCATGATAATGGGAAAATATCCGGATGGTTCCATAAACGTTCTGATATCTCTTTTAAACAGTGCCAAACAAGCAGGGTTCACATCAAAAATTACAAATACTGTTTCCCCTATCTCTGTGCAGCGCAAAGGTATCAAAAAGCCCTTCAAACTTTGTTAACTATAAATTGTAGTTCTGACACTTAGTGCTGCTATTTGGAATTTTTCCACGATAATTGTCCGAAATGTTCAACATTTGCGCTAAACTTGTACAGTACATGAGCCGTCTTTTTTTGTATGCCTTTCCAATTGTCCTTTTTTCGGGCCTCTTTCTAAACACTTCCTGCAAACGAACCGTAAAAACACCCGATCCGGCCGAACTGGCCAAGCGCCAGCATTTCTCTGTCGGGTACGGTACACCCATGATCGACGGTAACGGAACAGATGATGCCTGGCAACAGGCCGAATGGCTGCCGCTCGATCAGTTGTGGATCGGGAAAATGCCCGATTCCAGCGATTACAAAGGCCGTTACAAACTCCTCTGGGATGAATACAACCTGTATTTGCTGGCTGAAATCACCGACGATACCCTGATCGATTTTCATACCGACGGGCTGGAGCATTTCTGGGACGACGATTGTCTGGAAATATTTGTGGATGAAGATGCCGTCGGTGGCGATCATCAGTACAACTATACAGCATTTGCCTACCACATTGCGCTGGATGGCAAAGTTGTCGACACGCGCCCCAACCACCATGCGGGTTATTTCAACGACCACTGTATCAGCCGGCGGGTCACGACGGGCAATACTTCCGTTTGGGAGGTGGCCATCAAACTTTTCGATGATTCGTACGAGGAAGACGGCGATAATATCCCTAAATCCCTTCAGGCAGGTAAAAAAGTGGGCTTTGCCCTCGCATATTGCGATAATGACCACTCGCCCGAGCGCGAAAATTTTATGGGTAGCGTGCTGGTAGAAGGCGAAGACAAAAACCAGGGCTGGAAAAATGCCAGTATTTTTGGTGTACTGGAGTTGCAGTAAATGTGTGTTTTTGTGTTTTGGTGTTTTTGTGTTTTTGTGGTGCGTTGCTTTTGGTAATTGTGGTAATTCAGGCCTTTAAATCATAGATGCCGGGCGCGAAGCCCCTCCAAAACACAAAAACACCAAAACACAAAAACACCAAAACACCAAAACACAAAAACACAAAAACACCAATTCATCTTCAAAACTCAATCCTCATGCAAATCGGTCTGATTGGCCTCGGAAAAATGGGCTACAACATTGCCCTGAACCTCAGAAACCATGGCCATTCGGTAGTGGCGCACGACGTTTCTGCTGAATTAACGGCTCGTATCAGCACAGAAGAAGGCATCGACACCGGCGATTCGCTCGAAAGCCTGTGTCGCAAATTGCAAGGCCGTCGGGTGATCTGGCTGATGGTTCCCGCCGGTGAAATCGTCGACGAAGTGCTCAATGCGCTGACACCGCACCTCTCGCCAGGTGATATTGTCATCGATGGCGGCAATTCCAATTTCAATGACACCTTGCGGCGCTACACCGTATTAAAAGGAATGGAAATCGATTTTCTGGACTGTGGCACCTCGGGTGGCACCTCCGGCGCCCTGAACGGCGCTTGCACCATGATTGGCGGGGAAAGGGAGGTGTACGATTATTGCAAAACCGTGTTCGACGATATTTCCCTGCCTGGTGGAACCCTATATGTAGGCGCACCGGGCGCCGGGCATTTTACCAAAATGGTACACAATGGCATTGAATACGGTATGATGCAGGCCATTGCCGAGGGGTTCGAAGTGCTGGAACATTCGCAGTACGACATTGATTATCACAAAGTTGCTCAACTTTGGAACCACGGCTCGGTGGTGCGCTCCTGGCTGATGGAACTCACCGCCAACGCTTTTTCCAAAGATCCGCACCTCGATTCTATCCGCGGCGTGATGCACTCCTCCGGTGAAGGTAAATGGACGCTAGAAACGGCCCTCGATCTCGGCGTTCCAACGCCGGTTATTGCCCTGTCGCTGATGATGCGCTATCGCTCGCAGCAGGCCGATACTTTTTCCGGAAAGGTAGTGGCGGCGTTGCGCAACGAATTCGGCGGGCACGCCGTGGAGCGGAAATAAGAAACTGTTTTAATCACCCTAAATTGAAAACGCCTTGATCCTGTTACTTCTCAGTATTGCCCTTCTGCTGGCGCTGATCATTTTTGTTCGACTCAATGCTTTTATGGCATTGATAATCAGCACGTTGTTTGTAGGAGTATTCAAAGGAATGTCGCCTGTTGACTTGATCAAATCAATACAGAACGGCATTGGCAGCACGCTGGGAGGCCTCGTGATGGTATTGGCCTGCGGCGTTATTTTGGGCAGCGTGCTGGCGGAAACAGGCGCTGCGCAGGTAATTGCCCAGCGTTTGTTGCGCGTTTTCGGGCCTTCACGTGCCAATCTGGCTATCCTCAGCACCGGATTTGTGGTGGGCATCGCCATGTTTTACAATGCAGGATTTATGGTGCTGGCGCCGCTGGTTTTTACGGTCAATGCCGTTTCCGGACAGCCGCTGGTGCCGCTGGCTATTTCGATGGCAGCACCGTTGTCGGTCACACATGGTTTTTTGCCGCCTCACCCGGGGGCAACGGCAGTGGCCAATCTTTTTGGCGCCGACATGGGCCGAACGCTGTTATTCGGACTGGCGCTGGCCATCCCTTCTATTTTAGTGGCGGGCCTCTTTTTCCCTTCCTTTTTAAAAAAAATACCGGCAAAACCGCCTGCAGGTCTGTTTCAGGTCAAAGAATTTGCACCAGAATCACTGCCCGGCTTTCCAAAAAGTCTGCTGGTGGCGCTGACGCCCGTGGTGCTAATGGCATTTTCCACGGTAATGGAACTGAATTACCCGGATGCAGATCAAACATTTCCCTGGCTTGCTTATGCAGGCGATCCCGGAATAGCCATGCTGATTTCTGTGTGCCTGGCATTGCTCCTGTTGAGCAAAAACCCTTTGTCGCCCAATCCTAATTTCATGACGGCGAGCGACCTGCTCGATCGCTCCGCTACTGCTATGGGCGCCGGTGCGTCGCTGATGCTGGTAGTGGCTGCCGGAGGCGCTTTCAAGCAGGTGTTGGTAGACAGTGGTATTGGCAAGGAATTGGCTGCACAACTGACCGATGCGCCTGTGTCGCCACTGGTGTTGGGCTGGAGTATTGCCACGCTGCTGCGTATTGCCGTTGGTTCGGCCACGGTAGCGGGTATGACAGCAGCAGGCATTGTTCAGCCCTTGGTTGCTGCTGGGGGCGTTTCACCTGAATTGATGACACTGGTAGTGGGCGCTGGCAGTCTCATGTGTTCGCATGTCAATGACACTGGATTCTGGATGTTCAAGGAATGGTTTGGTTTGAGTCTGCGGGATACATTTCGATCCTGGACGCTCATGGAAACGATTATCGGTGTAATGGGCCTTCTCGGCGCCCTTTTCCTCGACCTACTCTTCTAACTCACCACTCACTACTCACCACTCACTACGCGCACCATGCTTTTCGCTTTCGACATTGGAACCACCAACGTTAAAGCCGTTGTTGTCAGCGATAGAGGTGAGGTATTGGCACACGCCGAACGGCAAAATACGACTCTGGCCCGGCAGCCAGGATGGCAGGAGCAGAATCCTGTACATCTCTTGCAAAACTTGCTGGATGTGCTGGTAGAGGCCTGGGAAACAGTGCGCGGAAAAGAACGACTTCATGGAATGGTGTTTTCGTCGGCCATGCATGGGTTGATTGCCCTGGATAATGATGGTAATCCATTGACCAACATATTGTTATGGTCCGATGCACGAGCCGGAAAGATGGCCCAGGCCCTCAGAAACACCCCGGAGGGGATGAATTTGTACGAGCAAACCGGCGTACCAATCCATGCGATGTCGCCCCTTTGTAAAATAGTATGGTTACGAGAAAATATGCCAGCACTTTTTGCCCGTACCCGTCGGTTTTCTGATTTGAAATCCTGGCTGTGGAACGCGTTGACAGGAGAATTTACTTCCGATCTGTCCGTAGCCTCTGCCAGCGGGCTGCTGAATATCCATCAAAAAAACTGGGATGAACAAGCGCTTTCTTTTGCTGGAATACTGCCCGATGCCTTGCCATTACTGGCGCCTCCATCGCACCAGCGTACTTTATTGCCCGATTTAGCCGCCCGCATTGGAGTACCCCCAGATACCCCGCTTTTCATAGGAGCCAGCGACGGCGCACTAGCCAACATGGGTTCGGATGCTACGCAGCCCGGCCAGGTTGCCATTACGATTGGAACGAGTGCTGCTATTCGGACCGTAATGCCACAGGCTGTGCTCGACAAACAAATGCGCACCTTTTGTTACTGTATCGATGAAAACAGGTACATCGTTGGTGGTGCCAGCAACAACGGCGCCAATGTGATAGAGTGGCTCCGAAATGCTGTTTTTCAATCGCATTTGCCTGCATCCGATTTTATTGATCAAGCAGGCCAAACGCCACCTGGAAGCGATCAACTATTGTTGTTACCGTATTTGTTGGGCGAACGGGCGCCTTTGTACCTGAGCAACATTCGCGGCGGTTTTTTCAACCTCTCCGCCAGGCACACGCAGGCGCATATGGTGCGTGCCGCTTTGGAAGGTGTGCTTTTTAATGTAAAAATGATAGCAGAAGCCCTCGAAACGCATGGCCCTATCGACACCCTGCATGCCGGCGGCGGTTTCTCTCGCAGTGCACTTTGGGTACAAATACTGGCAGATATTTTTCAAAAACCGGTCATCATCTCCGATGAACGCATCGATGCTTCCTTGCTGGGAGCGCTGCACCTGGCGGCAGAGGTGTTGCAGTTGAACATTCCGTTGCATACCAACAACGCACGACGCATCGAACCGGATAAAAGTTGTGCAGGCATTTACACATCGGCCTATGCATTATTTAAAATGCAGGTAGAAAAAGAAGTGACAACGATCACCTGAAATGTGCTGAGCCTGGCTGCAATTTTCGCTGCATTTGCGCTACTTTTGCGGCCTCATTCTGACGATATTTACCCATGATTTTACTCGACGGAAAATTGCTTTCCGACAATATCAAATCCGAACTCGCAGTGGAGGTCGATCTGTTGCGCGAACGCGGAAATAAAATTCCCCATTTGGCTGCCGTACTCATTGGCGAAAACGCCGCCAGTCAGGTGTATGTACAATCCAAAATCCGCTCCTGTGAGCAGGTTGGTTTCAAAAGCACCCTCATTCGTCGTCCAGCAGATACCACCGAGGCAGAAGTGTTGTCGATCGTGCAAAGCCTGAACGAAGACCCCGATGTCGATGGCTTTATTGTGCAATTGCCATTGCCCAAACATATCAACGAAGAAAAAATCACCCTGGCAATCGACCACCGCAAGGATGTGGACGGATTTCACCCGGTCAATTTTGGCCGTATGGCCCAGGGTCTACCGGCATTTTTACCGGCTACTCCCTACGGAATCGTGGAGATGTTGCGCCGATACAATATTGAAACTGCCGGAAAACACTGCGTGGTAGTAGGCCGCTCCAACATCGTGGGTACACCTATCAGCATCCTCTTGTCGCGTAAGGGGTATCCCGGCGACTGCACCGTGACGCTCACGCACTCGCGCACGAGTGACCTGGCAGGCGAAGTACGCCGCGCCGATATTGTGGTAGCAGCCATTGGTATCCCGCAATTTATCAAAGGCGACTGGGTAAAAGAAGGAGCGGTAGTGATAGACGTAGGCATCAACCGCATCGAAGATGCTTCACGGAAATCGGGAACACGGCTGGTTGGCGACGTCGATTTTGAGGCTGTGGCGCCCAGGTGCAGCCATATCACGCCGGTGCCGGGTGGGGTAGGGCTGATGACCGTTACTGCTTTGCTGATGAATACTTTGAAGGCTTGTAAAAAGGAAATTTACCCGAATTGAGCAGGTATCCCCCCCTCTTTTCTCCATAAAAAAACGAGCGACACAGCCTTTCGCTATGCCGCCCGTTAGAATATTGCAAACAGGGTGTTCCTTCCTTATTTATTTGACAGTCTCGGATGACTGTCGACTGATGACTGTCGACTGTCGACTTATTTCAGATTAAACGCGCCGGTGCCAACCAGGTAACCTTTGTTGTAGATTTCAACAGAGTATTTACCTTTTACAAAGTTTTGGCCAGGCTGCCAGGAACCGCATACTTCCGATTCACCGTTGGTGTAGTTGGTCGTAGCAGTAGTGGTGTAGCGGAACTCCTGTTCGTTGCGTTTGTCGTTGGATACGCCCGAGCCCAGGCTTTCGATGGCCAGCGGAGCGCCGGTTGGGTCAACGATACGCAGGTAGAACGTTTCTTCACCGGCAGGAACCACTTCGTTCGGTTCGGTAGTGAAGCAGATGTTCAGTTTATCCACGTTTTTGGCTTTGCTTTTTGACTTCTCTTTGCCGCTGCTTTTTACAGACACTGCTTTCGTAGTGATGTTTTTTACGCGGATGGCAGAAGCGATGTCTACTTTTTTAGACAGTTGAGCGCGTTCTGCTTCGAGGGCTGTTTTTTCCGATACCAGTGCAGCGCGGGCTGTGCCTTCTTCCTGCAGTTTGGCTTGCGTTTCATTCAGCGAAGTCGACAGTTGCTGGGTTTGGGTTGTCAGTTGGTTGTTGGTTTCGGTCAGAATGCCTACCTGCTTTTTCAGGTCGTCGATCTGAGCGAGGTATTCGTTTTTCTGACGCTCCAGAGAAGCCAGTGCGCTTCTGTAGTCTTTCTTTTCGCGGATCAGGCCAGCCACCTGGTTTTTGGAAGCCTCCAGTTCCTGGAGTTGCTGGTTGATTTTTGCATCCAGTTCGGCGTTGATACCTTTTTGTTGTTCCAATTGGGTAACCGCTTCGTTGTATTTCTGATCCAGTTCAGTGAAAGCATCTTTTTGTTGGGCAAGTTCCATCGTAGTGGAATCCAACTGTTTGCTGGTGCTGTATTTGCTAATCAACAGGAAGACGCACAGACCGAGCAGGGCAGCAATGGCAATGCCCATGATGGTCGTTGTACGCTTTTGGTTATTACCATCATTGTTGCCGTAGTTAGGAGTCGGGGTTCCTGGCTGACTGTAATTGGTGGGTGTGCTCATAATTATTGAAGAAAATGTGTGAAAGGTTTAACGAAAAGTGTTGCGAATTCAGGTGGTTTTAAGAGGGACAGTGTTTTGGTGTTTGTGTGTTTTAGTGTTTTTGGATGTTTGCAGATAAAACCGTTTTCGGGTCGGTTTATTGCATTTCGTTTATTGTGATTTTTTTTAAATTTTTTTTCAAAATATCATAAGTTGCTGATTATCAACAATGAAAATTTTTAAATAATATTTTACCCCTGAAATTTCCAGCGAAAACCTGTATCCGGAAATGGAGGGTGAATACCTATCTTTGTGTCAGGGTTTTCACCGAGGTTTGTGGGGATTTCCCTGAGTGCCATGTAATATCGATCCGGCGCCAGATGCTGCTTTTTTGCAAAAGGTGCGCAAAGGTCGACCGATTTTCAGAAAACAACACACCTTCACATTAAAAAAAACGGGTATGTCAGCATTTGATACCTATGATTTGTACAATATTTTGTTTCTGGACATTGAAACAGTGCCAGGTTATGCCGAATTTGACGAACTGAGCGACGAGTTGCAGGAACTTTGGGGCATCAAATGCCATAACCTCTTGCGAAAAGCCCCTGGTGAGGAAGTGGAATATGAGGAAATGGCAGAATTGTTTCGCCAGCGCGCGGGCATCTATGCCGAATTTGCCAAAATCGTTTGTGTGTCAGTCGGTTTTCTGACACGCCAGCCCGGTAATGAACTGCCATTGCTGCGCCTCAAATCATTTAGCAACCACCTGGAAGCAAGCCTGCTCGAAGATTTCAGCGAGATGTTGACGAAGCATTTCAACAATCCCGACAAGTTTGCCCTCTGCGGCCATAATATAAAGGAGTTCGATATTCCGTATATCTGCCGGCGTATGCTGATCAATCAGTTGCCCTTGCCCAGGATGCTCGACATCGCCGGCAAAAAGCCCTGGGAAACCAAACACCTGCTTGATACCCTCGAGATGTGGAAGTTTGGCGACATCAAGAACTATACGTCGCTGCGCCTGCTCACAGCCGTATTCGACATCCCATCTCCCAAAGACGATATTTCGGGCGCCGATGTGGCGACGGTGTACTGGGAAGACCGCGACCTGGATCGCATCGCCACGTATTGCGAAAAGGATGTGCTGGCTACCGCACAATTGTTTCTGCGTATGAAAAGACTGCCCTTGCTGAATCAGAACCAGGTAGTGGTGGTTCGGTAAGGAATAAAAAATTCCCGATATTTGCGGCCACTATGAAAAAGCATTTGCTGGCACCTTCGCTCCTGGCCGCCAATTTTGCGCGTCTGGCCGATGAAATCGACCTTGTAAACCGCAGTGAGGCCGACTGGTTTCACTGCGATGTGATGGACGGTCGATTCGTTCCCAATATCACTTTCGGATTTTTTATTCTGGAAGCCATCAAACGACTGGCTACCAAACCGCTCGATGTACACCTGATGATTGTGGAGCCGGAAAAATATGTGGAAGATTTTCGCAAGGCCGGCGCCGATGTCATTACCGTACATGCCGAAGCATGCCCACATCTGCATCGCACTATTCATCAGATCAAGGAATGTGGCGCACAGGCAGGTGTGGCACTTAATCCGCATACGCCCGTAAGCATTCTTGAAAATGTGATCGAACACATTGATCTGGTGTGCGTTATGTCGGTGAATCCGGGTTTCGGCGGACAAAAGTTCATTTACAATACCTTGCCAAAAACGCGGCAACTCAAGGAAATGATCATTTCCAGCAATAGCCCTGCTCTCATTGAAATTGATGGCGGGGTGGGCCTCCACAACGCTGAATCGTTGCTTCAAGCCGGCGCCGACGTGCTGGTGGCTGGCAGCAGCGTATTTGGCGCCAAAGACCCCGAGGCAACGATACGTGACTTGAAAGCGTTTGAAGCGAAGTTTGATTATTAGGGTTGATGAGGGTTGAAGAGGATGATAGGGTTGATGAAGGTTGATATTCAACGGCTCGGGTATGAATATTTTTGGTAACTATACCCATTTGCACCTAAACCTATAAGGTTTATAAAACCTTATAGGTTTTTGTACCCTTTTTTACAGCCTGTGTGTAAATGGGTATAGTTACCATATTTTTTACTTCACCGAGCCGTTGAATATCAACCCTCATCAACCCTATCAACCTCATCAACCCTATCAACCCTATCAACCTCATCCACCTTGAAAAAAATAGATAAACTATTATTCACCAGTTTTATCGGCCCCTTCGCGGTGTCGTTCTTTATCGCATTGTTCGTGCTGATCATGCAGTTCTTATGGCTGTATATTGACGATATTGCCGGTAAAGGGGTGAGTATTTTTATCATGTTGGAATTGATCGGGTATTTGTCGGTGTCTACATTTCCGATGGCCTTGCCAATTGCCGTGTTGATTGCTTCTGTGATGGTGATGGGGAATCTGGCAGAACGATACGAACTGTCGAGTATGAAATCGGCCGGGGTTCCATTGATTCGTATTATGCGTTCGCTGATTTTTTGTGCAGCCTGCATCGGACTGTTTTCCTATATCTGCTCGGATTTTATCATACCCATTTCCAACCTGGAGTTTAAATCCCGTTTGTACGATATACGCCGACAAAAACCGGCGCTGACACTTGAAAAAGGCGTGTTCAACGAAGATTTTCGCCAGTTTGTGATCAAAATCGGCAGCAAGGAAGAAGATGGAGAGACCATAGGCGACGTGCTGATTGAAGATCAAACGAACATCGGGCAGGTGAAATTCAACCAGATTCTGGCCGATAGCGGACAGATGTACACCACGAAGGACAAACGTTTTTTTGTGATGAACCTGTTTCATGGCACGCAGTATCAGGAGCCGGGCAACCAGGGGCCGCAGGTGCAAAAGCAGAAATTCCCGTTCATCCGCACCAATTTTTCTTCGCTGACAAAAGTGTGGGATATGCGGGAGTTTGAAATGGTCAGCACTGATAAAGACCGATTCAGCCAACAGCGCTCCATGCTGAGTATGAATCAGTTGCGTGCCAATATGGACTCCCTGCAACGATCGATGCAAACCACCCGGCAGGCATTTGCCGACGATTTGATGGTGCCGCTGAAGCGCCAGCCTGTCAAACCCGTCCCGATTGCACCACCGCCTCCGGCGCCCAAACCCGGGAAAAAAATAAAGTTTGGAGCGGCGCCTCCCCCTGCGCCGCCGGTTCCACAGCACCGCCCGGGCTTCGATCGACTCCCTAAACAGGATTTGAACAAACCGCTGAATCAATACCCTAACTTTGCAGAAGTGTTCCGCGCATCCGATCGACCTGGCATATTGAAAGAAGCGGCTGCACGTATTAAAACAAGCCAGAATCAACTGGAAACACGCAACAATCAGGTAGATGCACGGCGGAAGGAATACGTCAAAACGGGCTACGAACTGTACACCAAATACAGTTTTGCATTCGTCTGCTTTGTGTTTTTGTTCATTGGCGCGCCAATGGGGGCCATTATCCGGAAAGGTGGCTTCGGCTACCCGATTCTTGTTTCCATCATCTTTTTTGTGATCTTCATTGTGTTGACCATCGTTTGCAAAAAACTGGCGGAGTCGTACATCCTCACGCCCTTCTGGGCGGCTATGGTGCCTTGTATCGTGCTGATTCCGGTAGGTTTTTACCTGACGCGGAAAGCCATGAACGACTCGCAACTGTTTAGTACCGATCGCATCGACCGCCTTGTAAATATGCTTCGCGAACGCCTCGAACAACAAAAAGTCAAAACGGCATGAAGGGCATTTGGGAAAACAGGTGGTTTGCGGTTCCAGTGGTTATTTTTCTGCTTTCCTGTGCGCTGTTGCTCTGGGTGGTGCCTTATGGCGATGAAATCCTGTTTTTCAACAACTGGAGAAAAGAGCCGTACAATACGATTTTCCGCATTTTTACCATGTTGGGGGAAGGCTTTGTATATGGCGCGCTAATTCTGGCCGCATTTCGCTGGCGTTACCGCTTTTCCCTGTTGATTGCACTGTCGGGCATGCTTATTTTGCCAGTCGGATATGTTTTGAAAGACCAGATCGGTGTATTTCGCCCTAAAACTTTCTTTGAGCAAAAAGGCGTGTACAATCAGGTAGTGGTGGTGCCGGAAGTGGAACTCAACAGCGGACGCACCAGTTTTCCGTCGGGCCACACGATGTCGGCGTTTGCCTTGTACAGTATGCTGACGCTCATTATGGGTCGCAGATACGAGCGCTGGGGATTGTTGACGGCCACGCTGGCTATTGGTGTGGCGGTGTCGCGCGTTTTTCTGGTGCAGCATTTTTTGGCCGATATTCTGGCTGGCGCGATTGCAGGCCTGGTTTGCGCCCAGTTTTTATGGTGGCTGAACGGGACGCATTTTTTTCAGCGCATGACAGTGCTGGACAAAGGTTTGGGCAAGCCACACAAGAAAAATACGGACGTCAGCCCATAGTTTTTTCCAGAAAAGACACTATTTCAGCCCAGTCGCCCGGGTGAAATGCCTGCCAGTTTCCGTGTTTCCTGAACCAGGTAGCCTGCCTTTTGGCGTAGTTGCGCGAATGCTGCTTGATTTTATCTACCGCCTCCCTGTAACTGCATTTTCCATCAAAATAATCAAAAAATTCCTCGTAACCCACTGTCCGTAAAGCAGTTACGTGGCGAAATGGCAAAAGCCTGCGCACTTCCTCTTCCAGCCCTGCAGCCAGCATGTCGTCTACGCGGGCTTCAATACGCGCGTATAATTCAGGTCTTGGCACATCGAGCAGCAAGTAGATGGGGGTAAAAGATCGTTGCTGTTTTCCTTTGCCCAAAAACGCGGAGTAGGGCAGTCCGGATGCGTAATATACTTCCAGTGCTCGCCGCAGCCGGGCAGGGTTTTGCCGATCAACGACTGCAAAATAGGCCGGGTCGATGCTTTGGATTTCACTTTGCAACCATTCCAGCCCGTTTTGCAGAAAGGCATCCGACACCTGTTTTTTTATCTCCGTTGTCACTTCCGGGAAATCGTCCAGTCCTTCACAAACTGCCTGAAGGAACAGCCCGGAACCGCCAACCAGAATGGCCACATCTTTTTCCTGATAAATCCGTTGCAAGGTATCGAGTGCCGCCCGTTCGAAGTCGCCGACGCTGAATTCCTCCGTCACCGAGAGGCTGTCGATGAAATGATGGGGCGCCTGCGCAAGTTCCGTAGGCGTTGGTTTGGCTGTGCCAATGCTCATTTCCCGGTAAAACTGCCGGGAGTCGGCGGAAAGAATTTCTGTATGGAAATGTTGCGCCAGGCGAATAGCCAGCGCCGTTTTGCCTGTAGCCGTTGCGCCGCCGATTACGAGCAGGTATTTGGTGCCCTCTTTTTTCATCGGCGCGAAGAAAACGAAGGAATTCCTTACTTGCTCTATTCGAACGAAACTATTTTCGCGCCATGAAATACGTGAATGCCTACAAAAGCGACGGCTTATTGTACCTGATGATGGAGCCGTTCCTGCATCTTGCCTATTGGTGTCTGTTTCGAAAAGTGTATCTGCACAATGTTTCAGGTGTGCCTGCCAACAAACCCGTGTTGATTGCATCCAATCACCCTACGGCATTTGTCGACCCGATTGCCCTGTGCATTTACCTCGACGGGCCGGTGTACAACATGACACGTGGCGACGTTTTTCAAAAACCCTGGGCGCGTTTTCTGCTCGAACAGGTGAATATGTTCCCGGTATTTCGCATCCGCGACGGCTACACAGGCCGCGAGCGCAACGACGGTGTCATTGAGTTTTGTCAGGGTAAAATGCTTAAAAATCAGACTGTTGCAATTTATGTGGAGGGCGAACACCACCTCGACAAACACGTCAAACCGGCGCAAAAAGGCCTGGCACGCATCGCTTTTGAAACCTATAAAAACCATCAACTCAAGGACTTGCAAGTGGTGCCTGCCGGCTCGAACTACATTTGGGGTGACCGCACCCGCGACGAACTCAAACTGCTGATCGGCGAACCCATTTACATTCGCGACTACTGGGAAATGTATGAAAACAACCCGGCCACAGCCATCAACCAGTTGAATGCGCGGATCGATAAAGCGCTCCGCGAATTGTGTTATCATGTAGAAGACCCTGCTGATTTTGAACTGGCCGAACAGGTGCTGACGCTCGTGCGCAATAATTTTAAAGGTCGTCTATTTCCGGTGGTAGAGGCTGGCAACCTGCTTTTTCAGGTGGAACATGCTGCACTGGAGCGCCTCAATGCACTTCCCGCTGCCGAGAAAGACATACTTCGACAAAAAGCAACTGCATATTTTTCAGCACTGGACCGTGCCGGGCTTAGCGATGCCGGACTTCATCGGCCTGAATACGCTCATATTTCGTGGATGTTGTTTCTGATCCTGGCAGCCATTCCCGCTGCTGCAGGGTATGTGTTGTCCTGGCCTGTGCGTTACCTCTCGCGCAGCCTTACTGCCAAAGTGGTGAAAAAACCGGAATTTGTTACCAGCGTACTGATGGGCGCCGCTACCGTACCGGGTGTAATCGCCTGGATCGTGCTGTTGTTGACGGGACTGTTGCTGCACCTGTCGTGGATGGTGGCATTGGTGATTCTGGCGCCGATTCTGGGTTGGTTTGCCTTTTTTTACCGCGATTGTTGGTGGCGTTACCAGGCTTCCCGCAAAGCCGCCGTGCATCCGGAGCGCAGCAGTTTGCTGGAAATGCGGGCGTCTCTTCAGGGGAGTTTGTGATAAAATCAGTAGCCAGACGTTGCCGACTGCCGTGGAGTGCCTACTTTTGCGGTCCAATCCGGAATGATATAAAAATCACCGCTGGATAACCTTTTTCAAATTAACACAACAATTCCATGGGAAAAGTACGCGCAGCCATCACTGGCGTTCATGGTTGGGTACCGGAAGACCGGCTTACCAATTTCGACCTTGAAAAAATGGTAGATACGAATGATGAATGGATCGTATCACGCACGGGTATTCGCGAACGCCGCATCCTCCGCACGCCGGGCTGGGCCACCAGCGATATGTGTGCAGAAGCCGTGAAAGGACTGCTTGACAAAACCGGTGTAAAACCGGGTGAAATCGATATGATTATCGTGGCCACGGTGACCGCCGATATGGTATTTCCGGATACGGCCAATACTGTGTGCGACAAAGTTGGTGCAAAAAATGCGTTTGGTTATGACATCAACGCGGCCTGCTCCGGTTTTTTATATGCACTTTCTACAGGCGCTCAATTCATACAATGTGAAACCTACAACAAAGTCATCGTTGTCGGCGCCGATATGATGTCGTCGATTGTCGACTACACTGACCGCAATACCTGCGTAATTTTCGGCGACGGCGCCGGAGCGGTGCTGCTCGAGCCCCGGAAAGATGGCAATGGTATCCAGGATTTTGTGCTGCGTGGCGACGGTTCCGGCCGCAGCCTGCTTCAAATGAAGGCCGGCGGCTCTTTGCATCCGCCTACCGCCGAAACGGTGGCCAATCGCGAGCACTACGCCTGGCAGGATGGCAAACGCGTTTTTGTACACGCTGTAAAAGGTATGACCAGTACCGTGGAAGATATTTTGCGCCGCAATAAAATGACTACCGACGATGTGACCTGGGTAGTGCCACACCAGGCCAATATGCGTATCATCACCTCCGTAGCAGAACACCTGCACTTCCCGATGGAAAAAGTGATGGTCAATATCGAAAAATACGGGAATACGACGGCGGCTACTTTGCCGCTCTGCCTCTGGGAATACGAATCCAGGTTGCACAAGGGCGATAATATCGTCCTGACAGCATTTGGCGGCGGATTTACCTGGGGGGCGTTGTATTTGAAGTGGGCTTATTAGAGGGTGAGAGGGTGAGAGATGTGAGAGCGTGAGAGATGTGAGAGGGTGAGAGTTCGTAGATTGTACCGCTTCGTTATTGGACAACTCAATAGCGAAGCGGTACAATCTACGAACTCTCACCCTCTCACATCTCTCACATCTCTCACGCTCTCACTTCTCTCACCCTCTTTTTTCTCTCACATACACCTCCTGATCCTTATACTTGGAAGGGCATTTCAGCAGCATTTCGGAGGCAGCAAATACGTCGCCTTTCATTTCGCCGGTGAGAACGATGGATTCCGAGCGCTCGAAGTCCTGCGGTTTGGCTGCGTTTAACTCAACCCGACGAATCTCGCCTTTATCATCCCGCAGCCAGAAGGCCAGGAAATCGGCATTTTTTTCAGGATTGTATTCTACCTGGCGATCTTTTACCAACTGGCCTACCAGTTTTACTTTTTCACCACTTTGAGCGGCTTGCGCAAAATTGGCGTAGGTGGTAACATCCTTGCTCGCGCTGATCAGGATACCGATGGCAATAGCCAGAATACCGATGGCGAGAATATGTGTTTTTTTCATAGAAATGGAAGGTTGAATATGTCGCTACACACGTAGCAACTTTCTGGCTGCAAAATTAATACAATAAAAAACGCAGAAGAGTGAGCGGAGGTTGCCTTTCCGATAATTTTACTCATTCTTTATAGTTTCGACACCTCGATCATGCGGTCTTCGACATGGCGCACTATTTCATTGAATTTGGCGCTGTGCTTCACTTCCAGATCGCGGTTGAACGGCAGGTCTACTGACACGTGGTGTACAAAACGGCCCGGATTGGCTGCCATAATGTAAATGTCGTCGGCCAGATACACGGCCTCTTCAATATCGTGGGTAACAAAAACGATGGTCGGTTGAAATTTCAGCCATACATCTTCCAGCAAATCCTGCATCTGTAGGCGGGTATTGATGTCGAGCGCTCCAAAAGGTTCATCCATCAACAGGATATCCGGGCTTGCAATGATACTGCGAGCGATGGCTACGCGTTGCAACTGTCCACCGGATAAGGTGGGGTACACGGCGTATTTATTTTCATGACCGTTCAAACCTACCAGGTCGATCATTTCCTGTGCCCGGCGGCGGCGTTCCTTGGGTTCTACGTTCTGGAATTCGAGCCCCAGTTCCACATTTTCCAGCACGGTGAGCCAGGGGAGCGATGAGTATTGCTGAAATACCATACCTGCGCGAATACCCGATTGGCGAACAGGTTTGTCGCGCAGCAGCACTTCGCCGCTGGTGGGTTCCTGCAAGCCCGCAATATAGCGGAGCAAGGTGCTCTTGCCACAGCCGGATGCGCCCAGGATCACCACAAACTGGCCCTGCCCGGGTTTGTCCTCAATCAGGAAATCAAGGTCTTTGATGATGAACTCCTTGCCGCCTGTGTAGGTCTGACTGATATTTTTCAGTTGAATGATATTCGGCAGTTCCGTATCTTTTACTTGCAACATAAGATGTTGTTTTTGACTCACTTGAATAATTTGATTTTTTGAAACTCCTTGCCTTTTGCCCCTTGCCCCTTCTTTCTCACCTCTCTTAAACCTTCTGCAATCCTTTCAACAACTTCACTTCTCCCATCAGAATCAGCCCGATAGCCGCCAGAACCAGCAGCCCTGAACCCTGCACCAATATCGAATCGGGAATGGCTACCACCAATGGCAGCACCACTGCCAGCGCAAATACCCCCAACACGATATAGATACCGGTTTGCACCTCTTTGAGGCCGTCCACCTTGGTTTTGTAGTGTTTGTGCGGAAAAAGGCGCTTGTCGAGGTACACAAACAGCCGATCCTGCAAAATGCCGATCAGGATAATCAGCAACAACACGGCAAACACCTTGTCGGTCTTGTCGCGGCGGGCAAGCCAGTAGATCAGCGAACCCAGGCCTCCCGTATTGTTCAGAATTTCAGCAATAATGATATACGTCCAGGAAATGGCCGTAAGTACCCGCAGATCTTCCATAAACTTCGACAAAACGGAAGGCAGGTACACCGAAAAAAGCGTCTGCAAATTGCCTGCGCCGAGGGTATACACAGTGGTCAGGTGTACATCCTCTACTTCCTGGATGCGTTGCACAATTACCGGAATCATGTAGACGAAAATGCCGAATGCCAGAAAGGCAACCTTCATATTATCGCCCAGCCCGAACCACAACATGAACAATCCTGTAAGCGCTGAAATCGGCAAATACCGCAGCGCATCTACCGGTCGCGCAAATAAACCCCGGAAAAGCGGGATAAATCCAATGAGCCCGCCCATCAACAAAGACACCAGAATAGCCCAGAAATAGCCTTTCAGGTTGAGCCAAATGGAATGCAGGGTATGCATCGGAAGTTGATCCTCATTCATCAGTTTCGGGTATGCCTGCACGACATGAAGCGGCGTTGGCAAAATCTTGTAAATTTTTCCAACGGTTTTGGCATTTGCAAACTGAATGCTGTCGGCGCGAAGCAGAGAATCGCGGTTGAGGTGTTGCAGCGCCGGGTCGTCCAGGCTGGGCGCCCGGTAATCCAGTGCCGGGACGGCCAGCATTTCTGCCAGGAGCCACCAAAGGCCGATCAGTACGACAGCGCCCGTGATTCCGAGGCTGATATTTTGTAGTTTGGTCAGGTTTCCGCGCAGTTCAAACATAGGTGGTATGGGTATGGCTGATTTTGGGGCTAAAAGTACAGGTCAGACAACAAACTTGCTTTTTTACTTGGCCGTATTTTTGTGTATGTTTGCCCTTGAAAACCATTTCAAACCTGGCGCAAACGCATCGTGCTGACGACTACGACTCCCATGTACCGATTTACCTGCATCCTCTTTTGCATTTTGATTGTTTTTGGACCCGCTTCCTTGTGGGCCCAGGCCAACCCTGTGCAGGATACCTTGTCCAATCGCATGGTGCTTCTTACCCAACTTTCCCAATCGGGCAGTTACGAGCAGGCTGAAGTAGAGGCGGAGGCCATGCGCGCCTTTATGAAACGGCATCAGGTGCCGTTTACACCAAAAATGGTATCCCTTTTATCCAGTATCTATCGGGCCAATCAGGACGATCGCAGCGCCACTCGCCTGCTGGCAGAAGCCGAACTGAGTGCCCGAAAAGATCCCAACTATGTAACCAAAGCGACCTTGCTGAAAACGCTGGTTGACGAATGCCGGAAATGGGATTTGCCCGATCAGGCGCTTACTTGCCAGCAATTGCTGGCCATCGCACAGGATTCCATCGACGCCCGGGATAGAAGAAATACAACGGCCAGTTTGCGCACGCAACTCGATTCCTTGTCTGCGCTGCGCCGCCTCGATGCTTCGGAGCAAAGCAAATACCTGCGCATCGAACGCGAACAGGCCATGTTAATTGGTGCAGGAGTTGGTTTGTTGTTCCTGCTGATGTTCATCGGCTATTTCCGTTCCAACGATCGTTGGCGTAAAATAATGGAAAAGAAGGAGTTGGAGTGGGATATCATGCGTTCCAACCTGCAATATGAAGCGGAAATGCAGCAAAACGCGGCAGTGGTAGAAGCCACCCAGGCTGTCCCGATTTCCCAGCCTGTGCCGGTGAGCGTTCCCGATCCGTACACCCTGTACCAGGGCCCCAAACCGGAAGCCATTGCACTGCTGATCGAACCCAACCGACAGGTGGTGTTGTACCTGAAATCATTGTTGTCTGACCGTTTTCAGGTAGAAACGGCCAATACTTTTACAGAAGGCATGCAACTGGCCACTGAATTGTTGCCCGATCTGATTGTCTGCGATGCCCTGCTGAATGGAAAAACGGGTATCGAGGTGGCCCGGCAAATCAAATTGTCGGAACGTACCAACCACATCCCGGTGGTGCTGTTGACGGATAAATTTGGCAATGAAGGCAAACTCGATGCGTTGCGCGCCGGCGCCGATGCCTGGTTTACACGCCCCGTCATCGATGACGAATTCGATGCTTCCGTACAACGGCTGTTGGATGCCCGCAAGATCAAACACGATCAGTTCAATCGTTTTATCCAATTGTATTTTACGGAAAACAGGGTTTCTATCGATGAGCCGTTTCTGCTCACCACCGTTCAAATGATTGAACAAAATCTTGCCAATCCGGATTTTATGGCCGATGATATTGCCCGAAAATTACAACTCACCAAAACGCACTACGTCAAAAAACTCAAGGTGCTGACGGGCAAGGAGCCCATACAACTCATTCGTGAAATGCGTCTGGAAAAAGCCAAGGTGCTGCTCGAAAAACGCGCAGGCACTCCGCAAGCCATCAGCGAACTGGTGGGTTTTAGCAGCCCCGGCACGTTTGCGTTGGCATTTAAGGAGTATTTTGGGGAAAATACGTTGTTACTGGCGTATAAGTCCTGAGTCGTAAGTCCTGAGTCCTAAGTCTGTAGAGTACACCTTTTTACCCTTGGCATTAACAACAGAAAATACCAAGGGTAAAAAGGTGTACTCTACAGACTCAGGACTCAGGACTCATTTACCACACAACCTCCGTTTCCCACCTGTCCCTTGGCAACTCATACAACCGCCAGAATTCATCTGCGATGAGGTCCGGGTCAAATCGTGTGCCGGCCTTGACCATTCCGGTGATCGTTACTGTTGAAGCATGAATACCTAATGGCAAACCTTCCTGTGCAATGGAAAATACCAGGTTGCGCATGGCTGCTTTGCCCATTCCAAGAGAAGCCAGAAAAGCAGGGGCCTGAATGGCCGTGCCGCCTCCGGTGAAAAACAGGGTGCCATGGCCGCGCTCCTTCATTTGCGGGAAAACGGCTTGTGCAGATAAAAGTGCGCCTACCACATTGATATTCAGGTCGCTAAGTAATACCGATAATTCCAGTTGCGAAGGAGTTGCCGGATTGTACGAACTTGCATTGTAATGCAGTACTTCGATATCAGGGTGTTCGGATACTATGCGTTCCAGCACCTGTACAAACGACTCGGAGTCGGCAATGTCAGCCGCGTAGGCTTGTGATTTTATTCCTGCCTGGGCCAGTTCGGCCACATAACTATTCAGTTTGTCTTCGTTGCGTGCTACCATGAGGATTTCAAATCCTTCACGGCCAAAACGCCTGGCTATCGAAATGCCGTTGCCCGGACCGATACCAACCAGAAGTAATTTCATGACTGTTATTATTGTATGATTTGCTTGTACAAGCCGCCGTAGATCAGTTCACGGACATTATCAGTAGATAAAAATTCATGCGGGAAACCCAGTTCAATGGCGCTGGCGGCTCTCAGTTCGGCAAGCGCACTTTCGGGAATGACGACATCCAGGCAACCCAGCGATTCTTCCAGTTGGACAGCCGTGCGTGCGCCGATAATCGGGATAATAGGAACAGCAGGGTTGGTCTGACGCGTCCAGTTGATGGCTACTTGTGCTGCCGGAACGCCGAGTTGACTTGCCACATCCATTACTTTTTGGGCAATTCCGTTGGCGCGTTCGCTGCGACGGGCGCTGTGTTCGACCACGCGACCCGATTCGCCTTTCAGGTATTTGCCTGTCAGTGCACCGCCACCGATAGAACCCCAGGCTGTAACGGCCATGCCGAAATGCTGTGCCATAGGCAACAAGTCGCGCTCCGGTGTGCGCTGAAGAAGAGAGTATTCAATCTGCAAACCGGTGAAGGCTGTCCAGCCGCGCAATTCGGCGAGCGTATTGGCATGGCTCACCATCCAGGCCGGTGTATCCGACACACCAATATAATGCACCTTGCCGCTGCGAATCAGGTCATCGAGGCCTCGCAGCACTTCGTCGGCAGGGGTCAGATGATCCCAGGCATGTACCCAGAGAATATCCAGAAATTCGGTGTCGAGCCTTTTGAGGCTTTCCTCCACCGAGCGCATCATGTTTTTTCGATGGCTGCCTGCAAAATTGAGGTCGCCTGTCTGGTCGCGCAGGGTGAATTTACTGGCCACTACAAAATGATGGCGGTCACTTTTGATAAATTCGCCCAGAAAACGCTCGCTGGCGCCCTCCGTATAACGATTGGCGGTATCGAGAAAATTGCCGCCTTTATTAGCAAAAGTGTCAAAAATGCGCTGGCTTTCTGCCTTGTCGGCACCCCAGCCCCATTCGGTGCCGAATGTCATGGTGCCCAGGCAAATTTCGGAGACGCGTAGTCCCGATTTCCCAAAGAGTCGGTATTTCATATAAAAGTCCTGAGTCTTAAGTCCTGAGTCCTAAGTCTTTAGAGTACACACAAAAATTTCACGGATTAACTGAAAAAAAGCCAAAAGGTTTTAACGTGTACTCTAAAGACTTAGGACTTAGAACTTAGGACTGACGCCAGTCAAATCCCCCTCGTTTGCCGTACCCAGGCCTGGAAACGATCGGCATTTACCTTGTGCGCTGCAAAAGTCTCGGCAAAGGCATGGGTGCCGGTATCATCGGGTTTTGCGCAGAAATACAGATAGTTGTGTTTTTCAGCATTCAACACGGCATCCAGGGTTGGAATGGATGCCATGCTGATAGGGCCAGGAGGCAATCCTTTGTACATATAGGTGTTGTAGGGAGAGTCGAAGGTGGTATGATATTCGGTAACCCGACGTGCTCCGAAATCGCGGGTAGCAAATACGGAAGTAGGGTCGGCCTGCAATTTCATGCCAATGCGAAGGCGATTCAGATACACCCCTGCGATGGTGGCTTTTTCCGGATTGTAATTGGTTTCGCGCTCTACAATAGAAGCCAGTATGTACACCTGTGTTTCGGTAAGCCCGAGCGCCTGGGCTTTGGCGCGACGGTTGTTTTTATCCCAGAATGAGGTGTTTTCCTTTTTCATGCGTTGCAGGAAGCCGTTTGCGTCGGTATTCCAGTACATTTCATAGGTATTGGGGATAAATCCTGCAATCATGGTTTCCGGCGTCCAGTTGAATTGCGACAGCACGGAAGGGTTTCTGAAAGCGGCGAGCAGCGTCAGAGAATCTGCTTCGATGAAACGGGATACCACGCCAGCCACTTCTTCCGGCAGTCGTTCGTTGTTGAGCACGAGTTTTACAGGGGCCTGCTCGCCGGTGCGGAGGTGCTGAATCAGTTCACGGGTATTCCAGCCCGGTTTTACCTGAAAGCGACCAGCGCGCATTTTATCTTTTTTGTAATTCATCTGTCCGGCCAGCCAGCGGAACCCGGCTTCGTCCTTGATGATGCCTTGTTTTTTCAAAATGGCTACTACCTGGTCAAAATTGGAGCCTGTAGGAATACATACATACGGATCGGCTACTTCATTGGGAACGCCCGAAAAATAAATAGCATTCAGTGGCTGCCAGCCAAACCAGAGGCCGACAGAAATAGCAGCAATGACCACCCCAAGTACAAGGGTGCGTTTACCTGTTTTTTGTTGAGACATGTTATTAGAAGATTGTATGCCGGAGGGGGAAGGCAGCGCGTGGTTTATGTTTTTCATATCAGGCTTAAAAAAGTGCGCAAAGGTAAAACTGCCTGTTCAATACTGTTCCGTATCGTTTGGAAACTCTTTATTTTTTACATCAGAAACATATTGTCGTGTCGCATTGCCGATAGTTTCGAATAAATCGAGGTAACGACGCAAAAAGCGGGGTTTGAAATCCTTGGTAATACCCAGCATGTCATGTGTTACCAGCACCTGACCGTCGGCATGTTTGCCTGCGCCGATACCGATGGTGGGAATTTCGATGCTTTCAGAAACAATTTTGGTGAGCGAAGCAGGTATTTTTTCCAGTACAATGGCAAAACAACCCAGCGATTCGAGCAATTTGGCGTCTTCTCGCAGTTTTTGCGCTTCCTCTTCTTCCTTTGCTCTCACACTGTAAGTGCCGAACTTGTAAATGCTTTGTGGTGTAAGGCCCAGGTGTCCCATTACCGGAATACCCGCCATCAGGATGCGTTTGATCGATTCCTCTACTTCGGCGCCACCTTCCAGTTTGACGGCATGTGCGCCCGATTCCTTCATAATCCGGATAGCGCTCGACAAGGCTATTTCCGAGTTGGCCTGATAACTGCCAAATGGTAAATCCACCACGACCATGGCACGAGTGACGGCCCGTACGACCGATTGTGCGTGGTAAATCATCTGGTCGAGCGTGATGGGTAGGGTGGTTTCGTGACCAGCCATGACATTGGACGCCGAATCGCCCACCAGCAGGATGTCGATACCTGCTTCATCGAGCATACGAGCCATTGAAAAATCGTACGCGGTGAGCATGGCAATTTTTTCTCCGCGGCCTTTCATGGCCTGGATAACATGGGTGGTGACGCGTTTGACTTCGCCTGTAACTGCGGACATAGAAAATTGGTCGGTGAGTGTGTAAGGGCAAAATTGCTAGAAACTGTTTTAAAACCCCTGACAAGCCTTTTCGGCCGGTGAGGGGGTTTAAAACAGTTTCTTAAGGCAAACCGGCGCTTGTCGTAGCAGAAAAAATGTGCAACACAGATCAGGAGTGCCCAAAAAAAGAGCCGCACCTCGTTTGGTGCGGCCTTGTTTAAAACAAATTATATAATCCCATGAACATGTCAGAACAAAAGCCGTCGCCATGCAACGGCGATGAATGAAAAACAAAAACGTTTTTCAGTCAAAAATGTTAGCATGTTATGAATTTTTTTGATGCGAAAGGGCATTATCCCTTGAATTTCAGAACTGCTTTGCGCGTCGGATCTGCATTGAGGGAGTCTACCGTGCCCGGCCTCAAACCAAAATCATTGAAATGCCAGGTTCTGCGCGCAGTAAATATACCGTAGCCTTCCGACAAGTTGGTATACCGGGTAGAAATTTCTGCTCCGGTAAGCCCTGCGTTGATGGCTTCACTTTCCTGGTATTCGGCAATTTCCGGCCCTGCGCCCTGTATTTCAAAGTCGATGCCATTGAAATAGCGCGAACTCACGTCGTCGGGCGCCTGAATATGGCCCAGCAACGCCGCATAAAATGCCTGTGGTGAAAACGTGGTTTTGCCGCGGTACACACCTCCGCTGATGAGGGTATTTTCTCGAACCACATTGCGGGCAACTTTCCAGCGGATGGAGTCGAGCGTCACATTGCCGTTGTTTTGTATTTCCCGATACCTGATTTTCATATAAACATCAAACAACACACCGCTGGCACTGGTACGCCAGTCGAGTAATACCGAGTTGCCATAAATGGCCACCTGAGGTGGAATAGCCTCCGGGTTGGGCGACACCAGCATCAGGGTGTTGGGTACGGTGGTTTCGGCTGTGACAGGCGGACGGCCATCGGCGCGCTCGATTACAAGTTTGTATTTTTCACCCGGCTTGACAATGTCACCCTGATGTACAGGTTTCACTTTGTAAAGCCAGTTGGGGTATTGGGCGAATGTACCCTGCTCGCGGAAATAACCTTCATTAGCGCCATTTACACGGTTCAGTTGGTAACGCTGTCCCGTACTAACCCGTTCAAGGAAGACCGAAATAGCGCCCTCGGCATAGTAAAGCGAATCGGGAATCAGCGCAATATCAAATGCGCTCGAGTCGGCATTGATAAATGCGCGTTCTACCCGGATATAATGCGCCGTATCATCGGGAGATATGATGCCATATACAACAGGAATGTCTTTGTAAGGGGCCGCCACATCAAACTCATTGGAGCATGCGCTCCACAAAAGGGCCGCCATCAGGCCCGGAAACCATAATTTTCTCATTCAATCGGGTGTTTTTACACAGGACGCTGCAAAAGTACGGTTTTCATTCGCAGTAAAAATAAAAAGCCTTGCCAACCGGAGACGTTCTGCGCTTTTTAAAAACTTTAAGATTTCTTTAATGAAAGCCTAAGAAACCTGAACCACTATTCGGAGTCAAATAATCGTTCTCATTCAAAAAGGAATTTTAATTATGAAAATGCACATGTCAATCCGATTGTTTCCCGCACTGTTATTTGCTCTTTTCCTGACAACCACGGCCCATGCACAAAGCGACCCGAATCCTGCACCACAAAACAAGGAGCGTATGGCAGGTAAACCGGCAAAACCTAAAAAACAGGATTTGAAACTGGAAGACGAGTTAAAACTGTCACCTGAGCAAAGATCCAAATTCAAGGCTGCCGATGCTGATTATCGCACCAAAGCGAAAAGTGTTCGCCAGGAAAATCGCGATGAGGTAAAACGCCTGCGCGACGAACAAAGACGCGCACATAAGGCTGCCCTGACACCCGAACAATCTGCTAAATACGATGAAATCATGGCCCGCCGCGATGCCAAAAAAGCCGAAAAATCGCACCGTCCCAAAAAAGGCGACATGGATAAAATGAAAAAAGAACGTTCCGGTGAGCGCCATGAGCACCATGAAGGCGAATCGAACGGTGGAGAATCGCACGGCCGCTACGACGATCACAAAGAAAAGTCGGGCAACCGTTAATCCTGATTACCGACCAATTTTTGGCATCTTTTTGATTCCCCGGGTTTTGCTTTTGTGGCGAAACCCGGTTTTTTTTGGGGGCAGTGTATTTCCCGCAGAGTAGTTTTCCGTAGAGTAGTTTCCCGCAGATTAGTTTCCCGTAGATGCCGCAGATTTTCCCGCAGATTTTCGCAGATTTTCCCGCAGATTTACGCAGAACGTAGAGTACACACTATTTTCGTTTTGAAGAAAAAGGAGTACTCTACGTTCTGCGTAAATCTGCGGGAAAATCTGCGGCATCTGCGGGAAACTACTCTACGTGAAATTACTCCGCGGGAAACTACTCTGCGGAAAACAATCCTACTTCTTGATTTTGAAGCACTTATGTATCCGTTCATTCCGGAAATCTGCCGGAACCGTTTGCTTTGAAATGTCCTGAATGGATGTAGCCCGGATACCCTCCTCGTCGAGTTTAAACTTGCGGTAATTGGTAGAAAAAAACACCGTTCCGCCCGGTCTGCACAAACGCAGCACCATATCGAGCAGTGCAACGTGGTCGCGCTGCACATCCAGGGTGCCATACATGCGTTTGCTATTGGAAAATGTAGGCGGGTCCAGCACAATCAGATCGAAGCGTTCGCCCGTAGGTTGTCGGAGCCATTGTAGCACATCTGCCTGCAGGAAACGGTGTTCGTCGCCGGTAAAGTCGTTGAGCGTCATATTCCGGTCGGCCCATTGCAGATAAGTATTGCTCATGTCGACCGTCAGGGTGCCAGCGGCTCCGCCTGCTGCTGCATACACGGAAAATGAGCCTGTGTAAGCGAACAAATTCAGCACCTGTTTGCCACGTGCTTCTTCCATCACCATTTTGCGGGTGTTTCGGTGATCCAGAAAAAGCCCGACATCGAGGTAATCGGCGGGTTTGATGACGAAACGAAGCCCGTTTTCCCGAACGATGTATTCAGAATTGGTGCGTCCGAAACGTTCGTATTGTTGTAATCCGCTTTGTCGCTGGCGGAATTTCATATAAATCAGTTCCGGAGATATGTCGAGCACCTCACTGATCACGTCGATGCAGCCATCCAGCCAGGCCGCATGTTCGTCGGGCTCCATACCATGTGGTCTGGCGTATTCCGACACATGTGCGATGGATTCGTAGCGGTCGATCGCCAGCGGAAAATCAGGCATATCGTCGTCGTACACCCTGAAACAGGAGATATCCTGCTTGCGGGCCCATTTGCCAATGTGGCGATACACCTTGCTCAGGCGGTTGCGGAAAGCATCGAATTTGGCAGTATCTGGTATCAAAATTTGGAAATATTCTTTTTTGCCGGCCAAAAGTAGCCGTTTGAATCTTCGTTGGAAGATATTTTTTATGAAACACCTACTTTTGCGCACCTCTCCCAACTCAGAGACATGATTGTATGGAATATATCGGTGAGCATCTGATTCCTGGCCAACTGGGCCACTTTTGCGTAGTTCTTTCATTTGTTGCCTCATTGCTGGCTGCATTTTCCTACTTTTTTGCCACCCAAAAAAGAGAAACGGCTGCTTTTGAGGGCTGGCGCAACCTGGGGCGCTTCGGCTTTTTGCTGCATGGGCTGGCACTGGCGGGCATCATCGGCACCTTGTTTTACATTCTGTCAGGCAAGATGTACGAATATCAGTACGCCTGGTCCAACGTGTCGGATGACCTGCCGAAACAATACATATTTTCCGCATTCTGGAAAGAACAACAGGGCAGTTTCCTGTTGTGGAGTTTCTGGCATGTGGTGCTGGGTATGGTGCTGATGCTGCGCGGCGGCAAGTGGGAAACGCCCGTACTGACCGTAGTGGCCCTCGCCGAAGCATTTATTGCCAGTATGATCCTCGGCCTTTATTTCGGCGATTATCGCCTGGGCGCCAGTCCTTTCGACTTGCTGCGCGATACCATGGATGCTCCTATTTTCAACCAGGCCGATTATCTGGGGAAAATCAAGGGGAATGGCTTGAATCCGTTGCTGCAAAATTACTGGATGACCATTCACCCGCCTACGCTGTTTCTGGGTTTTGCCAGTACAGTGGTGCCTTTTGCTTTTGCCATTGCGGGATTATGGACCCGCGACCACAAAGACTGGTTGCGGCCAGCGCTGCACTGGTCGCTGTTTTCAGGCGCAGTGCTGGGTACGGGCATTCTGATGGGTGGCGCCTGGGCATATGAAGCGCTTTCCTTTGCCGGTTACTGGGCATGGGACCCTGTAGAAAATACCTCGCTGGTGCCCTGGCTTACGCTGGTGGCTGGCATACATACCAACCTCGTAGCCCGGTCAACGGGTTTTTCCATTCGAAGTACATACTCTTTTTACCTGCTCACATTTGTGCTGGTGCTGTATTCGACCTACCTGACGCGCAGTGGTATTTTGGGCGACACCTCTGCGCATGCTTTTACGGAAATGGGCCTGGGAATACAATTGATCCTGTTCATGGCGGTGTTTTCTCTGCTGAGCATTGCACTGTGGCTGGTTCGATACAAGGAAGTGCCGGATGTAAAAGGAGAGGAGAGCGCTACCAGCCGCGAATTCTGGATGTTTATAGGTTCTCTGGTTTTGTTTTTCTCCGCCGTGCTGATTACCGGCGCCACTTCGCTGCCAGTATGGAATAAACTGGTGCAGATTTTCAAACCTGACTATATCGGAGCGGCCTTGAAAGACCCGGTAGAGCACCACAATCGGTACCAGTTGTGGATAGCGGTATTTATGGGATTGCTGACGGGCATTGGTCAGTTTATGCGATATAGCGAACGGAACTGGAAACTGGTTTCCCGTAAATTTGCCATTCACATGGGCATTGCAGCCACAGGTGCACTGGCACTTACACTGCTGAACAGGCTTTGGATCGATGTACGCGCCTGGCAGTTGTACGCTTTCCTCTTTGCTGCCATGTTTGCCGTAGTAGCCAACCTGGATTACCTGATTTCAGTTACAAAAGGAAATATCAAACTCGCTTCCTCGGCCGTTTCGCACTTCGGTTTCGGGGTGCTGCTGCTGGGTGTATTGAGCACGGGGCTGGGTAAAGCCTGGATTTCTTCCAATTCATTTGCCATGGACGGGCTGATTGAAGGCGCCAACAACGACGACCTCAATAAAAATGTGTTGTTGCTGAAACAGTCACCTATGCCTATCAAGGATTTCACGGCCACTTACCTGAAAGACACCATCGAACGCCAGACGCGCACATTTGCTGTGCAGTTTGGTCGCCGCGATGCTCAGGGCAACCCCACCGGCGAGCAGTTTACCCTGCACCCGAATGTTATGTACGACCGTCAGTTTTCCAAAGTAGTAGCCAGCAACCCTTCTACCAAGCACTACTGGAACTACGATATTTTCACCCACGTATCGTCCTTGCCAAAAGCCGAACTCGACCCGGAATTTGCCAAACAACAGGAAGACAGCCTTCGTTGGGAAAAATACGAAGCCCGCATCGGCGATACTATTTTTACCAAACAGCACTTTGTCATTGTAGATGGCGTGACCAAAACGCCCGAGCACCCGGAATACAAACCTGAAAAAGGCGACCTGGCGTACGGCCTGCTGCTGCGCGCCCGCTCCCTGGATGACCCGAATTCATACAATGCGGCGCCAATGTTGTACCTGCGGGTAGGGCAGGGCGGATTTACATTGCCGGCACAAATTGGACAATTGCAAATGAAAATCCGACTCACGGAAGCCTCGATGGCCAAAATTTTCGAGTCGGAAGAACAACTGAAATACACCAGTTTTAATGTGAAAGAAGGTTCGACCTTCGATTATCAGGGCTACAAAATCAGTTTTACCGGTGCTGAAAAAGAGATCGAAAATCCGGCTTATGCCGCGCAGCCAAACGACATTGCCGTGGCTGCGGGCCTCGATGTCGTAGCGCCCGATGGTCGCAAAGCCCACGTGGCGCCCGTGTACCTCATTCGCGACAACCGGCCTTTCAGTCTGAAAGATGAGGCCAGTGATTTTGGCCTGCATTTCCGCTTCGACAACATCGATCCCAAAGCGGGCGTGCTTACCGTCAGCGTAGCCAAAATGAACGACGAGGCCCGGAAAATTCCACTGGAAATTGCTGAAAACGCCGCCCGTTCCGATTATATCGTGCTGGAAGCCATTATTTTCCCTGGTATCAACCTGGTGTGGCTTGGATCGATTACCATGCTGCTTGGGATGCTGCTAGCGTTTATTAGAAGGGTGAGAAGTGGGGGGATGAATTAGGATTTTGGGGACTTTAAGGATTAGAAGGATTCCCGTTGTGATGTTTAAATTTAAAAAAATTAATGCGGCATCACAACGGGAATCCTTCTAATCCTTAAAGTCCACAAAATCCTAATTCACCCCCTCGCTTTTATGGAATACACCATCGGAATAATCCCTTCCAGCCCCTGAATCCTGTAATTCCCATCCTCCCCTTTGACCGTTTTATCAAAACAGTCGTAAGGCGAATAAGGATACTCGTTCAGAAACTCGATGCGCAGGCCATGCTGGATGAGGCTGTTGATGATTTCCGACAGGCTGTGATTCCAGCCATATTCTTTGTATTCAATTTCGGCATATCGTTCCGCATAGGTACCTACCTGTTCGGTGAGGATTACTTCGCCGCCGTGGTAAGGATATTTCAGGTACTCCATGCGATCATCCAGCATCCACACAACCGGATGAAAATCAGCGATATAGAAAAAGCCGCCGGGTTTCAGGAAATGTGCGATCACGGCAGCCCATCGATCCAGATCGGGTAGCCAGCCGATCGTGCCGTAGGAAGTAAAAATGATGTCGTACTGGCCTTCGAGGTGCTGCGGCAGGTCATACAGATTGCAACATACAAATTGGGCAGGCAATTGCAACTCCGCACTGAGTTCGCGGGCATACTCGATGGCTTTGTCCGACAGGTCGCAGCCTGTGACGGTTGCGCCCTGTCGAGCCCATGACAGGGTATCCTGCCCGAAATGACATTGCAGGTGCAAGAGGGATTTGCCGCGCACATCGCCCACTTCGCGCAATTCGATGGGAGTCAGGCTGTTAACGCCTTTTTTCCAGTCCTCGACGTTGTAAAAAGCGCTGTTTTTATGCACTTCTGTGCGGAGGTTCCAGCCTTCGCGGTTGGCCTCGAAATAGGTGTTCCAGTTGTTGTTCATGCGCGACAAAACCCCGATAGCCTCAATAAAGTTCCTCCCGACCGAGGTAGCCGCCTTTGGCTTGCCAGAGTGGGTCGGAATTTTGCAGGCGTTTTTGCAACACAGCATCGTAGCCGTTCAGGCGGGAATAGTTTTCAGCCCGAACATGCACCAGGTTGCCGAATTGATACAAATTCAACGGCGTATAGCGCTGCAGGTCTTTGGGCAAATCGGGCAATCGCTGGGAAATGATGGCGTTGTTGGCCGGTTTGGCAATTACTTCCCAGGAAATATTCAACAAGTCGCTGTTGTAATTGCGGTTGAACGACAACAGATCGAAATCGCCTACGCAGCGCGCGGCCGCAATGCGGTTTTCAGACAACAGCGTCGGCTCGATGTCGAATGCAGGTGCATCGAGGTGATCGGGCAATTCTTCATAAAAATCGTCGCTGTAATACGTATAGCCCTCATCGCTGGAGCCATTGGCCTGAATCCTGAAACTGTGGTAAGGCTTCGGTTCGGGCATAAAGTCGGCGTTGGCTACGGGCTCGTACACATCCAGGGAACTCAGGATTTTTTCGGCGCCACCGGGCGCGCGTCGCAGGTCGCCCAAAGGTAAAAACTGCAATGTGGCTGTATCCACTACGCCATCCACCTTGTATTTCCAGGCGGCTGTGAACGGGAAAACAATATTCGTGGGATGCACAAAACTCAGCGTCATCAGGTTCACATCCAGGTTGCCGAGGTTGAGTGAAGCGCCTGTGATGTTGTCGAAGTACAGGTAGCGCCAGTGCGGGTCGCCGTTGGCCAGCAGCCGAAACCAGATGCGGCCTGTGTGTTCCACCTGATAGATGCCGTTGTAGCCATTGGTGACATGCGGCCGGGTGAAAGTGAGCCCGTCGGCCACAATGATCGAGTCGAAAGAAGTGACATTCTGGAGCGTAAAACTCAGGTCGGTGGTGCGCACGTACGATAGGTTGCGCAATTGAATGGTTTGTCCGTCGGCCAGGGCCGTGTACGTCGTCAAGGTAATGGTCGTGTCGCGCACACCCGATCCCGGCCGTTCAAATCCGAATACGCGCGCTACCGTGCAGTCGAACACCTCACCTTCCTTGCTGTCGGGCACTTCGATCTGGCAGGTGTCGGAGCCCGGCGCCCAGCGAAATGCGCGCACGGTGCCTTCATCGTCGCTCAGCCAAATGGCGTAGCGGCCTTGCAACTCATTGAGTTCGTTGTTGATATGAATTTTGTAGTGCTCGTCCTCCGGCAGAATCGGGCCGGGACTTGTTTTGTCGCAGGCGCTGATGGCCATGGCGAGCAATGCCAGGTAGAATATGTGTTTAGTCATGGGAATCGGTTGAATATTGATTATGGATGTGCAAAATTAAGGGAAAGGCGGGGCTGTGTGTACTTCTCCTGCAAATTTTAAGCCCGTTTTCAGCGGTGTTAATTTCCCCTGTAAAAATTCCCCCAAGCATCCGATCTTGCCGCCCCAAATCACCCGCCACTCACTACTCACCACTCATCACTCACTACTATGAATTCCGTTGCCGTTTTCTGCGGAGCCAACAAAGGCGCACATCCCTGGTTTGAAGAAGCCGCCTATGAACTGGGCAAAACCCTTGCCGAGCGCGGTATCCGCGTCCTGTTCGGCGGCGGAAGCGTCGGCCTCATGGGCGTGCTGGCCGATGCCGTGCTGGCGCACAATGGCCAAATCACGGGCATTATCACGCACCAGTTGGACGGTCTTGAACTCGGCCACCCCAGCGTACTCGATATGATTCGGGTAGAAAGTATGTCGGAACGCCGCGTGCTGCTCCTGCGCGATACCGATGGTGTGATTACCATGCCCGGCGGCTACGGCTCCATGGACGAACACTTCGAAGCGCTTACGCTGGCGCAGTTGCACCTGTACCAAAAACCGATCGGCCTCCTGAATGTCCGCGGATACTACGACCCGCTGCTGACGATGATGGACAATATGGTGGATAACGGCTTTTTACGTGCCAATAACCGGAATTTGTGCCTGGATGCGCCGACGGTGGGGGAATTGCTGGAAAAGATGGAAGGGTATGAGTATAGCGCGTTGCCGAAGTGGCATTGAGGGGGTATAGAGGATATTGGTAGTTGATTATGGAGATTTTCCTAGTCGAAAATAATAGGTAGTTATAGTTCGCCAATAATTATTTTTTACCATGAATTGATATTTCTGGGATAAAGTCGAAGTCCTTCAAATTATAGGTATATAGTGGAATTTGATACACAATAGATGTGGCTGCAATAATTGCATCTGGAATCTGAAGGCCATGGCTAAGGCGATAGAATTCAATCAATTCGATTGATTTGGCAGAAACAGCACTGTCGATCTGGACAATATCGTAGAATTTGATGCGCTTCTTCATTTGAGCCATGCCCATTCCTTGGAGAAGTTCCATGACGGTAATTGCAGACTGTACGATTTCGTTCAGACCAATTGTATTCAATTGATCGATAGCGTCTTGCCGACCATTAAAGGCGCTTATGAAAATATTGGTATCACACAGAACCATAAGTCAAACATTCCAGTCTCGTTTCCAGTTTGCGGCCCTGATTGTTTAAAGGCTTCTCGGGTTGTCTTTCCAAATGCCAAAAAGGGCACGAGGGTCCACTTTTTTATTTCCTTTTGTAATCGAAGGCGCCTCCCCTGATGGCCTTGGAATGATCTCAATATTTTTAATATTCAGGTTCTTTAATAGAAGAATAATTTTTTCAACTTCCTGAATATCAATGGCTTCAATTGTAATGCGCACAGGATGCTTGATGTTTGACTTTCAAAATTAATGGCTTTTAATGGGGTTTTTCATTTCTCTTCACGCTACCAACCCCAACTTCTCCTTCGCCTTTGCCAGCATGAGCGGACGAACATCTTTGAGCCGTTTGACCTCCTTGTAAGGAAGCAGGATCACGATATGGCGACCATTTTCATCAGACCAGTCGTCTTCTTCCTGCTCGTCCATCATGCAGATATAAGTAAGCGCCACTTTGTCGATGTGGTTCAGTTGCTCCCAGACATATAAAGTATCGATCTTGTCTGAAATATCGCCTTCTACAATTTTTAAAACTTTCATGGTGCCGATTTTGCTACAAATATAGTGGCGACGTTGAACTCCTGCAAGTTATTGCATCTTGCTATTGTAGGGTGGCCTTGGCAAACGGTTTTCGAGGGGGCGGGCCAGGTTTTCAGGAAGATATGGATAATTAAACAATTTCCTTTGTTCTTCTTTCAAGCATTCAGAAAGGGTGCCTCTAAACTCGGCTGTGTAAGAGACATTCATAGATTCCAGATAATTAACACTGTAGCGCCTAAACTTTCCTTTTGAGGTCGTTCCGTATTTCCAAACCTCTCCGGCTAAAAGGAAAAATGTGGTTCGCCCGGAGTGATTACATGGATACCACCCATCAATAATTGCCACCAACGCGTACTGCTCTGAGTCATCAATTTCTTTTAATCGTTTTTGCAATTTGGCTTCTTCCTTCGGATCGAGGCTCATATCGCCCAAAGCATTGTTAACATCTATACGCTTAAACAACGCCACAATGACGAGCAGCACAATGGCCGCCATTAGAAAAGGCAGATATGTTGTTGACCGTTTAGGAGATTCCTTGCTTACTTTTGTCAAATCAGTTCCCATTTAATGCAACTTTTCCCGGATTTACTTTTTTGGTAACTTTCAGCAAAAATATTCATAATTTGAATAAAATTAAAAAATAATCAAAAAGAATATTTGCGCTATGCAACATTTTCACATTGACCACGGCATACGGCTAAAAAAATTGATGAAAGCACTTGATCTCAATCAGATAGAGTTTGCAAAGAGTGTTGGAGTAAGCCAGCCGAGTATCAGTAAAATTGTAAATGGAGAGAATAGCCTCTCTGCCGAACTGCTGACTCGTATGGCAGTTGAATACCCAACTTTGAATCTACATTGGTTGATTACAGGTAGTGGCGAGATGTTTTTTGATATACAGGCCGGCACTCATTTTTATGTGCAAGAAGAGTCTGCCCCATATAAAAGGACGAAGAAGGATAGCCTGGAAGAGCGGATGGAAAGATTGGAAGCCCTCCTCAACCGCCTTCTCGAAACCCTCCAAAACCGCCCCGCCCCTTTTTGATAACATTTAGGGTTAAAGTTCTTTTAAATAGTGCTCCCGGCAGGTGACGTTCATTGGTTTTTCAGTTACAAGAATGCTACTTTTGTTCACAGAATCAGAAACCGAACTGGAGAGAAGACTATGTATAGATACCTGATTGTTTGTATAATCGCCCTTACTGCTGCGATGCTTCCGGCTCAGACGACGCCCCGGAGCGGCAACACGCCGTCTGCCAATTCCGGCAGAACCAGCATTGCGCCTTCCAGTGCCCGCCCGACCCGCAGCAACCCGGCGGCTACCAGCCGCGACTCCAAAACACAAAAAACATCCGAGCGCTCCAGTGGCGCCACCACCACGCGCACGGAAACTTCCGAACGCGGCACAAGCAGCGACGCAACCCTGACCGCCAAAGGCAGTTACCGCCCCACCACAGGCAGCGGCACCACAACGACCCGCAGCAACAGCACGCGCCCTGCCTACAGCAATCCGCTGACCAGCCGTAGCCTGCCATCGGCTGCCCCGCAACATAAAAAAGCAGCAGCCAAACCCGTAGAACGCGTCACTGTCAACTGGATGACCCTGGAAGAAGCGATGGAGAAAAGCAAGACAGAAAAGCGCAAGATTTTTGTCGACGTGTACACCTCCTGGTGCGGCTGGTGCAAGCACATGGACTCCACTACGTTCGTGAGCGGATCGGTGGCCAAATACCTGAACGACCACTACTACCCGGTGAAATTCAATGCAGAACAGCAAAACGACATCGTTTTCAAGGACAAAACCTACCGCTTCAAAAAAAGCGGCAATCGCGGCCACCACGAACTGGCCGCCGAATGGCTCAACAACCGCCTGACTTTTCCGACCACCGTTTTTCTGGATGAAAACATGAACCTCATCCAGTCTCTCGGCGGCTACCAGGACGCGAATAAAATGGAGGCCATCATCAATTATTTTGGTACCGACAGCCACAAAAAAGTGCCCTGGGAATCGTACGAGAAGAAGTTTGTACCGCAGCAATAAGTGCAACACGGATTGCGCGGATATTAACGGATCACACGGATTTGATTTACATGTTAAGTACCATTGCGTTGAAATCAAATCCGTGTGATCCGTTAATATCCGCGCAATCCGTGTTGCAAAAATTTGCGTCCTTTGCCGTCCAACCACACCAGGGATTCATGAATACGTTCGGTACACTTTTTCGGGTCACTACTTTTGGAGAATCACACGGCGCTGCCATCGGCTGCATTGTAGACGGATGCCCGGCGGGGCTTGACTTTGATCTGGAATTTATTCAGCATGAACTCGATCGCCGCCGGCCGGGACAAAGCGCGATCGTTACGCAGCGCAAGGAAAGTGACACGGTGCAGGTGCTGAGCGGTGTGTTTGAGGGCAAAACCACGGGTACGCCTATTGCTTTCGTTATCCCGAATGAAGATCAGCGCAGCAAAGATTACGACCATATCGCTACGGCGTACCGGCCCAGCCATGCGGATTATACCTGGCAAACCAAATTCGGCCACCGCGATTTTCGGGGCGGCGGCCGCAGCAGCGCCCGCGAAACAGCCGCCCGCGTAGCGGCAGGGGCACTGGCAAAATTATTTCTGAAAACTCAAGGTGTTGATATTCAGGCATATGTGAGTCAGGTGGGCGCGCTTGCTCTCGATAAGCCTTACTCCGAACTCGATCTGTCGCTGACGGAAACCAACGATGTGCGCTGCCCCGACACTGCCCTTGCAGAACAAATGATTGCGCTGATCAAGGAAGTGCGCAAGGCCGGCGACACCATCGGTGGCGTCGTATCGGCGGTGGTGCGCGGTTGCCCGCCCGGATTGGGTGCGCCGGTGTTCGATAAATTGCATGCTGACCTCGGCAAGGCCATGCTCAGTATCAATGCAGCCAAAGGTTTTGAATACGGATCGGGTTTTGAAGGCGTAAAAATGCTGGGATCGCAACACAACGACCAGTTCAATCCGCCACCACAGCAACCCGGCCATTTGACCGTCAGCAATTTCTCCGGTGGCATTCAGGGCGGTATTTCCAATGGCATGGATATTTATTTCCGCACGGCATTCAAACCTGTGGCAACGATTATGCGCGACCAGGAATCGTTCAACGCTGCTGACGAACCCGTCACTGTGAGTGGGAAAGGCCGCCATGATCCCTGTGTGGTACCGCGTGCCGTACCCATCGTGGAAGCCATGGCAGCACTGGTGCTGGCCGATCATTTGCTACGCGCCCGGGCCAATCAAGTGTAAATGGGGATTTTGTGTTTTTGTGTTTTAGTATTTTTGTGTTTTGGTGTTTTTGTGTTTTGGAGGTACTTTGCTCATGGCATCATTGATTAAAATGCCAAGGGCGAAGCACCTCCAAAACACAAAAACACAAAAACACTAAAACACAAAAACACTAAAACACATAACCCGACCTTGCATGGATACGCTACGCCGCTTGCGCGCTCTTTGGCACCCCGATGAATACCACGGCTGGGGCCGTACACACCGCTATTTCGAAGGCTGGTATTTTAAGGTGGTAAGCCGCGACGAACGTTGTGCGATGGCTTTTATTCCGGGCATTTCCATGGGGGCTCACGGCGAGCAACACGCCTTTGTGCAGGTGATGTACGGCTCGGAATGCCGCTCGGCGTACCATCGTTTCGCCGCCTCGGATTTTGTGCCGGCGCAGGACCGCTTTGAAGTAGCGCTGGGCAACAACTGGTTTTCTGCCGGCAGTATCGACCTCGACTTGCCGGGCATTTCCGGCACGATTCGTTTCCGCGATACGCATGCCTGGCCTAAAATGCTTGGCGCACCAGGCATTATGGGCTGGTATTCTTTTGTGCCGTTTATGGAATGCAACCACGGCGTGGTGAGCCTGCACCACCAACTCGAAGGCGTCTTGCAGATAGACGGCCAAGAAGTCGATTTTAACGGCGGCAAAGGCTACATCGAAAAAGATTGGGGTTCTTCTTTCCCGCGGGCCTATGCGTGGATGCAAAGCAATCATTTCGACACCTGCGATCGGGCATCGCTCATGGCCTCGGTGGCACATATTCCCTGGCTATTCAGCCATTTTATTGGCTATATCAGCGGTTTTTGGCTGGAAGGCAGGCTGTTTAAATTTGCCACCTACACCGGTGCACAAAAATTTCTAAGCATTGCCGATGACGGACTGGAACTGATTTTTAAAAGCGCGCGCAACGAATTGCGCATTGCGGCCCGCCAGGCGCCAGGCACTGCACTGGCTTCGCCACTTTCAGGAGATATGACCGGAAAAATCAATGAAAGCCTGCAGGCCACCCTGCGCGTAGAACTGCTGGAAAACAAACAGCGCATTTTTGAAGGCACAGGCCGCCATGCCGGACTGGAAGTGGCGGGCGATACGAGGGTGTTGTGAAGATGTGTTTTGGTGTTTTGGTGTTTTTGTGTTTTGGTGGTGCTTCATTCTTGGCATTCTAATTAATGATGCTATGAGCAACGTACTACCAAAACACTAAAACACTAAAACACCAAAACACCAAAACACAAATTCACAAAACACATCTTCACAACACAATCTTGTTCACCGGTTGCAGTGGCGCAGGCAGTTCCGTTTCGCCCAGCATTTCCCGGAGGTCAATTTCTATGGTGCGGCTCATTTGCGAAATAGGCACGTCGTTGGCACTGCCTTCAAACGGGTTTTCGGTGCTTTCACCTACCTGTTCGAGCGACATAAACACCCACGACACCAGCACGCTGCAAGGCACAACGAGCCATACCATACAGCCTTGCAGGGGGGCCGTGAGTTGTTCGTTGAGTTTGTCGAATTCGCGGAGCATGCCAAAGGGCAGCAGGATGCAGAACAGTTTGATAAAGAAGGAGTTGATGGTTGCAAACTGGCGCGGGTACGGAAAGTTTTTGATGCGTTCACTGCGCCCCTGCTGGTCGTACAAGTCCTGGATGCTGCGTTGCATTTCAATAAACCTGAAATTGTCGAGCGCACCGCTGTCGGCCAGATCGCGCAATGTCTTGGATTGCAGGCTCATCAATTGTGCTGCGCGATTTTTGGTTCTTAGGATGTATTGCAATTCTTGTGCTGAAATATATTGCGCAAGTTCTGTCTCCAGAGGAGTCTGTTTTTCCGGAACGGTGTAATAACGGCTGAACTCGATGTTGTAAGGCTTGGTCTTACTTTCCCAGGCGCGCGGCTCCCGCATCTGGTAGCGCAGGGCTGTGAGCCAGGCAAAATGCCGGTAAATCAATTCCTTTGATTTTTCCGGGTCGTTGATAAAATCGCGGCAGCGCACGCCCCAGGTGCGGCTGCTGTTGAGAATGGCGCCCCAGATTTGCCGGGCTTCCCAGGTGCGGTTGTAGGTTTGGGTGTTTTTGAAACCGATCAAAAAGGCGGTGGCGGTGCCGAGCATGGCTACTACCGTCCAGGGGATGGCGAGCCAATACCACCCCAACATTTGATACAGCAATACAGGAATAATGGAAATGGGCAGCAACCAGTAAAAAGTGCGGCGCGTCCACAAAAGAAATTCGCTGATTTTATAGGCAGTTCCGGTGTGCATGAGGGTACATGATTTTCAGCAAACATAATGCTTGTTTTTTGAGTATGTACGTGCTGTATCTAATTCGTGTTTTACCTTCGCCAACCAGGTTCTTCTTCATCAAATCGAAAAATCGATGTCCGAAAAAAAATCCTTTCCCAGTCCGCTTGCTATCCTGATGCTGGTCATTGTGCTGGCTGCTGCCTGCACCTGGTTGTTGCCAGCCGGGCAATACAGCAAACTGTCGGCAGAAAAAGAACATTTTCTGGTGACCTCACCGGCCGGTGAGCGCACCTTGCCCCTCACACAGCGCACCCTCGACAGCCTGGGTATTCGTATTGCACTGGAAAAATTTACCGGTGGCGACATTCGCAAAGCCGTTTCCATTCCGGGCACATTTGTCGAGCAACCCAAAAACGGACAGGGTTTTCTGGCAGTGTTGCAGGCGCCGATCAAAGGCATTTATGACAGTATCGACATCATCCTGTTTATTCTGGTCATTGGCGGGTTTATGTATGTGTTCAACGAAACCGGGGCCATGGTGCAGGGCATTGCAGCGCTTTCGCATTCCATGAAAGGGCGCGAACCCCTGCTCATCGGATTGCTGACGGGTATCCTTTCCTTTTTTGCGGCGTCGTATGGCATGGCGGAAGAAGCGCTGGTGTTTTATCCGATTCTGGTGCCCTTGTTTGTAGCAGCCGGGTACGATTTGCTGGTGCCCCTGGCCATCATTTTCGGCGGCACTTCAGTGGGGTGTATTGCCTCATTTTCCAACCCGTTTTCCGTCATCATCGCTTCCAATGCCGCGGGCATCAACTGGATGGACGGACTCACGGAACGCCTGATCATCTGGGTAGTGACTACCGGGCTGATGATCTGGTACATTCTGCGTTATGCTGCCCGGGTGAAAAAAGACCCTGCCGCTTCGCTGGTGTTGCAAATTGATGGCGCAGTGGCGCCACCTTACGAAATGGCCGTTTCAGATCAGTCGGACGTACCCGTTTTGCCTTTTAAATCAAAATTGCTCTTGTTTATTTACATCGCTACATTTCTGGTGATGATCGGCGGCGTTGTCTTTTTGAAATGGTGGACACTGGAAATGTCGGCCCTGTTTCTGGGCGCTTCGGTCTTGCTGGCGCTGATTACAGGTATGAAAGAGAAGGTATTTACGGCCGAATTTATCAAAGGTGCCGAAAGCCTGTTGAGCGTGGCATTTGTGGTAGGTGTGGCGCGCGGCGTGACGGTGATCCTCAACGACGGCAACGTGAGCGATTCTATTTTGTATTATACCTCTCAGGCCATTCAGGGCGTGCATCCGGCAGTATTTATCCTCATGCTGCTGGCTTTTTACTTTGTTTTTTCCCTATTTATCCAGTCGAGTTCGGGCATGGCTGTGCTGACGATGCCGATTATTGGCGCACTGGCTGTTATTGTAAATGTTCCGGGGCGCGAAATTGTGAATTCGTATCTCTACGGCATGTGCATCATGTCGTTCATAGCGCCTACCGGTCTTGTATTGCCATCGCTGACGCTGGTGAATGTTAGCCTGAAAACCTGGCTGCGGTTTATTAATCCTTTTTTGGTGATGCTGACCTTGATATGCGCGCTGTTTTTAGTCGTGGGCATCTACTTGCAATAAAATGACTGGGTTTGTATGATTTCTACCTGTTTTTTTTAATCTTTGATAAAAAACAAACACATAATCCGGGATTCAGGCAATCGAGTGATGCACGTTAGATCAACTCAAGGCGAAATGGGTCGCATTGGAATGAAAATCTGCATGGATCGCTTTGGTGTTGTTTCCCTCACACTTTTCCACATGAACTATTCCTTCACGTGCTTTCGTGATACCTTGCTTATATGGGTATTTACAAGCGGCATTACCTGTTGCCTGTACGGAGCCGATGGCTTCGACAACAACTACGTAGGCGGCGATGCCAACCAGTTGTATGTGACGATCAATGGCTTGAATCACGCCGTTTTGTTTGGCCCGGGCGCCATGTCGACCGGCAGTTTTTTTATCGGAATCCCCAATGGAACGAGTAACAATCAGGGCGTTGTGTCCTCTTTCGTGCTGACAGGGGCGGCTTCTTTTTTGCGCTCCGCATACTTCGACCGGGTAAATAGGACTACGCTGTATTATCGCATTTATCCTGCATTAACTACACCGCCCGGCTGGAGCACTCTGACATTGCAAGCGCAATCAAGTCTCGTTCCGGGCACCTGCTACACTTCCACACAAAGCAATAACTGGCAAATTACACAATCGCTCGATGTGTTGCAGGGACTTTCTAACGGCTCCTACGTACTGGAATTTTATATGCAATCGGAACTTTATGACGTGGGGCTGGAAGATGGCTCCTGTACGGTGAATGCCCTGGAGCAATGCAATACGGCATACGTACACCCGGGCCGATACATCAGTTCCCGATTCAATACCACCGATCCTGTTGCCTGCGATCTGGATAATACTATTGCAACACAATCGGCGCTGGCACGTATATTTTTCGATGTAACAAATGCTCCGCTACCCGCAGAGATCATTTTCTTTAGCGCAAATGCGGTAGCGTATCAGGTCGAATTAAACTGGAAAACGGCACAGGAGCATGATGTGTCGTATTTCCGACTGGACCGGAGCGCCGATGGGTATTCCTGGCAACCATTTGGCAGCGTACCTGCAGCCGGAAATTCCACACATTCAACATCTTACCGCTTTCCGGATAAGCATCCCTTGTCTGGAAAAAATTATTACCGATTACTTACTCTTGGAACCGGCGGACTCGTCGATGTGTCCCCCGTCGTTGAACTGGATGTACAAGAAACAGTGCCAATTGTACAGGTTTGGCCCAATCCGGTATCAGACAAGTTGTTCATTTGGGCAGAAACCGCTGCTGGTGTTTTGACAGTATTTGATACGAACGGGCGCCTTGTGATTCAGCAGGCGCTTGTGGAGAATGGCATTCAATCTGTTGAAACGGAGTATTGGAAAACAGGGGTGTATGAAATTTTGATTTCGGATGTTTCGGGATTTTATCGTACTGCAAGAATTTTGAAGAATTAAGCGCCTGTTTAAAGATTGGTTTTTTGCCAGGCTACCTGCCCACATGTATCGCATGCAGGCGCTTTGGTTTTCTGTTTCAGGGTGCGTGTGTCGCCACATTCCCGACAGAAATAAACACTTGTGGCCGGTATTTTCATGGATTTATTGATAAATAGTGTGTGAGTGTTTTCACTGTCGGGCAGCACCGACAAGCCCTTTTTTACATTTTGGGCTGATTGAAACAGCACGGAAATTTGCCCATTTGTTTCAAAAAATGCTTTTTTTACCTGCCCCAGGTGTTCCACATCCTTGCTGCGTAAGGCACGAAACAAGTCTTCGCGCGACAGGTTGTTTTCCAGCAGGTTTTTCCATTGAATAACACCGTTGTCGACCACCAGATTTGGCTCTCCTTCCATCAATACTTCGACTTTTTTATTGGTATTGATCAGTTTTTCCAGTCCGATCTGGAAAATTGCAACAACGGTAATGGCTACTACGCCGTGTAAAATAGGCATGTCACGCCCGATCATCGGGTCGCCTACAGCCGATCCAAAGGAAATAAGAATCGCAAGTTCGAGTACGGATAATTGCCCAATGCCTCGTTTGCCTAACACCCTTAGCAAAAGGATGGTGTATCCATACATGATAATGGTACGGAATACTATTTCCAGAAAAAAAACAGGAGGGGCGTCGCCAATGAAGATCCTGTGAAAATCAAAAACCTGAAAATCCTTGTCCATAGGGAAAAATGGGTTGATTATTGCTCATCCCATCTTTCTAAAAAAACAATACCGGGGAAAAGTGTGGTATTTACGGAGCGTTCGGAGGCTGATACTTATAAAACAGCCTCCGAACGCACTATATTAATCGAAATTGATCCAGTTATTTCTTCAACTCAAGCCTTGTGGTGTTTGATCGTCCGGCCTTCCAGCGCCTGCACCGGACGGGCGTTTTCGTGCTCCAGCGCTTCGAAAGCGTGGATTTGTTCCTCTGTTGCTTCGATGTGGTGCTCCAGCACAATCCAGGTCACGATTTCAGAGCAGGGTGGGGTAGTGAGAGAGCCTGCGTAGGTGTAATAACTCAGGTCGGAAGGCATCAGATCTTGTGCCGTAAAACTGACTGCACCTTCGTAGGTAGCATCTTTTGTAGCAGGCAGGTGATCGACAAAGTGTTTGAGGATCGGATTTTCGGCGCCCTCTTCCACAAATACGCCGATGACAGCCAGTTTGCCGGTGGTAGCATTTTTGTGAACAAAGTGAATCTCCATCGGAGCCGATACGCCGCCTACGGTGTGCTCGCTGTGTGTATGTGTGTGAAACTGAAGCAGTTCGTACGATTCTCCATTTACTACGATCGTGCTGCCACCGTCGTAATTGAACTGGATGGTATGGCCTTTATTCACAATGTGGGTGCCTGAATTGGAATACGTGCGAGCAACAGCAGCCAGTGAAGCATCGTCTACAGCATTCGTAATGTCGACAGGCGACTGCACTTTTCCACCGCAATCCACATAATCTACACAAAGTTCGCTCCAGTGTTCAGGGCCGTCGGCGCCTTCGTACTCATAGGTTACGCCTTCGCAGGAGGGCAGGGTTTTGTCGTCTTTACAGGAAACGGCTGTCAGTACCAGCACAAAACCAAAAAAGGGCAGCAAGGAGTGTTTAGCAAGGAAGTTCATTTCTTTTGTAATGTTTAGAAGGTTTGATAATTGTGCGCCTGTCAATTGAATCAGCAGGCGCTGTAATATCATATCCCGAAAAGGAGGATTTGGTGACCCTGTTGTAGAAAATTTTTTCAAAAAAAAATTCGTATCCTTTGTAATTCGTTGAAAATCAACTTGTTTGCCGTGTAATTTTTTTATCTACATTTGCGCAGGTTATTCTTATTAGCCAGTGATGGAAAAAGACGAATCAATTTACATTCAGGGAATACTACGCAACGAGACGCGGACGCTGGAAGAAATCTATCGGCGTTTTCTTCCGCCTTTGTATAGTATGCTTCGAAACAACCATGCCTCTTACGACGATGCCTGCGATGTGTTTCAGGAAGCACTGGTCGTGATTTTCCACCATGCCGCCCGCCCCGATTTTCAACTCGCCGCGCCTTTTCAGGCCTACCTCATGGGCATCGGGCGAAACATTTGGCTGAGACAATTGAAAAAAAACAGCCGAACGGAGGTCACTTCCAGCCCGGAAGAGGGATATGATATAGATGCCGACCTTGAATTTCAGGTGATTGAATTGGAAAAACGCAACCTGTATCGGGAAAAATTTGAACAACTCGGCCCGGATTGCCGGCAGTTGCTCCAGCGTTTTTTCGATCGGGAGCCGCTGCAGTCCATTGCTGCCGATATGGGTTTTACTTCCGATTATGTCAAAAAGAAAAACAAGGTGTGCAAAGACAAACTCATCCAATCCATCCAAAAGGACGAACGATTTCATGAAATGAGTACCACTTATCGCACAAACAAAACCGATACCAGCGCATATGAATAACGAAAGCCTGGATGACCTGATTCACGATTACCTCAGCGGTGTGATGGATATCGAAACCCGGAAGGAATTTGAAAGCCAGTTGGCTTCCCATCCGGATATGGCGGAGCGTGTTCGTTTCGAACGGGAACTGTACAACGCTATCGGCCAATCTCCGGAAAACGATTTGCGTGCCAACCTGCAACAAATTACCCGCCGCTTCGACCAGACAGAGTTTGTTTCCGTCCCAGTTTCAACAGAGAAAACCTCCCGGAAAAGACTATGGCGAGGTGTTGGGATCCTGGCGCTTTTAGGAGCACTGGTTTTGTGGTGGATTACACAATACCGCATGAAACCAGACGCCACGCCTGCGCCTGCCTCCGAGCCCGTTCAAATCATATCGACACCAACTATCGAACAAACACCGGCCGTACAGGAAGCGCCGCCACCACAAGCCGTTCAAAAATCACGTCCTGTGGCTGCTTCTTACGAACCAATCCCGGCGCTGGAAACCTATGTCGGCTCCCAATATAGAAGCCAGGATTGGAAAGTAACTGTAGAGGAACCTTTGCCCAATGCCCAACTCCCTGCCAAAAACGGGCACTTGTCGCTTCGCATTTCCGGAAATATTCAAAGTACTGTTGTGGCCGAGCCCGGTTTGCGTGTGTTGATTTTTAACAACGATCTCAAATCCTTTGAAGCCATGCAGCCGATTGCGAACGCTGCACTAAAAGTCGCTCCGGACGGTAATTTTTTATTTGAAAAAGTAATGGTTTTTAAACCCGGGTTGTACTATTACCTGATCGAAGACGAAGAATCGGGCAACTGGCTGTTCGTTGGTAAATTCAGGATGTAAAAACAATCGTCATGTCCTCCTTCTTGCTGAGACAAGTTATTTTTTGTAGTTGTTTGATACTGAGTGCAGTGGCTTCTGCGCAGTCGCCTGAAAAAAACTTTGCAGCCATGAGTTGCGATGAATTGTCGGAAGAAATTGCCGTGTTATGCGGTTCCGGCAAATTTGCCGAATCAATTCCTTTAGCCCGCCTCATGGTGGAAAAAGCCAGGCGCGATTCATCTGAATCAAATGCCATACAAGGCAATAGCCTCGACATGCTGGGTTATGTTCTCCACCATAGCGACATGTGGGCCGAAGCGCAAACGTATTTGCAGGCCGGTGTGGAGCACTCAATTAAATACCTGGGCGAACAGCATGAAGACTATATGACGCACCTGTCCAACCTGGCCATGCTGCACTTGGATATGGGAGAAAATGCAAAGGCGGTGTCCGAACTTGAGACCACTGTACGTCTTGCGAAGCAATATCTGGAGCAAGACAATCCGTATCTGCCCATTATGGTCAATAACCTTGGCTTGGCTTACGAGCAATCCGGCGCTTTTGACCGGGCGCTGGAAGAATATGAGCAAGCCAGGCAGTTAACGGAAAGCACCCTGGGAAAAAATCATTTGCGTTATGGTTTGCGCCTTTCCAACATCGCTGCCTTGTATAAAAAAATCGGCAAACCCGCCCCTGCGCTCGAATTGACCCTGGAGGCAAAAAAAATCGTGGAGAACTCGGTGGGGCATAAGCACTATTATTATGCCGTCGCGATTAGCAACCTCATGAATAACTATTTGCTGCTGAATCGCAACGAAGAGGCGGCTGCTCTGAGTCCTGAATTGTTGGATATGTTGGAAAAACCGGCCATTCGCAATACGGCCGACGCTTTCAACCTCGCTGCTGTCATGGGGCAGTTGTACCTGGCAACCGGGCAATATGAACGTTGCGCTGCTTACATGCAGGAACAACTCGACCGATGTTTGCAATTGTATCCGCGTTTGTACAGCAAGCATACTGTATTGGCAGAGTATGCCATGAAGGCACTGGAGGGAAGTGGCCGGATGGAAGATGCTGCCCGGCTGGCTATCCAGCATAATGGATATTCCCTTCTGGAAATAAGGGAAAACCTGATCGATTTCAGTGAACGCGAGCAATTGCAGTATTACAATACTACTTTGAAATGGCGGCACCGCTCCTTCATGCAATTTGCCTTGCGACACCCCGAATTTCCGGAACTCGCCGCCGCGGCATACAATTATGAAATGACGGTGAAAGGTATATCACTCATGAGTCGCCGCCAGTTGTTTCAATCGCTGCGCAACAACCCGGATGCCCAACTGAATGCACAATTCGAGGCATGGCAGGCGCTTCAGAAAAATATTTCCCGGCAATATGCACTCCCTCCGGAAAAACGGATGTCGCATGTAGACAGTCTGTTAGCGCGCTCAAACGAACTGGAACGAAATCTGGCGCTGGGCTCCAATATGTTCAGAGAGGCCAGTAGTGCAACTTTGTGGAAAGACGTTCAATCGGCTTTGGGGCCCGATGAGGCGGCTATCGAACTTGGAATGGTCGACAATATTTCAGGCGACAGCACCTGGTATGTAGCCTGGGTGATACGGCCTCGGGAAGCAAATCCGCAGCAGATTGTGCTGTTCGAAGAAAAAGAATTGCGTTCGATGTCGGCCATTCGGAAATTATATTCCTCAGAATCCAATCCTTCGGATGGGAAAAACCTGCGGGAATTGCTTTGGAATCCCTTACAGGCTTCTTTGCAAGGTGTAAAATCGTTGTATTTCGCTCCTGCCGGCTTCCTGCATCAGATCAATTTTGCCGCCATTCCAGTGTCTGATCAGCAGGTTGTATCCGACCTGATGCAGGTGCACCGGCTGATCAGTACGAATCAGGTGCCTGATTTGAAACGATCGACACGTGTAGCAGCGTTGCCGGTGAGCGCACTCGTCATGGGTGGCATTCTTTATGATGCGGACCACATTTTGCAGAATGCTTCTTCAGGTATGCCCGATACGACCACATTTGTTATACGAAACAGAGATGGTGTGCCTTACACTGACTGGGATTATCTGCCTGGCTCGCACCAGGAAGCAAAACAGGTGCAGGATCGCTTAAAGAAGACAGGCATAGACGCTGTTTTTGCCGATGGCCGGAATGCCTCCGAAGAAATGTTTAAACAGGCCATTCAACCAGCGCCCTCATTACTACACCTCGCTACACACGGCTTTTTTATTCAAACACCTGTGCCGGGTGCTACCAACGGTTTTGCTTCGGCCGACAATCCGATGGCCCGTTCCGGGCTGGCACTCGCCGGCGCCAACCGTGTCTGGAAAGGGATGGCTGCACCCGAAAATAAAGAAGACGGTATCCTGACTGCTTTGGAAATCAGCCGCCTGGACCTGAATGGTACGCAACTTGCCGTACTGTCGGCCTGCGGAACTGGCCAGGGAAAAATGGAAGGGGCAGAAGGCGTTTTCGGGCTGCAAAGGGCATTCAAAATGGCGGGCGTACACTATGTTATCATGACACTCTGGAGCATTCAGGATACGCATGCACAGCAGTTTATGGACTTTTTTTACGATGCCTGGCTGCAACAGAAACAGAACGTACCAGATGCTTTCCGATTGGCGCAGCACCAAATGCGTCTGTTGTACGCCAAACCCAATCAGCCCATGGCCTGGGCGGGGTTTTTGTTGCTGGAATGATGCTCAGCGCCTGAATTTTGGATTTTTTGCAAATGCAGTATCCGTCAGACTTTCCAGAAAATCAACCAGGTCGGATTGCTCCTGTGCGCTCAGATGCAGGGGCCGGATCAACGGACTTTTATGCGGGTGCGGCTGGCCGCCTGCGTTGTAGTGTTCTACCACTTTTTCCAGCGAGGCAATGGAGCCGTCGTGCATATAAGGCGCAGTGAGGCCCACATTTCGCAAGGTCGGCACTTTGAACCGTGCCAGATCGGTCGAATCAAGGGTCAGTCGATAGCGCCCCGGATCGTGGTATTCTTCGTATAATCCATTGTTTTCAAATGCGTAGTTGCTGAAATTGAATCCTGCATGGCATTCAGAACAGGATGCACGACTGGAAAAAAACAATTCCATGCCGCGGCGTTGTGCGGTTGACAATGCCTGTTGTTTTCCCTGAAATACATACTGATCGTAAGGGCTGTTCCCGGAAATCAAGGTGCGTTCGAAACAGGCAATGGAGCGGGTGACGACGAATGCATCGGGCGCTCGGTCATATGCTTCCCTGCACAAACGCACATATGCAGGATCGTTTTTTATACGATCTAAAATGCGCAACATGTTGAAATTGAATTCATTGTGTTCCTGAATCGGCACCAGTACCTGCATCTCCAGGGTGGGTAATCCGCCTTCGCGGGTGTAGTAAGGCTGGTACGCGACATTACTCAATGTCGGCGCATTTCTGACGCCAGGCGCGCCTCCGACACCTGGCGACAGCGCAACGGAATCAGAAAATGCATGTGACGGATCGTGGCACGACGCACAGGAAACCGTACTGTCGAGCGACATGAGCGGGTCGAAAAACAATTTTTTGCCCAGTGCAAAACGCGCGGGCGTGAGTTGATTGTCTGATGGAAATTCCGGTGTCGGAAAACCTTCGGGCACTACCAAAAGCGGCTCCGGTTGTATATCGACAGGCGTTTGTGTTTCTTTCCGGCACGAAACCAGAAAAAATACAAAGACATAGATGATCGGCGCTGCTTTCATGCCAGGGCCCTTACATGCGCATCAGTTTTTCAGTAGCCACAACGCGGCCGTTTTGCCACAATTGCACCCAAAGCATTCCAGAAGCAGGAAGACCTTCCAGCAGCATAGGAGAAGAGGAATTTTCATCGATGTTCAAGCGAAGTAATACTTGGCCTAATGCATTGGTAACCAATATATTGTATGCGGCTTTTTCAGGTAAAGAGAAAAAAGCCTGTGGTGTAGCACCTCGTTGTACCGGATTGGGCGACACATAAAAACTGCCAGAAAATTCGGGAGAAACAACCGCGGTGACCGCTTGTGCCGAAAAAACATAGTTTTTAAAATTGAAGAGCATAGTAGCCGGAATACCCGTGGTACCATGTTCGATGGCGCCCTGAGAAAGGTCGATATTTCGGGCTGCCTGCGCATAGTCGGCATTCAGATGTATTACTTTCATTCCCGGATTCGTCTGTTCGGCAGCAACAGCAATCGTTTGGCTTTTGTAGTTGTTATCGCCCAGTCCATGCACTTCGAAAGCCTGCCCTGCATTGTCGCCGGCTACACCTTCCATCACCGCAAAGCGATACCCGCCTGCCCAGCCCCAATGCATGGAAGGGTCCTGGAGAGCCAGCGGATGCCCGGCAGGCTGTAGAGAAGGGTCGGCGTGGTTGATCGGCTGTGGTACGCCCACGGAAAAACGGATGGCTTCCACATTTTCAATGCCCGGATATTGACCCAGGTTAAACATGGAATCGGTAGCAGGGCGCACCAGCAGGTAGACATCCGTGCAGGGTGTCTCCTGCCCGCCATCGTGGGTAATTCTTATATCGGAAACATAAAACTCATACCTGGAAAACTGCATGGGATAAGCGCCATCCGGGTGGTTTACAGGCGTGTTCAGGGCAAATGGGTGACTGCCAAGGCGTGGGGCCAGGTGCAGCCACAATTCATTTTGTGCATGGGCTGAAAAAATGGATGCACAAAAAATTAAAAGCAGGAGTGAAAAATTTCTCATATATCAGAAACGCGCTGCGAATGCGTTCAATGACGCAAAAGAACAACTATTTTGCTGATCGTGCGCTGAGAAATGTATGATTGAAATGGCAAATTGTATCTGTGAATTCAAAATTTGCCTACCTTTGCAACTCCACAGGCGCCTTCTTTCTGCGGCGACTCGAACACTTTAACCTTTAGGGGTACGCTACCGACTCAAGGAAGCAGTTTGCCGTTGACTTGTCCGGCTTTCGACTGCACGCCCAACCCCGGTTCTGCCTGCTCCGCCTTGTCAACTTTGCGAAGTCTGACTTGCACAATCGGGCGCCTGTGGTTTTTTACTTCAGTTTTTTCAGTACTTTTTCCACTCGTTTTTTCTGGCTGTCTTTTTCCAAATCGATCATTCTGGATCGAAGGGTGCGCACAAATTCTTCTTTTTGTGCTGCTGAAACACCCGGCGCTGCCTTTTCCACATACGAGGGAAATTGATTGACGGGGCATTTCAATAATTGTTCTATCAGCAAGGGAAATGCTACTGCATGGTGTTTTTGGTGCCGCAGCAGTTTGGCCAAAATGCCCACCGCGTGGTCGCGCGTAATCACCGAACCATGGTCGGCTGCATCCATAATAGCAGGCAAGTGATCGAATACGCCATCGGGATCGACCGAGGCAATGGCGTCGAGGGCAGTCATGGCGCCCCACTGCAAGCGGTTGTTTTTGTGGTTTAGCAGTCCTGCAAAGGTGGAGAGATGCGGCGCCAGCAAAGCAGGTTGAATATATCCGGTTTCATACAAGGCCTTGATACAATCGCTTTGAATAGCACTGTTTTTACCCTTCAGGTGCTCGACCAGGATGCTCACTGCCTCCTGATCCATGGACGCCGCTATGGATTTTGCCAGTTCAATATTCGCGTTTTCGTCTCTCAGGCCCAGTGATGTAGCCAGGCGACCGATGATCATTTCTGATTTTTCCATCTTTCCAGTTTGGGAATGCCGTTGCTGAATATTTTTGCCAAAAAGCCGGGGAAGCCCATCTCTTTCAGTTTTTGTTTGACAAAATCCTGCATTTCCGAGGCGGTCATATCAGGCTGCAGGAATGCGCCATTTTGATAGCAAAGGCTGCAATACATATTGCTTTTGGAGCCGTCGGTATTGGTGCCTCCGCCAGCAGGGTCTTTTTTCAGAGGCATGGAGCAACTCTGACATACTTTGTAGGTTTTCATATCGAAAAAATTGATGCTACAAAGGTAGAAGCGCTTACTGACAACCTATTGTCAGTGCACCCATACAATTCCCGAATTATCTGGAAAACTGCCCGAAATGCCAGAGAATACCCGAGGGATCGTGCACAAAACACTCCCGACCCCAGTCCAAGGTTCGAATGGGCTCGATCCGCACTTGCTCGTATTTTCCGGGTAAATCAAGTGCCTGAAGCGCGTTCCAGAATTGCTCTACGTCTTCTACTTCCATAAAAATCATGGTGTTGTCTACCCAGTCGCGGACGTAAGCGTCTTGCAGATAAAACCCCAGGTTGCCGGATTGGAACAAGGACATGTTGGGTGCGATTTTGCGCTCTTCAAAACCCAGGTCAGTGTAAAATCGGCAGGAAAGTTCAAAGTTTTTAGCGCCAATGAAAGGGCGGATGGAGCGGGCGTTGTGTGTCATGTTTTATCAAACTTGCTTGTTGTGGATGCTGGCAAATTTAAGGTATTTGAAAAATTTAAACATATTGTTTTTAAAATAAAATCAACACAAAGTTTTTTAACCACGAAGGACACAAAGGGCTGCACAAAGGGCGCAAAGTATTGATTACAAATACTTTGTGTCCTTCGTGGTTAAAAAACTTTGTGTTAAAATGAAATGTGTTAAGTCGCATACTTGCTCAACATATCCACTCTTTTCAGCAAATCCGGAATTCTGTACGCTCCCGCCATTTGTTCCACGCCTGCTGCTGCCTGGTCGAGGTCGATGCCCGCCGCCGTGATGAAAAGCGGTTTTTTGCTTTCTCTTCTGTGGCCACTCACATATTCGTCGGGTGTATCGAGTATTTCCTGCAACACCAGCGTCGGTTCGGTGTTGCTCCATTCGGGGAAGCCGAGGTGTAGGAGTGGCTTGCTGTTCCTGATCTTTTTACTGAACTGAATCCAGCCGACGAGCAACGCCAGTCCGCCAGGAATGATATGCCCGTAAAAACCAATATTCCAGAGCATATTATTCAGCAATTCCGGGCTTTTGGATGACAGCAGGCCGAATGTCCGGTCAATCATGAAATAAAGGGAAGGGTACAGGCCGATCACGATGCACAGAAGTGCAAAAATCCACCAAGAAATAGTTTTAACTGCGGTATTCAACATTTTAATAGCGATGAAATAATTGTTTGGATGTTTTCCATTCGAACCTGGCAAGTGCCACAACAATCGGTATCTCCACTATGAAATACAACACACTCCATAGTGTAATGGAACTGAAATGGCGAATGACTAGCACTGCAGTAATACCGCAATACATCAGGTTGGCAATGGCAATTGTTTTCAAAAACGGTCGCCAATTCGCAGGAAAAAACAAAAAACACCCCAATGAATACACGGCAAAAAAACTTGCTGTTCCGGACAAAAGCCACAACATGGAAAGCGGCACCCGGAAAATCGTTTCAAATTTAGACAGTACCAAAATCAAAAAAGTCGCAGTGGCGAGTGCGCCAATAGCCTCGAAGAGAAACAGCAGACGCGGTTGGTGCTGCAGTCGTTGTAGTACTCTGCTCATTGCGTGAATCAAATATCGTTGTGTTGTTACAAACCTTCCGTGAAATGCTCGCGTCGCGGCGGTTTGGCAAATTTTTCTGCATTGAAGTCCCTGGAGCCACCTCGGGGTATGGAAAGCGATTGCCAATCTGTCGCGCACATTTTCGCGATAAAAACAATTTGCCCGACATGATAGGGGTAATGTGCCAACTGCCGGTTGATGGCCTCCTGCACCGTATGTCCCTGATTTCGAATGTACACCACAGTATCGAGGTCGGCAGCGCTCAGGCTGCGAAGGGCATTCAGAAAAACGGCCCATCCTTCTTCCCATTTTTCCAGCATTTCTGCCCGCGTGCTCCAGTCATTTTCAAATTCGGATTCGCGGTCGCGCCAGGTTTTTTCGCCATCCGAGTGTAAAAATCGGTCCAGCGGCTGCGCATATTTCCCCACAAGTGTTTTACAATGGTGGCGATGCTGTTGCTGTCTTCGTTGCATTGCCAGAACAAATGTTCGTCCGATACCTGGGCGAATGCCTTGTCGCCCAGCGACTTGTAATATTCAAATTGCTTGATTACGCTGTTCAAATAGTCGTTGTTTTCCATGTTGTCGGCTGCGTTATTGATATTGATAGGGCTCCTCGTTGTAAGCCATTTGCCGCACATTTTCCAGCACTCGTTTCATGTAAACAGGCCAGAAAGCACGGGCGAAAAGCCAATTGAAAGGGTATAGCCAGGCAGAATCGGCATACAGGGTGTAGGTATAATCAATTTGTATGCGGTTCGGTTCCAGTTCATGGGTAGCCCATTCTCCTGTAAATGTTGTAAAGTTGAGCATCCAGGCTTTAAAATCGCTGACCTGGATTTTCCAGTACCGGTTTTCGATGCGTTCCAGCACAGTGTCCACCGAACTTTCTCCGCCTTTAAAAGCAATCGATGGTGCAGCGAATACTTTTTTGCTTCCGCCGGGTTTGCCCCAGTTTTCATCTTCGGTGCAATGTGTGATGCGCGGCATGATGCCAAACCCTGTGTGTACTTTTGAAATATCACACAACATGGGCGTTTTGAAGGCGCGTTCCAGCGAGCAGTGAAAGATGGTGGAAATGGATATCTTGAAGGATGGCATTGGATGAGATGGTGAATGATTGGAGGTGGAAAAATACAAATTCAGGATTTTTTGCAAGATAGATTGTTCGGCTTCGCCTCACAGTGGGGGACTTGGGATTGGGCGGAAAAAGCGGATTTTATTGATTTTCGTGGCCTTGCGGCCACATGTTTTGATTTTTATGCCCAATCCCAAGTCCCCACCGTGAGGCGAAGCCGAACGGCCCCTGTGTCCATGAAGTGGCCCATCAGCACTATCTTTGCATTCCTCTTAACGACCGACCATGCGCTATTTTTTATTCATCCTGCTGATTATCAATTGTTTCGATGCCCGTGCTCAAATGGCGCTGCCTGTGCCTGTTGGCGCCCAAAGGCTTCTCGAAGCCTATCCCCAACACTTGAAAGGGTACCATGAAAACCATTTGATCTGGAAAGACGGCTCAAAAATACAGTTTGACGACGGCCGTATCAAAACCGAGGACGAGGCATTTGATTCTACCGATCTGGAAGACCAGATGCATGCCTTGTTGTACACACCTGGCACACCGCTCGACACACCGACCTACAACTGCGACCCGGGCACCCTGCGCTGCGTCGAGTTTTTTAAAAAAATGTACGGAGAAAACGAAGCGCAGGTGCGCAGCCGCCTCGTCCCTGTCGTCTGGCCTGGAACCAAAGCCGGGCGTACCAAACGCATCTGGGTGACTTCGGTGAATGGCGTCGATAAACACCTGCAGGCAGTAGCAAAAGAACTGATGGCACGCCCGCACTTGCGTCCCTACGTGACGAATATTGGCGGCACCTTCAACTGGCGACCTATTCTGGGTACCAATCGCCTGAGTCCACATTCATTCGGCATCGCAATCGACATCAACACCAGCCGATCGGAGTATTGGAAATGGGATCACAAGGACGACTGGATGCAGGATTCTGTGGAAACAGTGCTGCAATGGCGCAATTCAGTGCCGCTGGAAATTGTCGATATTTTTGAACGCCACGGCTTTATCTGGGGTGGCAAATGGTACCACTACGACACCATGCACTTCGAATATCGGCCCGAAATGTTGCCTCCCCGGAAGGCTGTGAAAAAAGCGGCTGCACCGAAGGCGACTGTAAAAAAGAAAAGTCCGGGCAAGGCAACGGGATCAAAATCCTGATTAATGTTAGAACGCTCGGCTTCGCCTCACTTGTTTTATTTGGGATTTTGCGGATCAGGTGGATTTAACAGATTATGGCCTGTCGGCCATAAAAATCCATACAATCCGCCTGATCCGCAATATCCCAAGTCCCATATTCATGAGGCGAAGCCGAATGGAGTAAAAATCTCCTACGCTAATCCCTGCTCACATTCCTGAAATACCGGGCCGGCGAACCCGCCCAGATTTGCCCCTCCGGAATGTCTTTTGTGACCAATGCCGCAGCGCCCACCACTGCGTAGTCGCCAATACTGCGTTTTTCGATCACGGTGGCATTGATACCGACATCCGCAACTTTACCGATGTGGATGCGGGAGCCTACTACGCAGCGGATGGCCATGTGAGACAAAGGCCCTACAACGGAATCGTGCCCAACAAAAGCATGGGAGGCAACCAGGGTGCAGGCGCCGATTTCAGCCCCTGCGCCAACATAACCGTTTACCAATACACAGGCCCCGGGCTTTAGTATGGCATTGTGTGCTACAAAAGCCCTTTTACTGACCACATTGACCAGCAATTCCTGCGGCACATTTACCTGATGGAACAGTTCTTCGGTTTTGTAATTGCGGCCCAGCATATGGATGGCGTACACAAAATGATATCCCTGTTCGGCAAAATGCGCTACTTCATTGGTGCCACCCAAAACCGGAAAAGTATGGATGGTTCGGCCGAGTTCCATATCATTTAAGAAACCGGCTACTTCCAGGCTCATATCTCCGAACGTGTGCCGATTGTCTTCTATAACAGCAGCAATAGGGCCTCCTTTGCCTTCTCCACCGATGATAATTACCTTTTTGGTCATGTTTGTTTTATATGCAAGAGATGGAACAAGATTGTTCAGCCAGGCGACTTTGTATTTGTTTTTAAAGCATCCAGCCGCAAATTCAAAATGGCGTCCAGATCGTCGTTCAGATAGTGGTGAAAAATGACGGCTCGCCTTAGAAAAATATATAGCATTACGAAGGCGCCGGCAATACAAGCCATCCACGCTTTATCGTGGAAAAAAATAAGTTTAAGTATGGAGGCAAAGGCAGCGACAAGGCAAACTGCACTGAGATTTTGTGACAAGGCGCGCAAGGCATACCAGCGTTCCAGAATAGCGATGTGCTTTTGACCGTACTCTCTTACAAGCGCCCATTTCTCCTGGACATCACTTTTAGCATACTTTCTGATCTTTCCGAATCGGTACAAATCATACAAAGTGTCGCCAAGTGCATGCAACACAAAACCGGCAATATAAGCCAGCAGCAAGCCAATGAGCAGCGATTTGTTGTCCAACTGGTGTATCGAATCATACACCTGCCAGATCGTCTGCACCTTGCCATCACCGCCAATCCAGAGCACCATCAGCAAAGCGGAGCCCGGAATCAGGTAGCCCAGGACATCAAAAAAGTCGACCCTGATTTTATCCATTGTTTATTGTTGGGAGCGTATGTTGGCAAAGTTACACAAATCAGTGTAAATCACTACTTTCGTTGCCGACAATGCCTTGTTGCATTTTTACTTACTACTACTGAATATGGCAATGTCAAAAGTTACCCTGCTGGCTCTTATGAACGGCATTTTGCTGTTGGCACTTACCCTCGCCGATTTTTTCCATTTCCTGCATTTCAACCTTGTTTTTTCCTATCAATGGCATAAAATCCTGCACCTTGTCGGGGTAGTGCTTATGATGGGAAATATGGTGGTTGGCCCCATCTGGTTTTCCTATGCCTACTATTCCGGCGACAAGAAATTGTTTGTTTTTGCCGGACGTTTGCTTCAAATCACAGACATGTGGCTGACCCTTCCGGGCATATTTTTAACCGTCATCAATGGTTTGTGCCTGGCTGCTGCATTTGGCGGAACGCGCAACGGCCCCGACTGGCTTTTCTGGTCGGTCATAGCGCTTATTGCCATGTGGGCCTTGTCCATGCCGATATTGTTCCTTCAGGAAAAAATGTACCAGGCGCTTGCTGAAGAGCCTTCGGATGACCTGAAAATCAGGAAGTTAATTGTCCAGTGGGGCATTTGGGGAACGCTCGTGATGCTGCCGCCTACCCTGATTTTTTACTGGATGGTGATGAAGCGTGTCTGATTGTTTGATCGGCAAAGCGATTAAAAAAAATCCCGCAGACCTTTGAAAGATCTGCGGGTAAATAATGCTCTTTGCTTTCGCTCAATCATTTTACTCCCATTCCGGCGCCAGGCTCCATTTCTCCGGAGAACGCCACAGCGCGGAAAGCAGCAATTCGCGCATGAACAAAAACTCTTTCGGCAGTCGATCGTATGCTTTTTCAAAGAGTTCTTCGTGGCCCAGCAGTTCCTGTTTCCAGAGTTCGCGATCTACGTGCATGATTTCGTTGAATTCTTCGCGGCTGAATCCTTCCATACCTTCCCAGTCCATATCGCGGTAGCGCGGGCGCCATCCGATGGGGCATTCTACCGCGCTGGCGCGGCCTTTGCTGCGTTGTACGATCCATTTCAGCACGCGCATATTCTGGCCGAAACCGGGCCATGCAAAATCGCCGTTTGCCGTTTTACGGAACCAGTTGACCCCGAAAATACGCGGGGCATTAGGCAGGTCGCGGCCAAATTGCAGCCAGTGGTTGAAGTAGTCGCCCAGGTGGTAGCCCAGGAACGGCAGCATGGCAAATGGGTCGCGGCGCACCTTGCCGAGTTCGCCGAAAGCCGCGGCGGTCATTTCGCTGCCCATCGTGGCGGCGAGGTACACGCCGAAGTTCCAGTTGAAGGATTGATACACCAGCGGCACAGCAGAACTGCGCCGGCCACCGAATACAAAGGCTGTAATGGGCACGCCGTTCGGGTTGTCCCATTCCGAATCGATCACCGGATTTTGTCCGGCAGGCGCCGTGAAACGCGCATTCGGGTGCGCCACTGGTTTGCCGCTTTCTTTGTCCCAGGGCAGCCCGTTCCAGCCGATCACACCTGCGGGCACTTCCTTGCTCATGCCTTCCCACCACACATCGCCGTCGGGCGTGATGCCGACATTGGTGAAAATGGTATTGGCACGAATACTGGCCATGGCATTCGGATTGGTTTTTTCATTGGTGCCCGGCGCCACACCGAAATAGCCTGCTTCCGGGTTGATGGCATGCAGACGGCCGTCGTTGCTTTTGTGTATCCAGGCAATATCATCGCCAACAGTAGTAACCTTCCATCCATCCATTTCCTTCGGAGGAATGAGCATGGCAAAGTTGGTTTTTCCACAAGCGCTGGGGAAAGCCGCGGCGATATAACTTTTTTCATGATGTGGCGACTCGACGCCCAGAATGAGCATGTGTTCGGCCAGCCAGCCTTCTTCGCGGCCCATGACACTGGCGATGCGAAGTGCGAAACATTTTTTACCCAGCAAGGCATTGCCGCCATAACCGCTGCCGTATGAAATGATGAGGCGGTCTTCCGGAAAATGGCTGATGTATTTGATGGTCGGGTTGCAGGGCCATTTTACATCTTCCACGCCAGGTTTGAGCGGCGCGCCCAGTGTATGTACACATTTGACGGTTTCGTCGTTCAGGTAGGGAAGAATCTGGCTACCCATGCGCGTCATGATTTTCATATTGATCACCACGTATTCCGAATCGGTGATTTGTAAGCCATAACGCGAGAGGCTGGAACCCACCGGGCCCATACAGAATGGAATGACGTACATGGTACGGCCACTCATGGCGCCCTGGGTAAGCCCTTCGAGAAGGGTTTTCATTTCTTTCGGCTCCATCCAGTTGTTGGTAGGGCCTGCATCTTCCTTGCGCCGACTGCAAATGAAAGTTCGGTCTTCTACACGGGCCACGTCGCTGGGGTCGCTGAAACACGCAAAACTGTTGGGTCTTTTTTCAGGATTGAGTTTGATAAAGGTGCCCTTCTCTACGAGCAAGTGGCAAAGTCGGTCGTATTCTTCTTGTGTTCCGGTACACCAATGCACGTTTTTAGGCTGGAAATGCTGGGCCATCTGATCGACCCAGTTGCTTAGATCGGTACTGGCATTCAGTTGAAAGGCAGTTTTGTCGGATTCGAACATCGCTCTAGTTTTTGAAGTGAAGAATGGGCTAGGACTTTCAAGGCCAAAAATCGCATTCAAGGTATTAAAAAATGAGTGAGCAATGTCATATCTGGAGGGAATTTTAAGCAGAGCGCAACTACCTCTCTGTTTCAGCAATTTTTCTTTGAAATTCGCTTCTGCAAATCATTTACTAGAGGTATCGAAATTTTTGAAATGGCGGCATTCTCGACGTTTTTTCAAAAGACTTGCCGTTCAGCGACTGCGATATTCGATTGGACGGCCGCAGCGCTTGCAAGCCGGTCTGCTGAAAGTACTGGAAAAGGTGTAGTAGGGAGGGGGTGAGGTTGTTCATTCCCGACATTCCGTAGAAGAGATTGTTGGGTGCGCCCGACTGGCAGATGCAAACGCTGCTTTCTGCTGCTTGCGCCGCGCGCATTTCATTGGCACGTGCCAGTTGTGTTGCGGAGCAGCCGCTGCCCATCGTACCGATACTGGCCAGCATAGCCAGCAGCAAGAGCAAATGCCCCTTTGTGTTCCTGGTATTTTTATTCAGGTCGGCACAAGTCCTGAGCACGTAGGAAATCCAGGCGATTCCAACCAGGGCAGCAGCACCCAGCAAAAACAGGAGTGCGCTGTATTCCAGTTGCCCGAGCACGTTGCCCAATTCTGACTGGCTGTGATCGAAAGCCTGGCTGTTGTCGATGGCGGAGAAATGTGTCTGGGCCATTCCTGCCAGCGGGCTAGAGAGCAGCGCTATTGGCAAAGCCGTGGTAGCCAGAAGCGCACATGATTTTTGTCTGCAATACAAAATGGTTTTCATAAAATGTTTTTGATTTGATTTCAATGAATGGGATCATCGGGGGAGGCATGCGGGTTTCCGGGGATGGAAGGGCCGATGAACGACCGTTCCATCCTTTATTGCAGACACAGGAGGAGAGGTAAGTAGAAAAGGGAGATTTTTTTGAGGGAGGATGGAAAGCAAAGGGGCAAGAAGCAAGGGGCAAAAGGCAAGGGGCAAAGGGCAAGGGGCAAAAGGCAAGAAGCAAAAGGCAAGGGGCAACAAGCGAAATGGGGAAATAGTGGTTCTGCCTTTTGGAGCCTTTTGCTTCTTGCCCCTTGCCTTTTGCCCTTTGCCCCTTGCCTTTTGCCCCTTGCCCCTTGCCCCTTGCTTTTTGCTTCTTGCCTTTTGCCTTTTGCCCTTTGCTATTCCACAAGCACAAATCCCGCCCAGACATACGCATCGCCATATTTGGCACGCATGTCCGATTGAGTAGCGCGGAAAGCATCGGGCACCGACATTTTGCCATCGAGCCAATGCTTGTAGAACGTGCTCATGAACACCTGCGTTTGAAAATCAGGTACTTGCCACAGCGACATGATGAGGTAGCGCACGCCTGCTATTTTGAAAGCGCGTTGCAGACCATACACGCCTTCATTGCCGTACAGATCGCCGAGGCCGGTTTCGCAGGCCGACAACACGGCGAGTTCTGTATTCGACAGGTTCATCTGACTGATTTCATAGGCAGTGAGGATACCATCTTCCATTCCCGGACTGGCAGGTTTGCCTGTTTTCCAGGTGTAGTTGCCGCCGGCCAGCACCAGTCCCGATCGAATCATGGGTTGATCCGACACTTTGAAGGCTTTCTCTTCGCCGGTCTGTTTGTTGTTTGCCTGCACATTTTTGGGATCTGGAAAGAAAAAGCCGTGCGTAGCGATGTGCAGAATACGGGGCGACGGATTGTGTTCGCCGAGGGCTTTGAAAGACTCTTCGGTGGCGTCCGTACCTTCTTTTAAGGCAGTGGCGATCCCTTGTGCACCCATGATTTTGGCGGCTTCCTTGATTTCAACATCTGTCCAGCGGAGGTAATTCCAGTTATCAGCGCGCAGGGTGGAGTCGTTTTCCGCAAAACTGGAACTTCGTGGTGTGGCTGCCCCGTCGGTAGACGAATCGTCTGATGCGCCTGTATTCACCAGACCGTACTGAATGCCGCCATACAATTGAGCCGTATTATTGGCGATTTGAGCGGGTGCCTGCTCTGCAACCAGTTGGCGGGTGCTGCCCACGATGGTCAGGTGGTATTTCTCGGCAATCGTTTTTCCATCCGGTGTGGGTATCGCCCCCAGGTTGAGTCGATACAATTTGCCTGTTTCCGCACAATATACGGTGGTGTTTTCAGGCAAAACGGCCGCAACGGGTTTCCAGATCAAATTGTACAGTTGGTCGCCTTTTTTGCTGCTGGCGTACAATTCGTTGTAAACAGCAGGACGTGGCTGGCCTTCGAATTTCAGTACAGCGTTGAGTTGATCTATTTCAAAAAGCGGGATAAAAATAGGCTTCGTTGTGCCGGATTGCAGTACCAGGGCAGCGTAAAATACGCTGTCGGTACTGTGTTGCGCACTTTTGCTGTAATAAGCGAAACGAACAAATTCGACGGCAGCCTCGCCAGGTTTCAATTGTTGCTGCACATCCTGCCAGCGCACATTGCGCCTGGCTTCGGCATAACCGGCAATGTTGCGGGCAAGGCCTTTTTCAAGGTCGTTGGCCTGGGTTTCGAGGCTTGCGATCGAAGCACTGTCGCGTTTTGCGGTCGGCTTTGAGTAGGCATCTCCCAGGCGTCGTTGTATGGATTTTAACAGGATCACCTGGTCTGCATCGGCCTGATCGGCAGCAAGAAGATTTCGCGCACGCACAGCAGCATTGAGCAGAAAACCTTTTGAATAAAGCGCATTATCGAAACAGATAGCAGCAAGCGATGAAGGCGAGGGTGGGGCCGGGCTGGTAACCTGCGCCATCGACAGGGCACAGTCCTGGAAGTAGGAATATTTATCCACATAATCCCGGGTTTCTTTTTCTGAAAGATGGTGCAAGGCATTGTCCATCAATTTCTGGAAGATGTTGGACAAACGCAGGTGCAAGGCCTCTGATTTCCCATATTGCTTCATGTTGTTGTACAGGATGGCCAGGTTTATCAGCGTAAATAAATTTTCAGCATTATCGGGACCGAACAAGGTTTCTGTGGTTCCCAGGGAGTTTAGCAGCAGTGGCTCCGCTTTTTCAAATTCGCCTGTTCCAATGTACAACACCCCAAAGTTGTTGGCCGTAGATGAATAACTCCAGTTGTCTTTACCGTATATTTTTTCCTTTTTGGCGAGCGCTTCCGAAAAGTATGCCTTGGATTTTTCAAGTTGATTTGTTTTGGAATACAACGTTGCCAGGTCGTGCAGTACTTCGACATACTGCCTGTCGTCCTTTCCAAACGCTTTTTCATAAATAGACAAAGCCTGCAGGTAGATTTGTTCCGATTTTTGGAAATCATTGAACCTGCCGTATGCGCTGGCGAGGGTTTTCAAACTATTGGCATAAATCGGGTCGTTTTCGCCTGTCAACCTGAGCGACAAATCCGTGGCTTCCTGTGCGTATTGGAGTGCTTTTTTGTAATTCCCCATTCGTAAATAGAAATGAGAAACATTGGCTGTTATCATTGCATATTCCTCCGTCTCCTTTCCGCCGACTTGTCCATTGATCTCCCGTGCTTCCAAGAACATCGCCTCAGCCTCCTCCGTTCTGCCGAGTATGGTATTGCAGATGGCCAGGTTGTTCAGGTTGCCGCGATACAAACTGTTGGTCTTGCCATCCGTTTTTTCAATAATCAATTTTGTTTCAAAGGCAAAATTAACGGCTTTTTCAAATTGGCTCAGTTGCATGTAGCCGTACCCGATCATATACAGGGTTCTGGCATATTCCATGTGCATTCTGCCAAACACCTTTTCCTGTATTCCCCTGGCCTGATTCAACCACCGGAATCCTTCGTCCACATTCCGGCTCAACATACAGATCCTGCCGTGATGGTAGCAACAGGCAGCATAAGTAGCCGATTCGGGCCCCAGTTTTTCCAGTGCAATGGTTTCGGCTTGCTTGTTCAATTCTATGGCATGGACAAAGTCTTTCTTGTTACTCAAAGCCTTGGAGGCTTGAAGAAGGCTGTCTGCCTGACGAACAGCGACGGAGTCAATGGCCTGCGCAGCGAGGCTGCAGGAAGTGAAGCAAAGAATGAAAAATAACAGTTTTCGCATGGCACAATTAATTTAGGATTTGCGTTCGTTTTTGTGCCGAAGGAGGATTGAAAAGGCTGGATTACTTTGTTAAAAGTCCCACTGCTTTCTTCGCCTGTTTGTAATAAGGATGTTGGGGGCGGGCGGCCATCTGCTGGAATAGTGCCAGCGCCTTTTCCTGTTCGCCGGTCAATGTTATGGCCAATCCTCGATACCACTGCAATTGGGCATCCCAGGCGGCATGTCGACCTTCCAGAGAAGTCAGATAAGCCTGTGCCTCAAGTCCTTCGCCCATTTCCAGCAGGCAATAGCCTTTCAGGTAGCGCAGGGTATCATTTTTGGGAAATTGTCCTTCCAAACCGTCTAATTCGACATAAGCAGCGTTGAAATCACGGTTTTTAAGGCTTGTATGTGCATTCAAAAATGGTTCTTTCACACTCAAACCCGTCAGCGGGTAATGCGTATACCAAATCTGATCGAGCAGTTTTTTCAGGCTTTGGCTGGTTTGCTCTTCCCCCCGAAATGAAGTTGCATCAGGGGCCGGATAGCGTGGATTGGGAAGGCGCTCATCGGGGTTCAATTGTGCGACGGGCCTGTCAATTTTTTTGCTGTTTGTGTTTTGAGGCGGTATGTCCTGGCTTCTGCCCGGCACGGACGGATTGCTTTGCTGCTCGATAGGCTGCCCCGGAACATTGGGGGCAGCAGGCGAACTTTTTTTTCCAAAAAACAGGTATGCCGCGCCGACGACCAGCATCAACGCGACCACTGCAAGGAGAAAGCGTTGCCAGAACATACGTCGGTACAGGGCAGCCCTTTCGAGGGCTACTTCTTTCACTTTGGCCTGGAGCCGAAGTTCGGAAAGGCCATCCATTACCTTTCTTGCGGCACGGCGTTCCTCTTTGTCGCCAGGGTCGTTCAGATATTGTTCGTACTCCTCCATTTTTGAGCAATTTGTATCAGTTTTTTCATGCAATCGCTTCGTTTTATCTTGAGCGAATCGGTGGTGGTGTAGCGGGTCCAGCCCTGCCGCACCACTTCATCATCGGTATAGCCGTCGATATGATGCAGCCGGATGACTGTTTCACACGGATCGCCCATTTGTCCTAAAAACTGTCGAACGAGTTCGGCTGATTCTTGCCGGCGTTGGGCAGCCTCCACGTCCTGATCGTGCAAATCGTGGTGATTATCAATGGTTTCGTGTGGTTTTTTCAGGTTTCTGGTTTGCATCAGTGCCACACGCCGGATAATTTCTACCAGGTAGGTAGATGGTGCGTGGCCCTGAAACTGATAGGAGCCGTCCTGTATTTTGCGCAAAAAAATGAGCGTACCCTGGTTTAGCACCTCTTCTGCGGCATTTGCCTCCAGGCCATACTGACGAGCAAATTTGTGCGCCATCGGCAAGGCCTTGGCTTGTACACAAAGAATAGCCGAGTTGTCCAACCTTTTCAGGCCTTCAAACAATTGTCCGTTGTCTCCAAACCGTCGACAAGGACCGGGCGAGGCTAACCACTCGGTTATGCGCATGGTGCTGATGATTTATTGCATCTCTTGGCCTTCAAGGTAAGCGGTTTTTGAAAAAATATTTTTCAAGGCCTTAATTAGTACAGGGCGCAGGTGCATTATCGCCATGGGAACAAACGTACTGCGCAAAACAGATTACTTTGGATAACCTGGGTTTGATTTTATTCTACGTATCTGATTCAAATGCCTTTCCGTATGCGCAATCCAAAGCAAGGTATATTGGTGCAAATCTCTGATATGCCATACTCCCCAGTCTGCGGGCCTGAAAATAAAGTGAAGCCTGAAATCAACTTTTGTGTCTTGCACCAGGGTTATTACTTCCCTGCGAAAGCCTGTAAAGAAGTGAATAAGGTCTTCCTTTTCTTTGAACCGTCCCAAAGGTTTTGCTATCAGAGGGGCCTGCCCTTTATTAGGATCAGTAGCATAGGCAATCATTACACTGTCTATGCCCCGAACGGAATCTACAAGATCAGGTCTCTCATCCGTATATTGATTGTTCACCAGGTCCCAATAGAGCAGTTCTTCATATACACCGATATGTTCCATTACTTCTGCAACAGACCATTGGCTGCTGTCGGGCTTAAAATGTAACTGCTCATTGCTCAACCCTTCGACTTCTTGTAGAAAATCGGATTCGGTTTTTTTCAAGCCGTTTAACAAGTATTGCCGATCGGCCGGTTTCCAGATTTGCTCCTTGCCTTGTGTGAATCCCAGGTAGGGCAACAAGATCATCCAACAAATACATAAGTTTGGGTTCATTTTTTCCGACATATTTCTTTTCATTTCACTTTGACTGCTTCCCCCAACATATCCATCCGCGCCAAAAACGCCGCATACACCCTGCGCAGCAGCAAATTATCGGGCTGTGCGCTGTGCAAGGCCGAATAAATCTGATACGCATTCTGATAACAACCAGCCTCTTCATACGCATAGGCCAGCATGAGTTGTTGTTCGTCGGGCGAGGCAGTTTTGTAATTAGCCTGATGTGTGGTGTTGTTTTTTGTAGCATCCACTACGGATGGCGCCAGCATGATCGTCGCAGCGGGCGATTTGGCGGCGCTGCCACGCGTGACGCTCCATTCATATTCCTCATCGGGCAACAGGGCTACCTGACTCAGGTCGAGTGTGAGCATCGTGTCGTTGACGGGCACTTGCAGCAGGGCGCTACCACCCGGTTCGGCAATGGAAAATGTGTATGGGCCCTCGCCTTGGGCGCCCCGCCATTGAAAGGTGACGGGTGCAGCGGGCATTTTACCCGTAGAAATGAGAAGAGGACGTATGGCATACGCCTGACTGGCGTACCCTTTTACGCCACCGCTGGCTTTGTTCATGTATTGGCGGTGGTGCTCTTTGAGTTTTTCATCTGAATCGCCTTCCTTCACGCTTTCTTCCACAAAATTCAGGAAGCGATTGGTAAAACCGCTGTTGCTTTCTCCGCCTTTGGCGCCTGCCAGGTCCTGCAGGTCGCGCATTTTACTGCCCGAAACGAGGATGGTTTTGCCATTGCTAAGCAATTTGGCAGAAGAAGAGGCTTTACAACGCACCTTTCCTTTCATGTCCAGTTCCATGCCGGGCGACAGCAGTACAGGCTTCGCGCCATGTTGAGAGTAGTATTCCACTTGTCCGCTGACGTGTAAGACATGGGCACTGCCTTGGGCGCTCAGATAAAGGCTCTGAAGAAATAATAACAACGAGGTGGAGAAAGTTTTCATTGTCGTAGAGTGTTGATTTTCATTTTGTTATAAAGCAACTTGGCGGCCAGAAGCGACTATTTTTTGCTGTCTTGGGGGAGCTGCGGTTCTTGCTTGGCGGCTTTTTCTGGTTCGGGTTTTTCCTCCTGCTTTTTTATTGCCTGCGGTTTACGGGGTGGGGGAGTAAACTGATAGGGGATTTTGCCGAGATGTGAAATCCTTTTCCGGATAACGTTGTCGTAAAACTTGATGACATCGAAGGCCAGGGCCAGCGAGGCAATCCAGTAGGCGACATCCAGTTTTACACGGAATGACCGGAACATCCAGGCTACAATGAAGAACAGGATGATGATTTCACCCAATTGCAAAAAGCGTGTTACAAAATGAAAGGGCGTGCTGACACGGCGGAAAATTTCGTAGAACAAATGAATGTTCAGGTAACAAAACAAAAAAGTCAGCAAAAACTGCGCAAAACCGGATAGTTCGGTCACATAAGTGCCGTTCAGGATCATTTGAATGATATTGGCATGAATCACCATTCCATACATATCGGGTGTGTTGCGTCCCGTGTAGCGCTCGTTCAGAGGCGTGTAATGCCGATCGAGCATGGGTTTGTCCCAGGCGTAGGTACCCAAAAAGCCGACCAGCACGATTTTGTCCTGAATCTGTTTTTTCAAATCGATGGCCGGGCTCAGGATGTCTTTGCTTTCGTATTGAATAAACTGATCGCCGTTTCCGGTGTAGTATATTTCTTCCAGTTTTTTGTCGCGTTCGAACAGGCGCTCCGTCGCTTGTGGGTCGTATAGTTTGGCGGCTTGCACCGGTAATGAAAGGCATTCGCCGTCGGTCGTCATTTCCCGGGGCGAAAAATAGCGAATGGTGCTGTTAGAGTCTTTGGAAATAAAATTGATAAAGCCAGTGTACACGTAATTGCCAAAAAACGTGTCGCAACCCACCTGCATCTTGAATTTTCCATCCTCGTCGCTGTAGGCATCGAGTTCTGTGGCAAGCACTACTTTTTCGATGCGGGTGAGTGCCGCCCGCAAGAGCGAATCGGTGTGAGCGTTTTTCCGGCCCTCCAGCAGCACGTCGAGTGCCACCACTTTTGCCCCTGCGTCGATCAGGCGATCTACAACCATTCGTATGGTATCGCGGTCGGGTTTGCCGGTATTGACCAGCACAACGTTGTTGTCCAGTATGATGCGATGATCGCGCAGTTTGGAATACACAATATCAGTTACCTCGTAATCGCGGATGGTTTCCTTGAATGGATTCAGGAAATGCGCATTGATCCGCACAAAGTTGAGTACCCCGATGAGTAGGAACACCAGGCAGGTAACAATAAGGCTATGAGGGTAAACGAGTTTTCTCCACATGGTTTAATGCGTGGAAAGATAAGTGATTTGTGAAAAAATGTAGGTTTTTTGTTGGGGGCCGGGGGGGAGGTCACTTCTTCACCAGCACCCATCTTTCCAGCACATCCCCATCCAGCACAAACATTATTTCTGGATAGGCCATTATCAAACCTGTTGGAGTCAGAATCGTACGCGCTGCAAACCCGTATTTGCTTTCAATATCTACCCGTTTTTGCCCAATTTTGATGCCTCTTGCCGTAGCACCGGAATAGTCCGGTACGGTGCTGAGAAACAGGATATGGACATTGCCGGAAAGGCGATGGAAATACAACCGCGAAAACTTGCTTTGCCGGGTGTTTTCATAAAAGGTCAACAGTTCGTCGATAGGAAGCATCTTGTCGTCTTCCGGATACAGCATAGCGGATACCTCCTGCCCATCGATGCTTTCCTCCTCGAAAAATTTGTTGCTGCCGGGGTCGGGCGGTGCAGCGGGTAATGGTGTCCCCTTTAAAACGGCCAGATTGAACGTTGCCAGCCCGCTTTTGTCGGTAGCAGCAGCCAGTTTGAAGTGTGCCTCCGCATTGGCTGCACCTTCCGCGGTATTCAATCCGGCATCCAGAATACCTAGCAGGATTTCCACTTTGTCGAGATGATCGGCATAGCGGCCTTGGGAAGCACGGCGGGCTTCCACGTCGGCAAAATACCTGGCGCGGGTTCGGTCGCCCAGCAGTGCCAGCGCGCAGGCTTTGTTCAGGTATGCGGGGGCATAATCGGGGTCGAGGCTGATGGCTGCATCGAAATGCTGTATGGCTTGCCGGAGCAGTTGAATGCGGATGGAGTCTTCCTGCGGGCCCCGGCTGCTGGCCATTTCCAGGTCGATTTGAATGGGATAGCGAAATTTTAGTTCGTCGGCACGAGTGTACTTTTTCATGGCATGCATCATGGCAGCCGCACCCACATTGTTGTACAGTTCGCGGCTTTGATATTCTACCAGCACTTTTCGGTAGTAGCGATAGGCTGCCTCGTACTCTTCCGCTGCGCTGAGCAGGTTGGCCATTTCAAAAATATCGGCCAGGTCTTTCATTTTTTGTGCAGACTTGCGGCTCATATCCTCCCGTTCGCTGCGACTGATGTAGCCGGGCAGGTTGTCGGGCAGGCCGAATTCGTGGTATAGTCTGCGAATAAGTTCGTCGCCCTGATCGAAGGTTCCGTACCCGGCAGAATACGCCAGAAAGCCGCCGAGGTAATCCGACTGGAGTTCCATCGACGCATCCGCTAATTGGCGGGAAAGGGTGTCGAAGCGTAGCAGTTTGCTGCGCAGTTCGGGCGTGCCGGCCGTTTCCAGCATGTTGCGGTACAGTCCCTTGAGTTCTGTGGAAAGGCCCAACTGCTCGTTTTCAACAGCAAAATTGCCGCGCCAGGCGTGTTTTTCGTAATAATGCGTTAGTTCGTGCCCCAGCAGGAAGGCAATGGCTGCTTCCGATTGTGCTCCAAAGGATTCGCATACGTCGAATGCTTTTTCTCCAAGAAAAATAGTGTTTTCGCGGTAATTCATTTCCGCTACCATTTCCTTCTTCGTCAGGTAAAAGGTGGGTACGGGGTATCGGTAATCACCGCGGGCTTCGCGCAGGCGCTCGTACACGCGCAGGGCTTTATCGTAGGCGGGTGTGCCTTTTATTTTGTTGGCAGGCGCATTTCGTACTGTCGATGATTTGGGCGGTATCATGGGAAATTCGCCCCAACTGCCATTCTGGGCGAGGGTGGTGGTGGCGAGCAGGAGGAAGAGGATTGATATTTTCATAGTGTGATTGATTGGACAAGGAGGGAAAGGATTTTTGGGCCTTGTTCGGCTTCGCCTCACTGCGGCTGGGGGAAAAGGATTTTGCGGATCGTGCGGATTAAAAGGATTTTTTGTGGCCTGACGGCCACTTTGTTGATAGTTTTTTATGATTTGAGCCAGATATGATCTTGTTTGCAAGAGTAATAATTTGACATTCCGGAATCAAGGAATAATCGTCTTGTGGTTTTTCCACATTCAGAATTCTCAAAAAATCAAAAAAAGTGGCCGTCAGGCCACAAAAAATCCCTTTAAATCCGCACGATCCGCAAAATCCTTTTCCCCCAGCCGCAGTGAGGCGAAGCCGAACAAGGCCCCATTCTCAGCAGTGAGGCGAAGCCGAACAAGGTTCAATATCCATAAGCCGAAGCCGAACCCCCAAACATCCGTTCCCTCATATCCTCCCCATCACCTCCGACATAATCGACCGCACCAGCCCGGGCAAATCATCCTTCACTCCGTTCACTTTGAATTCCTCTCCCACGAGCGTTTTGCCTTTAAAAAGTCGCACACGCACTTCCACGGCATTGCCCGCGATGCGGTACCGGCCTTTCATGGAATAGGCGTTTTCGTATTCTTTCACATCGACATAGATAATTTTGGAAGGGCCGCCTTTAGAGGTCATTTTGCGGAATTGCTGCTCCAATGCATCGGTGAGGCCGAGCACGTCTTCAAAGGCGTCGTCGTCCTGGAAATTGTTTCGGATGAACACCGGTTTCACCTGCGCCAACGGGATTTTTACCTTTTCGTTGACGATGCCGATATCGAAACTGCTGCCATTGGCCGGAAAAGCCAGGATGGGCGTTTGAATCCCGTTGATACTTTTGGCCATTTCGGGCACTTTATCGCGCGAGTACTGGAAAAGTGTCATCACATCCACCCGTTTGTCAGGCGCAAGTGCCAGACCGCTCATCCCTTCCAGCAGGCTGTAGGTGAGCAGACCCTGGCCAAACTGGCTGGCTTCGTAACTCACCTTATTGGCGGCGCTGCCTGTGAGTATAAACATGCCGGTGCGGTCTTTCATACGGTCGAGTGCGCGCACCTGCGAAGGATTCAGTTCTTTCTGGCCGATGGCAGCGAGGCTTTCCACAATTTTGCCCGAATTGCAGGCATCCAGAATGAGTACCTGTTTCAGGGCGGGTATTTTTTTGATCCATTCCGTCAATTCCTCCGAAGAAATGGTAAAATTGGAACGCACTTCGGGGTCGCTCAGGTCTTCGGAAGCGATGTCTTTGCTGAGGTAATAAAACTGTGCCTTTTCCGCCTCGCCGTAGGTGACACCATGGCCAGAGAAATACAACAGCAGCACATCCGTGTTTCGGGCTTCTGTTGCCAGTGTTTCAAATGCCCGGCGAATGTTGGTTTTGGATGAAATCTGATTGTTGGCAGGTGTTGCATTTTCGCCGAAAATGCCCGTTGAAAACAGTTGCACCTGCACGCCATCGCCAAACAGTTCTTTTCCGGCCGCCGTAATAGCCACCGCAATGGACGCTGCATCCTGATCGGCGTATTTCAGGTCCAGTTTATCGCCACTGTAATCGGCCGTGCCTACCACCAGGGCAAACAGGCGCGGCTTGGCGTCGCCCAGCGTAGGCGCATCGCCCGCATCGCCCTGGCCTTTTGCGCGCACATAGGTGTAAGGCAACTTGTATGCCTGACTTTTCAGCCAGCCCTCGGCGTTGTAGGCCCGCAGGGCGATGGTATTGAGCGTATCAGTTCGGTAGTATTTTTCCCAGGTTTTGAGGTGGATGCTCAGGTTCGTCTGGCGCTGCGGATTGATGTCTTCCTCCACTTCCTTGCCGTTGACGAACAGGCTGAGTTTGCCGACGCCGCCGTTTTGGGCTTGCAGGTGGATAATGAGTTTGTTGTCCGCCACTTCCGCCTTGATTTTTGGATACAGCGCCAGGTTTTTGAACTGTTCTACATTGCGCAATTCCCCGCTTGCCAGGCCCATTACTTTTGACAACAGCCCGGGTTCGTAGTAGCGCTCTTTCAATTGTTCCAGTTCAATCACCTCATCGCCGATGATAAAATACATGAGTTCCATGGCGCCGGGCGAAGCGTCGAACAGGCCGGAAGGCGTAGTCACTGCCCAGTCCTGCTCGTTGAGGTGGATGATTCGGGCGATTTCCACTTTTTTCTCTATGTCCCAGATACGCAAGGTGTTGTCATAGGAAGCGGAAATCAGGCGTCGGCAGTCGGGCGAAAAATCAAGGAAATCTACATAATTATCGTGCCCTTCAAACAGGTGTATGAGCCGGGGCACTTCACCCGAATCACAGCGCCAGAGTCCTATTTTACTATTGGAAACCGTGGCAGCAAACCACTTTTTGTCGGGGCTGCAAGCAATGCCTCTGCCGTAGGAGGAGACCGAGATGGAATCGGAAGAGATCAATTTTTTGGTTGCAATGTTCCAGAAGTCGATTTTTCCATTGTTACTGGTTGCCAGTCTATGGTTGTCCAGAAACACCACGGATTCATATCTATTCATGAAATCCTGCGCAAGAGAATCCCATTTTTGTGTTTCAAAGTTCCACAGAATCAAGGATTCTGATGCAGCAACGGCGAGGTACTTGTTGTCAGGGCTATAAGCGGCATCATGTGCAATAAAACTGCCGTACATGGAATCCACCCTGCTTTCACTGGCAACCTTCCAGATAGCAAGGAAGGGCGGCCCGTCGTAGGAGCCCCAGGTATTACCTCTGGCGTAGTACTGACCATCGGGCGAGATGGCCAACACATTTCGATACCATTGAAGTGGATATATACCATAGACTGTGGAGAGTTCCCTGATTTGTTGGCCAGTTGCTGCGTCGCGAACAGCGCCGTAGTAGTTATCAGTTACGGAAATGATTTTCTGTCCATCAGGCGTTATTCTGGTGTTGCTGATTCTCCCTTGCATGCCCAGGATGCGTTTGGCAAGCACACTTTGCGAGAGGTTCCACAGGAGCAGGTTGTTGTCGCTGCTGACCACTATTCCTTCTCCCTGTTGCGTAAAAGAGGCACATTGTACGGGCAGGGCATAGCCTTTCAGAGCAAATTTTAATTTGCCCGTTTCTACATCATATATTTCAGGTGCGCCTCCGACCGCATTCAGGAGTAATCCTTTGCTGTCAGGTGTAAAATAACCGCCCTGTGCTTCCATGATCATGGGCCCGTCAGAAGGCGGCGGTGTGGCCCGAAAAGTGCGAACGGGGGCGCCATCCAAATGGTCTGATGAGTACAGATATCCATCTCCGCGCCGGAAAATGCAGGTCCATTTCCCGTCAGGTGAAAAGCGGATAGAATAACCGTCCAGTTTTTTGATTGGAATGGCATCTTTTACGCTCCATAAGGTGATGCCATTATCGCCCCAATCGGTGACGGTAGCCAGCACTTTTCCGTCTGCTGAAAATTCCAGGTCGCTCGGTATTTTCCCGCTTGCTTCAAACAATCGAACTAATTTGCCAGATTTTATATCCCATATTACGGCGGTTTGGTCCTGGGAAATAGTTGCAATCTGTTTGCTGTCATGTGAAAACCGGGCAGACACAACAGCGCCGGTATGGCCTGTGAAGCGTTGCAGAATACTTCCTTTGACTGCGTCCCAAACCAAAGCGGTAGAATCGAGGGAGGTTGTTAAAATCATACGGCCATCGGGTGACCAGCATGCATGTTGTACGCCCTGCGTATGCCCTTCCAGGGTGGCTATTTCTTTGCCGGTTTCGGCATCCAGTATCCAGATTTTGTTTTCCAGGTAGTTGCCTCGGGCCAGAATGCGGCTGTTATCGGGCGACAGTTCAAGGTTCTGGTATTTCAAATCCGGTGTATGAATGGTGCGGATTTCTTTGCCTTCCTCATTCCAGAATTTGATGAGGTTGTCGCTGCCCAGTGTCAGGAAATATTTCCCGTCGGCCGATGCCATAAACGATTGAATGGAACCAGAGTGACCCGTAGGTACCACCAGCAAGGGTGTTTGCGCAGAAAGCCCGGCGGCTGTGGCAAGGAGCAGCAGGAGCAGCATGTTTGTTTTCTTCATGGCAGGATTGGTTGGACAAAACTGCTGAAAAAACGGGGAATCTTGTGCGTATGGAGAAAAATATTTTGAAATACTACTTTTCAAAAAACTGTATCAGATGGCCATCAGGATCAGCTATCAGGAAAGTCTTTCTTTTGTCAATAGGGTCTGTAACTATTCTTCCTACAAACTGAACCTTCTTTTCGGCCAGTTCGTCATGTGTTTTGGAAATATCCGTCACATAAAACCCGAATTTGAAGAAACCAAGCGCCTGTGCACCTGGCGGAAATTTGCCCAGCAATGTGTCAACAGAAATACCCGTTTCAAATTCAAGCAGTTCGATCATTGTTTCTGAATTGTGCAGAACGGCTTGTTTGACACCCCTTTCTAAGTTGTCAGTGCGGTTGCGGACTTGAAGATGAAGAACGTTGGAATACCATTGAATGGAAGTGTCGATATCCGCAACAGTAATGGCGGTAAATGCTGGTTGCAGGGTAATGGATTGAGATTTTGCAGCATAAACAAAAGAGAATGTCAAAAATAAGGCAGGCAGTATTTGTTGCATGATACAAGTGTAGGTTGTGTTCGTGTTGTTTATTTGTAGCCAAATTTACACTATTTATGAATCGCGTCCTTCTTCTACCATTGCTCTTTCTGTGCTCACAGCATTTGTCGGCCCAACACCACCACACCCACGACTGGGTAGTTCGCTTCCCTGATGTGCCGGGTTATCATGTGTTGGCTTGCGATTTCCACCAGCATACCGTGTTTTCCGATGGCTCCGTTTGGCCGGATATTCGGGTGCAGGAGGCGTTGCGGGATAGCCTGGATGCCATTTCCCTGACCGAACACCTGGAATACCAGCCGCACCAGTCGGATATTCCGCACCCCGACCGAAACCGGGCATTTCAGATAGCACAGGAGGAAGCCAAAGGCAGCAACCTGATCGTGGTGAATGGCTCGGAGATTACCCGCGATATGCCACCCGGCCACACCAACGCCATTTTCCTGACGGATGCCAACAAACTGCTGCATGACAACCCGATGGAATCGTTTCGCGAAGCCAAACGCCAGGGCGCTTTCATTTTCTGGAACCATCCCAACTGGACAGCCCAGCGCCCCGACGGCGTGGCAACACTTACCGACATGCACCGTAAAATGATTGCGGAAGGGCTCCTGCACGGCATCGAAGTGGTGAACGACGTCAATTTCTCCGACGAAGCGTTTCAGATTGCCCTCGACAACAACCTGACCCTCATGGGCACGTCTGATATTCACGGGCTCATCGACTGGAATTACCAAGTGCATGAGGGGGGGCACCGACCCGTTACGCTCATATTGGCCCGGGAACGTTCGGCAGAGGGTATTCGGGAGGCTTTGTTAGCACACCGCACCGTGGTGTATATCAACAATACACTGGCTGGCCGGGCCGAACACCTCTTGCCCCTGCTGAATGCCTGTATTCAGGTAAAAAGCGCTGAATATGAGGAAAATACGAGCGTGTTGAAAGTGACTTTGCGCAACCTCGGCGATTCGGACCTGTTGCTTCTAAATCAAAGCGACTATACTTTTCACCACGATAGCGGCATCGTCGATCTGCATGGAAACAGCGAATCAGTAATACAGGTAAAAACCCGCGAACGCCTGAAATCGGTGGAATTGCCTTTCGATGTTTTGAATGCATTTACAGCGCCGGGTAAGGCGGCTTCTGTTCGCTTGCGTGTCGATCTGCGTTAATCCTGTTTTGAAACCAGCACTTTTCCGGCAAATACCTGTTCGTTCGTGAAAATCCGGGCGGCCACGATTTTTCCATCGCCTTGAAGCGCCACGCCATTGAATTCGTGGTTGCTATCCTGAAAAATTTCGAGTGTTGCCAGCCCGTCTGTTCCGAAGGACGTGTCTGCTGAACCGTCGCTCAGGTAGCGCCATACAGCAAATTTTTTGGGAAACAGGAAGTCGCCCGTACCGCCCACAGCCACGATCTTTCCGTCGGGTTGTATCACCAGATCGTTACATACGTCATAGGGCGTATTGTCGTACAGCACGAAGCCGTTTTCACCAAAATTGGTATCCAGTTCGCCATTGGGTGTGTATCGCAAGATAGCCAGGTCGAACGACAGGGTAACAGGCTGCGTCGTAAAACCACCCACCACGATGCTGCCATCCGTGTCGATGTCAATCCCGAACGCATCGTCAATACCGCCGTAAATTGCAGTAGTTACCTTGCCTTCCGTGCCAAAACCCGCATCGGGTGTGCCCTGTTCGTCCACTTTTACCACCAGAATATCAAAATCGGTAGCGCCGGTAAATGTGTTCATATAGTGCCCCGAGGCCACGATTTTCCCATCGGGCAGCACGCGGCAGGAATTCATTTCGTTGTCGATGGCGACAGCAGGGAAGCGCGTCACTCCGTCGGTTCCAAAACTGGTATCCACTTCTCCATCGGCAGTAAAACGCATGATAGCAGGCGTATTGAAAATATCGAACCCGGAGATGTCTGACACCGTGCCGCTCACAACAATTTTTCCATCTGCCTGCACGTCCATTCCTTGCAGGAAATCATCGAAATTGGTAAAGGAGTGAATGACTGTGCCGCCATTTCCAAAGTCGGTATCCAGGGTGCCGTTAGCCTTCAGGCGCAGCAATAAAACGTCGGCATAGCCGGTATTCAGGCTAATGGAAATGCCGCCGATGAGCAGTTCTCCTGTTGGCATTTCATGTATTTCATATCCATAACTTTCAGCAGGAGATGTGTAGGTAAAAACACCACCTGTACCAAAGGATGCATCGGGCGTACCATCGGGGTTGAGTCGCACTACAATCAATTCGCCCTGAAAAGCGCTGCTTAGCGCCACGCCGGTGACCACAATCTTGTTGTCAGACTGTATCAAGACGGCATTCAGGTTGTCGTTGAAACCAAAATCCTTGACCCAATAGCCGGCGCTATTAAACGAAAGATCAGGTGCGCCTTCACCCTGGGCATGTAACAGTTTGGAAGAAAATCCGATCAAGTGCAGTGCAAAGAGAAAAATGCGGGTCATAGTAGTGTTTTAGTAACAGGATAATTTCAAGGCCAAAAGTAAGAAAACACTTCGTTGGAAGAAATTGGCTTTATAGTCGGCAAAACTTTGTTATCCTCTACCATAAATCAGTATCCCGTATGCAGGCAAATTAACTTCGGCCACAATACCTTGCTCTGTCGCTACTGCCATGGCGTGGGTGGCAGTACTTTCATCGTTGTAGTTGGAGTATCCCTCCCAGCCGCTGTTGAACAACAAATTCCAGTCGCCTTCCGAGGGAAAATTCAATGAATACGCTTCATAATCTACATTTTTGTAATTCATGATTACCACAAGCGAGTCGGAATCCGTGCCGCCAGCAGCATCGTAGCGGTGAAAAGCGATGACCTTGTCGTCATTATCGAGAAACAGGGTTTCAGAAGACTGACAGCGCAAACCTGAACTTTTGTTGTGGAAATTGCGGCGCAAGCGAACCAAATCGCGCACACTCAGCGCAAATTTGTGGTTGTCTTTTGCTTTGTGCCAGTCGAGCGGATCGGTATCCTGAAACCAGCGGTCTTCCAGAATGGCCTGCCCCTGAAACAGCATTGGAATACCCGGGGCTGTCAGCACGGTCGCTAATCCCAGCAAAGCACGTTTTTCTGCATAGTAGTTGTTGCCATCCTGGCCTGGTGCAATATCTTCTACGATGCGCGCCTTGCCATTGGCTACCTCATCGTGTGATTCCGTATATACAATTCTGTTGAAAGCATTATTGCCATAGCGGAAATGAAATGCTTGTTCAAGTGCAAGCATATCCCGTTGTTCGTCTGCTGCTGCTTTCAGAATACCCTGCATCGGGTGTACGAATTGCGCGTCCCATTGTGCGGAATAGCCGAAGCCGCCTTCCTCCACACTTTCAGTAATTTGCGACATAGAATGCATGTCTTCTGCAATGGTAATCTTGTGCGGGAAATGATGGTGTATCGCTTCGTTGATTTCACGGATAAGCGTATAACCCGCTTCCAGGTTGTTATCTGGATTGCCATCGGCATGTACATTTCGGATATATGGCACCATGTCCATGCGCAAGCCGTCGCAACGATATTCTGAAAGCCACATCAATGCATTTTCCATCAAGTAGCGACGCACTTCGGGGCGGCCATAATCGGGGCGGGTGTCACCCCAGGGCGTTTCGGAGCGCCAGTCGTTGTAAAAGTAAATGCCGCCTTTGTCATTTTCACTCCAGCCGTCAAATTGCCAAAGGTCCAGATCGGAGGGACCAAAGTGATTGTACACCACATCCAGAATCACGGATATGCCGCGTGCATGGCAGGCTTTTACAAAGGTTTTAAAAGCATCAGGGCCTCCATAAGCCGTTTCGATGGCAAATGGGTTGGCAGGATTGTAACCCCATGACAAATCACCTGCAAACTCAAAAGGTGGCATTATTTCAACCGCATTGATACCCAGCCATTCCAACCAGTCGAGTCGCTCAATGGCCGTCAGGAAAGTACCCGGGGTATTTTCGTCCTTCCTGTTAAAGGTTCCAATGTGCATTTCATAGATAATCAACTCGTTATGAGGGGACATTACAAAAGTATCATCTTCGCCCCAGTCGAAAGAGTGCGGGTCATATACCAAACTGTTTCCAACAGAATTGGTTACGGCGCGTGCATAAGGGTCGTTGCGATGCAGGTGTTGTTCGCCGTTTACAATCACGTATTTATATTCGTCTCCGGCCTTGGCTTCTTCTACATGAATAGCCCAATAGCCGCCTTCCTCGGGCAGCATGGAAGTTTCATAAGGTTTCCATTTGTTGAAATCGCCTGTCAGAAATACACTTTGTGCATTTGGAGCCCATACGCGAAAGGTTACGCCTTGCGGGGTCACGGTAGCGCCCATTGCGTGGGGCTGGACATGGGCAGTGTCCAACGCTTTCCGGTTTTTCTTTTTCATACATTTTCAGGTCAAAAACATGGTTAATGCCGACCACTGAAAATACTTGTGCCGGGCGCTGGAAGTGCCTGTTTGCACAAATTGGGGAAGATTTTGGACATGTAGCCATTCCAAAAACGAAACATTGTGGGCTATAAATGAAGCCTTTTTTAACGCTTACTGGTACATTTTCATGTTTTTGATGGCATTTTGATTGCCCTGCTCTGCTGCCTTTTGAAACCAGTATTTGGCGCGGATGTAATCCATTTTCACGCCCAGGCCGTTGTGGTAGAGCACGCCCAGGTTGTTTTGAGAAAATGCATCACCCTGTTCGGCTGCTTTTTCATACCAGTACAGCGCTTTTTTATAGTCTTTCTTTACGCCATGTCCGGTGTCGTACATAAAACCCAGGTTGCTTTGCGCTTCCATATAGTCCAGCGCAGCGGCCTTTTCGTACCAGTACAATGCTTTGTGAAAGTCTTTGGTTATGCCCTGCCCGCTTTCGTACAATACACCCAGTTTGCACTGGGAAAAAGCATCATCCTGCGCAGCGGCTTTTTCGTACCAGTACAGCGCTTTGGAGTAGTCTTTTAGATAGTAATTGTACAGGGAACCGAGTTTTCCTTGCCAAAATGCGTCACCGCTTTCTGCCGCGGCTTTCACAGCGTCGAATGCCTTTTTGGCGTGCTCAGCGGCCTTGAGGTCGTCTTTGGATGACGACAGATGGCTGTAATAACTCCACAAGCCGTAGTGGCATTTCAGATCGCCCTTTTCTACACCTTCTTCGCAGTAAAATTTGAATTTCTCGTAATCCTTCACGCTGCCGTTCATGTAACAGCGCGCCAGTGGATAGTAGGCATCCACGACGCCTCCCTGGTTAATGGCGGCTTTCAGGGAAATTTTGGCTTCTTCAAACAGCCCTTTGTTGTACAGTTTCATTCCTTCCTGAAAGGAAAGAATGGCCAGGTTCTTTTTTTCATCATCCAGCCCTTCTGCGGTGACAACGGCTGTTGCTGTTTGGGGGCTTTTCGACATCTTGTCGTATGCAAAAGGTATCAGCCCGATTGAGGCGGTAATGAGCGGGATGAAAATGTTACCGATGCTGAACTTGATTTTGGAATCTTCCATTTATGCGCTCCTTCGATTATAGATGTGACTGATTACAATGATCCGGAAGGGGATTTCGCGCGGTATAACGAATAACCCAATGCCGGATTGTATCGTAAAATCGAAGTTAACTATAGGAAGTATTACAGGTTTATTATTTCACATTTCATTTTTCCGGGTCAAAATGATTGGTTTGCCATCTGTTACCACGATCGTATGTTCATGCTGTGCCATGAAGCCACCTTTGTTGCCTACCATGGTCCAGCCGTCATTCATAGTGACTGTGTCCTGCCCTCCAAAAGTCGGTACCAAAAATAAGTAGAGAAAGTACAAGATTGTAACTTTCACACTTTAAACTTGGTACACATGAGAAAAAGTCGATTTAATGAGAGCCAGCGTCAGGCGATCGTG
>Ga0209572_1000191_pt1 | contig 127538 bp, 103 predicted proteins | sample EBPBio232012_DNA_FD_185867 | JGI IMG/M metagenome (GOLD analysis project Ga0209572, IMG submission 185867) | Wastewater treatment Type I Accumulibacter community from EBPR Bioreactor in Madison, WI, USA - Reactor 1_1/23/2012_ DNA (SPAdes)... | ecosystem: Engineered > Bioreactor > EBPR >...
ATTATTCAGCTACTAAGAAGATGATCATCTTGGACTAAAATCTGAAATGAAATACTGACAATCGAGTTTAAATTACAAGATTTAAAATCGGTTTTTGGGACGGCTCCCGCTTCAACAGAGGCGGGAGCTTTTTTTTACAATATATTTTCAAAAGAATATTGGGGAAACAATGGTGTAAACTGCTAACTTTGAGGCATTATTTTCATTAGTTTAATGGATTATTTCTTTATTGTGTATATATTAAAGTTCTAAAGTCAAGCGTTTAAAAGATACGGATGATTTTACAAAGATTATTTTTTTTAGTATTGTTTTTTGTTAGCAATCAAGCATATTCGCAAATACCAGCTCCGGATTTGTATTGTGTTAAAGGGGATACCGTACATTGGGATTTGCCTGTAGTTAATTGTGGAGCTGTTCAGTCTTATGAGCTTTATTATGCATTAAATTATTTTGGACCTTACCAGTTATTAGCTTCAATATCAGATATAAATCAGACGGAATACATATTTAATAGTAGTCCGGGAGGAATTATTTATTATTATATGACGACTAATGCCTCGTGTTCCGGCCTTTCATCTTTGTCTTCTGATACATTAGATAGTGCATCACCTTTACCAGTTGCAATAAAAGAAGTTACAGTGAATGGAAATGACATTTTATTGTCATGGTCAAAAGGTAATAGCCCCGAGACGTCAGCCTATATTATTTTCCAAGGATTGGGCAATGGCGTTGTACATGCTTTAGATACTGTTACAACTTTGAATTTTACGGATTATAATCGAAATACTTCAAATTCATCTTATACTTATTACATTGTCGCCCTGGATAGGTGTGGTGGAACAAGTATATTTTCTGATCCACATTCGACTATATTGTTATCGGGGAATATAGATACGTGTCAAAAGAAAATAAATTTACAGTTTAACGAGTATATGGGGTGGTCTGGCAAGACTTCTTACGTATTATTACAAAGTATAGATAATGGATTAGAAGTCCCATTGGATACATCACAGAATGCAACTTTCGATATACCTGACCTACAAGATGATAAAGAATATTGTTTTCGGATTCGTGCAATAAGTGAGGATATGTTGCAAGTTAGTTATTCAAATGTACTGTGCTTTCATTCCAGAATAAGCAAAACGATAACATCTTTATGTGTATTCGATATTGAGAATAGATTTGATAATTCAAATATGGATTCTTTGGTGATTACCTTTAAAACAAATCAAGATATACCTATTCAATCATTGTATTTGAAAAAAAGTAATGAAATTGCTACAATTGCGACAATGCAAGAGGTTGCAATTCCCGTTTTCAACAATAAAGTCTCATTAGCATCTACCGGTGAAGTTACATATTATCAGTTTATTTCAATTGATGTATGTGGAAATAGAGTTGAGTCTGAGATATTTTCAAATATAATTGTGGATGCTATGTTGAGACCGGATAATTCAGTCGATATATCTTGGAATTCAATGGAATGGGGCAATGGAACGGTGGTCGAGTATGTTATTGAAAGAATAAATACTTCCATTGATAAAAAAGTGATAGGTACTGTAGGAAATGATGAACTTGAATATACAGATCATTTAATAGTTGAGAAAGATAATCAGACAAGATACTGTTACCAAGTTAGCGGAAAAGTTGAATCAAGTTGTAATAAAAATCAACGTATCGAAGTTTTATCGAATATTGTATGTGTTGAAAAGACTGCTGGTGCATATATGGCAAATGCATTTATACCCGGTGGAAGTTTTGCTGAGTTTAAGCCAATATTTTATTTCAGTGAGAGCATTGCAGATTATGAAATGTTGATATTTGACCGTTATGGGAATAAGGTCTATACAACCAATGATCCTGAGAAAGGTTGGGATGGTAATAAATTAAATCAATCAAATCAGCCTATGCCCAATGGAGTTTATTCCTATTATGTGCGGATAAAATCTGGGAACGGCTCCGAACAAATATTGAAAGGCGGTCTCACATTGATAAGATAAAGCCCTTCCTTTCAATATTTGAATTATGGTCTCAATATTCTACTGTGGAATAGTTAATGAGGATATTATAAGCTTTATTCTGAAAGTAATTTTTTCACAAAAATAGAAATTGATTTACCATCGGCTTTGCCTGCCAGTTGTTTATTGGCGATACCCATTACTTTGCCCATGTCTTTAACGGAGGATGCTCCTGAAGAGGTAATTATTTCCTGGATAATTTTTTCTAATGCTTCACCTTCTAATTGTTCCGGTAGATATTTTTTTATGGCGTCTATTTCTTCTCTTTCGATTGCGGCTAAATCATTTCGACCGTTGGTTTCATATATTTCAGCAGAATCGCTTCGTTGTTTGACTAATTTTTGCAACAATTGAATTTCTCTTTCAGGTGTCAAGTCCAATCCCGAACCATCTGTTTTTGCCAATAGGATGGCTGCTTTAATAGCTCGAATACCACGAAGTGCGGCTTGATCCTTTGCTTTCATGGCGGTCTTTAAGTCACCATTTACTATTTCTTCTAAATTCATATACTATGCATTTTTTTGTGACAAATATAATTCTGTTAGTTCAACATAATCTTTGATAGAAAGTTGTTCAGCTCTTTGGTTGAAAATGGGGTCTGATAGGATTTCGGGATTTGGAAAAAGACCTTTAAGATTATTTCTGAGCATTTTCCTGCGCATAGCGAAGCTGCTTTTAACAATCCGCCTAAAGCTTTTCTCATCCTTAATTCCAAATTCTTCATTTAACCTGTCCAAGCCAATTACAAGGGAATCAACTTTCGGTGGGGGCTTAAATGCCGAAGGCGGAACCTCAATGACCCTATAGCTTTTGTACCACGCCTGGGTCAAAACACTTATTATTCCATAAGCCTTACTGCCCGGAGATGCAATAATCCGCTCTGCCATTTCTTTTTGAAACATCCCCACCATCCTTGGAACAATATCCTTGAATTGCAGAATTTGAAATACGATTTGAGAGGAAATGTTGTATGGGAAATTGCCGATAACATTGAAATTTTGGCCGTCAAAGACCTGATGAAAGTTAACTTTTAATATGTCACTTTGAATAATCCGGTCATTGAGTTGTGGGAACTTTTGTCTTAAAATAGCCACCATATCTAAGTCGAGTTCGACACAGCGTAAATCTAAATTTCTATCTAACAGTATAGAGGTTAAAACTCCCGGACCGGGGCCCACTTCCAGAATTCTACCTTGGGTCTGGTCGCAAGTACAAGCATCAACGATGGCAGTAGCAATGTCTTGACGATGTAGAAAATGCTGACCCATTGATTTTTTTGCAGCCGGATATTTGTCGTGATGTTTCAATAGTGCAATAATTAAAGGGTGAAGATAGGATAATTCAACTTTTTTCTGAGAAACATTATGAAAAACCCTAATGATAAAGTGAAAAAATTGATTCAAACTAAGTAAATGCATGGATTTAATCGATTGATAGGGTGACTATATTTTATTCTAGTATATTTGTGTTGTAAAATATGTTAATATGGCACTTCCTAAAATAGGGTTTTCTATTGGAGATATCAATGGTGTGGGACTTGAAGTAATATTGAATTCTTTGAGACATGCTAAGTTTACTTCCCGATTTATCCCTGTTGTTTATGGCTCAAGCAGATTGATTAATTATTATAAGAAGGCGCTCTCAATGGATGAGCATTATTTTTATTTTGTGAAAGAAGGTGAAGATTTGCGCCCATCGAAAATAAATGTTATTTCTTGTTGGAATGAAGAAGTGGCACTTGATTTTGGACAAATGAGTGCAGAAGGGGGAAAATATGCAATATTGTCACTGGAGAATGCAGTAAAAGACTTGAAGTCAAAATCAATAGATGCATTAGTGACGGCTCCCATTCACAAAAAATCGATGGAAATGGCGGGATTTGCTTATCCGGGGCATACCGAGTTTCTGGCGAGCCATTTTCCGCAACAGAGGTCACTAATGTTGATGGTTCATGATGACTTGCGTATCGGAGTTGTAACAGGGCATATTGCATTGCATGATGTAGCTACACATATAACGTCAAAAAATATTGTTGAAAAAGCCAACGTTTTTATCAAATCACTAAAAGTGGACTTTGGCATAGATAAGCCCAAAATCGCTATTTTAGGTTTAAATCCACATGCCGGAGACATGGGTTTGTTTGGTAATGAAGAGGTCAATGTGATAATACCGGCCATCAATGAGTTGAAGGCAGCCGGTAATTTGGCGATGGGTCCTTATCCGGCTGACGGTTTCTTTGGATCAGGGCAATTTGCCAAATTTGATGGAGTTCTAGCTATGTATCACGACCAGGGATTGGTGCCCTTTAAGACATTGGCTTTTGGTGGTGGAGTTAATTTCACTGCCGGTTTGCCTATCATTAGAACATCACCAGACCATGGAACAGCCTTTGATATTGCCGGAAAGAATGAGGCTAATCCAAATTCCATTCGTCACGCAACTTATCTTGCTTTGGATATTTTTCAAAATCGCCGTGAATTCGAAAATTTAACTTCTAATAAATTAAAGTCGCGGAAAGGAAAATATGAGTCCGGAGAAGATGAAATTTTAGTGGATGAAGAAGGATAAAAATTGTCCAACCGAAACGTTAAAATGAATAATAAGTGAACTGTTTTTGGGATGTTCGGTCGGACAATAACGATAATTAGGTTTATATTCTATAACTCTCATGCAAAATTTATGCCAAAGGCTTCAGAATGAAGTAATTCAATAGCAAATTTGTAAAATATTTATATATATAATAAGATATATGTATAATTTATTTATACATAACGAATTCCACTCTTCTGTTTTTTGCCTTTTTTTCTTCGGTTGAATTGTCATTAAGTGGTTGACTTCGACCCAACCCGATAGCTTCGATGCGATTGGGGTCTATTCCTCCTTTTTTAACCAAATAATTTTTAATGGCATTGGCTCGTTCTGTGGAGAGCTTTATGAGACTTTTTTCTTCACCTACATTGTCCGTATGTCCAAAGATTTTCATTTTAATATCTTGTCTTCTGATTAGGACGGACATGATTTGGTTGAGTGCATCATAGGAATCGTCCTTGATAATGGAGGTAGATTGGATAAAATAGATATTACTTGCTGTAAATTTTTCTTCTTTGGAAATTGGATCAAGGAAAATATTGATATCAGCAACGGACTGTTCATTGTTGAAATAATCAGATAAGTTGAGTTGGATTGTTTCGTCTGTAAATCCTGATCTTGCAGCAGTTATCTTGATGGATGAGCCTTTTATAAAAGTAAAATAAGCCAAACCTTCGCTTGTTTTGAGCTCACCTTTAAGTTGGGTGCTATCAGTAAGTTGATATTTGATGTCGGAATCCAAGGCCTTTCCGGTTAGCGAGTTAAAGACGTGTATTACCAATGTTTTATTCCTATTGGATTCAACGACAGGATGAAACAATGTTCTAAAGATGTCGCTTGACCCATCGCGCCTTGATGTGAAGTAAATATATCCGGTAGCTTCGTTGACATAAGGTTGAGAATCATCATAAACAGAGTTGATGGGTGGAGGTAATAAGGTTGGTTCACTCCATTGAGACCAAGTATTGTCTAATCTTTTGGAAACATAAATGTCTGAACCGCCATATCCATCCGGCCTATTGGAAGAAAAGTATAAAAAAAGTCCGTCTCTGGAGATATAAGGTGTCGATTCTTGGTAAATGGTATTAATAACTGAACCTATAGATTCAGGCTTTGAATAAGTGTTGTCTGAGATGCGATGACTGACATACAAGTCGTTGGCACCTTTGCTATCTTCTCTCTTTATTGCCATAATGATAATACTTCCATCTTCACTCATATTGAGATTGACTTCGTCGCTGAGATTGTGGTAGTCATATATTAATAGTGGTGTAGGAAAAGACCAGTTCCCGTTTCCAATTAGTTTGGTGGTAGAAAATCCTTTGTACATGCTGCCATCCTGATAATATTCATTGATAATGACCAGTTCATTTAGTTCAGGGGTCAAGGAGCAAACGCTATTTGGGAGTGCGCTATTGAGGGGGTAATCCGGATGGTCGATCTTGTTAAAATCACCATTAGACCATGATGCAATCCAAATATCTTGATTAAATCTGCTTTTAGAAGCATCAGATACCGGTTTATTGGTCAGTGATTGAAAGATGGAGTTGAGTTCTTTTTGGTATTGAGCATAAGAAAGAGTTAGGCTTAAATCGTTATAATTGTCTATAAGGGTTCGGTTAAAATCCGGATAACCTACTCTGGTAAAATAGATGGTTTTTCCGTCTTTGCTGATGACTGGGTTTATTTCATCATATTTTACCGTATTGATTTTATTGTTTAATTTTTCCAGAGGATGCATCTGATAATGATTATTGTTGACCCAAGGGAACAATAAACTTTGAAGCAAGAAGCATAGGTTTAACAACATTATTTTATTTTTAAACGGAATTTAAACTTTGGTAAAATAATATTTTGCAAACATACGATTTTTTATAATATATTCAAACGGAGCTTGGGTAATAATCAGCAATTAGGAAAGATAATTCGATTCGTTTTTTGTAATCATTTTGCCACTGAAAATACGGATTTACAAAGCAAGTAACTATTTGATGCAATAGGTTGACTAAGGAGCAAATAATATTTAGAATATCGGTATAATGCCTTACATCAAGCGTCTAAGTCGTAATTTTACATAATCCATAAAAAAGTTAAATATTATTTTACAAAATAAAGAGATTTTATAATTATTTAAATAAATCAATATATCGTTGGATAATATTTAATATTGTATCTAAGATAGGCTTAATAATATTCAATATATATGTTAAATATTACCTATGTATCACGTATATTATATGGCGGATTTAGTTTTGTAAAAAATAAATAATAAGGGATACAAAAAAATACAGGGTATATTGCTACCTTTGCCCTTCTAAATATTTTCTACTACTATGCATTATTTTAGCTCAGGCCAAATACCGCCAAAGAGACATACTCAATTCAGAAAGCCGGATGGTAATTTATACTATGAAGAACTATTTTCTACAGAAGGTTTTCATGATAAATACTCTATTTTATATCACATCAATCATCCCACCCGTATTATACAAGTTGGTGCTCCCATAGATGTTTCGCCTCAAAAAGCAGAAACAGAGGACTTAAAGCCACGAAGCCTGTACGGATTTAGAATTCAACCGGAGGATGACTATATTCGTTCTCGTAAAGTTGTGTTATTCAACAGTGATATCCACATGTCGCTAGCTGCCCCAACCAAGGGTACGGATGATTATTTTTTTAAAAATGCCGATTGTGATGAAGTTGTCTTCATACATCAAGGGAGTGGTGTTATGAGGTCGGCTTATGGTGTTTTACCTTTCAAATACGGTGATTATATCGTCATTCCGCGAGGTACAGTATATCAAATGAACTTTGATACAACCGATAATCGTTTGCTAATAATAGAGTCACGGTCTCCAATAACAACGCCACGTCACTATAGGAGTGAATACGGTCAACTTTTGGAGCATTCGCCATTCTGTGAACGAGATATCATAAAGCCTACCTTTGTCGATCCAATCGATGAAAGAGGAGATTTTAAATTTTTTATAAAAAAGAAGGATAAGTTATATCCCTATGAGTATATGGATCATCCTTTCGACCTGATTGGGTGGGATGGTTTTCACTATCCATATATTTTCTCTATTCACAATTTTGAACCAATAACAGGGAGAGTTCACCAGCCGCCTCCTGTTCATTTGACCTTTGTTACCAAAACAGCCGTAATATGTAGCTTTGTGCCAAGATTGTACGACTATCATCCGTTAGCTATTCCGGCACCTTATTTCCACAGCAATATCGACAGTGATGAGGTGTTGTATTATGTTGATGGGGAATTTATGAGTCGTAAGCACGTCGAACGTGGACAAATTACGCTTCACCCGGGTGGAATACCTCATGGGCCGCATCCCGGTGCAATCGAAAAAAGTATTGGCGCCAAAAGTACCGAAGAGCTTGCTGTGATGCTGGATACCTTTGCTCCCCTCTACCTCACCAATGATGGACTGGGTATTGAAGATGCAGAGTATTATCGAAGTTGGCTTTCCTAAGAAATAAGACAAATATCAAATTAAATTAACAAAAATATATTCATGGATACACAAATAAAAGAAAGTAAAGAGATACAAAAAGACCTTCTTCCATTAAATGGAACAGATTTTGTCGAGTTTTATGTAGGCAATGCCAAGCAGGCGGCAATGTATTATATGGCTGCTTTTGGGTTTAAGTTGGTGGCTTACAAAGGACCTGAAACCGGTAGTCGCGAAGTAATCTCTTATGTCATGCAGCAAGGTAAAATCCGTTTTGTCCTTACCTCTGCACTTCAACCGGAGCATGAAATATGTCAACACGTTGCATTTCATGGGGATGGTGTGAAGACTCTTGCACTTTGGGTAGATGATGCTGTAGCTTCATGGGAACTTACAACCAAGAGAGGAGCTGAGTCCGCATTTGAGCCCATCACAATTGAAGATGAATACGGCAAAATAGTGATGGCAGGGATAAAAACCTATGGCGAAACCATCCATACTTTCGTCCAGAGAAGTGAATATTCAGGCGCTTTCATGCCGGGTTATAAAGCCTGGAAGTCAGAAAGAGAAGTTCAACCGCTCGGATTTGAATATGTAGATCATTGTGTGGGCAATGTTGAATTAGGTCAAATGAACTATTGGGTCAAGTTTTATCAAGAAGTAATGGGATTTAAGTTGCTTATCACCTTTGATGACAATGATATCTCGACAGAATATACTGCGCTGATGAGCAAAGTCGTATCCAATGGCAATGGCTACGTGAAGTTCCCTATCAATGAGCCTGCTCAAGGTAAAAAGAAATCGCAGATTGAGGAATACCTTGATTTTTACAAAACATCGGGCGTTCAGCATATTGCTATTGCAACCAATGATATCCTTGCCACGGTAGATGGACTCCGGAAAAATGGGGTGGAGTTTTTGGAGGTGCCCAATACTTATTATGAAGATTTGTTTGAAAGGTTAGGTGAGATTGACGAGCCAATAGATGAGCTCAAAAGGTTGAATATACTGGTTGATAGAGATGATGAAGGTTATCTGTTACAAATATTTACAAAACCTATACTCGATCGACCTACAGTATTCTTTGAAATCATACAACGCAAAGGCGCCGTTTCATTTGGAAAGGGCAATTTCAAAGCGTTGTTTGAAGCAATTGAAAGAGAGCAGGCTATTCGTGGAACACTTTAACCCAAATTTCTCTTAAAGGCAATATATTTCTTAAAGAAACAATTGTACCTTTAATTTGAATTCAGGTTTAATGGGTGTTGCCGCCGATATTGGCACTATTTTACAAAAATGATGTGTAAAATTTTACTCAAAAAATTAAAAGGGCAAGCATCTGATGTTTGCCCTTTTTCGCCCAAATTGATTTTGTTGGCAAAAATAATGTCTTTAGCCCCAATTCAGCTTTATACAAATGCGGAATCGATATGCAATTCGTGGTCAGCGCTCCTCTGATTCGTAAAACTTCGATATCTGAACTCGGTTTTAATTTTTCATGATTACCAATATTTCTGAATAGGAAAGGGTATTCTGAGTTTAGAATAATGAGAATATTTATTTGATCAAGTTATAAAACGTTTAGTAGTTATCTTCATAATTATTCTTTTATTCCTTAAAATCCTTATATTAACACATGGAATAAAAAAATATGAGTAAAAAAAATTTGGTAATAAATTTATAAAAGATATATTTGTTGCTGCTAAAGTGTGCAATTTCAGCAACTTTTGTTCTTTTTATAAGATTTGATTTCTCAGATATTTCAAAAGGGAATAATTTGGGAATGGCGAAATAGATTTTTATTATCCTAAGTATATACGGATGTGAACATTCTTCGCAAGAGTCCAAAAAGATAGGTGTGCTGAAATAGTTGTCATTAAATAGACAGAACGCTTTTTGCTAAGCTTCATTCAATCTTATTAAAAGAATTTAAATTATTGAAATATGATCAAGAACATTTCTACATTTTTTCCTCTTAATAAACCATATATCAAGCTTTTGAGCTTTGTATTGTTGTTAAGTGTATGGGCTATATCTGCTCAATCCGCATTTGCCAATGAAGGCAATGGTAAGGGCGTTTTGGTACAAAAAGAACAAAATCTCGACGCCAGCCAGTGGTGTATTTGTCCGCCTTCATGGATTAACGTAAGTTGTAGCCAATTGGATCCGGGGTTGAACTATGGCAATCCAACCATTGCTTATGGATGTAATTGCGGCTCCATCATTTATGGGCCATACATTCAGGACAACAGAGTTGGATGTGGCTCAGGTACTATTATCAAAACGTGGAACATTTGGACGGTTTATGGAGACTATACATGTGTTCAGACTATAAATGTCACAGGCGGATACAATGGATACCCTGTGATTCAATGGCCGCCGGATTACACTGTTACCGGATGTGGTGCCGCCACCGATCCGGAGTTGCTTCCTCCGCCATATAATAAGCCTACATGGTGGGCACCAGAGTGTTCTCAGTTGATGTACACTTGGTATGATGAGGTGTTTTATACAGAGAATATTCAAGGTATTTGTAAGAAGATTCTTAGACACTGGAAAGTCATAGATTGGTGTATATATAATGTGGATTGTCCATGGCTTGGCGGCTATTGGACTTGTACACAATTAATTATGGTCAAAGATACTTATCCACCGACTATAAATTGTCCGGGCGATGTCGTCGTAGATGCCGGACCTAACTGTTCAGGCTCTTATGTCCATATCCCTCCCGCCACTTCAGGTGACCCGTGTGGCAGTGTTGTGATAACCAATAATTCACATTATTGTGTTTATGGAGGGGCTGATGCAAGTGGATATTATCCTCCAGGTACCACAAAGGTTACCTTTACAGCGAGAGATGCTTGTGGAAATAAAACTTCTTGTTCGATTAATGTTACTGTAACAGATAAAAAGAAGCCTTCACCTGTGGTATATTATGGACTAAGCACTACTTTGATGTGTGTCAATCCACAACCAATGATTGAAATTCAGGCAAGATGGTTCGACGCAGGATCATTTGATAACTGTACACCTAATAGCCGTTTGAAGTTTGATGTATATCCTAAAGTATTTACATGTGCAGATCGTGGATACAATGATGTTACCGTCACTGTTACAGATGAAGCAGGCAATAAAGAAACTGTAAAGACTTACATCATTGTTGATGACAATGTCGGATGTTGTGGTCCTGATACGACCAATCCACCGAATTTGGTATGTCCTGGTGATATTACCGTAGATGCAACATCGGCGGATTGCTCGGGCGCATTTGTTGATTTAGCTAAAGCAACAGCAACAAGTGATTGTAATGGTCCGGTTAAAATAACAAATAATTCGCCTTATGCGACGTCCAATGGTGCTAATGCAAGTGGAACTTATCCTGTGGGTGTTACAGTAGTTACATTTACTGCGATAGATTATTGCAACAAAAAGACAACCTGCAAAACGACAATACGAGTTAAGGATGGCAAGAAGCCTTCTCCGGTTGTGTTCTATGGCTTGGCTGTAGCTCTTGCCGAAGATACACTCAATGGCGGTGGTACCATTACTTTAGTTCCGGAATGGTTTGATGCCGGTTCTTTTGATAACTGTACAGCCAATGGTGATTTGGTCTTCTCTGTAGAACCATCAACATTTAATTGTGATAGTCTGGGTCAGCGTAATGTACGTGTAACGGTAACAGACGAGTCAGGAAATACAGAATATGTCAATACCTATGTTATCATTCAGGATCCTGATGGTGTCTGTGTGACCGATTTTACAGCCAATGTTGCCGGACTTATCCGCACAGAAGATGGAGAGAAAATCTCTTCAGTAGATATGTATGCTTTGACAACAGACACTACTTATCAGAAGAAAGTTGACGGAGACTATGTTTTACTTAACCTTAAAGGTGGTGAGAAATATGAGATAGCGCCTAAAAAAGCGGATGACTTTAGCAATGGCGTATCAACACGAGATTTAATTATTCTCAAAAACCATATTTTGGGTAAAACACTTATCCAAAGTCCTTATAAGCTATTAGCAGCAGATGTAAATAACGATAAGATCATCAATACTGCGGATTTAATCATGCTTCGTAAATTGGTATTGGGAACAATCGACAGCTTACCTGGCAATTATAGCTGGAAATTTGTTGATGGAGACTATATCTTTGATCCATTCAAGCCTGCTCTAACACAAGATTATCCGACTTCTGTTAAAATATCCAAGTTGAAGGATAGTAAAGATGGCGTTTCATTTATCGGTGCTAAGATGGGTGACCTTAATGGCTCAGTGTTGGCAAGCATGACATCCGGAGGTATCAAAGTGAGAAATGAAGGTAACATCAAATTCTATGCATTGGCGTCTGAGTCTGGTCGTAATGTAAAGGTTGACTTTACACCGGAGATGATGGTTAATACGGATGGGATGCAGATGGAAATTAATTTCGATCCGACAATAGTAGCATTTAAGGGCATTGTTCCAACAATGCTTACAGGATTCGCTTCGGCAGCCAACTTGAATACCAAAGAATTGGCAAATGGTATTTTAAAGTTGAGCTGGACAGGAAATGAAGCTGTATCAATAGATCCAAGTCAAGTTATGTTTTCTATCGTGTTTGAACGCTTGACTGAGACTGGGGATGTTAAACTGAAATTGAATCATTTTGATATGAGTCCGGAACTATATGATCAGTTTGAGAATACCTATAATATTGAATTGATAAATGAGAAGGTTGAAACGAACGACGGATTTGCCCTCTTCCAGAATAGACCGAATCCATTACAATCATATACAACGATAGGATTTAACCTTCCGGAAGCATCTGATATTGAGTTGAATATTTACAACATCGATGGAGAATTGGTAAAACAAATTAGCGGTAACTATCCTAAAGGGACCAACAATATCCAAGTTGATTGGAATAAAGCCAAAGGTATTTACTATTATTCATTGAAGGCTGGAAATCATACAGCAACCAAGAAGATGATAGTTGTTGATTAATTCAAATAAATAAATGAATATAAAAAGGCTTGGCATGAGATTGTCAAGCCTTTTTTATTGGAATCGAGTTCTGATTAGACCCGTATTCTGCTTTATAGGTTTTGCAAAACCTTTACTGTTGAATTCGGGTATCAGATTGCTTATTTTAATGAGGAGATTAATTTTACAAAATTTTTATACTATAAATTTTATAGATTTACACAATATTGATGTTGCGAATGAATGAAAAATTGAAAACAAGTACTATGCCCACTTTCTTTGAAAGTGAAGAAATGACAGCATTGGAAGCAATTTCTGAAGCCCAGAAAATAGCGTTTGGGCCTATCGTTTTTCAAGCTGTCAGGCTATTGAGGGATAAAGGCATTCTATCATTCCTTGTGAAAAATAGGGAAGTAGGTTCTACAGAATCTGAAATCGCTCAAGCTACCGGGGTATCCGAATATGGAGTTCGTGTTTTATTGGAGTCAGGTCTTGGAGCGAAGGTGTGTCATAGGCGTGACGGCAGATATTTTATTTCTAAAGTGGGATTATTTTTTCTCAATGATAAGATGACAAAAGTCAACATGGACTTTGTGCAAGATGTATGTTACAAGGCTATGTGGCACTTAGAAGACTCTATTGATAAAGGAAGTCCTGAAGGTTTGAAGGAGTTGGGGCCATGGGAGACTATTTATCAAGGATTGAGCATATTACCTGAACCTGCTTTGACGTCTTGGTTTAACTTTGATCACTTTTATTCAGATCAGGTGTTCAACAATATTATGCCAATTATTTTTGAAAATGCACCCCAACAGATATTTGATATCGGAGGAAATACCGGTAAATTTTCTATAGCTTGCTGTGACTATAACAAGGATGTAAAGGTTACGATCTGTGATTTAGCAGTTCAGTTGGAACATGCTCAGGATTATTTGGGTCAATTGGGATATGGAGAAAGGGTCAAACGACACCAAATGAATGTACTAGAATCCAATCTGAAGTTTCCGGATACAGCGGATGTGATTATGATGAGCCAGTTTTTAGATTGTTTTTCTGAAGCAGAAATTATACATATACTAAAAGAAGTTCAGGGAGGGCTTAATCCGGATGGATCAATCTTTATTTTAGAAACCTATTGGGATCGTCAAAAATTTGAAATATCTGCGTTCTGTCTTCAGCAGACAAGCCTATACTTTACTGCCATAGCCAATGGAAACAGCAAGATGTATCATTCGGATCAAATGAAGCGGTGTATTGAAGCTGCCGGTCTTAAGGTGGAACTTGAGGTAGATGGATTAGGAATTAGCCATACTTTATTTAAGTGTAAATTAAATAGTTAGAACTATGAGAGTAGAAAATACTACTGTCCTTATTATTGGTGCCGGTCCGGCAGGAAGCGTTGCCGCCGGGATTTTGAAACAGCATGATATACCCACTATTGTGGTTGAAAAGGAGAAGTTTCCAAGGTTTGTAATCGGGGAGAGCCTGTTGCCACGGTGTATGGAGGCATTTCAAGAAGCTGGATTTATGGATGATCTTGAGCAGCAGGGCTTTCAAGAAAAAAATGGGGCTTTTTTTATCAGGGATCATGATATCTGTGATTTTAGCTTCGAAACACAATTTACAAAAGGATGGAATAAGACTTGGCAAATGCAGAGAGCCAGATTTGATAAATGTCTTACTGACAACTTAGAGAAAAGGGGTGTTGATCTTAGATTCCAGCACACAGTCCAATCCATAACATTTGAAGGGAGTGATTCGACGACAACAATTATCAATGAGGAAGGAGAGGAATTTCAAATAAAGGCAAGATTTATAATGGATGCAAGTGGTTATGGAAGAGTTATACCGCGGTTGTTTCAATTGGATAGACCTTCCGAGTTGCCACCTCGAAAAACTTTGCTTGTCCATTTAAAGGATCCCAATAGACAGCAATATCAGCAACCTGATCGTATTCATGTTATAGTTCAACAGTTGCAGACTTGGATTTGGCTTATTCCTTTTTCCGATGGTACAACATCAGTTGGCTTTGTGAGCAATCCTGATTACTTTGAAGGTCTTCACGGAAGCACGGAAGAACAGATGCGCACTTTAATAGAACGTGAACCAATGATAAGAGAAAGGTTTGCGGATGTGGAATTCTTATTTGAACCTCGGTTTTTATCAGGATGGAGTGTTACAACAGAAAAATTTTATGGGGATGGGTATGTCTTAACCGGCAACGTAACTGAGTTTTTGGATCCTGTATTTTCCAGCGGGGTTACTCTGGCTGCTGTATCATCTTCTTTGGCTGCTAATTTGGTAGTAAAAATGATGAATGGCGGAGAGGTAGATTGGGATATGGACTATATGGTGCCCATGGAAGAAGGTGTAGATGTGTTTAGGACTTATGTCAATGCATGGTATAATGGTGATTTACAGAAAATATTTTTTTCCAATCGTATTGAGGAGTCTATCAAAGCCCAGATATGTAGTGTGTTGGCGGGTTATGTATGGGATTATTCCAATCCATTTGTAAGGAAGCACAAGGAAAGGGTAGAAGGATTAGCACAGATGATTGAATAGTGGACATAAAAAAGGGTTATGATTTGTATTCATAACCCTTTTTAAGTATTAATTACCTAAATAATGTTTCAATAATTTACTTCGGTTGACAGAGCGGAGTTTGTTTATCGCTTTATCTTTTATTTGACGAACTCTTTCGCGAGTCAGTCCAAACTTATCACCTATATCTTCTAATGACATAGGATGGTCGATTCCTATTCCGTAATATAGCTTGATGACGTCACATTGTCGATCGGTCAGCGTACTTAAAGAGCGTTCTATTTCCCGTCGAAGAGACTCAACGTATTCCAATGAAGCGTCGGTGTTGGGAGTGGAGTTGTTTTCCAGAACGTCCATCAGAGAGTTATCTTCGCCGTCCACAAAGGGTGCGTCCATAGAGACGTGACGAGCAGCGACACCAAGTGTCGTTTCAACTTCTTCGGTCGGTATCTCAAGTATGCCTGCTAATTCTTCAGCGGAAGGTTCTCTTTCATATTGTTGTTCCAATTCAGAAAAAGCACGGTTTATTTTGTTCAACGAACCTACTTTGTTGAGGGGAAGTCGTACAATACGAGATTGTTCTGCCAATGCTTGTAGAATGGATTGACGAATCCACCATACGGCGTAAGAAATAAATTTAAAACCTCTTGTTTCGTCGAATCGTTGGGCGGCCTTGATCAAACCTAAGTTACCTTCATTGATTAAGTCACTCAATGAAAGGCCTTGATTTTGATATTGCTTTGCTACCGATACAACAAAACGTAAGTTACCTTTTGTCAAACGCTCAAGTGCTTCCTGGTCACCTTGTTTGATGCGCTTTGCCAGTTCCACCTCTTCTTCAGGAGTTAACAAGTCCACTTTTCCAATTTCTTGTAAATATTTTTCAAGCGATTGGCTTTCTCTGTTGGTGATGGACTTTGTTATTTTTAGCTGCCTCATTAAAAATTTGTTTTAAAAATGGATGCGAAGATAGAAAATGTTATAGAATAACAACGTAAACATCCTAAGAATCATAAATGTTTATTTTGTATAAAAAGTTCCAATAACGATAATATCTTGCTGCAAATTGTTGTCTGATATCTACAACACATTTTTACTGAGAAAGTTAATTATTTGTTACAATAATTTTTAATTGGTTCAAAAGTCAATCATGTTGGACTGTGAAAGGGGTTATAAGCACTTATTATTGAAATTGATGTTGGATGAATACAGAACGTGTAAAAGAGAAATAAGGAATATTAAATGCGCTAAAAAGAATAATAAAGCAAAGAAAAATAATATTTTAGACGAAAAAGTCTTATGTATATCGAAATAATAATTATTTTACCCTCGAAATCAAAAATCAGGTGAATAGATTGCAATTTTACACCGGTTTATTTGTTTCAGTTAAGAAATAAAAGAATGAAAAAAACTCAATTTGAAATAGAATATTTATTTAAGGCGTCGCCAACGATTATTTATACTTTTATAACGACGCCGACTTGTCTTATCCGATGGTTTTGTGAAGAAGCCGATGTTGATAATGACTTATTTACCTTTAAGTGGAAGGATTCAGAGGAGACGGCTATATTGGTTGATGATTATGAAGACGAGTTGTTGCGTTTCCGATGGGAAGATGCTGTGGCAGATAATGAGTTTTTGGAATTTCATATTGAGACATCACCTGTTACAGAAGAGACCATATTGAGAATCATCGGATGGGCTGAGCCTTCTGAGCATCAATATCAAGTGGATTTTTGGAATAATCAAATGAAAGCATTAAAGAAAGCAATGGGGGAGAATTAGGCGCTGGTCACCCGATAACCATTAATTGATCAACTAAACGAAACGTACTATGTCTGCCGAACAACAGAGCTTCAGGCAATCACTTAAATTGACTGATGCAACCATGTTGGTCGCAGGGTCTATGATTGGGTCAGGAATATTTATTGTTAGTGCGGACACAAGTCGAATGCTCGGCAGCAGTGGCTGGATGCTCACAGCGTGGATTATTGCTGGCGTATTGACACTTATCGCCGCCTTGAGCTATGGAGAATTGGCGGGTATGTTTCCACGGGCCGGTGGGCAATATATATATTTGAAAGAGGCATATAATCCATTGATAGCGTTTTTGTATGGATGGACAATGTTTACGGTTATACAAGCAGGGACGATTGCTGCCGTTGCGGTGGCATTTGCCAAGTTTACATCCTATTTTATACCATGGTTTGGAGAGGGGAATATTCTTTTTAGCCTCGGTGCTTGGCAATTTAAGGGTTCTCAAGTTCTTGCTATTGTGAGCATTCTTGTTTTATCTGGAATCAATCTGAGAGGTATAAACTTGGGCAAGTTGGTTCAGACCACATTTACCATTGCTAAGTTGGCGAGTATATTTGGATTGATAATACTTGGATTGACATTGGGGTATAATGCAGATGTGGTAGCCCAAAATTTAACGGATATTTGGCACGCACAGCGATGGACGGGCAATGGATTTGAGGCGATATCGGGACAGGCATTGGTAATTGCTCTAGGTGGAGCAATGGTAGGGACATTGTTTTCTAGTGATGCATGGAATAATGTGACATTTATTGCCGGAGAGATAAAGAATCCGGCATCCAATATTCCCAAAAGCTTGTTTTTTGGGACGTTGATTGTTACTGTATTGTATCTATTGACCAATTTAACCTATCTTTCGTTACTGCCATTGCATGGTCATCCCGGTGCAACAGATGCATTGTCGGGCGGAATCGCATTTGCCATCAATGACAGGGTTGGTACAGCGGCGGCATCGCTCATATTTGGTGGAGCAGCAGCGGCCATCATGAGTATATTGATCATGGTATCTACATTTGGTTGTAATAATGGTTTAATATTGGCCGGTAGCAGATTGTATTACGCTATGGCAAAAGATAGGTTGTTCTTTCCTAAGGCAGGAGATTTAAACCAAAATGCAGTGCCTGGTTTTGGGATAAAAGCACAAGCTATATGGGCTTCAGCGCTTTGTCTTACCGGAACTTATGGCGACTTGCTTGATTATTGCATATTTGCAGCTCTTTTGTTTTATATATTGACCATAGTAGGGATTTTTATATTGCGTAAGAAGCAACCGGAGACCAATAGACCATATAAGGCTTTTGGATATCCCTTTGTACCTGCATTGTATATCGTATGTGCCAGCATAATAGCTATAATATTGTTGGTTGATAAGACAGAAAATACCTTGCCGGGATTGGTTATTGTACTTTTGGGTATCCCGGTATATTATGTAATTAGAAAAAGGTTGAGTAAGGCCGTGGTTTAATTGATTTGTGCGAGCGAACGGAGGATAATTGTGATACCTCTGAGGATAATTGCGATGCTTATTTAGTGCGTACAAAAAAATAAGTCTTAGTATTGCGGCACTAAGACTTAAATCTAAACGAAATCCAAATCCAAATTTTATCCAAAACTAAATATCAATATATATTTCCTATTAGTTCGATTGTTAGGTGGGAAGTCAAAGATGAAGGTCGTAAATCGGCCGATTTACGACCTTCTCTTAACAATTATAATCCCATGAACATATCCAAATTTAAACGCACATGATTCTTTTACCATCGGTTTAGATTCTTCGTTACTTCCAAAAGAAATGATTTATTTCTTCTTTCTGTAAATATTCAATACAAATATCGGTCAATAGTATAGCGTGAAAAAATACATTATTTCTTGATTGTTATATATAAATAAATATAATATGAATAAGTATAAATTTGTAAAATAAAGATAATCAAGGAATTGTAAAATTTATAATAAATATTATTATTGTGATTGTGAAGATTTAGATTGTTTGTGTGATTACTAAGACATAAATTTTAATGAATAATTTTTTACCATAAAATTTGGGTACAAAGACTTTTATGTCTGTTTAGCTTACTGGTGCAGCACTTTCAGTAGCCAAATCCGCACGTAAAATCTTTTTTATTTATGATGCATTAACATATTATTAAGCTATTGGATGCTAAGAGTATCATATTATTTCCATTTTGATACATGAAAATGGATTAGAAGTAAACCAATTCAAATTTTTCTTGTTCTACATGCATTGTTTTAATCAAATAAAATTTAAATAAATTAATGTATCCAATACAACTTACTCAACCTATGGCCGATGAGTTGAAATCAATCGGTTTTCAGTCTATTCAGAACCCAGAAGATGTTAAGCAAGCATTAGAGAATGCTGAGGGGACAACATTATTAGTTGTTAATTCAGTATGTGGATGTGCTGCGGCAAATGCTCGACCAGGTGTAAGGATGGCGCTTGATCAAGGTAAAAAGCCAAATCATCTTGTTACTGTTTTTGCAGGGGTAGATACCGAAGCTACAAAGATGGCGCGAAATTATTTGGCACCTTATCCACCTTCTTCACCATCAATAGCTTTATTTAAAGATGGTAAATTGGTTCACTTTTTGGAAAGACACAATATAGAAGGTAAGAGTGCTCATATTATTGCTAATAACTTAATAGATGCATTCGAAACATTTTGTTAGATGAAAAATTTTATGGCGTTGATGATACTGGCACTGTTGGTCTCGGTCTTTTGCGCCTGTAATCAAGATGAAGATAAACTGCTGCTTACTGCCAATAAATTATTCTGTAAGCGGCAGTTACTCACCGATAGTTCACGTGTTTTATGGGAGGATATTGCCCGCCATATACGGATCAACTTAGATAAAGATGTGGATTCGCTTACCAGGAAACATATTTTATCCATGAATAGTGTCCCTATGCTGGAGTCATTTGAGGATTTTCAAAAGTTACCCGATTCAGTCAAGGAGCGAGTACACAAAGCTGGAGAAATAGATAAAAGATTGGTAGATGAAATAGCCGAAGTTAGTTTTAGTATAGACTCATTGGAGGTTAAAAAACTAAAATTCCTCAAAAAGGTCGGCATAAATAGCCTACGTGGGAAAAATTTTTTGAATCAATACAATGAATATATCGCTTCACCTTGTACCTTTACTTCAACAAATTAGTTATGAAGTTATCAATTGTTTCGGCTGGATTTTTCAAATTAGATGGTGGTGCCATGTTTGGTATCGTTCCAAAGGTTATGTGGAACAAAATGAATCCAGCTGATGAAGACAATATGTGTACGTGGACTATGCGAAGCTTACTTATCGAGACGCCATCCCGCAAAATATTGATAGATACCGGAATAGGACACAAGCAGGGAGAGAAGTTCAGGTCTCATTTCCACCCTTCCGGTAAGGATGTCCTGCAAAGTCTTGCTGAGATGGGTCTTCAGTCAGGCGACATTACAGATGTTTTTCTGACGCACCTTCATTTCGATCATTGTGGTGATGCTGTTAAAATCGATGATAAAGGAGCTTTAGTACCCACCTTTGAAAATGCAACATACTGGTTGAATAAAAATCACTGGGAGTGGGCATTAGAAGCCAATCCGCGAGAGAAGGCTTCTTTCTTGCCGGAAAATTATGTACCATTGATGGAAGCCGGTGTTTTACGCCTTATTGAACCTTCATCAAGCCGCTATACAGAATGGTTGGAAGGGATTCGCTTGATTGAGTGTAACGGACATACAAAGGGGTTGATGATGCTTGACATTCCATATAAGGATGGACGGTTGATATATCTGACGGATCTCATTCCATCTGTACATCATGTTCCTCTTCCTTACATCATGGCGTATGACTTATGGCCATGGGATACATTAGAGGAAAAGACTGAAACATTGGAATTGGCAGTCCGGGAGAATCATGTATTATTCTTTCAGCATGATCCTGTCAATGCCGTGGCGAGGGTTCAAAAAAATGAAAAAGGCAGAATCGTAGCCTACGACATTTCTACTGAATTATATTGATGGACGGCTCCGGTACTGTACAGAGTGTCTATAAGCACAAAGAGTTTCGAATTTATTTGACGACGCGATTTTTGATGACATTTGCGGTTCAGATGCAGAATGTTATCACAGGTTGGTATTTGTATAAATTAACGGAAGATCCATTGATATTGGGTATAGTGGGATTGGCCGAGGCATTACCTGCACTTGCATCTGCTTTATTTGCGGGAGATTTAGTCGATAAATTTGATAAGCGGAAGGTGATGATGGCATCTTTTTCTTTATACTTTTTATGTGGACTATGTTTTACGTTTCTTGCCAGTGATTATGCATCGTCCTATTCAACTGATTTTGTAGTTTTTGGGTTTTATGGAACTTCCATGTTGTTGGGATTAGCGAGGGCATTTGCCACGCCTGCATCTTTTTCCATTTTGTCGTATTTGTTTCCGGTTAATATGCTTGCTAAAGCTGCGCCTGTCAGCAGTACAGCCTGGCAGATTGGAGCTATTCTTGGGCCGGCGATGGGTGGATTTATGTACGCATGGACAGATGCACCTACTTCTTCTGCTATTGTCTGTGTCTTTATGTTTGCGAGTATTGTTTTTAGCAGTCGGCTCACACCAAAGCCGGCGTATTCGAGTGATAGTCAGAATAAGCAAAGTATGTTTAAGCGAATAGGTGAGGGATTGAAGTATGTTTTTCAGCATAAAATTATATTGTCGGCAATGACATTGGATTTGTTTGCCGTACTCTTTGGCGGTGCAACGGCAATTTTACCAGCTTTCGCTAGTGAGGTTCTTCATGTGGGAGCAGTAGAACTTGGGTGGCTGAGAGCAGCGCCGTCTGCGGGTTCAGCAATATTGTTGTTTTTATTGTCCATCAAACCACCCGAGACCAATACGGGTCGAAAATTATTGTGGGCAGTGGCAGCATTTGGTATATGCATGATAGGGTTCAGTCAATCCACTCACTTATGGATATCCTTGATTTTTTTATTTGCCAGTGGAGCCTTTGATGCGGTGAGTGTTGTGATACGAAGTACGATTTTGCAGATATATACACCCGATGATATGCGTGGTAGAGTGAGCGCTGTCAATACGATGTTTGTCGGGTCATCCAATGAGATTGGAGCATTCGAGTCAGGTACAGCAGCACGCATATTTGGGACTGCTCCTTCCGTACTGATAGGTGGTTCGTTGACTATTTTAGTTGTTATAATGGTTACAAAATTTGCCCCCATTTTGAGGAAGTTAGAACTGAAAACACTTCGTTTGTAAATTTTTATCAATTCTTTCGCTTTTTGTCCCAACTTTTCACTTAATTTGTAACATCATTTAATGGCTAAACATCTACTTTTCATATAAATCTAAGTTATGATTACCGAATTTCCTTATTTCCCGACAGGTGAATTGTCCTTGCATTAAAAGGATAAGGAGAATATGGGAATAAAGCTTCAAGATGTTTATAAAAATATAAAGGTAATGAAAATTAATACGTATAAGTCGTGCCCCAAAGGTTTTGACTCATTAATGGTGCTTATTGCTGATCTGAAAGATTTGAAGCAAGCATTAACCAAAACCGGAATAGCTGTAAAATTAGCTCTACTGAAAGATCATCTCAAGGAAAATGGAGATTTTATCACTACACTGGATGAAAAAAGGGGTAAAGTCATGTTTGTTCGTTTGAATTCACAAAAATGCCCTGCTGAACATAGTAAGACCATCCGACAATTGATCATTAAAAATCGCAATTTATTTGGGTCAAAGTTGAACATCCTTTTGCCGGAGGGCAGCGAAGCAGAAGAGAAATGGATAAGAATAGCAACACAGGCTTGTATGTTATCTTCTAACAACATTGGCATGTACAAGTATAAGCAGAATAATCTTCCTCGTATAGAAGAAGTCGCTATTACGGCATGCAGTGACAATGTACCTAATCAGGCTTTGGTAGATGAAGAGATAATCATCGCCAATTGTCAGTTGGAGATGATGGAACTGATAAATACGCCATCCAATATTAAGACGCCTAAATACATTGCAGAGTACGCACAAAAGTTGGGAAATAGTTATGGGTTTAAGGTTGATGTACAGACTGAAAAGGAAATAAAGAAACATCAATTATCTGCTTTACTGTCAGTGAATGATGGAAGTGGTCATCCGCCTCGATTTGTTGTGTGCCATTACAAGCCCAAAAACGCCGTTAAGGTGAAGACTTTGGGCTTGGTGGGCAAAGGTGTTACCTTTGATACCGGCGGCATCAGTATCAAGTCTTCGACCAATATGCACTTTATGAAGAGTGATATGTCAGGTGGCGCCTTGGTTTTAGCCTTTACTACTTTATGTGCTCGATTAAATCTTCCCATTGAAGTAATTACAACTATTCCTTTGACAGAAAATATGGTAGATGGTAAATCCACCAAGCCGGGTGATGTCATCGGCAGCTATATCGGCAAAACCATTGAGGTTATTGATACGGACGCAGAAGGAAGACTTATACTGGCCGACGGCTTGGGTTATCTGACTAAAAATTATAAAACCGATGTGTTAATTAATTTTGCTACGCTCACGGGGTCTGTCATCCAGACGCTGGGCTATCAAGTAGCCGGCTTATTTTCCAACAATGACACACTCGCTTCTAACTTGTATGATGCGGGACAGAAAAGCAATGAAAAATGTTGGCGACTACCTATTTGGGATCATTATGCCGATGATTTAAAATCGGATATTGCAGATGTTAAAAATTATAGTGGCAAGCCTGTTGCAGGAGCGATAACTGCGGCATTGTTTTTAAAAGAGTTTATTTTAGATCACCCGAATTGGGCACATGTTGATATCGCCGGGGTGTCATTTACTGATAATGAATATGGTTCTATGAGAAATGCGACGGGCTACGGTATCAATCTCTTGTTAGAATATGTAAGGCAGTTTCTCATCGATTAAATAGAAATATTTAGTGAGCAGGCGTACAACATTCAGAATACTATTTACCATAGTGCTGCCAATGCTGCCTTATTTGTTGAGGAGTCAGCCATTGCCGCCCCAGCCGGTATATCCGATTCCTACTGAAGCCCAGTTGGCATGGCACCGGATGGAGATGAATGCATTTATTCATTTTACAACCAATACATTTACGGATAAAGAATGGGGTTATGGAGATGAGTCGCCCCTCATATTTAATCCCACTGCTGCCGATCCGAATCAATGGATGCGGATTTTAAAAGAAAATGGTTTTAAGGGAATCATCCTGACTGCAAAGCATCATGATGGATTCTGTCTTTGGCCGAGCAAGTATTCCAATCATACCATTGCCCAAAGTCCATATTCCAAGGGTAAAGGGGACATCGTACGAGAGACTTCATTGGCGGCACAAAGGCATAACTTGAGATTCGGTATTTATCTCTCTCCATGGGACAGAAATCGTGCCGACTATGGTTTGCCGGAATATATCACGTATTATCGGAATCAGCTGAGAGAGCTATTGACTGGATATGGGCCAGTGTTTGAAATGTGGTTTGATGGGGCTAATGGAGGTATGGGTTATTATGGTGGAAAAAATAAAGAGATTGTTGTTGACAAAAAGAATTATTATGATTGGCCAACTACGTTAAAGATAGCTCATTCAATTCAGCCTGATATGCTTTTTTTCAGTGATGCCGGACCGGATATTCGATGGTTGGGCAATGAGAAAGCGATTGCAGGTGAAACTAATTGGAATACAATCAATGCGGATACACTATATGCCGGAAAGGAGGGAATTGGGGAAATTCTGACTTCGGGTGCTGAAGATGGCAGGCAGTGGATACCGGCAGAGGCAGATGTATCAATCAGACCGGGATGGTTCTATCACCCAAATCAAGACTCATTGGTCAAAACACCCGAGCAATTGTTTGACATATACCTGACTTCAGTGGGTAGAGGTGCGGTATTGTTGTTGAATATTCCACCGGATAGGCGAGGGTTGATTGCCGATCCTGATATAGAATCACTCAGGGGTTTTACCCAATTGTTAAAACAAAGGCTGGGCAAGGATTTAGTACGAAGTGCGACTGTTTCTGCCAGCAACTATAGGGGTAATCATCAGGAGTATGCTGCACAACAGGTGATTGACGGTAAGCAGGATACTTATTGGTGTACCGATGATGATGTAATTCAATCGGAGATAGTGATTCAGATGAATGAGGATAAGGTGTTGAATTTTATATCATTGGGCGAGTATATTCGTTTGGGGCAAAGGATTCGTGCGTTTGAGGTAGATATAAAGGATAAAGGTAATTGGGTTACGGTAGCTCATGGCACAACCATAGGTTATAAAAGGATTTTAGCGCTGAATGGCTGTATTACAAGGGAAATAAGGATACGCATTTTAGATGCAAAAGCTTGTCCTATCATACACACTATTGAAGTGTTTTGATAAAAGTTTACTCTTCTTCCAATTCGAGTTTTTTCTTATTTTCTTTTTCTGCTTGAATACGCCAGTCTGAGGTGTTTTTATTGAGAAATTCATTGACATCGTCAATATTGTAGCGATGTTCTATTTCACCAAACTCATTGATATGAATATCAAAGTTTTCGAAGTTTTTTCCGGGAGTATTTTTCTTTCTGGTCATAACTTTTTACTATTAAAATGAGTAAATGCATTTTGCATACGGCTAAGAGACCTTTCTTTTCCGAGTATTTCCATCACTGGAAAGAGTTCCGGTCCTTTGGTCATGCCGGTCAATGCAACTCTTAGGGCCGGGAAGATAGCGCCATGATTGATTTCTTTTAGGAGGATAAATTGTTCGACCTCAGACTCTATGGTATGACGATTAAAGGTTTGAATATTTTGAATTACATTCATTAATTCCGAAAAGAGCAGGGCGGAATTATCGTTCCATTTTTTAATAATTTTATCCGAATCCCATTGATTGGGTTCATTGAAAAGAAAATATGCCGAAGGGACAAAGTCATTGAGGTCGTCCACTCTTTCTTGGAAGAGCCTAATAATCTCTATTAATGCTTCTTTGGTAGTGTTGTAACCCGCATTTCTAAAGGGTTGGTCGATAAGTAATGCTAAGTCAGCAGGATTGCTTGACATAATATAATGTTGGTTAAACCAGCGTGCTTTGTCTATGTCAAAGCGGCTTCCTGATTTGCCTATTTTCTCTATAGAAAAATGTTGAATCATCTCATTTCTGTCCATCAACTCTATGTTGTCTCCGGGGCTCCATCCTAATAGAGCCAAGAAGTTCAGTACAGCATCGGGAAGATATCCTGCCTCTCTGAAACCGTTGAAATGCCCCAAAGTGTCATGATTCCAGGTGATAGGAAATACCGGAATACCCAATTTGTCGCCATCTCTTTTGCTGAGTTTTCCATTGCCGGATGGCTTGAGGATAAGAGGCAGGTGGGCGAAAGAAGGCATGTTGTCCTGCCAGCCGAATGCGCGATATAATAGGATGTGATGCGCGGTGCTAGATAGCCATTCCTCACCACGGATGACATGAGAGATTTCCATCAACCGATCATCTACTACATTGGCCAAGTGGTATGTCGGGAAGCCATCACTCTTCATGAGGATCTTATCATCCAATTCATTGCTGCTAAAATGTACATCGCCACGTATCAGGTCGTTGAAAGCAATGGTCTCATCAGGATTTACCAATAATCTTATAACATAATGTACGCCATTGGCAAGGTTGTTCTGAACTTCTTCGGACGACATGTTGAGGCTATTTTTCATGGACATCCTATTGGCGGCACTGTATAAAAATGCACCGCCCGCTTCTTCAGCAGCCTTTCTAGCTGCATCTAAGGAGTCAGGTGTATCGAAAGCATAATAAGCCTTTCCGGATGCAATGAGCTGAGATGCGTGTTCTCGATATATATCTAAACGCTCACTTTGTCGGTATGGTCCGTGATTGCCCGGTGAGACAGGGCTTTCATCGGGTGTTAAATTCAACCATTTGAGAGAGTCCATAATATATTGTTCTGCTCCTTCAACCAATCGGTTTTGATCCGTATCTTCTATTCTAAGGATAAAGGTTCCTTTGTTTTTTCGGGCAAATAATAGGTTATATAGTGCAGTTCTGACACCGCCTATGTGTAGGGCGCCAGTTGGGCTTGGTGCAAATCTTACTCTAACGGACATTTTTCTCGTATTTTTTTGCAAAAATAAAGAAAACCCACGAAGGGAACACAATTATTCAGAAAATGGGATATGTCAAGTCAATAAAGATGTTGTGTTTTGAATGTTGCGTGAAGGATACGTTATTGTACCATTTACATAATTATATACTCTACGAAGTTATTAGATATAAAAAGGTAAATTTTGTGTATTGACTAATCACTTCCGATTGAATTTCTAAAGAAAAGTAAAAAAAATTATATCTTCGATGAAAGAATTAAAAACAAGAAACGGATGAAGCCAACTACAGCCTGGACGTTTTATGACTGGGCGAATTCAGCCTACGCTCTCGTTATTACAGCAGCCATCTTTCCAAGTTACTTTCTCGAAGTAACGGACAAAACCATTGAAGTTGGTCACATCGTGATGAGTAACAGTTCGTTATATGCGTATATTATTACGACTGCCTACTTGATTGTAGCGATAGGGAGTCCATTTATTTCGGGTTTTGCCGATAGTGCCAACAATAAGAAGATGATGTTATTCCTATTTACATTGTTAGGGTCGATACACTGTTGTTTGTTGTATTTTTTTGATGGTATGGATCATTTAGGCATAGGTGTAATGGCATTTATGATGGCTTTGATAGGATTTATTGGAAGTAATGTGTTTTATAATGCTTTTTTACCGGAGATAACCACGGAGGATAAGTTTGATTCGTTGTCTGCACGCGGGTTCTCAATGGGATATATTGGTAGTGTACTTCTTTTGATAGGTAATTTGGCAGTAATTAAGTCTCCTGAGACCTTTGGTCTTGCTACAACACAGGATGCGGTTAGAATCAGTTTTATTACTGTCGGGATATGGTGGATTGGATTTGCAATCATTCCATTATATTATCTGCCGGGAGTATTTCGCTTGCAATTGAGGCGGGAAAAGGTAGTGGAAGGGATGTACATATTAAGAGATGTATGGAAAAAATTAAAACAAATGCCCAATGTAAAGCGATTTCTTACAGCTTTTTTGTCGTATAATGCGGGTGTGCAGACTGTGATGCTTCTTGCTGCTGTATTTGCCAAAAAAGAGTTGGGGTTTGAAACATCTGAACTAATAATGCTTATATTAATATTGCAGTTGGTCGCCATTCTTGGTGCCATGTTTTTCTCTAAGTTATCTTCGTGGAGGACCAACAAATTTTCGCTTATAGTAATGCTTGTTATTTGGATCGGGATATGTATTGTTGGCTTTGTGGTAGTGAGTAAGTTTCAGTTTTATTGCCTTGCCGGCTTTGTTGGCTTAGTCATGGGAGGCATTCAGAGTCTTTCTCGTTCGACGTATTCGAAGATGATATATCAGTATGAAGGAGAGGAGACGAGCTTTTTTAGTTTTTATGACGTAGTTGAGAAGGTGTCGATTTTGTTTGGAACATTTGCCTTCGGCTTTATAGAACAGATTACAGGTAGCATGCGCAACAGTATAATAGCCTTAGGAATTTTCTTTGTCGTGGGATTGTTTTTACTTAATTCAGCGGATTTGAAGATTAGTAAAAAAGTTCAATTGAAGAATTTAGTGTAAATCAATTTACATACAAGTGAATGTACGTTATTTGCTTATGAGTAGCGTTTGAGTTAAAATAGCATTTATTTTGCTGAATTTGGTCTTAGTTTAGAATTAGTTATTGTAGTACATTTGAAGAAAAAATCAAGCCATGAATTTTTTAAAAAAGCAGAGTGAAATAGTCGTTTTTCTTTTATTGACCGCATTTTTATGGTTTCCTATTGATATAGCAGCGCAAAATGTGGGTATGCCGACGTCTATGGATAGTTTGGCGGGGTCAAATCATTCCGGCCGGAATTGGTGGGATGTCATGCATTATACACTTCGTGTTGTTCCGGATATTGAAAATAAATCTCTTCAGGGTCAAGTTAGAATAAAGTATAAAGTTACTGCTGAAGGGAAGCAGATGATGATTGACTTGCAAAGGCCATTGGTTATATCAAAAATAGTAAGTGGCAAAGAGAATGTTCCTTATGAACAAAAGGGAAGGTTTTGTTTTATTGGAAAAAATGGAAAAGGAAAAGTCGGACAGTTGGATTCGATAGATATATACTATTCTGGCAAGCCCAAAATTGCAGTCAGGCCGCCGTGGGATGGCGGAATAGATTGGAATCAGGATGAAAAGGGTCGTCCATGGGTGAGCACAGCCTGTCAGGGTATCGGAGCAAGTATTTGGTGGCCTTGTAAAGATATTCAAAGTGACGAGCCCGACAATGGGGTGGATATGTATTACACCATACCGGATGAATTGTCCGCAATAGCCAACGGTAAGCTTATCGACAAAAAACCGGGTGGAAAGGGTCTGACCACATGGCATTGGCGCGTAACACAGCCCATCAGCAATTATAATGTATCCATGAATATAGGATATTATTCCGATATTTTCCAAGATTTTACAGGCCAAAAGGGGAATCTGAAAGTTGAATTCTATGTTTTGGATTACAATGTGGACAAAGGGAAGAAACTTTTTCCTGAAATAATCTCTATGTTGCAATGCTTTGAGGAGAAAGTCGGTCCTTATCCCTTTTATGAAGATGGTTATAAAATGATAGAAACGGCACATTTAGGTATGGAACATCAAAGCGGGATAGCCTATGGAAATAAGTTTTTACGCGGATATAAAGGTAGTGACCGAAGCGAAACGGGTGTTGGTCTTGGATGGGACTTTATATTGATTCACGAATCGGGACATGAATGGTTTGGCAATAGCATTACTTCAGCCGATATCAATGATGGATGGATACATGAAGGATTTACAACATACATGGAAACGATTTATACGGAATGTTTGTCCGGATTGGATGCAGCACAAAAGTATGTCATAGGCCAACGCCACATCATATCCAATAAGGTGCCTTTGATCAACCAATATGGAGTCAATTTTGATGCACCGGGTGATATTTATGATAAAGGAGCAAGTCTGATACATACCATCCGGACTATTATGGATGATGATCGAAAATTCTATCAAGTCCTGCAAGCTATGGCTAAGAAATATTATCATTCAACCGTTACATCTGAGGAAGTAGAAAATTTCTGGATACAGCAGACCGGACTTCCTTTGAAACCAATCTTTGACCAATATCTTCGCACAACTCAAATTCCTACTTTGGAATATACCGATAATGGAATAAGTATGACGCTGCGGTGGACCAATGTCATACCCGGCTTTGAAATGCCTTGTTTATTGTTGTTGAAAGATGGGGGCAGAAAGTGGGTCAAGGTGACGGAACAGCCGGTGTCTATTAAGCTGGACACTGCTTTTGACCGTTGGGATCCCAATATGTATTGTCATTATAAAGAAATAAAGTGATTCTTGAAAAAAGGAAAAGCAAAATGGCTAAACGATATGTTAATGAGGGTAAAAAAAAGAATTAGGATGTTATCTTTGTGTTGTTAGAACAATAAGTAATTCTAATACAAAAAAGCGTTCAAAAAAAAATTGAAAAAAGTTTCAAAAAAATTTGAAAAAAAGAAAACAATTTATATATTTGCAACGTTATAGTTTTTGAAGTTTCTTATAAAGATACAGAAACATTTTTAAAGAAATTTGAAAGGTTATTCCGGCAGGAAGTAAAATATGCCATTCATACGGGGTGATTTGAAGTTTTCATAATTGGGCCCTGTATTCATCTCTGAATGCAGGGTTTTTTTTACCTTTAATGAATGTTCCGGCAGGAAGTAAAATATGCCATTCATACGGGGTGATTTGAAGTTTTCATAATTGGGCCCTGTATTCATCTCTGAATGCAGGTTTTTTTTTACCTTTGATGAATGTTCCGGCAGGAAGTAAAACATGCCATAATCGTGGGGTGATTTGAAGTTTTCATAATTGGGCCCTGTATTCATCTCTGAATGCAGGGTTTTTTTGTGCCTATTTCAGAACTCTTAAAACTCTATCATCCGACGCATTATATGACACCGATTTTGGCTCTTTTTCATGATGTTTTACTAATGTTTTTGGGAAATGTCGCCCGAAATTTTTTTATTAATGCTTCAATCTCTTTGTCAGAAATTTAAATAAACTTAATTTTACTATTCATCAAAGAATATATTCCTTTGGAAAATTTATTTACAAGTGTCTGCGGAAGCTTTAATCCGTTGTTGTTGGTACTGATAATTTGCTTTTCTACGGTATCCGGAATGACACAGACATCTCATGTTCGTGAAGTTACTTTTAGTGAAGAAACATTTCCGATAGTTTTAAAAGACGATGTAGGTTTTGATGCTATCGTCATTCGGTGTAAGGATGGCTTTGACAGAGGTTTGATGTTAAAAGATCTCGAAGGGAATATCTATAATTTGACAAAAGATGAGCACGCAGATATCGATTTCCAAAGCAATATGATTGTATTTTCTCAAAGGCAACACGAAGTGTTTTTGTCAAGTTTGTTTGCCGGAAATATGGTAGGGAGTGCTTTCTTTATTCATGTACCGGATTTGAAAGTCGAAAGGCGCCTTGGACAACGTTCTGCTGATTGTGATGAACCATCCATTGTCCCGCAGAGTGTGTGGAGAGCAGGATTAAATCCGCCCATACCCGGACGTAAATCGACACCAACCAGACATTGCATAGTTCACCACTCTGCTTCCTCCAATGCGGATACCAATTCGATAAAGCTTGTTCGTTCTTTTTATATTTTACATACAGAGGTAAATGGATGGGATGACATAGGATACAATTACCTCATCGGATATAATGGGACTATATTTGCTGGTCGGGATCCTGAGAAATCCGGAATTGAACAGGATAATGTGTTTGGAGCTCATTTTTGTGGTAAAAATTCCTATACAATGGGTATTTGTGTTATTGGTGATTTTCAAGAAGAAGCTCCTGATCCACGTGCTGTGGCTGCTTTGGAGCATCTACTGTCGTGGAAGATGTTTAAGGATAAGTTGAATCCATTGGACTCACTACACCATCCGGATACAGTCAGCGGACCATTGTTGCCCGTGTTAGCAGGTCATAGAAATGGGTGTTCGACAGAATGTCCGGGGCAGTTTTTGTTTGATTTGATTCCTCAACTGAGGATGGATGTTCACCAAGATTTGATTGACTGCAATAAGTTGAATAGAACTTCAAGCGGGATGGAAGCGGGGTTGATTTATCCAAATCCCTGCACAGACGAAGTCACGTTAGAAGGCTTTGACCAGATGCGTTACTCTATCTTGGATTTGAACGGTTTGGTCAGAATAACCGGTATTGCTCATGAGAAGACAAAGGTATCTTTGAGTGCTCTCTCCTCAGGCGTATATATCATTCAACTGCATGATTCTGATAAGGTTAGGTGCAGTAAGATTATTGTTGAAAAATGAAGTAAACATTTATCTAAAATGTCACATATAATAAATACTGAATCTATTTTGGACACATAATCAATATGCTACACGGTTTTTCAAAACCTTTACTGCCGAATTCAGATTGAATGTAGTGCGTTAAAATAACAAAGAAAAGAGCATTTGTTCGTTAAAAATTAAAAAATAGGACACTAACAAGCTACAAATTTTTAATTTTGAATCAATATGATAGAATTAACAAAAAAGCGTATTAAGACGACCCTTGTCATCATGCTTTGGTGTGGAATGGTTGTTTCAGGATTTTCTCATACAAGTTACTGGCAGCAGAAAGTCGATGTCACCATTGATGTTAGATTGGATGATTCACTACATTTTTTACACGGTGATGAAAAAATTGTATATGCCAACAATAGTCCTGACGAATTGACCTATATTTATTTTCACCTCTACCCCAATGCATATAAAAATGTAAGGACTGCCTTTGCCAATCAAATGGTAGAGAATGGGTCAGTGAAATTTTTGTATTCAGATAAATATCAACGCGGATATATCGATAGTCTTGATTTTAAGGTATTGTATGGTGAAGGACAAATATCTGCAAAGGTTGAGGCGACGAAGGATGTAGATATAGTTAAACTCATTTTACCCCAGCCACTTCAATCAGGGGGTAAGATTACTATTACAACTCCGTTTCGAGTTAAAATTCCCCACGTATTTTCAAGACTCGGGCATGTTAAACAAAGCTATCAGATTACCCAATGGTTTCCCAAACCCGCCGTATATGATGCCGGTGGGTGGCATCATATGCCATATCTTGATCAAGGTGAGTTTTATAGTGAATACGGAGACTATGAAGTAAGGATTAATCTACCTTCAAATTATGTTGTCATGGGAACCGGAAATGTCATGGAAGAGAGTGAGAACCAATGGATGTTAGAAAAATCTAAGGAAAATATCCAGGTTGATCAGGTAGAAGGAAAGACACCTAAGAGCAGTAAAACTAGGAAGACGATTACATTTAAAGAGAGCAATATCCATGATTTCGCCTGGTTTGCCGATAAAAGATGGGCATTGCGCATTGATACTTTGAACCAACCCAATCACTCGGGGAAGGTGATAGCTTTCTCTGCCTACTATCCATGGCATAATTTGGGATGGAGTACATCATTGGATGCTGTCAAAAAGACCATTGATGGGTACGGTAGCAAAGTAGGTTTATATCCATATAATACGGTCAAAGTTGTTGAGGGATTTTTGGAAGCAGGAGGTGGAATGGAATACCCAACTGTTACCGTCATTCAGGAGTCAAACACTCCTTCTACTGTCGAAAGAGTCATTATCCATGAAGTAGGTCACAATTGGTTTTATGGAATATTAGGATCTAATGAGCGAAAACATCCGTGGATGGATGAAGGAATCAACAGTTTTTATGAAGGTAAATTTGCTACTTCCATAAAACTTCCTTTTATCGGTAACACTCAAGTGGAGAATTTGGCATATTATACCCTTGGGGCGGCTTACAAACTGAGTCCTGCTACCTTAAGCAGTGAAGAATTTCACAAAGTAAATTATGGTATTGATGTTTATATGAAGGTTCCGTTATACCTCAGATACCTTGAGGCCTATATGGGCGAAGCTTCATTTGACAAGGCGATGCAGGCATATTTTCAAAAATGGAGGTTTAAGCATCCTCAACCAAAAGATTTTGAACAAGTGTTTAAAGAGAATGCGCCAACCGATATAGACTGGTTCTTTACAATGCTTCAGTCTGATGAAATGGTCAGCTTTACGGTATCAAAACCCGAAGTCAAAGGCTTAGAAACGCATATTCAGGTAACTAACAACTGTTCGTTTGCTTTGCCTGTAGCGATAAATGGAGTGGATAAAGAAGGGAAAGTAGTAAATAAATGGACAGAGCCCTTTTCGGGGACTAAGCTCATCACATTGAATAATATGAATTCGGCGGAACCTTTGATGTTGGACAGTTCGATTCCCAATGGCAATGTAAAATATGGTTCATCTGAGCGTAAAGTGGCATTGAAGCCATTTGCCGGGATAAATACTGGATTGAAAAAGACGGCTTGGATAGCACCATCCATAGGGTACAATGCTTATGATGGATTTATGGCAGGAATTCTCTTACACAATGTGACTTTGCCACATAATCGATTCAGGTATATTGTGAATCCGATGTACGGCTTTAGGCGTAAAGGCATTTCGGGAAGCGCTATTCTCAATTTTTCCCAACAGTTGAATGGAAAGACCCTGGACTATATCGATTACTTTATGTATTTCAAGCGTTATGGATATCAAAGGACATTTTTGGAAGAATTTCCCCGACAATACATGGGATATACCAAGTTGTCACCGGAAGTGGTCTTTCATTTCAAAAAGCCTTCCTTGCGAAGCCCAATAAAATCGTCGTTGTCGGTCAAAGGATATTTTATTTCCGAGCAACAATTGATTTATGATACTTTGCCCGAAGTCGATCCTCATTATGGTGAAAATATCAATAATATCTATGGAAAAGTGAATTATACCTATGCCTCGAGTCGGGCTATTAATCCATTCAATTATGAATTGGAAGGCCAGATGGGTTCGACTTTTGCAAAGTTATCGGTAGAAGGCATTTGGAAGTTCAATTATTCGATTCCCAAGAAAGGGTTTCTTGTGCGTGCTTATGTGGGTAAATTTTTTAAATTTTCTGATAATTTTATAGACACATACCGATACCGATTGGCCAATTCTTTTTCAGGAAGCAATGATTATTTATATGATTATACATATATTGGTCGGAATGAGCCGGAAGGGTTGTGGTCCCGACAAACAAGTATGCGGGAAGGTGGATTTAAATTCAATACTCCCTTGTACAGCAATCAGCCCGGCCTCAATGATGATTATTTGATTTCGCTTAATTTAAAAACGGATGTTCCGGTTAAATGGCTGCCACTTAGATTGTGCTTTGATGTATCAAAATATGGCGGCAGACGATTGGAAGGGGCGAGTAACTTGCTGTTTGTTGCGGGAGCAGAGATATTTATATTTGATTATTTGAAAATATATATACCGCTCATTATGAGTAAAGAATACCAGGATTACAAAAAATTTATCTTAGGTGATTCATTTTTAAAATCAATTACCTTTTCACATAATTTAAACTCAATCAATTGGGTGCGTTTGCCCGATACATTTATAGGAATAGAATAAAATAATAAGAACATGACGGACGAGCAATATATTCAAGAATTTATTACCAATGGACTTTACGAAGACACCAGAGGTTTTGACCATACATCGCTGGCTTGCATTCCGGCGGAAGATACGAGCGAAGCTTATCTTCTAATCAAGGACAATGGCGTATTGGCTGGAATTCATCTTGCTGAGAAGATATTGAAGTATGTAGATCCCGTGGCAGAAGTAGAAATATTAATAAACGATGGAGAGGAGGTTGCTTTTGGCGATATTGCGATGAGAGTTAAGGCCAATACCCAAGCGTTGTTGAAGGCGGAGCGACTGATGTTGAATATCATGCAGCGGATGTGTGGCATTGCTACTTTGAGTCGTCGATTTTCATTTGAGGTGAAGGATCTGCCCGTCAAGATATTGGATACGCGGAAGACAACACCATTAATTCGGTTTTTTGAAAAGTGGGCGGTGCGTATTGGTGGCTGTTACAACTATCGGGATGGATTATATGATTGGATTATGATCAAGGATAATCACGTTGATGCGGCGGGAAGCATCAAAGCAGCAATTGAGCGTGTACACGGTTATTTAAAGGAAAATAAGCTTGACCTGGGAATAACAGTAGAAGTGCGGGATATGACGGAAATAAGGCAGGTGCTTGAAGTAGGAGGCATTACTCGGATTATGTTTGACAATTTTGAATTATCGGAATTGGCTAAAGCAGTAGAGCTGGTGGATAGACGCTTTGAGACTGAGGCTTCCGGTGGAGTACGGCTCAATACAGTCAGGAGCATTGCATTGACGGGAGTAGATTATATTTCGGTGGGCGGCTTGACACACTCTTCTACAAGTATGGACATTAGCTTTAAAATAAAGAAAGGTAGTTAGAGATTAACCCCGAAATTCTATTAAATCAGAATCAGCAACCGGAGTTTTTCAAAACCAAAAAACGCCGATGATAAGGAGCCTTCCTATGTGTGGATTGTTTCAGTTATGAGGAAAATCATTGATTACGAGCTGTTTATATATACTATGTTTTTTTATGTTGATTTGGGTTGCATACAAATATTACGGTTACATTTGTCTGATAATTATTATATTTGACATAATATTGAGTGGATATCAGATTACATAGGATATTTTTTTCGTATGATTTCCTTGTTAAAGTGCGAGAAAGTAGAGCGTTTTCAAATTGTTTAAAGGTATGAACTACATTGCCATCAAATATGTCTGTTAAAGAGCAAAAAGAATTAAAAGCGTTAACAAAGGAAGTTGCAGCCCTTGGTTACCGAATCATTTATGAAAAGGGCAACTTTCAGTCCGGTTATTGTATGGTTTTGGATAAAAAAGTTATCGTGGTGAATAAATTTATTTCCGATAAAATTAAGACAATAATCTTGAAAGAGTTGATACAGCAGATATCTATGGAAGTAAATGATGTAGAAATGAGTGAAATTAAACTTACGGATGAATAATCGCAAAGGCGTCGTGACCATCGTCGGATCCGGGACATCTCAGGGAGTACCTGTTATTTCGTGCCACTGCGAAGTTTGCCAATCGGAAGATCCACACGACAATAGGTTGAGATCTTCTGCCTATGTATTGTTTGAACAAGGCGCAATGATGATTGATATAGGTCCCGACTTTAGAATGCAGTGTCTGGAACAAAGGATAGATCGTCTGGACGGAATCTTCATCACGCACGAGCACATCGATCACGTAAACGGGCTGGATGATGTTCGCCCTTTCAACTACTTTCAGGATCAAGTAATGCCCATTTTTGGCGAAGAACGGGTATTAAAGGAAGTAAAGCGACGCAATAAATACATCTTTGAGCCTATCGGATACGCAGGATTGCCACTCATTGAGTTGAAAGAGGTAAAGCCACAGGTAGTTGTTGATTTTAAGGGGTTGGACGTCATGCCATTGCGCGTCATGCACGGTGAATTGCCAATTTTGGGCTATAGTTTTGGCGACTTTGCCTATATCACTGATGCCAAGTATATGGACAATGAGACCGTGGCTGTACTCAGAGATAAGGAGACCATTGTGTTGAATGCTTTGCACCACAGGCAGCATCACACACATTTTAACCTGGAAGAAGCCCTCGATTTTATCGCAGAGAATAAGTTAAAAAAGGTGTATTTAACACATATAAGTCATCAGATGGGACTTTATGCAAAGGTGAATCCAACTTTGCCACCTGGCGTTCTCCTCGCTTACGACGGCCTAAAGATTGCTTTTACTTACTAATTGAGTGGTGAATGTTGAATGGTATTTACGGGGCTTTGGGGATGATTTACTTTGGATAATTTTAACAAATTCTGCATAAGCCAAATGCTGAATCGATTTACGATATTGGTCAATAAACACATAAATGCTGTGCACGAATTTTTGAATTAACAAATAGATAACACTTTGAAATATTTTATTGAAATCGGCAACAATCTATTATTTTATCTATACATAGACAGATAGATATGTATGTCAACAAAAGGTATTTGTGAGCTTTCAACATTTTTATTACCTTAGCATGGATTTAGGTTTAACCCTCATAATCAGCACTCTTCGGTTTTTGTGAACCTAGATTGCTGAATTCGGGTATAATCTATAGGCTTTCTCAAAGAATTAAAGGTATATTATCAACCCATTTATGAGTGATTTTTTTAAGAAAATGAAATCGGTTTTTGTCGTGACATCTGAAGAAGGTGAGCCCGAAAAGTTGAGTAATGAATCGGATTCAGGAAAGCAAAATGACAATCCTGAGCCGACAAATTCGCCAACAACAATTTCAACAAGTCAATATTCCGGAGAAAAAGTCATCGGTAAGCAATCAGATCAGTTTTATGAAATATTGTTTGGCGCAATGGAACGAAATAATCAATCCGGCTTTGACTATATTGAATTTAAAAAAGCTTTGACAGGATTGGATAGCCTACCAATGGATGAAAAAACAAAGTTCCTCAGTGCTTATGCCGGAGCTTCCGCCAGTGGAGCAACCGCTACGTCCTTAATCAATAGCGCTTCCGTATATATCGAAGTACTTTCAACAGAATCGGATAAATTTAAAACTGCTGTCGAAGATCAACGCAACAAACAAATTACCAATCGAGAAAATGAAATTAACCAGTTGAATAACCTTATTTCCGGTAAGAAAGCCCAGATGACAAAGCTTCAAGCCGAGATAGACGAACACAATAAGATGCTCTCTACCTTACAATCGGATATTGACACTTCCCGTCAAAAAATCGATTTAACTATAGCCGACTTTAATACGACTTATGATGGCTTGGTACAAAAGATTAGAAGCGATATAGATAGAATTAAAACATATATAACGAATTAAAATATAAGCAATTGATGGAACAACAGAATTTGACTTCCAAGACATTTTGGCAACGACCCGAAGGCAAAACCGGAGCTATAATAGGGGCTGGGCTATTGATCGGTGGGGCATATTTATTTTATAAAATATTGCCGGCATTAATTGGGTTTGCTTCCAGTATGTTGAACTTAGCAATTATTCTTATTGTATTGGGAGCTTTGCTATACATGGTGATGGACCCGAAGATGAGGAATCTGGTATGGTATATGTATAAAAGCGTGATGCGATGGATTACCGGGATGTTTGTACAGATAGATCCAATAGGTATTTTAAAGTCTTATGTTGAAGATTTGAAGAATAATTTGGTAAAGATGGATCAGCAGATTTCAAAGCTGCGGGGTCAGATGCATAAATTGAAGGAAATTATACTCAATAATAAAAAGCAAATAGAATCCAACCTAAGTCTCGCCAGTGAAGCTAAAGAACGAAACAAGGAGTCTGTCATGATATTGAAGTCAAGGCAGGCAGGACGCCTTACCGATTCTAACATGAAGTTGGAAGACCTGTATAAGAAGATGGAAATCCTGTATCGGGTATTATCCAAGATGTATGAAAATAGTGAGGTGATGAAGGAAGATATAGAGGATCAAATCAAAGTCAAAGAACAAGAAAGGTCAGCTATCCATGCGAGCCACAGCGCCATGAAGTCGGCGATGGCTATCATATCGGGTGACAAAGACCAGAGGGCTATGTTTGATCAGGCTTTGGAAGCCATTGCAGATGACGTAAGCGCCAAGATGGGCGAGATGGAACGATTTATGGAGGTGTCATCCAGCTTTATGGACAGTGTGGACTTACAGAATGGCGTTTTTGAAGAAGAGGGGATGAAGATGCTCGAAAAATGGGAAAAAGAAGGGGCTTCATTGCTCCTTGGAAATGAGAAATCATCCATCATCAGCAAGGCAAACAATGACGGTGAAGTCCTTGATTTGAACGCTCCGGTGGCACGCCCTGTAAAAGAAGAAAGTTATCGGAATCAATATGATTCTTTTTTTGAATAAATACATTATTATCATTTAAACAACAGTAAAAATGGCAACACGACTAACTCCCTTCTCACGGTTACTTATTGTAGTCGGTATCCTTGCGGGTATCGTTTTTGGTGGTAAGTACCTGATTGAAAATAGTTCATTAGGCAATAAGCTAAAATCAGATGATCCCAAAGTGGAAAAGGTGGAACAAGGTAAAACTTTACCCATAGATGACGATGTATTGAATGTTCAGATATTTACTTTCGGAAACGCAGCGCCGGGCCTATACTTCAACAATGGTACCGAACCCAATGAAAATTCTCGATTTTACAAAGATTATGGGCTAAAGGTTAAGTTCCATGTGATTGATGATTTTGATGCTTCACGACAGGCATTCAAAGGAGACAAAGTCCAGCTGTTCAATAATGAGACAAGTGCCATGGCGACAGAGATGCAAGGTCTAGCATCTTTTGATCCTCAGGTGGTGATGCAGATCGACTGGTCGAGGGGTGCTGATGCCGTTGTTGCTAAGCGTGGCATAACAAGTATCAATGATCTCAAAGGTAAAAAAGTTGCCGTAGCGCCTTCGACTCCTTCGCAGACACTGCTCTTGTTTATGCTCGAAGCAGCCAATCTAAAAACAACCGATATACAAATGGTCGAAGTGCCCACTACTGCCGATGCAGAGACAGCCTTTAAGTCAGGGAAGGTCGATGCTGCTGTAGTATGGGATGCACAGGCTTCATTGCGTGAAGTTCCGGGCTCTAAGGTATTGCAGTCCACTGTGACAGCATCCAATATCATAGCCGATGTATTTATGGGCAAGAAGGCATGGGTCAACGCCAATAAGGATAAATTACGCAAGTTTTATGACGGCTGGATGAAGGCTGTAGCCGAGATTAATTCCGATCCTGCCGCCAAGGACAAAGCCGCCGCACTGATGGCTGCCAATCTTCAATTGAGTAAAAACGATGCCTTGGGGATGATAGATGCCCTTAGACTGACTAATCACGGCGATAACATCAATTACTTTGGCCTCAACCCTGACTATAAAGGCATAACAGGTGAAGCATTATACATTAAGATGGGAGATAAATTTCAAGCCTTGGGGTTTGCTCCTGTCAACCGCCCCAACTGGCGAGCCCTATCCAATTCTTATGCCGTATCTAATTCAGAACTCAATAATACCGGTATCAATGCCGGCGAAGGCAATGCCAAATTCACACCGGCTACAGCAGCTCAAAAATCAGCGCCTGCAATGGCTACCAAAACAATCAGTATAACCTTCCCAACCGGAAGTTATGCATTGGGAGAAAACGCTAAATCCCTCATCGATATTCAATTTGCCGATGTAGCCAAGGGATTTGGTAATGCCAGAGTACGTATTGAAGGCAATACCGATAACGTGGGTAACAAGTTGAAGAATGTTGAACTGTCCAGAAAGAGAGCTGAAGCAGTGGCAAGTTATTTAGAAAAAACTTATAACATGGATTCCAACCGCTTCATCATCATCGGCAATGGACAAGATAAGCCTGTGCCGGGATGTGAAAGCAATAGTACGCCGGAATGCAAAGCCAAAAACAGAAGAACAGAGTTTCAGCTAATAGGAGAATGATGTCGATCTTCACATCTAAGGATACGTTAGATAATTAAAACTAGGAGTTGAACCAAAGCTATGAATTTATTTGAACTAAGAGGAGTCTTGCCCACACGCACCAGAGTTGTTTTGGAAGTCGTCGGTATTTTGATACTATTGGGGCTGTGGAGCTTGCTGACTGTAGGATCCAATCCAGTTGTGCCATCCGGAATATTGCCATCACCGGGGCGCGTTTTAGGCGCTATGGGTCAGGTATTTGTCGAAAATGAGCTGATAGTCAACTTATGTCGGTCTATTGGTCTCAATGTGTGCGGTTACCTTGAAGCTATAATCATATCGATAATATTTGGCTTTGTCGTGGGCTTGCTACCACTATTCAATGGATTATTTGCCAAGCCAATAGATGCTTTTCGATTTGTGCCCTTGACGGGTGTTATCGGATTGTTTATTGTATGGTTTGGATTGGGCGTGACGATGAAAGTGCATTTTTTGGCCTTTGGGATTCTGATATATATGCTTCCCGTCATAGTTACCCGTATCAATGAGGTGGAAGATGTTTATTTGAAGACCGCATATACATTGGGAGCAAGTAAATGGCAGATTATTCGGACAGTATATATTCCCCATGTCTTATCCAAATTTTCGGATGATATCAGGGTCTTGACAGCTATTTCGTGGACGTATATCATCATCATTGAAAGCATAGGTAATGAAGGTGGCTTGGGAGCTTTGATGTGGCGTACGGGCATAAGACAAGGCAATATAGCCAAGTTATTTGCTATGCTATTTATCATCATTATCATAGGTTTTATTCAGGACAAATTGTTTACGATGATGGATAGAAAGTTGTATCCATATAAATATTTGAAAGAGTCCTTGAAAACAGCCGGTGAATTGAAGAGTCAAACCTTATTTCAAAGGGTAAAAAGCAATATGTTGCCTATTCTCGGGTTGTTATCGGCCGCTGTCATGCTTGTATTGCTAATCAACGAATTTGTAGGTATTCTGGGTAAGAATGATATCCTTTCCTATGCTTTTGGAGCAACATTCCCTGTAATTGCCATCTTAATGGGTGTTTTTTCTGTGTGGATAATATTTGACTTTATTCATCAGGCTAAATCAAAGAAACTGACTCTTAAAAAAGCGTGAAATGGATAGTTTTGAATTAAAGCATTTCGAAAAAGAGCTCCTCGTCAAAATAGAACGAATACTGAACCATCGGGTGGTGAAAGCCATACATAATGCCGAATTGAGCCATCAACAACTTCAGTTTTTTGCACTCCAATATCATATTTATTGCAGCTATTTTCCTCGTTTCCTGTGTGCATGTGCAGCCAATATCCCTGACGATATAACTCGTTTACCTATCATTGAGAACATTTGGGAAGAACACGGTTCCGGCAAGCTCTCAGGTTCACATCGAGTGCTGTATGAGCGCTTTGCCCATTCTCTCGGCATTACCGACGAAGAACTTAAGCAGGTCAAGCCCATACCTTCGACCCTTATTAATGTGGAGTATTTGCTCAATATGTGTCAGGATGATAGCTTTATAAAAAGTCTTGGCGCATTAGGCCCGGGGACAGAGTTCTTTACTTCCAAGGAATATAATTTGATATATCGAGGGCTTCAGAAAGTTGAAGGGCTGACAGAAGAGGATTTGGAGTTTTGGTCAGTACATATAACTTTGGATGATCACCATTATGACGATATGCTTATCTCTATACGCCCTTGGTTGAATACGGAAGAAAATATACAACTGATGAAAGAAGGCGCCGAACGAGCCATTGACTTAGAGATATTATTCTGGGATGGATTGGAAGATTTTTTATTCAATAAATATTAATAAAATATAAATATATAAAAATCGATATTATGAGGATGTTAGCCCAAAAATAAGTATAAAGAGCAAAATAAAGAATGTCAACATATATTTATCCGACCTTTGATCAACCCAAGAAAATCATTGACTTGAATGACATAAGCCAGTCGTACAACAATGGCAAGACCTATGTATTGAAGGATTTGAACTTTGCAGTGACAGAAAATCCGGGAAAAGGCAGGTTTATTGGGCTTTTGGGAGCATCGGGTTCCGGCAAGTCCACACTGTTGCGTTATATCGCCGGACTACAAAGCCCTACCTCCGGTAAAGTGCTTATCAATGGCAAGCCACCCGGCAATGATAATCGGGTGAGTGTGGTCTTTCAGGAATATAGTTCAATGCCTTGGTACACTGTATTAGAGAATGTTTCTTTGGCTCTTCTATATAAAGGTATTGGCAAGAAAGAAAGGGAGGAGAAGGCTATGGAGATGATAAAATTGGTTGGCTTAGAAGGGCATGAGCACAAGTATGCGCAGATACCCGGATTGTCAGGCGGCCAGTTACAAAGGGTGGCAATAGCGCGAAGTTTGCTTTCCAATTCAAATATCCTGTTGATGGATGAGCCTTTTGGGGCATTGGACATCAATACAAGACTGCAAATGCAGGATTTGCTCATTGAGATACAAGATAAGTTCAATATGTATGTGGTCTTTGTGACACACGATATTTCTGAGGCAGTATATTTGTCAGATAGTATTTATATGTTGAAAAGAGCTCCAGCTTTGGTAGCGGAAGAAGTGGAAATAACCTTGCCGGAACATAGGACAAGGGATTTGAAGCGAGATAGCAAGTTCATTGATTTGGTGTACCAGGTGGAAGATATTATGGTGAAGCTATCAGAAGAAGGAAAATAAAAGGGATAAAATGTAGGGAAAAAGCCTTACTTCAGGAGTTCATTTTTACCATTAGATTATAAAAAATTGCGAGGATGCGAATAATACTTTGGTTTTTGGTGTGTATAATGTTTTTGTCGTGTGGTGCGCCAAAGGTAGATTTATTGGTTTATAATGCTACAATATACACGGTAGATAGCACTTTTTCGATTCAAGAGGCTATGGCTGTTGATAAAGGAAAGATTATAGCCTTGGGTAAAAGTGTTGACCTTCAAAAACAATTTGACGCTAAAGACAAACTGGATGCGCAAGGTAAGGTTATCTTGCCCGGATTGATTGATGCACATGCCCACTTTCTGGGATATGGTCAAAGCTTACAACGAGTCAACTTGGTAGGAACAAAGAGCTGGAGTGAAGTTGTCGAACGGACTAAGGAATTTGCTAAGAATCATGATGATACTTGGATTTTGGGAAGGGGATGGGATCAGAACGATTGGCAAGACAAGGCTTTCCCCACCAATGAGCTGCTCAATCAACATTTTCCGGACAAGCCGGTCTTCATAACACGTATTGACGGGCACGCCGCTATCGCTAATGATAAGGCGCTCCAATTAGCGGGAGTCAAGTCGGGTGACCGATTGGAAGGTGGCGAAATAGTAACGAAGAATGGTAAATTAACCGGTCTTCTGATAGATAATGCTGTTGACCTCATCAACAAGGTCGTGCCTTCAGAAACTCCACAGCAAGTTTGTGAGTCATTACTGGATGCCCAGGAGATGTGCTTTGCTGTCGGACTTACGACGATTGATGATTGTGGGTTGGATCATGAGGTGGTGACCTTGATTGATTCATTGCAGCGGGGTGGAACCTTGAAGATGCGGTTATATGTGATGTTGAGTGATGCCCCGAAAAACTATGATTTTTTGTTTAAAAAGGGACAAATAAAGACTGAAAGGCTGACAGTAAACGGGTTTAAGGTTTATTCTGACGGTGCACTTGGTTCGAGGGGAGCATGTTTGATACATCCATATTCTGATCAAACAAATTGGAATGGCTTTCTATTGAGTTCAAAGGCTCATTTTGATTCGGTAGCCAATATTATTTACAAAAATAATTTTCAGATGTGTACCCATGCTATTGGAGATTCGAGCAATCGGGTTATTCTCAATATTTATGCCAAATATCTAAAGGGGAAGAACAACCGTAGATGGCGCATCGAGCATGCCCAAGTCGTCGATGGAGGCGATTTTCATTTGTTTGGAGACAATAGTGTTGTGCCATCTGTGCAGCCTACCCATGCGACATCGGATATGTATTGGGCAGGAGAACGATTGGGAAAGGCGAGGTTGAAAAATGCGTATGCATATAGGCAATTGATGCAGCAAAATGGCTGGTTGCCATTGGGTACTGATTTTCCGGTAGAGGATATCTCGCCCTTTAAAACGTTTTATGCGGCGACGATCCGTGAAGATTCCAAGGGGTGGCCTGATGGCGGATTTCAGATTGAAAACGCTCTGAGTCGAGAAGATGCTTTGCGAGGTATGACAATTTGGGCTGCACGTAGCAACTTTGAAGAGGGCGAAAAAGGCAGTTTGGAGAAGGGTAAAGTCGCCGATTTTATTGTAATTGATCGAGATTTGCTCAAAGTAGATAAGGGAGACATCCTAAGCACGAAGGTATTAAAAACCTTTGTCAATGGTGAAAAGGTTTATGATGCCGGAGTCAAGTGATACATGTCATTGACTAAGTCAGCACAGTTACGTTCAGTTGATAGATAAATCTTATATTGATACGTTATGATTTTAATTCGTCCTGAATGACGATGAATTTTTTGCTTGTTTCTTTTTGTTCCAGATATTTTCCAACAATAGCTGCTATGGTGGCGGGCTTTTCCCACTTGTTAAAGTCGGCATCCGGCATGTCCCGGCGATTTTGAGGAGTATCTATGGTAGAAGGCACTATGACAAAGGCTTCCACATGGCTGTGCATGCTATCGGCATTGATGATATTTGCCAATTGAAACAATAAAGACTTGGAAAGAGAATAAGCAACGACATTTTTCCCTTTGTGCGTGTCCAGCCCTTGGGATGATCCTACAAAGAACAGTTTGCCGCCTCCCTGCTGCTTCATGGCATCTAATATTGGAGCGGTCAGATGCCAGGCAGTTAAGAAGTTTAAACGATACTGTTGTTCGAGTTGGTCTGTTGTGGTGTTGCCGATATTCCCCATAGCGAATCCACCGGCAGTCATGATGACGGCGTCTATTCTGCCTAAGGTCTCGATACATTGAGCGACACAATCGGAAGAGGAAACTTCATCCATGAGATTGACCACGAGTTGGGTGTAATTAGCATTGGACAAGGGGATATCATGATGACGGTGGACTAAGCCAATTACTTTGTCGCCTCGAGAAAGAAAAAAGTCAATGATAGCAGAACCCAGATTGCCGGAAGCTCCACTTACGATGATATTCATTTGTGACATGTGATGAAAATCTTTTGACAAATATACTGTTTTGTTAGTCGATTGAACCCAAATTCCGCATTAGACAAATGCTGAATCGATTTACGACTAGTAATCAATGGTTTACAGAAACCATTGAAACGATTCGTACTTCGGGATTAACCCTCATAATCAGCACTATACTGTTTTTCAAAACCTATACTGCTGAATTCGGATTGAAAAATGAGTTGTGAAAATGAGTATTGGTCACTGGTAATTGTTTTGAACCTGTGAAAAATAAGGCTTTAATAAGAAATCATTGCCAAATGATATAGAGTAGGTAAACCGGATTCTGAAATTCATGTTAATTAAGAAGGTTGAAAGAGAAAAATGGGCATTTTAGTAAGAATATTTATTGGAAAGGCTATTTTTTTGAAAAAAATACTACATGATTAGAGCATTGATTATTTATGCCAGCTTGACCGGCAATACAGAAGAGATAGCGCATATATTGGCGGAAAGATTGGAATTGAAGGGTGTTGTAGTAGAAGTAAAGGAATGTAGCTATGCGCATCCGGAAGAGTTTACCGACGTGGATATCTGTGTTGTTGCGACCTATACGTATGGGTCGGATGGTGAGTTGCCGGATGAGATATATGACTTTTACGAAGGGTTAAAAGAATTGGATTTGTCGGGCAAGGTTTATGGTTGCCTTGGGTCAGGGGAAGCATTTTATGGTAATTTCTGTAAGTCTGTTGACGACTTTGATGATCGTTTTCAGTTGACAAAGGCGATACGGGGAGCAGATGTTGTCAAAATAGAGGAGAATGCCAAGGATGAAGACAGGTTGAATATAGATCGATTTGCGCAGCAGTTAGTAGAAATTAGCTGCCAATCAAACTGACGAGAATAACGCATCAAGGCTGAAACATGCCGATCTGGTATTATATCAAATTGATTTATAAGTTAGTCCAACTTTCATGAATCAAAATGCTCCTGATAGCTAACGGGATGATAGCCGTTTAGACCAATGCAATTGGACTATTATGAATATCCAATCGATATTAGAAACGAATCTTATTGCCGGGGTTGCTGTTGTCTTTTGATTTACCGATGGTCCATTTGACACCGACTCCGAAGTTGTATATATTGGGGAATATATCTACTCTATAAAACTTCCCTAAGGGAAATGCTGCTGTAATATCCAATCCGAATTTAATACGATCCCCATACATTATGCCTGTCGAAATACTGGCATAATCGAAGTAAGATTCATTTTCCAATCCGAATAAGCCAACAAACTGACCTATATACCTCGGTGTCAAATAAATGCCAAGGTTAGGAAGTGGATGGACAGAGGCATGTAACGGAATCTGAAAGTCGTAAAAGTAGAAGAAAAAAGTATTAAAACTTAAGCCGGGTGATAGACTAAAAAGTGAATTGTGGTCGCCAACAAGCATGTATTTGCCTTCAAGTCCCATCTGGCCATAGGTATTCAGGTTAATGCCGGCATCAATTTGGTCGGTGATGCCGTATTTTCCGGAGACCTGTATATAAGGTAATGTGAAATATTTGTCATGTTCTTTGTCAACAACTTGTGTGATTGCATCAATAAATCCACGAGGTGAAAAAAGATTTAATGAGATTTCTCCGTGCTTTTTTTCTACTGTCCTTGCTGTTTGCATGGTGCTGTAAGCTCCACAACTCATTAAAGTAGAAGTTATTAGCAAAAAAATGGCGTACAATAGTCGGGATGGGATGGTGGTCATAGTAGAATGTGGTGGCTAAGTTAATAAATTTTTCAAAAGTAATGATTCAAGGTGGAGTAAAGATAGAGGAAGTATCATAGTAAATCAAATATTTTTAACCCTAATTCAAATTAAAGGCAAAAATATTGTCTTTAATATGAATTTGGGTTAAATGGCAATGTGGAATAATGTATAACAAATTTCCCTAATACTTCATTATCTTCCCCCTCTAATACCATTATAATAAATGGAAACGATTCCCTCAGACAGTGTCGAATCTGTGAATTATGTAGCTCCTTGAACAATGATGAACATTCGGGACAGCATAATCTCGAAGGGATGATATTTTTATAGAAAACGGAGAATAATATTTTCAAAATCCCGAAGGGATGACATTATTACAAACCACGAAAAAATGTATCTACTCAAAAAAACTGGAATGAATAGATGGAATAATCATTTCACCCATTCTGGGTTCCTCTTTCTGCTATTGAATCTATTCTATAATAATGACAACCCTTTGGGTTTATATTGATAAAAAATAGGGTTGGATTCAGCTCGTCTAAAAAAGTATGAAAAATTTTACAAACAATATAGCTGAATAATTATAATAAATGTAAGAGGCTAAATTCTTTAGTTTATACATTAATATCATCGGTATTTTACGAAAAGTAATCAGTCTAACATTTATTTATATTTCCTATAACTCCTCTAAAGTGAGAGAACCAAATAATGAAATCATTCCTTCCAAAGAGTTTAAAATGTCAATTAAAAAGTCAGATTTTGAGTGGAATATAAAATGAGAGGGAAATATATTATACACACATGTGGTATAATCTATTTTATTCTTTCCATATATTTTGGTATTTTTATTCATATTTATTGATTGGTTAAATTAGTTGATATGAGGTTTTCTCTTTTTACGATATGTATTTCTTGGATTTTGATAAATTCTATGTCGATTCAGGCTCAGAATATTCGTGTTGTACATACTTCTCGTGGATCATTTATTCCGACTCAAAAAAACGATTTCAATGTTGGCTACCTCAAAAGGCAGAGTGGGGAGGAGGATGTTTTCTGGGTTCAATTTTCGAGTAAGACTGCACGTGAACAATGGTTGATGGATAAGGCATACCATGTGCAAGTTGTCGATGTATTGGAGGATGAAAACTATGCCATTGTTGCGAATACTTCTCAGTTGAAAAGTTGGGTAGATGACGATCGGATAGCTGCTGTATTTGATATTCCACCCATATTTAAAGTCGAAAAGAGTATTGTAGAATCGTCTGATTATGAAAAAATGGAATTGAAGGTAAGTTTATACGGTTATTTTTCTTTCGAAGAATTTCAAAAATTGGTTTATCCATATTCCATATTATCGATGCACAATGCCGGAAACATGACGTATGCAGTTATAAGCAGTGATCATTTAGGAGTAATGGCTTTAGCTGCTCAAGCAAGAGTGCGATCGATTGCGCACAATGTGAAAAATTGTACACCTATAAATTTTCATGTGCGCTTCCTTGAAGGAATACAGGGCGCTAATGCCGGCATCGAGGTGGGTGGACTTGGACTCAATGGCAAAGGTATAACCATAGGTCATGGTGATACAGGAGGATTTGAGCATATCGATTTAGATGATAGAGTAATAGATCTTGGATTAGACTCCATGACACGACACGCTCCTCACACTGCCGGAACGATGATTGGTGCTGGTAATATTCAAGAAAAGCATCGTGGTGCTGCCAATGAAGCTCATCTGATCAACACGGATTATTACGATATTATAAGTAGGGATAACACTTTTTATAAGGATTTTGAGGTCAGAGTAACGAATAACTCTTATGCAGTATTGGAGAAAAATATCGATTGTAATTCTATGGGCGAATACAATATTTTTAGTGAAGAGACGGATCAAAGCACTGTATTGTTTCCGGATTTGCTACACGTGTGGGCTTCAGGCAATAGTGGTACTATCGTCTGTGATTCACTTATTCCAAGTTTAAATTCAGTACTTTCAGGGCCTCAATGTAATAAAAATGGATTGACAGTAGGAGCAATATGGAGGCGTGAAGGCACTCCTGTTACAGAGTTCTCGTGCAAAGGTCCGACTGATGATGGCCGTATAAAGCCGGAGATCGTGGCCCAGGGCACTAATGTTACCAGTTGTAGTGGAGACAACAATTATTATACGACGGCGGGTACAAGCATGTCTGCTCCAAGTGTTACGGGGACAGTGGCTTTGATGCAGGAGGCTTATAAGAAGACGCATGGTGGGATTTATCCCTTAGCCTCATTAATTAAGGCTATTTTAATCAATACAGCGGACGACTTGTTGGGTGAAGGTCCCGAATTTTCCAATGGTTATGGTAAGGTCAACACCATGAAGGCCGCCACGGAGGCTGGTTCTGACCGAAACAGGATAGGGCAGGTGGAGCAAAATCAAATCGACACCTTTTCGATAATCGCTCCCCCTAATCAAGCTAAAGCCGTATTTACCCTCGCATGGACAGATATTTCAGGGAGTTCTCTCGCCACACGACAATTGGTCAATGATTTGGATTTGGTCGTAAAAAGCCCACAAGGAGACCTTTTGCCATGGACGTTGAACCCTTCTTCATCTCATGCTTTAGAACCTGCTGTGAGAGGCATTGACACATTAAATAACCTCGAACAAGTAAGTATTCTACATCCTGAGCCGGGTGAATATACCATAGTGGTCAAAGGAAAGAAAATAATTGGCATGCAGCAATATGCAGTTTGTTATCGGACAGAAAACAAAAAAATGAAAATCTTAGGTCCCTATGGTGGTGAAAAAGTTATTCCCGGTGAATTTATATACATGCAATGGGAAAGCCCTTATGATACCGGTGATTCCACTACTGTTTCCCTTTCTTTTGATGATGGGCAGTCGTGGCAAGTTATTGGCGTCAAAGCGGATAGTTTACGTACGCATTATTTTGTTATACCTCAAGTTAGTACCGGAAAGGCACGATGGATGATTTCCTCGGGTCAGATGGAAGGAGATACATCCGGATTATTTACTATTTGTCCACCTCCGGGCAATTTCAAGGTTAATGCCGGATGTAGAGGTGAGGTTGACTTGCAATGGTCACCGGTCAGCGGTGCTGTAGGTTATAATATTTATTACAAGAATGGTGATTACATGCAAAAAGTTGATTATACTACCGATACTACTTTTGTTTTGAAGGATCTTGACCCTTCTAAGAAGTATTGGGTAAGTGTATCCGCCGTTTTGACTGATGGAAGTGAGGGAAGGCGAGCGTTAGCATTATCAGTGACGCCGATCGGTCTTCATTGTGATAGGCCAAAAGATGTTGCAATATTATCCATATCGTCTCCCGCACGCATTGGTCGGGAAGGGACAGTCCTTGCCTTGACGGATCACGAGAAAGTAAGCATTTTGGTGGCGAATAAAGGAAGTGAGCCGGCGACAGAATTTAAAGTTAACTTTAGTTTAGGGGATATCCAAGGAGCGAAGTTGTTTTCAGATACCATTGCGCCCGGCGACTCAGTGGTCATTACGTTTGATCAAGAAGTGGATTTATCCCGACCGGATAATTATCTACTTCATGCTGCAATAGATTTAGGTTATGATCCACCATACAGCGACGATAATCAAATGGATATGGAGATTCGTCAACTTAAAAATGAGGCACTGACGCTGACATTTGATTTGTTGGATACATATCACTTGGGATTTGATGATTTGGGGAGACGAATAGCTCATAATGGAGCAATAGGTGCTTTGGGAATCAATGATTTTGATTTTATTTCCAATAACAAAAATGGAAGAGCACGAAGCCAGGTTACGTCTGACTTTTATATGGCAGGAGATGGGGCTCTTACTATAGATAGCCGTTATGCAGGTGCAGCTGTATCTAATCAAGCACTATTTACATTCAATTTGAGCCAATATTCTACGCTGGATAATGTAAAAATGGATATTTCATATCTTTGCCACAATGCCTCATTTTTAGAAAACAAAAGTAATTCCACTCTTTGGCTTAGAGGTTCGGATCAGGAAGAATGGATACCGTTTTATGAGATTAAAGCGCAAACAAATCAGAAGGGTGTATATAGTACAATAAAAGGACTTGAGTTGAGTAAGGCTCTCATTGAAGCAGGTCAGTCCTTTTCCACCTCTACTCAACTCAAAATAGAGCAAACTGATTATAGTCCGGCAAGCAGTCCCGACGGCTATGGTGGCTTTTCTTATGATGAGTTGTATATTTATCTAACCTATCAGGATACAAAAGTCAGTAGAATCAACTTTCCGGAGCCAAATTCTTGTGGATTATCCAATGGGAGCCAACTTGCCATCGAAGTCGAAAATACTTCCTCTTCACATATCGACAAAGCCCAACTTTGGTACAATATAGATGGTGTACAGTTTGGACCGCAGGAAGTGCTGAATCTTGCAGGAGGTGAACGTCGCACAGTGAGTACACCTGCCGTTGACTTGTCGGCCATAGGTGAGCATACTATAGATGTGTGGTTGGATACAGAAGGAGATACCTATAGGAAGAATGACTCTTTATTGAAGTATAAAGTGTATAATCATACATATATACAGGACTTTCCATATTTAGCAACTTTTGAACAAGACGATAACCAATGGTTAGTTTCGGGCTATCAATCTTCCTGGATTAGGGCGAAGCCGCAAAAGCAAAAGCTGGATGTTGCAGCCAATGGGCAATATGCGATGGTTACCTCCTCCACTGGTAGGTACAATGGCTTTGAAAAATCCTATCTAACATCGCCATGCTTTGATTTAAGCCGATTGCAAAGCCCTAATCTATCCTTTTCTTTCTGGTATCAGATAGAAACCCGTTTTGATAGTTGTATGGTTGAGTATTCAGAAAATGGCATTGATTGGAAAATTATGGGTACCTCCCAATCAGGATTTCATTGGTATAATCGGGAAAAATCATGGGATGGTCACTATGATTATTGGCATGTAGCCGGAATGGCAATGCCCAAAGATTCCATGACAGATGCCACACAAGTACGTATTCGATTTTCTTTGTTTTCGGATGAAAATGTCCAGATGGGTGGAATAGCAATAGACGACATACATATCTATGACGGATCCAGTATCTATGGTGGTGAGGATAGTACAGTAAGTATATCGATTTTGCCGACGTGGCAGGATGTGATGATCGGTGGGAGTGTGGTGGCTTCTGTAAAGTCCAATACTCCTAAAGCCCAAGATTTGAAAATAAATGTTTACTTCAATCACGATGCCGAGCAGAGGCATGATGGAGTTCAATACTACTTGGACAGGAGTTTTTCCATTCATTCATTGGATAATATAGAAGATTCTATTGTGGTTCGATTGTTTTTTACGGATGAAGAAGTGGAAAGACTCATTCATGCAGATAGCCTATATCATAAGCCGCAGCACGGATATCAATTGGGTGTGACGAGGATTTTATCCGATAATAATGATGGTATATTTGGCAATGAAATAAGTGCTGTTGCAACTTTCCAAAATTATCAATCTACCCAACTAACACCATATCAGGAAGGTTATTACATTGAGTTCAAAACTGCAGGGGTGGGTGAATATTACATCAATACCGGAGGTGCAGAATTTAATTTGCCACTGGGAAATAAAACGATACGAAATAAGGATGTAGTAAATGCGGATATTGGGTGTATTATATATCCCAATCCTTTTAATACTCAATTGACAGTAAAATTAAAAGCAGCCAAAAAAGAAGACGATTATTGGCTCAAACTAATGGATACACAAGGTCGCACGCTTAGACAAGAATACGTCAAAGGAAGCGTTCTCTCTGAAGGGAAAGTGTTCAAGGCGGATGTTCCCTCTGGTGTGTACATTTTGAAAATTGAACATAATGGAGTAAGTTTTTTCCGTAAAATCGTTGCGATAAAGGGATGATAAGAGGATAAAAAATTCGGGATAAACGAAAAATAAATCCCGAAGGGATGAAATGATTATAATATCAAAAAAAAGAAAGTCAAAAGAAGTGTGTAGAATACAATCAATTTTCAGATAAATATTCTATCCGATAGCAGAAATTCTTACCTTTGATGTTATGTTTTCCAATAAAAAGATTTTTATTCTGGCGCCACACACAGACGATGGTGAATTAGGTTGCGGCGGCACCATCGCCCGTGCCATTGAAGAAGGAGCAGAAGTATATTATATTGCCTTTTCGACAGCCGATAAGTCTGTCCCGGCTCAATATCCATCCAATCAATTAGAAGTGGAGGTGCGGCACGCCACTCACCTCCTTGGCATCAAACCGGAAAATTTATTTGTTTATAAATACGAAGTGCGCAAACTCAATTACGTTCGTCAGGAGCTACTTGAATTAATGATGGTTCTGCGCAATGAAATCAATCCAGATATCATCTTTGTGCCTTCAAGCCGCGATATACATCAAGACCATAGTACCATCGCACACGAAGCCATGCGGGCATTTAAAACTAGAACCATATACGGATACGAACTGATATGGAATAATATCGACTTTCAAACCAATGCTTTTATTGTTCTTGAGGAAAGACATATTGCGAAAAAAATATCAGCTTTAAGTGCTTATGTAACTCAGGAAGGGCGTGATTATATGGATCCTGACTTTATCAGATCCTTGGCAAGAGTAAGAGGCACTCAGATAGGAAAGCAATACGCCGAAGCATTTGAATTGGTGCGTACTGTATTGTTGTGATTTGTGTGTCAGGCAATGTATATATGTAAAATATATTTAATATATTTGTATAAAAATTTCATTTTTAGCGTAAGCCAATATATCTTTGTATAAATTTCATTGTAGGCAGAGGAAGTGTTCTCTTTACAAAGTCTCAAATTTAAACGAATTGTATGCGTATTTTGTATTTTTTATTGTTTCTGACATTTACTGCTCACGCTGTCCAGGCACAAGGTCCGGTGTATTTTAGTAAAAATTATTTGGATGCTCGTCAAAAGTCGGTTCAAGATAATAAGTTAAATCTCATTGTGTTCTATCACGAAAGAAGCAAGAGTAGTGCTTATAATTTACAAGTGGTATTTAATGATCCTGAAGTCAAAGAGGTAATCAATAAAAATTATCACATTGCGCCGGCCAATGAGGCTGATTTTGATGGGAAGATCTTGATGAAAAGATGGGAATTATCCCGTATTCCTTCATTGGCATTGATCGATCAAACCGGAAAATTAATTGCGGGAGCCAACCACGGTATGGCTAAGGAAAAGCTTCTCGAGTTTTTAAAATTTTATTCTAATTCTTCCAATTACACCAAAACTGCCGATTTTAGGGATGATTCATGGGCGACTTCAGTCGATTCATGGAAGGGATATAGCGGACCGGATGATGCAAAGATTGTTGAAGACAAGACGTCTGATTCGCCAAATGAATCCACTGCAAGTAAGGTAAAAGTAGCTGAACCTGTAGCGGCAAATGAGCCTGAAAAACCTGCAAAAGAGGTTGTGGACACTAAGCCTACGACTCCGGCTCCTACCACACCAACAGCTAAAGCAACACCGGACGTGACCAATACTGCAACGACAATAGCAGAATCTACCAAGAGCACAGACGCAAAAAGTTATAAATTTTTGGTTCAGGCTGGAATTTTCAGTGCCCATACAAGTGCTACAACGTTAGTGGATAAAATTAACCATGAAGGAGGAAAGGCGTATATAGAAGAAGTAAAGCAGCCTGATAAAATCTTGTATAAAGTGATTGCAGGTAAATATTATACAGAGCAAGAAGCTCGCGATTTTATAGCCAAGTTGGCTACAGTCGGCATCAACTCCTTTATTAAAACCATAGAATAATGAATAGCGACCTTAGTATAATCCATATCAAACGGTTATGGGGTTGCTATACGGAAGCTGTCAATTCGCCTATTGTGGGCAAATCACTGGATGTGCTGCCCTATTTGGAGGATGCATATATCCATATCCGCGACGGTATCATTGTCGAAGTAGGTGAGATGCGTAGTTTTAAGGAATTTCCACAAAGCAAGCTCGTAGATGCCGGCGGTGGAGATATTTTGCCGGCATGGTGTGATAGTCATACACATTTGGTACATGCCACCAGCCGTGAAAAAGAATTTGAGATGAGGCTACATGGGCGTACCTATGAGGAAATTGCTGCAGCAGGTGGTGGTATCCTTAATTCAGCGGATAAGCTACGTTCCTTGGATGAAGAAGAATTGTTTGATGTGAGCTACCGACGATTTCAATCTGTCCAGAGAATGGGCACAGGCGCCATAGAAATAAAAAGCGGTTATGGGCTTGATTTTGACAGTGAAATGAAAATGCTACGCGTCATTAGACGTCTGAAAGAAAAAAATGAAATTCCCGTAAAAGCTACTTTTCTTGGTGCACATGCCTTCCCACGGGAGTTTGCCCACAATCATGATGGATACATAGATTTGATTATTGATAAAATGCTGCCGTATATTGAAGATCATGGGTTGGCGGATTATATAGATGCTTTTTGTGATAGAGGCTTCTTTACACCTGAGCAAACGGGTAGAATTATTGAGGCTGGAGCAAAACACGGGTTAAAAGCTAAAATCCATGCCAATGAACTAGCGGTGTCCGGTGGAGTTGAAGTTGGAGTTCAACATCATGCTGTGAGTGTCGATCACCTCGAAGAAATGGACGAGCACTCTATTACTGCTTTGTCTCAATCTGATACGATAGGTACTATGCTGCCCGGCTGTGCTTTCTTTCTTGGTATTCCTTATCCGAGAGCTCGCGATATGATTGGTGCAGGGGCCAAATTAGCATTGGCATCCGATTATAATCCGGGTACAGCCCCATCCGGTAATATGAATATGGTCGTGTCCTTAGCATGCATCCGGCTGAAGATGACACCCGAAGAAGCCATTAATGCAGCCACCATCAATGGTGCCTTTGCCATGGAATTACAGAACAAGGTGGGAAGCATAACCGTCGGTAAAGAAGCAAGTTTTATTCTTACAGAACCTATTCCGTCACTGGCCTATTTCCCTTATTCTTATGGAAATCATCCTATATTAAAGGTGTTTATAAGAGGGAAAGAAATTTAATACTTATTGTTTTTAATATAAAGTTATTCACTTTATCATTTTGACCACATCGGGACGTCCCTCATAATCAGCACTATACGGTTTTACAAAACCTTTACTGCTGAATTCGGGTTTAAGTTGTAAGTTTGTACAATTATGATGAAATGAATTGACATGCAAAAAGCTTCTTTGGTTTTTTGGTTTGTGGCGTGTTGGCTTGGACACAGCTTCACTGCTATGGCGCAGCAAAGGTGTGGTCAGGATTATATTGTGAAAACATCAATTGAGAAGATAAGCAATTACCAAAGCAAAGCCGCTGAAAATGAAACTCTCATAGCTTCCCTGACACAGAAGGATGATATAGGATTACGTAATGTACTGTACATTCCTGTTGTAGTGCATGTTGTATATTACAATATTGATGAGAAAATCTCCGAGGCCAAGGTTAAGTCTCAGATAGAAGTGCTCAATGCTGATTTTGCTCATCTTATTATTCCCGGAACGATTCCGGAAGAATTTGCACAATCTTATCAAGATGTAGGCATACGATTTTGCTTAGCAGATAAAGATCCGGATGGTAATCAAACCTCCGGCATCACTTATAATGAGACTACCTATTCCAATATCGGATTAAAGACAGATGCACAAGGACGTAAGCGGATTCATCATACGCATCTGGGTGGAGCTGACGCCTGGCCTACAGATCGATATCTCAATATTTGGGTATGTCGAGTGGATGAATATCTTGGTTATGCTACAGGTCCTGACAATATCTTATTACCGGAAGAAGATGGAGTCGTAATCAACTTTGCCAACTTTGGAAATATAGAGCCTATCGACCCCAATGGAAGGTACAATATGGGGCGTACAACAACCCACGAAGTCGGTCATTACTTTGGCTTGCTTCACCTATGGGGAAAGAATGCTAGCGGGTGTGGTGACGATCTCGTCGAAGATACTCCTTTACAGGGTAATCCACATTATGGCTGTCCGACGTATCCTCAGATATCGTGTATGACATCCAATATGTATATGAATTTTATGGATTATGCGGATGATGCCTGTATGTATTTTTTTACAAAAGGGCAAGGAGCACGGATGCGAGCTGTTTTAGAAAACTTTCGAAAAGGATTATTGAATCAAAATACTCAATGTAGTTCGGATTCGGTGTCAAAACGCTCACTTAAAGATAGAATAAAACTCAAGAATACCTTGGTAAATGGGGAGATAACACTCATCCAAAGTGATGGATTAAATGAGGTTTTGCATATAGAATTATTTGATGAATCAGGAAGATTAATAAAAAAATATACTAAAATTGCCCAAAGTGAGTTTAATTTACAGTATAATCGTGTCATTGCACCAGGGATGTATTTTTTACGAATTAAATCGGCGCATGATCAGACTACATTAAAACTATTTATTTATGAATAAATATTTCTTTTCTTATCGCAATTTAGGGATACTTTTGATGCTCTCTGTTGTCCTAATAGCTTGTAAGACAACTGTTAAAACAGCTGACACCGCAAAAGCCGATAAGCCGGCTGTACATAAATACTTTACGATTGACAACGGTCCTTGCTATGGACGATGTGCTGTATATGAAATTTCTTTTCTAAGTGACTCGACCATCAGGATGAATGGCAAAAGCTATGTCAATTACCAAGGTCATTATTTTAAAAAGTTGACTCCAAGTCAGTTTGATACATTGTTAGATCTGTATCATGCGGTTAAGTTGGATACATTTGGACATACTTATACCAACAACATAGTTGACCTTTCGGCTGTTACATATTATTTCTTTGATGAATATAATGGGGTGACTAAAAAGATATTTACACAAGGTGTATATCCGCAACCACTTTCGGATCTTTCCTCTGCCATGCGACTTTATATCAGTAAATTAGGGTGGGAGCCCGATAGTCAAGCAGAAACAGTCAATCCGGATGAACTCATTATTCAAGTCAATGAAGGCAAAAAAATACAGGATATCATTGATGATAATTGGCGGTACAAACTATTTGTTAAGCAAGAGCTTTCAAAAACCGGAATTTATTTAGTCGGCTTTGATAAATCGACCATTGAACAAGGTCAACTAATCAATGTCCTCAAGCGTCATGAAGGCGTAATGCTTGTGCAAAAGAATAACAGACTGGATCTGAGAAGCAGGTAATTAGAGTGGTTGCATTCTTGGTATGAATTGATGTTCCAATATATCTCAATCGTAATGAGTGGAATTATTTTGGGGATTCACTTTTTCTTGCATAAAATGATTGAAGGATTCACTTTGATTTATTAATAATTCAGGAACATCGAAGCCGTTAGTACGAATAAACTTAAAGTAATCTTCTCTACTGACAGGGTAAGCACCAAGGCTTTCCAAGTGATTGCTGTGCATTTGACAATCTATCAAGACAATTCCTTTCTTTGCCAGAAACTCACACGCCAGAATGAATGCGTATTTACTGGTGTTGGAAACTTCGGAAAACATACTTTCACCTGAAAAAATTTTGCCGGTAATGACACCATATAGGCCGCCGATAAGTTCACCTGTTGAATTCCACACTTCAAAGCTGTGCCCTCGACCATTGGTATAAAATTCTGTATAAATATCTATGTATTCGGTTGTTATCCATGAAGGCTCCTTGTCTTTACGAAACTTACTTTCGGCACATCTTTTCATAACAGTTTGGAATGCGGTGTCACAGGTTACACGCCAGGGCAGCTCTTTCATGATTTTTCGCATGGATTTACTGATGTTGATGTTTGTTGGATTAAGCACCCATCGTGGATCAGGGCTCCACCAAAGTATTGGGTCAGTAGGATTATTCAATGGAAAAATACCAAATCGGTAAGCAGTCACCAGATCATCATAGATGAGATACTCGGAAACTCCTAAAAGTCCATCAATATTTGCCTTTAGTGGGTGAAAAAATACCTGATCTTCAACTAAATAAATGAAATTATCCTGAGAAGGCATGTTTTTAGATCATTCAATCACAACAGATAGTCCCTTATCTGTTAATGCCTCTTTCAATGGCTTTAAGATATAATAGGATCCGACCTTGACGGAAGCTTTGCCGGTGAAGTGAATGATATAAGCTAATTGCTCTGCTTGTTCAAAAGTATGTTTGAGTATTTCCGTAAAACAATTGATTACCCATTCAAATGTATTAAAATCATCATTATAAACGATAAGCTCCTTTTGGTCTATGGTTGTGGTTTCGGCTAATAAAACATCTTCTTCTGAATCGAAGGAGGAAAAAGTTGAATAATTCATAAGATGTCTAATTTTGAATCATTAATAACCTAAATAGGGTTTTATAAAAAATGCAAAGTAAATCAATTTTGAGATAATTTCCATTTTTTTAAATCAAAAAATCAAATGTTTTTATTTATCTCAAATACATAATTAACTAAAATATTGACATTAAAGAAAAGGAAGGTAAATTTTAGCTCATGTGGATAAAAATATTCTCAAAAGGGTATTGATTTATTCTATGGATTTTCAGCAACTTGTGATTTAATTCGGTGTAAAGTAATTGTTTTTATATAGTGGCAAGATTGAACAATGTAAAAAAAATAAATAAAACTAGTTTATTGTTCGATAAAACAAATTAAAATGAAAACCAAATTTAAAAGTCTATTAATTTTCAAATTTCAACAGCGGTTTACCTTCGATGCGGATTGCGATAAATATTTAAGAGAAATATATTATAGCAAGAGCATGACCTAAATGCGAGAATATAAATAGTGTAAAGACACATACGGCATATACAAGGCAGCAAACCTATTGTATGCTCAAATGGAAGGAAATGCCTGCAATGAAGAGTAGCTTGCAAAGTTTGATGGTAGGTGAGGTTGATGTAGATGGAACATTTGCCGGGGATTAAGATGATACTCCAAAAGCCAATAATGAAGGGAGGCAAAAATCAGTAGGTAAGGCTACTGAAAATTCAGGATTAAGTGTTTTCGGGATGTATGTATGGTGATTAATTCAGTAAGTCACAAAAATTTGAACACAGGCCATTTATATTCCATACACAAAATTCTGGATTAACTCAATGGTTATACAAATCCATACCCATATAGAATGTATATGTCATAAATGACTAATTCAATAACAGAAATTAAAATAAATATTATTAACTACAATTTAAAAATTTGAAACATGAAGTGGTATTTGAAATGTTTGCACCAATATGCTGATTTTAGTGGAAGGGCAAGAAGACGTGAATATTGGACGTTTGTACTGATTAATTTAATTATCAGTATACTTATTATTGGTTTTGAGAATATCATTGGGATGGCTATACCAGAAATAGGATATGGCCCATTGACGCCACTTTACTCATTATTTGTACTCATACCTTCATTAGCTGTAGTCGTCCGGAGATTACATGATGTAGGTAAAAGTGGGTGGATGTTTTTGATATTGTTAATTCCAATAGTTGGTTTTATTTGGATTTTGGTATTATTGCTCACTGATAGTCAGCAAGAAAGTAATAATTGGGGAGATAATCCAAAGCTGGAAGAATGGATATAATGGATGTTTTTCAGGCTGTTTTTTTCAACCTGATTTGGATACTTTAGATTAATCACAAAGCCGTGAAGAATTTAGGTGATTTTTTTAAAAAAGGTAGATAATTATTTGATTATCTGCCTTTTTTATGCCTACTTTGTATTTTCTAAATAGGTAATCGTATGACAAAGAAATCAATTCTTCCTCAGTGGACTCTTGATCACAAGAAACCTTGAATTTATCTCAGACTATTAAGCAGTAGATATTATCTCTATGGAGTTAACTGTAGTTATTGGATGCGATTTACCATTACAATAGGTAATATGTATTCAATTCCAACTAAGCAAGATGATAAGCTAACCTTTCCTGAACCTTTATAATTCTTGATGTATGATTAGATATTTCGCCGTTTTATTGATACTTGTAATCCTTAGGTCAACCCTATCCGGTCAGGGTTTCTTTTTCGATTATCCGAACATCAAAGAATATAATACGAATCATGATATTCCTTTTAATTGCAGAATTAATACTGAGGAAATAATTTATATTTTGAATCGTAGAGATCTGAAAAATGGTCCGGATGAAGATTGTGGAACATATATTATTCAGCGCAAGAATAATGGTGAAATTATTTCTAAAATTGATTTAAGTAATGATACACTCAAAGGCCTTTGTGCTTATGGAAATAAAATTGGAGACAAGATCCAAACATTTTGTTTTGCTAAGTCTTCAAACGATATTTATTTAATCTATAGGTTGTTTAATGATCGTTTGGAAGTTGAAGATTATCATATTAGCTATGTTAATACGTATAATTTAGAAATGTATTATAGTTTGAATGTATATTTGGAACAATTTAGAGCAACAGATGCTAACCAACACTATTTAGTTTTAACATATATTAATTTTATAAATAATAGTGCAGTCAGTGAGTCAGTAGGTATGGTATTTGACAATCTTGGACATTTTGTGTCATTCAAGAAACTTGCAAAATCACTAAATTCATTTGAAACTGACGCATTACTGTATAATACATTTACGAAAAATTTAGAATATATATTGAAGGATTATCGCAAGATTGTTTTCGATACTAATTTTAATTTTATAAAAGAAATTGATATTGGTACTTACTTCCCAACTAAAAATGACACTATGTTTTCTATATGGAATAGTATATTACAACATGAAAACAAAATAATACGATTCGGAAAAACTCAATTAAGCTATAACATAGATTCTGAAACAAGTTTTTATAGTATATCAGGACGGGGATTGTCAGAAATTGATAATAACATGAAAGTCTCCGGTAAAATAGCAATGTCGCAGTTTGCAATGTCAACAGAATCTGATGGAGTGGCTCGTTTTTCAAATAGCATATTTTTCAGGAATAATCATTATTATACAATATTTGAATTTCAAGAAGGAAGCTTACCTTTGCCTAGTCCTAATACTTTCTATATAACAAAGTTTGACACATTGTATAATATTGTGGAGGAAACTTATTTTGTAGTAAATGGAGAATATAGGTTTTTTGTAGAATGGGTTGATTTTTCCGACGATCTTCTGTTCACTATTTCTGGATTCTACTATGAAACTGATACAGATGATGGAGAAGTAACAGGAGGCGGTTATCTACTTGGACTTAATTATGACGGTAGTCAACCTTCATTAAAGATTGATCAAAGTTTTTTACAAGCTGTTATTAAAGTTCAAGGGAATCCAACTTCTGACTATCTAGTTTTATCAGGAGAAGTATCTAAAAAGATAAATTATGATGTAAAAATATTCGACATCAATGGTAAACTCTTAAAAGTTGTTAAAAATTGGAATGGTGATACATTGTCAATCCCTGTGCATGAATACAATCCTGGAACTTATATTTATCAAGTTTTGCAACAAAATAAGTCATTTATAAGTGGGAAGTTTATAAAGATATGAGTAGGACTGTTGTGGACATAGAATAGAGCCTAATATACTAAAATGACTTGAAATTGACCATTTACTATTCTTGCCCCCTATTGGGATGTAGGGGTAAACAGGAATTTTAAATGGTCAAATTGTTTTCCGATTAGTATAACGAAATGTCATTTGAAGTTTTCATCAAGTAGGTGTCCATTTTCTCTTAGTTTTTCTCCTGCAATTGTGGCTCACTTTGCCCGGAATTACTCAATAAAATCATCTTCGTCAAAAATCCTGTCTTTAAACTCATCTATGTCCCTTCTATCTCGCTTAGTAGGCCTGCCACTTCCTCTATCTCTTACTTCTGTCGGTGCTTTGCCTACAAACCACTGTTCAAACTTATTTAACTCGGCCTCTGGCGTGATGTTGTCATAGCAAGTGATTGCAATTGGGGCACTGACACGCTTGCCAATGATAGCTTTTACAATGAGCTCATAGTTGATGTGCTCTTTCTTGCAGGTGACTTTGTCCCCTAATTTAACAAGTGACGAGGCCTTAGCTGCGATGTCATTGATTTTTACTTTACCTCCCGTACAGGCATCGGAAGCGATACTTCGAGATTTGAAAAATCTAATGGACCACAGCCATTTGTCAATTCGGATTTTCTCGTCAGTTGCCATCTATTGGGGATTATTGTCAATAATTAAATTGTTTTTATCTAAAATAGGCAGCTTCATGTTGAGTTTGGTAAGCTCCTTGACCATGATGTCTGCTATGACATAGTTGCGATACCATCTATCATCCACGGGGACAATATGCCATGGTATGGCACTGTTATTGATGGCGTATTCGTATGCATCCATGTATTCATTCCACAACTTGCGCTCTTCCCAGTCTCCGGGGTTGTGTTTCCAGTTTTTAGCAGGATTTTCTATCCTTTCCTTGAGTTGTTTTAGTTGATATCCCTTGCTGATGTGAAAATAAAATTTCAAGACAAGCGTATTGTTGTCAAAGTGGAGTAATTCTTCAAAGGCATTGATAGCTGCCATGCGTTTCTGTACCCGATCTTCATCAATCCAGTGATGGACACGTTGAATAAGAATGTCCTCGTAATGGGAGCGATTAAATATCTGGATAAATCCCTTTTCGGGAGCATTGGAATGGATGCGCCACAGGAAATCGTGATTCATTTCTTCTTCACTGGGCTTTTTAAATGCTTCTAAGCGAATGCCTTGTGGGCTGCAACCGGAGAATACGTGTTTGGTTGCTCCATCCTTTCCGCTACCGTCAATACCTTGAAAAATGACCAGCACAGAATGCTTCTTTTCTGCATATATTACATGCTGAAGATGGCCTATTTGGTCAAATAATTCTTTGGACTCTTCTACAATCTTTCCTTTTTTAAGCTCTTTTGGCGCTTTTGTAGAAATCTTGGACAACTTTATTCCTTTAGGCATAGTAAAGAATTTTTACTAAAATTATAATAATAATTGCCAAAGGTAAAAGGAATCACAAGAAAATGGAACATTTATGCCAATTGGTTGTTCAAAAAATTCATTGTTCTAACGGTTTTTTTAGTACCTTTCCCCTTAGAAAGTTTTTACTTTGATGGAAGAATATCACAATCCAAAATTAGTTGTTCAATCCGGTCGGGTCAGATCGGGAAAGATAACATGGCGAAGCCCTTCTAATATAGCATTGATCAAATATTGGGGCAAATATGGGCAACAGATGCCATGTAATCCTTCATTGAGCTTTACACTGGATGCTGCATATACAGAGACAACGCTCGAATATGGGCCTAAAATGAGCGACAAACCGGGCGTTTCAGTGGATTTTTTGTTTCATAATGAACAAAACAAAGCTTTCGGGGCCAAAATAGAACGATATTTGACATCACTATTGCCCATTTACCCATTTTTAAGCCAGATAGAGCTCACCATTTTTTCCAGCAATAGTTTTCCACACTCAGCAGGAATAGCTTCGTCAGCGTCAGCTATGAGCGCTTTGGCGTTGTGTTTGTGTACGTTGGAGGATGAACTGTTTGGGACACTTTCCAACGATGAAGAGTTTGAAAAAAAGGCTTCCTACCTTGCACGTCTTGGCTCAGGAAGTGCCTGCCGGTCAATTTTTTCTAAAGCAGCACTTTGGGGCGAAACAATAGGAATTCCCAACTCTTCCAACTTATACGCCATAGGATGGGGGCACCACCTTCATCCGGTATTTTCAAGTTTCCATGACGACATTCTGATTATTAGTAAAGAGGAGAAAAGTGTGTCCTCCACAGTAGGTCACAGCCTGATGGATAATAATCCGTATGCCGAGACACGTTATATGACCGTAGATACAAGGATGAGGAAATTGATATCCATCTTGAAATCAGGAGATGTAGAAGGATTTGGTGCATTGGTAGAACAAGAGGCGTATAGTTTACATGGATTGATGATGCTTTCCGAGCCGCCATACTTGTTGATAAAGCCCAATACGGTAGCCGCTATCGAACAGTTAACTACTTGGAGGCAAAGCCAAAAAGTGCCGCTTTATTTTACATTAGATGCCGGACCAAACCTGCATTTACTGTATCCGGATGAGTATGCCGCAAAGGTTCAGTCTTTTATACATAATGAATTATTAAAATATTGTGCCGGCGGTGAATATATTCCCGATAAAGTGGGGGAAGGACCAAGACAACTATAAAATTGAAATAACATGAACCTGATCTCGGAAATCCTATTCTATCCTATAGACAATGAAAATCGAATTTCATGGTAGTGGATATAATTTTAGTTTTATTGATTTCGCTTGCATTTTATGTAGGCTATATAAATGGGGTATTGGGTGTGGTGCTCAAGATTTTGCTGGTAATTGGCGCAATTTTACTTGCTTTGAAGCTTTTTCCTATCGTTTTCTTATTTATGGAGAATACATTCACCAACATTACACTTGTATATTTTATTTTAGGATTTTTGCTTGTTCTTGCGATCGACTTCTTTATTTACAGATTTCTGTCCCGCAAAATAGAAGGGTGGGTGAAGGCTAATTCTATGAAATTGATAACCAAAATATCAGGTGGGTTGATGCTTTCTTTTTTTATTTTAATTTTGGTGAGCTTTGTTTCGGGGCGATTGATGGGAATGAAGATTATCAACAAAGCGACCTTCGAAAATTCTGCTATTTTCCCTGCAGTGGAAAAAATCGATTATGGCTTTACCACTTTATTGGACAAAACAAAAGATGTTTTTAATAAATCTTTTGAAAATAATATCAAAACCATCAACGATATAGATCACCGTCAAAAGTCGGATTCAACCCAAAGCCAGCATTAGGCAAATGCGAAATCGATTTACGACCCGTTTATCGGGATATTCCTCATAAACAGGACTCTTCGGCTTTTGAAACCATCAATTGCTGTACTCGCGTCAAATGGAGGATTAGAACGTAGTTATTTGAAATAAATGGTATCGTGTGTCATGACAAAGCCGGTAAAAATTCCAATCGGATGAGTAGGTCCGGTGACGTTAGAGACGATCTGGCCGGGTTGACCGAATGGGTTTCCGTTGGCAGCGTTGGCATTGCTTCTACTTTGGAAAAACAAATGATAGTCTTTTGTAATATGGCTTAGAGATATGATCATTGTATCGCCCACCACAGATTGTTTGTCTTTTCTTTCATAAAATGCTCCAAATGCTACCTCTTCCGTGTCATTTATCTTATCGTCAAGCGTAAAGTTTTGCATAGGGAAGCTATCCAATGAAGCAACGTGTATCATGCGGCGATAATAGTCTTCGGTACTTCGATTATCTCGGTGATAAGCAAAGATAATAGCCCTAAGTTTTTGTGCATTTGCGTATTCAACTCTTACGCTGTCCAACTTGACAGGATAAGGAATTCCGGTTGTAGCTTGAATGAAGCTTCCATTTGAAAGTTGAATAAGAAGGTTAAATTCACCGGAATAATCTTCAGGTACGATGACCGGGCTGGAATAATTAGAGATAAATCCTGATGTAGGATTCAATTCCAATTGCTCTTTCAGATGAATGGTGTCATTGCCATGGATTATCATGACTTTGGCTCCGGGCTCTAATATCGATAATAGATAGGCCGATGGGTCACTACCTGTTAGTGGATCAAAGAAACTATTGCTATGCGTGAGTAAAAGTTCATAGCGTTGACCCGGAATTAAGTAGCATTCGACAACCGGTTGGTCTGTATATTCAGGCAAATTGATATCGACTTCTTTGCTTAGATTGCAAGACGTTGCTATTGCTGACAAGAAAAGTATAAGACTTAGATATTTCATTTTGTTTATGATTAAAAGGTGAAATTCCAGGATAGAGACGGTAGAATGGGAAAAAGTGATATTTGACGTGCATTGATTTTTTGTGGAATCTTTACTGTTATACCATCTTGAATTAAGGTTTTATATTCCGTCTCAAGTGTGATGAAATATGGGTTACGGCGGTTATAAGCGTTGTAAATGCTCAGATTTAGGTTGCTCTCGCCCCATCTTGGAAACATGTTATAGATAATACTTATATCGCCACGATGGTAATCGGGCAATCGGAAAGTGTTGCGGTCGCCATATATTGGTGTCACAGGGGTAAAGGTGCCCCCTTTAGTATCTTGAAATACGGCTCTACCACCGGGGAGCCAGGCAAGGTCGCCAGACCCAAAGACCCATGTTGCCGAAACAATCCATCTTCGATTAAATTTATAGGAACCTACGACTTTGATATCGTGGCGACGGTCGTATTTAGGTGAAAAATAGCGTCCGTTCATGATTCCGTCAAAGCTTCCTCTACGCACAAAGGCAAGTGTGTAGGCGATCCAGCCTGTAAACTTACCGGATTCCTTTTCCAAGCTGATTTCTGTCCCATAAGCATATCCTCGACCAAACTCAAATTCCTGCTCTATATTGTCATTGAGAAAGAGATTGGCGCCATCCCTAAAGTCCACCTGATTTTTTAACCATTTGTAATAGTATTCATTGGTTATCAGGAAGCCGGGAGCGATGAGATAGCTTACTCCGGCGGATAACTGGTCAGAACGCTGTGGATGGACTATCGAAGTAGATGGATACCAAACATCAGTAGGTAAAGAAACACCCGAATTAGAAACGAGATGAACGTATTGCTTCATGCGTGCATATCCTGCCTTTATAGACCATTTATCTTGAATATTGTAAGCCATAGCAAGCCTTGGCTCCAGACCGATATCAAAAAAATGTTGCTGAGACCAAGCGGAAATACGGATGCCGGCATTGATTTTTAATTCCTTTGAAAGGTCTATTTCATCTGATGCATACCAGCCAAATTCATTGCCGGTGCGGTCAATACCACTGCTAAAGGATACCGATCCATCATCTGAGCCCGCTTTAAGTCTGCCTACGGTAAAATTGTACCGAGTGGCAGAAAGCCCTGTTTTGATGGAATGCTTGTTATTTAGACGGTAATCAAAGTCTGTTTTCAATGTATAATTTCTGATTTTACTGCCGAGTGAAAAGTTGAAACCACTGATTTGATTTGAAATGTTGTAGTTGTAATCAGCATAAATAAAGGAAGTATTGGCAAATAATTTTTGTGAAAAGACATGATTCCATCGGCCCGTAAGTGTGGCATTACCCCATGAAAACCCGATGTTTAGAACACTGTCCTTCAAGGAAAAGTTATCACTACCGAAATATCCACTTAGATAGAGCCTGTCTTTGTCCCCCAATTTACTATTGATTTTGGCATTGAGGTCGTAAAAGTTGTAGCCGGGGATTTTATTCCAAGTTGGATCATTACTTTTCGCCTTATTGATGGCATTGGTGATGAGGTCAACATAGGTGCGGCGACCGGAAACTATAAAACTTGTGTTGTCCTTAATAATTGGACCTTCTACGGTGAGGCGTGATGTAATGAGGCCTATTCCGCCTGTTCCGCTGAATTTTTGATTATTGCCATCTTTCATGCGCACGTCGATGACAGATGAAAGCCGACCGCCATATTGTGAGGGGAAGCCACCTTTGTACATTCTAACATCTTTGATGGCATCTGCATTAAAGGTCGAAAAAAATCCGAAAAGGTGATTGGCGTTAAATACTGTGGCTTCATCTAAAAGGATGAGATTCTGATCAGCTGCACCGCCTCTGACATAAAGCCCACTGCTGCCTTCGGATCCTGATGATACGCCTGCCTTGAGTTGCAAGGTTTTGATGATATCCACTTCGCCAAAGAGGGCAGGTAAAACTTTACTTGTTTTGGCGGAGATTTGTTCTATGCTCATTTGTGTACCTTGAAGTCTTTCCTTGAGTTGATCGGCTGTGATGACGACTTCTTGCAAGTTGACACTTGTCGTGGATAGTTTGATGTCATATTTGAGGTTTTGACGTGCCGGCAATTTGATGGAATAATGTTGCATACCGATATAGTCAGCAGACAAGGTGACAGAATCTTGAATAGGAAGGCTGATGGAATAGAATCCATATTCGTTGGATACAGTGGCAATATCTATGTCTGGAATCATTACTTTGACTCCGATTAATGTTTCACCTGTCTCTCGATCCATGACGATACCATGAAAGGTTATCTTGGGGCTTTGAGCCCAAGCACCGGTGGTAAGGATATTGACGAGACAAATACAGATATAGAATGTGTACTTCATTGGGATTTTTTGTATTAAATGTTATCCATGAATAAAAAAAGTGATAAAAAATACAAAGGTATGCATCCAAAACAAATTTGAAAAATTATAATATCAGCTTTCGCAAACATAGAAATTTGTATTATAAATCAATAAATACAGCAGTTTCAAAGGATATATTAAGAATATATGTTATGGTATCGTTTTTGCAAGGTATTAGATATGCATCGTGCTCTTTTTGAAAAAAATATTGGACGATGCATAAACCGAAATATTACATGAGACCTATTACTAAAGAAGTACAAGATTTTTTAAAAGAAGCATTGAAAGATGTGCGACTTTGGGCTATATTGGTCATTTTAATTGCAATATGGGTCTTTATTATGCAGTCGCCAGTTTAGAATGTAACTGTTTCTTTTTTTTGGAAAATAAATTTTAAAAGGTACTTTATTACAAAAAAAGCCTTGTAAACTGCCCTAAGCGGGTAGATTATGAGGCTTTTTCAATTGAACCCGAATTCCTCTTAAAGACAATATTTTTGCCTCTAATATGAATTTGGGTTAAATCGACCATTTAATTAAAGTTGAACCCCACGTAAATCCACCACCAAAGGCAGTCAGAATGATGTTGTCGCCTTTGTGTAGCTTATCTTTCCATTCCCATAGACACAGCGGTATGGTGCCGGAAGTAGTATTGCCATATTTCTCAATATTAATCATTACCTTATCCAAAGGAAAATCTAATTGCTCTGCAACAGAATTGATGATGCGCATATTGGCTTGATGTGGCACTACCCATGCTATATCGTCTTTAGAGAGATTGTTTCGTCTCATTACTTCTGCTACTGTACTTGCCATGCCTTGTACTGCATGTTTAAAGACGTGCTTTCCTTCCTGATAGACATAGTGTTCACGCGCATCCACTGTTTCATGTGAAGGTGGTTTTACTGAGCCTCCGGCCTTCATGTGTAAGACATGTCTTCCGGCGCCATCTCCTTTCAATAGGGAATCCATTAAGCCGGTACCATCTTCGGTGGGTTCTAGCATGACAGCTCCGGCACCATCACCAAAAATGATGCATGTTGCCCTATCAGTATAATCGGTGATAGAGGACATTAGGTCGGCACCTACCACAATGACTTTTTTGTAACTTCCGGCCATAATAAATTGTGCCCCGGTGGTCAAGGCGAATAAAAACCCACTGCATGCTGCATTGACATCAAAGCCAAAGGCATTTTTTAGTCCTGCTTTGTCGCACAATATATTGGCAGTATCCGGAAAAATAAAGTCGGCTGTTACGGTAGCAAAGATAACCAATTCGACCTCTTCCGGTTTTGTGTTGGTGCTTTCCAATAATCTTAATACGGCAGGCAGGGCAAGGTCGCTGACCCCTTTGCCGGGACTGTTGAATATCCTCCTTTCCTTAATACCCGTTCTGGTCCTAATCCACTCATCATTGGTATCGACCATTTTTTCAAGGTCAGCATTGGAGAGAATCGTTTCCGGTACATATCCTTCAACTCCCGTTATTCCTGCTTTTATCATATTTCGTATTAATTATGGTGCGAAATTATAAACTTTTGAAGATATTTAACTAAAATCTATACAAATCCTTCTTTCAATAAATCATGGATGTGTATGACGCCTATATAATGTTGTCCTTCCATGACCAATAATTGGGTGATATTGAGGTTTTTAAGTAAATGAAGCGCATTGATTGCCAGTTCACCGCCCTGAATGGTTTTGGGAGAATGCGTCATAATATCCTTGGCTTGCAAGGCTGATAGATCCATTTCTTTTTCAAGCATCCGCCTCAGGTCACCATCGGTAATGACACCCATAACGGTCTCTCCTTCCTTAACTGCTGTTACGCCGAGGCGACCTGAAGATATCGCTACGATAATGTCTTTGATGCCGGCATTGATATTGACCCAAGGTTGATTGTTGTATCTACATATATCTTTGACGCAAGTATAAAGTTGCTTGCCGAGATTGCCACCCGGATGATATCGGGCAAAGTCCCTATCAGTAAAGCCTCTTTCCGTCAAAAGAGCTATTGCCAATGCATCACCCATAGCCATCTGAGCGGTAGTGCTTGATGTAGGAGCAAGATTATTGGGGTCAGCTTCTTTCTCAACAGGAAGAAACAAGGTAATATCAGCTTCGTAGGCAAGTACGGAGTTTTTGTTGGAAACCATTCCAATAACTTTGTTGCCCATCGACTTGAGATATGGCGTAAGGACCTTGATTTCCGGAGAATCACCACTTTTGGAAAGGACAAGGACAATATCTTCCTTTTGGATAATGCCGAGGTCGCCATGTATCGCATCGGCAGCGTGCATGAAAATGGCAGGACATCCGGTTGAATTGAATGTAGCAACGATTTTTTGTGCGATAATAGCGCTTTTACCTATTCCCGTAACGATGAGCCTTCCCTTACTATCATGAATCAAGGAAACAGCTTTGCCAAAACTATCGTCAATATTGGCTTTGACAGACTCAAGGCATTTTATTTCAATGTCAAAAACCTGCTTTGCTCTTTCTACTACTTTACTTAATTCATCCATACGGTATCAGATACTATTGCAGCACAAATATAGGTATAGGATTTGTGTTTATTGACAAATATTATTTTCTCATTTGGATATTAAACACATGGTAATTCTAAAATATGATAACTTATTAAAAAGGTAAACATGGTATTAAGTCAATACTTTTTGTCTCTTTCCAATAAAAAATTCAACCGTTTTGCTCTTTTCTAAGAAATGGCATTAAATAGTAAGAAGAGCAGGAATCCCATTAAAATACTGACGGGTAAGGTTAAAATCCACGCTAAGGCTATATTGACCATCGTTTTCTTTTGTAGATTCTTCACACCGCCTGAGGCGACCATACTTCCCGCTATTCCTGAAGATAGGACATGAGTTGTACTTACCGGTAGGTGGAAGAAAGTGGAAAGTCCGATGGTAGAAGCTGCTATCAATTCAGCAGTTGCTCCTTCGGCATAGGTTAGATGCGTTTTTCCTATTTTTTCACCGATAGTTACGACGATTCGCTTCCAGCCTATCATCGTTCCTAATCCAAGAGACAACGCTATCATGATGATAACCCACATAGGTGCAAAGTCGGTAAAATTAGTCAGTACACTTACTTCGTGCTTTAAAATTCGTTTATCGCTGCTGTTTTTGAAAATTTCGGGATCATCTACATACTTGGTAATGCTCTTGGAAAGTGATTCAATTCTCTTTCGGATTTGGAATTTTTTTGTCTTTTCTTCTGAATGAAAGTTGTTGGTGATATCTGATTTTAATTCTTTGATAATTAGAATATTTTTATTGAGTTCTTTTTCTAATATGTTATCTGGAGCGGCCGCAACAAGGACGGTTTCGATTTTTTGGAGTGAGGAGATGGCTTTTTGTGGCTCAAAGTGTTCATTTAAGGCATAATGCGAAGGTATAAATGCCATAAGGACTACCATCATGAGGCCAACACCTTTCTGCCCATCGTTGCTACCGTGAAAAAAGCTTACCAATGTGCATGTTGTAATCAAGATTGCTCTAACGCCCTTGGGTGGAGTATCTCCGGGCTCGGGACTTTTGAAGAGTGGCTTCATCTTGAGTATTTTTTTGAGAATAAACATAAAAATAATGGCAAATGTAAATCCAAAGGCAGGGGACAATAATAATGCTGCGCCAATATCCTCAGCCTTAGACCAGTTGACCCCATTGCTTGGATACATCAGCGCAAATCCTAATCCGGCGCCTAATATCGAGCCGATGAGGGTATGTGAGCTGCTGCTAGGAATACCGATATACCAAGTTCCAAAATTCCAAATGATGGCAGAGAAGCATATAGCTAACACAATAGAAATGTTGACATGGAGGGACTGATCTAATAAGTCATTCAAGGGTAAAAGCTTGACGATGCTCATAGCTACACCAACACCACCCAGCAATACGCCTAAAAAGTTCATCGTTCCGGACCACAATACGGCCTGAATGGGTTTTAATGCATGCGTGTATATCACTGTTGCCACTGCATTGGCTGTATCGTGAAATCCATTGATAAATTCAAAGATGCAGATGGAAACGATACACAATACGATGAGTGCTGCCGGTAGAATAGGGAGTTCCTGAATGTAATTTATTATCATGGTGCAAAGGTATTATTCCAATATTAAGGAAATGTTATTTTTTGTTGATTTGATTATTTTTTTCTTTTTCCCACCTCAATACAAGAGGTAGATACATTTCATAGCTATATATGCCTTCTTCTACACCCTGACTTTTTAGAAATAAATCATAAAAGTTGTCACGTAGTTGAGGAAATATATCCGGATATTGTTCCATTCTTTTTCTTATACTTAGAATATCCTTTTTGACAAGGGGATTTATGAAGGAAGCTATTAGTTTTGTTGTTGTACTGTCTTCTTGGAAGCAAGCTGTTTTCAATGTCTTCCAAAAGGATAATTTGACAGAATATTGAGTACTGAGATCTTTGCTTTCACTTCCGGCTACGTAAGCGATGAAGTTGGCACTGGATTCACTTGCAACGCCATAGGAATGGGCGATTTCGTGTAATGAAGTATTGGGTATCTGAATGGGGTGAAGTCCGGGGTCTATTGTTGGTCTGGCAAGGACAAAGTTGTAAAAGCCGGCAGTGCCTATCCTCAACAATAGCCCGGTCGGCCGGATTTGCAATAAGTCTATGTTATGACGTGAAGAATAGTGATGTTTTTTGAGAATTGTAAAAATGGAATTTTGCCATTCTAATACTTTCTGATGGCTAAGGATACTATCTTCGGTAATTTTGTAAGTTTCTAATGAGTCTCTCAATAGGTTGAGTTCATTGGTGTGATGTTGAAAGGATTCGAGTAATTCAGATGGAGATATTTCGCGATTTTCTCCCAATATAAAGTCTTCGGGCGCAGGAGAAAGATAATTAAAGCCCCAGAGCCAGAAATATAAGGTGATTAGCCATAGGAATGGTTCAATTATAAATTTAAACCACCTAAACAGCGAGATGTGCGCATTTTGTACGCTTCTAAACTTGAAATATGTATAAAAAATAAAAATCCAACCTATGACAGTCCATTTGAGGCTACATAGATTTAAAAAGTCGCTGATAAATGGGAAAATCAGTGTGGTGTGAATGTTAAAAGCCCATTGAGGATTGAAAAAATAGAAGATATAACAAATGAATGTAAATGCAGTAAAAATGTATATACCAGAAGATAAATATTTTTTCATTTAAATAATTAAACCTTTTGTAATCCTGTATGTTCTTACAAAAATATTCAAAACAACATAAAAAACAATTTTTAAAATGGCATTCGAATTCACGGATAGTAATTTCCAAGAAAAAGCACTCGGTAATGACGGCTTGAAAGTCGTCGATTTTTGGGCAGAATGGTGTGGTCCTTGCAAAGCAATAGGTCCCATTATTGAAGATCTTTATAAGGAATATGAAGGCAAAGCAACAATAGGCAAACTCAATGTGGATGAGAATCCGGAAGTTTCCTTCAAGTATGGTATTCGCAGTATTCCGACTATTCTATTTATTAAAAATGGAGAAGTTGTAGAAAAACACGTCGGTGCAGCATCTCGTCAGGTTATTGCTTCTAAGATAGAAGCTAATATTTAATCGGTCTGATAGATAAAATATAGTCCTTTGCCTGACTTATGACGGGCAAAGGATTTTTTTATTGTATGAATTATATATAAGTTGGACTTGTATTATGTGGTGCAATTGTTGCAAATAAGTTGACGATACATCCACTGCTTTTTCCAATTTTATTCTGATTCACGATAATTTGCGAAGGTATTGGATGACTATTATCTATCGATTTCAAGAATATTTGTAGGTATCCTTTGAAAATTTTTATGAAATCGCTTGCTTTGCATATATTTTATAGTTTCTAACGTTCTGTATTTATGTCTTTCTTCGATACAATTGATTTAAAACAACATACCAATCTGGATCTCATAGCTCAAAAAGTTGTGGAAGGATTTATTATTGGTCTGCATAAAAGCCCATTTCACGGCTTCTCTGTCGAATTTGCAGAACATAGGCTGTATCAACCGGGAGAGAATATTCGCAATATCGACTGGAAAGTATATGCTCGTTCTGACAAATATTTTACTAAAAAATATGAGGAAGAAACTAATCTTAGGGCCAGAATAGTTATCGATGTTTCTTCCTCCATGTATTTTCCCGGTAAAGAGGTGTATAATGAGGTGAGAATGAATAAATTGCAATGGTCGTCGCTTGCGGCAGCTTCTCTGACATATTTGCTAAAAAGGCAAAGAGATGCATTTGGTCTTACATTGTTTGATGATAACATGATATATCATAGCGAAACCAAATCCAGCAGTGCTCATCAGAAACTGTTGTTTTCGCAATTAGACCCATATATATATAACCAATCGATCAACAAAAGTACCGCCGCTACTGATTCTCTCCACCTTATTGCTGACGCCATACACAAAAGGTCACTCGTCATTATTTTCAGTGACATGTTGGAAGACCCTGAGAAAATTGAGCCTATGATAGGTGCACTTCAACACCTCAAGCACAATAAACACGAAGTAATCCTGTTTCATGTCATGGATACTTCCAAAGAGCTGAATTTTGAATTTGAAAATCGGCCGTATGAATTTATTGACCTCGAATCGGGAACCAAATTGAGGTTGCAATCCAATGAAATTAAACAAGAGTATGCCACAAGGATGAATCAATATCTGGAAGAATTGCGGTTGAGAACCATGCAATATAAGATTGATTTTGTGTCGGTCGATATTCGTAAAGACTTCGATCAAGTGTTGCAATCCTATTTAGTAAAACGAGAGAAAATGCGTGTGTAACAAGGATATTAATTAACCCACAGACTTAACTGACATTATATTTGTTTTACTAATTGTAACTATTTTTTAGAAATGTTACAATCACACAACTTCAAAACGACCTTATTGAACCCGAATGGTCTGACCAATCTTTATACCTTCATCACCAAGGTTGTTGATTGACCTAAGTTGATCTACTGAAGTATTGTATTTTTTAGACAGATTGTATAGGGTATCTCCTTTTTCTACTTGATGATATTGCCATCGGGAAGAGGAAGAAGGACGTTGAGTTTGAGCTATACTGTCAGTGGAATTGGCATTTGTCTTATTTGTTAAGTTTCCACTATTGTTGAAGTGGTCTTGATCTTGGCGTATTGGTTTGGACGGTTGTTTAGGAAGTATATTGGGCTTCTCAGAGGTCAGAACCGGTTTTTTATTGAAAACTGACCATCCTCGGAGTGCCAATCGCTCACCAATAGCGGGTTGTTCACCTTTTTTTAGATTGTTTTTACGCATTAAGTAGCTTTCCTTAATGGCATACAACCTAGCGATGGATTCAATATTTTCACCTTGTTTTACATAGTGCCATTTGTCTTTACCGCGATAACTATTGCGCCTGGGTGACAGGAATATCGTTGAATGAGCTGCTATAGCGACCGATTTGGATTTGATGTCACGATTGTTTTTCATCAATGAATGTACCGGAACATCGTATTGTTGGCTAATTTCTTCCATAGTTGAACCGTCATTCACTTGCAATACCTTGACATCATTGATAGTAGTTAGCTTATTGATAGATCGACTGGTAGCGGATTTGTTGTCATAAGTTTGTGGTAATTGGGGATTTGCTGCATTGTCGTTGACGGCATAGTCGAAGACAGAAACTTGATCATATTGGTAGAGCCGGTAATCTTCGATGGTTTTGATCAAAATTGTAGCATATTTTGGATTGGTGGCGTAACCCGCCTTTTTTAAACCGTACGCCCATTCTTTGTAATCTCTCGGGTCAAGATTGAAGAGAAATCCATAACGATTTGCCTTGGCAGGATTGCGTAAAAAGTCCGAATGAGCCATATAGCTCTCTAATGGGTCAGTATATACCCGAAAACAACTCTTGGTCAATACGCCGGTGCTGTCATAATCATCGTCCTCTAAACTATATGTCTTGCCCGTCCAATCCTTACCACACTTGATACCAAAGTGATTGTTGGCATTGATGGCGAGCTCGCTCTTACCTATTCCTGACTCTAATACACCTTGTGCCAGCTTGATACTTGCCGGAATACCGGTTCTTTGCATCTCGCTGATGGCTATTTCTCTGTATGTATCAATATAATTAATAATTTCAATATTATCCTGACTCGATGCAATACCTGAAAAGAATAACAAAAAAATTGAAAGTAAATAGTTCTGATATTTTGTGAAAACAATCATCCTGAAATCGTTTATGAATCTAAAACGCATTTTTATGTCGAAAATTTGAAACCAATGTATAAATCTCCTTTTTACACCGTAGAGTATAATTTGTTTAAAAAAGTTTAATCAATTTGGTTGTAAAGGGCAAACATATAACATAATAATATAATATTAAAGAAAATTATAATATTTAACTAAAAATAATTTGGAAAGTTGCTTAGATGTTTTTTGACTATACGAAATTAGATGTTTGTCTCATTGAACAAAAAAAATTAAAAAATTGTATTTTAAAATAATAATTTTTACCTTTACACCCTAACCCAACAAATCACCTATGTCATCACGTGAATTAATAAGTTTCGATTGGGCGATGAAGCGCCTACTAAGAAACAAAGCCAATTTCGGTATCCTCAACGGATTTTTGACGGAATTAATCCAGGATGAAATCTCCGTACAACACATCCTTGAGTCAGAAAGCAATCGGGAGAATGAGCAGAACAAGTCCAATAGACTCGACCTGTTGTGTGTCAATCAAAAAGATGAGCTGATAGCCATTGAAATACAGTATTATGTAGAGCCTGATTATTTTCATAGATGTTTATTTGGAGTGTCAAAGATCATCACAGAATACTTGTCCAAGGGAGATCCTTACTCTCTAGTTAAAAAGGTGTATTCGATCAATATCTTATACTTCGACCTTGGAATGGGTATAGATTATGTGTATATCGGCAGAACAAACTTTGTAGGGATGCACCACAGCGACACTTTGATGTTGTCAGAGAAGCAGGTTAAAATGTTTGATAAAAAAGAGCCGAGTGGAATTTTTCCGGAATATTATTTGTTGAAAATTAATAAGTTTGACAATCTGGCAAAAAATACATTAGACGAATGGATATATTTTCTAAAAAATACAAAATTGCCGAAAAACTATAAAGCCAAAGGATTACAATTAGTGAATAATCAATTACGTTATGACAATATGGATGCAGCAACAAAATTAAAATACAAGAAATACCAAAAGAACTTATTGGTATCCAAAGACATGTTAGAAAATGCATGGGAAACCGGATTATTGGAAGGGGAAGCCAAAGGGGAAGCCAAAGGGGAAGCTAGAGGAATAATAAAAGGTGAAGTTAAAGGTAGAGCACAAGGTAAAAAGGAGGGGAAGATTGAAGGGAAGATTGAAGGGAAGATAGAAATAGTCTTAAATTGTTTTGCCCAGGGAATTCAGACAGCATTCATTTCCAAAATTACAGGATTTTCAGAAGAAGAGGTTATCGCCATTTTGAAAGCGCATGAGAGCAATTAAGCCCTATTTTAAATAAAAGGGATTTTTTGCTATAATTTGAATATGGGTCAACTCCTTTGGCGAATGGTCTCATACAGTAAGACAGCCGCACTGACTGATACGTTTAAAGAATCATTGTGACCTAACATAGGGATTTTAATGATAAGATCAGATGATTTTCGCCAAAATTCTTCCAATCCTTTATCTTCAGCTCCCATGACAAAGGCCATTCCTCCCGTATAATCCACTTGGGTATATAAAGAGTTTGTCTGAAGGGCAGCCGAGTATATCTTGATGTGATGTAGCTTGCACCATTGCAATATTTCTTCTTCATACCCTACAGCTAATTGCATTGAAAATAAAGTGCCTACACTCGATCTGATGGTGTTGGGATGAAAGAAGGAATGATTTTTACCACTTACTATGACAGCATCCGCTTTTACAGCATCACAAGTGCGAAGGATTGCACCAACGTTTCCGGGTTTTTCGATTCCTTCTAATATAACGATAAGGGGTTGAGGTGAGAGATTGATATTTGTTAGACTTAAATCAGGTTCTTTAAATATCCCAATAACGCTGCTTGAATTTTCTCTATACACCAATTTGCTGAAAAGTTGATGATGCAAGGTTATGGATGGGATATAAGCATAGTTCTTTTGTTCATTGTTATTCAGGTGTTTTTGGTCGAAGCACAATAATTCAATAGGGTAACCATGAGCAAGGGCGCTATCTATTTCTTTTTTTCCTTCCACTATCAGCAATCCATTTTTTCTGCGATAATGGTTGTCGATAGCAAGCCGATGCAAATGCTTGAAAGTACGATTATGGGGACTTTCTATACATTCCATCCTAAGCTTATTTTACAATGAAAATAACAACTATCCTTCATTAGCCGATATATTGATGTTTTCTATCCATTGGCGGGCATTGACGAATGCTTCTATCCAAGGGGAGACTTCATCATGCCGCCCATCCGGATAATGTGCCCAATTCCATTGGAATAGTGACCGTTCTATATGGGGCATCATAACTAAATGTCTTCCTGTATCGTCACACAACATAGCCGTATAGAAGTCTGAGCCATTGGGGCATGCCGGATAATCGGCATAAGCATACTTGGCTACAATATTATATTTTTCTTCTTGATAAGGCATCCTGAATCGACCTTCTCCATGGGAAGCCCATACACCAAGTGTTGCACCACTGAGTGATGACAGCATTACCGATGGGTTTTCCGCAATTATCAATGAGGTAAAGGTACATTCGTGTTTGTTGCTTTGGTTGTGGTCCATGCGTGGCTTTTCTATATGGTCAGGATTGATTAGGCCTAACTCAATAAATAACTGACAACCATTACATACGCCGAGCGACAAAGTGTCTTTTCTTGCAAAGAACTGTTCTAATGCCTTTTTTGCCTTCTCATTGTACTGAAATGCGCCCGCCCAGCCTTTAGCTGACCCGAGCACATCAGAATTGGAAAATCCACCTACTGCGGCAATCATTCGGACGTCTTCCAGCGTCTCCCTCCCCGAAATGAGGTCAGTCATGTGAATGTCTTTCACGTCAAAACCAGCTGTATATAAGGCGTTGGCGAGTTCCCGCTCTGAATTACTGCCTTTTTCTCTGATAACGGCTGCTTTGGGTCGAGGCTTGGTAGGATCAATAATGGGTTTTAATCCATTGAAAGATGTCGGAAATTGGAATTGAAGTGGTTGATGTTTATAGTTTTCAAAGCGTTCCTTGGCTTTTTGTGGTCCACTTTGATGTTGATCCAACAGATAAGATGTTCGATACCAGGTATCTCTTAAAGCTGCTATATCGAAGTTGTATTCTTCAGAACCATCGATTACAGACAATATACTGGATTTATTGACTTCTCCAAGGCTAACAAATGGGATTTGAGCTTTGTCAAAGACTTCTTCAACCTCAGATGAAGCCTGGAATATGATTCCCACATTTTCATGGAACAACTTATGGATAATGTCTTTATTGCTTATTGTTGAAACATCTATGCTTGCACCCAGATTATTTTCTGCAAAGCACATTTCAAGCAATGATGTTATAAAACCACCACTTCCAATGTCATGCCCGGAATATATCATTCCGTCTTTAATTAGCTGTTGGATACAATTGAAAGATTTGACAAATTGATCCGGTTGGTTAATATCAGGCGTCTTTTGGCCAATTTTATTAAGCACTTGTGCAAAGGATGATCCGCCTAATTCAAGTGACGTACCTGACAAATTGATGTAATAAATACGGGCGCCATTGTTCTTAAATACCGGTTCAATAACCTGTCGTACGTTGTTGCAGTGGGCTGCTGCCGATATAATAACCGTGCCCGGGGCCAAAACATCTTTGTCCGGGTATTTTTGTTTCATAGACAAAGAATCTTTACCGGTCGGAATGTTGATGCCCAAAGCTATTGCGAAGTCAGAACAAGCTTGCACTGCTTGATAGAGGCGTGCATCTTCGCCCACATTTTTACAAGGCCACATCCAATTGGCAGATAGCGATACGCTCTGAATACCATCTTGTAGTGGTGCCCAAAGGATATTGGTCAATGCCTCAGCGATAGCATTGCGACTTCCTGCACCAGCGTCAATAAGGGCTGTAAGAGGGGAATGGCCGATAGAAGTGGCCAAGCCTTCTTTTCCTTGATAGTCCAATGCCATGACTCCACAATTGTTGAGAGGTAACTGTAGTGAACCGACACATTGTTGTTTGGCGACGAGTCCACCTACGCACCGGTCAACTTTATTGGTAAGCCAGTCTTTGCAAGCTACACCTTCTAATTGTAACACTTGATTCAGGTAAGTATCCAATTGTTCAACTTGATATTCTAAATCATCGTATTCTCTGTGGACTGTTGTATCATGAAGGACAGTAGCCGGAGAACTTCCAAACATATCTTGCAGACTTAGATCTATTGGGATCTCTCCTGTTGAGGAAGATTTGATAGTGAATTGATGGTCGTCACTCACTTCCCCTACAACGTACATGGGTGCGCGTTCTCTATCTGCGATCTTCTGTAAAGTATCGACGTATGAAGGCGAAATAACAAGCCCCATCCTTTCTTGGGATTCGTTCCCGATGATTTCTCTGGCAGAAAGGGTGGGGTCACCTATGGGTAATTTGTCTAAATCAATCTTTCCACCCGAGCTTTCAACCAACTCAGATAGGCAGTTGAGGTGACCTCCTGCTCCGTGATCGTGGATAGATATGATATGGTTGTTGTCGCTTTCTACCATACCGCGGATGGCATTGGCTACTCTTTTTTGCATTTCCGGATTAGAACGCTGTACGGCATTAAGCTCTATTCCCGATCCAAATTCTCCGGTGTCGGCAGAAGATACGGCAGCGCCGCCCATACCGATTCGGTAGTTATCGCCGCCCATTACAATGATTTTGTCGCCGGGATGTGGTTGTAACTTTTTGGATTGATCGACCTTGCCATAACCAATGCCGCCTGCCTGCATAATGACTTTGTCATAACCCAAATTTTGATCATACTCACTGTGTTCAAAGGTAAGTATAGAACCTGTAATCAAAGGTTGGCCAAATTTGTTTCCAAAGTCTGATGCTCCATTGGATGCTTTGATCAAGATATCTAAAGGTGTTTGGTAGAGCCAATTTCTTGCAGGAAAGGCTTTTTCCCAGTGTCTATTATCTTCCAATCTGGAATAAGAAGTCATATAAACTGCCGTTCCTGCCAATGGTAATGAACCTTGTCCCCCGGCAAGCCTGTCTCTTATTTCACCTCCTGATCCGGTCGCTGCTCCGTTGAAGGGTTCAACAGTTGTCGGGAAATTATGCGTCTCTGCTTTTAAGGATAAGACAGAATCAATGTACTTTGTCTGAAAATAATCGGATATATCGGCTCTCGTAGGAGCGAACTGCTTGATAGCCGGGCCTTTCAGAAAAGCCACATTGTCTTTATAAGCTGAAACGATGGAGTTGGGATTGGATTTGGATGTTTTTTTTATCAGTTGAAAGAGGGAAGACTCTTTTTCTTGACCGTCAATGACAAATTTACCATTGAAAATTTTGTGCCTGCAATGTTCTGAATTGACCTGAGAAAATCCAAATATTTCTGAATCTGTGAGTTGACGACCTAATCGCACTGAAAGTCGATTGAGGTAATCAATTTCTTCATCACTAAGGGCAAGTCCCTCAGTCGCATTAAATGTGGCGATATCGGTTATTTGGGTGATGGGAGTTGGAATGCTTTCTATCTTGTAAAGATTTTGATCTAATTGTGGGTATCGTTGACTGAGCATTGGGTCAAAAGAAGCGTTATTATCTTCAGATTTGGTATATTCCTCTATTCGGGAAATACCTACAATGGCCATGTTTTGAGTAATCTCCACCGCATTGGTACTCCATGGTGTAGCCATGGCTGCTCGTGGGCCGATGAAGGTGCCTGAAATAAAAGGTTGATCGTGAAGCTTAGCACCGCCAAATAGCCACATTAGTTTTGAAAGATCAGCATCAGAAAGGGTCTTTGTCACTTGGACAGCAAATACCTTGTCTGCATTGCCTTCAAAGAAATATATCATATCACCGAATTAAATTGCAAAGGTACTCGTAAAATACTTTGAAACCAAAGATAATTGCAGCAAATACTTTCAACCCGAATTCGGCAGTAAAGGTTTTGTAAAACCGTATAGTGCTGATTATGAGGGTTAATCCCGATGTACGAATCGTTTCAATGGTTTCTGTAAACCATTGATTACGAGTCGTAAATCGATTCCGCAATTGTCTAATGCGGAATTTGGGTTCAATTTTGGTGGAGATTTTATCCTCATTGGTTTTGTTTTTTCATTTAAAAAAAGGTTGAGCTGGAGTATCTTTTTTTTTTAGCCATTATTATAGGAATTGAAATATAAAGAGTAGGTCGCAGTCAAGCCTGTTTTTTAGTGAGCATGGCTATGAAATATTGGTGAAAGGAAATGTATGATGATATTAGTATAGCTATTGAAAATAAAGATAAAATGAGCTATTTTAATGATCTTGCTTCTGCTTTTTTGCAATGATAATGGTATGAACTTCGACCTCATTTTCCGATCTTTTATAGTCCAATTGGAAAGTCTTTATTATTTGGAATTTGAGTTTTTCTAAGAGACCCGTTATTTCTTTTACATTGTAATAATAAAAATAGGTTCTGTCGCCGGTACTGCTTGTTTTATATCCCGAATCTTCGCGCTTGCCTTCGACAAAACTTACATACAAAAGCCCATTGTCATTCAACAATTTAGTACAATTTTCTAAACATTTTCTGCCTTCAAAATAGGATAAATAAGGCAAACAAAACCCACTAACTATCCCATCATACTTCTCTTTTAAAGTATCAATATGCCTGCTGTCCATGATGGCAAATTCTGCTGTAGGGTTGTTTTTTTTAGCAAGCTCAATCATATTCGGTGCAATATCGATGCCCAAAATATCAAAATCGGACCTTTTTGATAAAATGTACTTGGTGATATTTCCCGGACCACACCCTATTTCTAATAGTTTAGCCTTTTTTGTAACAATAGAATTGCAAAAGAAATCGTATGTTTCATCATATAAAGTTAAATCCATAAACTTCTCTTGGTACAAAAAGGCTACTTTGTTCCATGTATCAAATGTTTCTTGATATCTCTTCATTGATGCGTTATTTTTAGTGCAAATGTTGAATTTCATTATCACAATTGGATATAAAGATAAGTTTTGCCTGGTTGTGCACCATTGTAAAAATGGACTTTTTATTATTTGATGTACAACAATAAAGAATCGAATTGTATAGGCAATGATTGTAATGTTTTAGGATTTATTTTTATAAATTTGCAAATCGTTTGAATTAAATTAAACAAAAACAATGGGTTGTGATTTTAAAGTTCAAGATTAGTAAACTTGGATTGTATATAAATTCAGAATATTGTATTACAGAATTGAAATTTAATAAAACGTTAAAGAGATGATTTTTTTGCTATCCTGTGTGGTCATGACAAAAGTTGTCTCGTCTTAATAAAAATTCTACTCGAATGAAGCATTTAACTTTCTTGTTTTTACTATGTTTTTTTGTTGGATTTAGCTCCCAACAAGCCTCCGGACAGACCAATACTCCTGAAAAGATAAAGATTCTTTTTGTCGGCAACAGCCTAACCGAATATAATGATTTACCGACAAAGGTCGCTAGAATGGGCAGTCCGGATGGTCGGAAAATAGAGGTTCAATCCCTTACTTATGCCAACTATTCTCTCGATGAACATTTGTCTAATAATAAGTTGCAATTGCTCATTAGTAATGGAAAATACGATTTTGTTGTCATCCAACAGGGGCCATCTACCGGCAATGCAGGTAAAGCTGCACTGATTAAGGACGGAAAACGCATCAGTAAAATGTGCAATAAAGCCGGATCTAAACTCGCTTTTTTTATGGTGTGGCCTTCAAAGAATAATTTCAGACTTTTTGACAATGTCATCCAGTCGTATAGTGAGGCTGCGGAGCAGACCAATGCATTGCTGTGTCCGGTTGGACAAGTGTGGAAAGATTACATCGATTCCAAAAATGATTATAGCTATTATGGTGACGATGGTTTCCACCCTTCTGAGCGAGGGAGTGAAGTTGCCGCAAAAGTCATTTATAATACTTTGTTTGGAGGCTAAACAAGTATCTTTTTTTACCCAATAATAAGATGTAATGCTTTGTTATAGCGGTATAAATGAGGATATAGCTTCGTCATCTTTGGATAGACCAACAACAATATAATGTTTGGGTAAAAACCAGCCGAGTTGGTATAATCTGAATTTATATTCTTCCTCCGTTTTAAAATCTTCGGGGAATAGGTTGAAAACCAATTGTGGCTGTTGAGTTCTGTCTGACGAACGGATGATGCCCATCATTTGGGGAGATTCTATACCTAAATAATTAAGATAGGAACGAAGTATATCGCGGGTCTCCAGTGGCAGAAATTCCTCTGAAGGTTGAACAATGATCATTTGTTCCAATTCTTTTGAGGCTATATAATCCGGAGATGGATCGATATCCGGAAGTTGATAAAAGTATTGAGTAAGTTTGTAGTTTAATAAGTCGCCATAGGTAAATACCCATTCAGCTGAACCTTTTTGTCTGTGTATTGAAATGCCTAATCCTTGAGACAAAACAGTATCCAAAATGCTTTCAATGCAGTAATAATTTCCTGAATAACCGGGAGGAGTGTAATATAATTCAAAGTATGGGAATCCATCGGGGCCGTGTGTTACCTGAGGGTCACCAGCCATAAAACAGGCATTAGGGAGGTAGGCAAAGAACTCTGATTGCCACTCCTGATTCCTATTTTCAGAAGAGATGGATAGAAGTTTTGTAATACGTGCTGTATTTTCAAGGCTGCATTGGATTGGATGGTTCATTTAGAGAAATATTTGCGGTAATATATTCCTTTTTTTGTAAAATTACGATGAATGAATAGGTATTTATGAAGATTTGTAATTTTATGTTATTCTTTTAAACCCGAATTATTATACAACTTAAATTCAGTAGTCAGGAGTATTTAGGACTGAAGAGTGCTGATAATGAAGGACGTCCAGGTATATGAATCGGCTCAATAATTTCATGAAAACATTGAATACGAGTCGTAAATTTATTTCGAGAATGTCTATTGTGAAATTTGGGATTGAAAAACTTTTATTGGTGAATTCAGACTCAAAGCTAAAATTTGTAGTGCGGTCTAAATTGGGATTTGAAGTTTACACAATGCAATTTTTATTATTCCCTGTTAATTTGCATACAAATGATTACCTCAGTAGTGTTATCGATTATCTCTTCTTTCAGATTTCATTTTTTCGTAACCAAAGGTATGCGCAAAACTGATATTGGGACGGGCGACCAATTTACCGTTTTTCTTGTTAATCACTTCAAACCGCCCGCCAATCTTGCTTCTCCTACCTATTTTATACTCTAGCCCCAGTGCACTTTTTTGTCTAAAAAAAGGTAATTCTTCTTTCACTTGTGTGTAGTTTTCAGTAAAGACATACCATTCCATAGTGGCAGTTGGCTCATAGCTGATGGTTAAGCGATTGCGCCAATAATTTTTTACCGGATCTTCCTCCAGGACTTCACGTCTCAGTGATGTAAACTTTTGTTGAAGCATAGTACGCCATGCAAAGTTCCACTTCTTCGTTGTATTGTTGACGTCAAAGGCTAATGAGTATCTGACATCATGATAGTTTTCTTTCGAATCAATACCATATCTATGATCCAGTCCTAGTTTCAACCAAGATGCTACTTTATAAGCTATTTCAGTACTTATTACCGACTTGTTGTATGTGGAAATATTTTTATCTAAATATAAATAATATGTTGCGCCCACCTGAAACCTTTTATTAAACTTATATTTTAATGAAATATTGGGTCTTGCCTCCCATTCATCAAATACTTGAGCATAGATCTCCCCTATACCTAATATAGTCATGCATAGTAATAGTGAGATTATTTTTCTTGCAGTCATTTTTTAAATCTTTTAAGGATTAAATAAATTATTATTAATGTGGTATATCATCTAAATTTTTTATAAAGAGTTACCTTTAGGACTAGAAGTTTTAAGCGTGGCTGGCATAAGACCTTGATTGGTCTAATTTCTCCTTGAAATAAAAAGGTGAATTGTTGATAGGTTTTACTTTATCCTTAGGTTTCGATTCAGGAGGCGTGGCACTTCCTGATTCAACTGGATAATATGCTTTGATAATAGCAATATCTTGCATCAGGTCGATTCCTACTATATCGACATTTTGGATTTTCAAGCCGGTACGGATACAAAGGTCTTTAATCATCTCATTTCTATTTTCTGGTTTAATCAATTCTATTCTTTCATATACAATATCCTGAGCAACTATTTGAATTTCACCATTTTGATTATTAAGCCAATTAGAATCTAAGATCAATGGAAGAATTAATATTACTGCATTAGCACCCATTAGTACGACAAAATTATCTTGAGCTGTAGCCAGTGAATTGACTAATCCCATGGCAACACAGATAAATAAATACCCCATTTCCTTTACCGGTATAGTCACAGTGCGATATCGCATTATGGAAAATATGGCGAAAAGTCCGAAGGCAAAGCCAACACCCAGATTAGCACCGCTCAGAAGAAAGCAAATTAGAAAATTGACACAATTGAATAATATTAGAGTAAACTGGAAGTCGCGATTCTTATGACGTCGAAAGTAAATGACATGAGCCAAAAGAAAGATGGCTATAATATTAATGATCAATCGGCCTGCCAATTCATGTAAAGGTAAATTGTTGACTGTCGCCTCTATGGGAGTGGATCCTTGTGCAATAACAGGTATGAAATTACAGATGATACATAAAGCTACTAAAACTTTTACTTTTTTCATTTTTTGATTTTTTAATGGTTTTATTAATATTTTATTGATTGTAACTTGTCCAATTTGAGGAGTAGTGGCTTGAAATAATTATACTTTATTTCCGGTTGTGTCAATATCAATCCGAGTATGTATTTGCTGATGCCCGAAGGGCGTATCTGCTTAGTTCTAAGAGCTGCGACTATACCGTGGAGTATCGAAGTCTTAGATTGTTTTACTTCAATCACAACAATATCTTTTAATGGGATTTTTTCGCCTGGATTATTGGGATTTTCGAAGGCAATATTGACATCAATTGTACACCGTTCAGTCTTGCTAGAATTTACTAAAGTAATGCGAGTAAATGAGTTGTACAGCGTAGGAGCAAGCCTACTTTCTAATTGCTTGGGATAAAGCTCTTTGATCTTTGCTTCTTGAAAATCTGAGAGGTCATTACTAAAAGACATTAAACTCTCACGTACTTTATTAGTACGCAAGTTGGTCTTTGATTTTATTTCGAAAAAATGAAGGTCATTCTCTTTATAAGTTCTAGTTCGTGCTTTCAACCTATTGGAACGACGATTGTGGTGATCCATAAAGAAACGATAATCTTCCGTATCAAAATAAGTTGTTAGATAAGTAAATGCTCTACAACCATCTATCTCAAGTATCGCATAATTTTCTTGATAGAGTAAATCTATAATTTCGGACAACTCTCTGATATGGATGATGTATTTTCGATCAACTCGATTTAATAACTTTACACTATCCAAACCTTTAAGTGGGATAGGTGTTAGTTTGTCCAATTGATTAGAGTCAAATACATCTTGCATAATCGGTACTTTTATTGCTGCATTCATTGATTAAAATTTAAAGTGAACTATTTGGTGCGCTTTAATGAATAAATCTGAAAAAGGTCAAAACCCCTATTTGTGGTTTGAAAATTTTATTTTTTTTTCAATATTTGCCATAAAAAGTTTTAAACTTGAATTCAGCAATAGTAGTTTGCCTTAACCCGATAGTGCTGATTATGAGGCAATTCAGGTGTACGCATCGTTTCAATATTTAGACATAACTATTGAATCCTTAATTTCGATTTTTTGAAAACAACAAGGCTAAAAGTTAGCTTCATATTTCTTAAAGACAATATTTTTACCTCTAATATGAATTTGGGTTAAATATTTTTATTGGAATAGGATGAATGTTTACCTTTGACAGATGAAGTGTAAAAATTTTCTATACCTTTCATGAGTGATTCAACCGATAAAAGATTCATATTTGAGTCCCTTTTCAAGCAGTATTATCAAAGGCTGTGTAGTTATGCTTTCACCTTTTTGAATGATATAGAAAGTAGTGAAGACGTGGTTCAAGAGCTATTTATTTATATTTGGGAAAATCAAAAACCTTTTTTTGAAACAGAGAATATTAAGTTTTATCTTTTTACCGCTGTACGGAACAACTGTTTAAAGAGAATTCAAAAAAATAGTAAGATTATCATAAAGGAATTAGATGATTACGACGCCACTGATGAAATAACTATTCTGTTGGACGAAGATGTTACTGACAAAGAACCCAAAGTATTAATCGCTAAAGCGATGAACTCATTGCCTCCCAAGTGTAGGGAGGTGTTTATGTTGAGTCGTATGAGCGGATTTACTTACCAGCAGATAGCGGACGCCCTGAATATTTCGGTTAAAACTGTAGAGAACCAAATGGGCAAAGCCATTCGTATGATGAAGTCCTTTGCTAAAGAGAATGGAATATATGTGATGATGCTTACTTTTTTATTTTGTGAAGAAATTTCTTGTTCCACAATAGGGGTTTTTCTCAAAAACGGATTATCCTAATGAGTATGAAAGATATAAATTACATACAAGCAATAATTCTGCGTTACCTAAATCATGAATCGACGACTGAGGAGACGACTATATTGATGCAATGGATTTCCGAAAGCAAAGCTAATGCGGATGAATTCCACCTGATTCAAAGCATTTGGGAAGATTCCGAAAAATCAACTCTCATCAATGTAGATATTGATAATGCATGGCAATCCGTACAATCTCGAATTAATGAAAAAAAATTAAATATCAGATTGCTCTCTTCTTGGAAAATAATAACAGCCATTGCGGCTTCAATACTAATTTTTTCCAGCATTGTATATCTTCTGTGGCCTAGTTCTTCTATCACTTGGCAAGAAATAACAGCTTTAAATGGTAACAAAAGAATGGAACTTTCCGATAAAACTGTAATTACTTTACGACAAGGAAGTAAATTCATGCTTCCCAATAATTATGGAAAGGACAATAGACAGATAAAGCTCGAAGGAGAAGCGTTTTTTGAAGTGGAGCACAACAAAGATTTGCCGTTTTATGTTCTCACTTCCAAAAGTATCATTGAAGATATAGGTACTAAATTCTTTGTACAAAGTACACCCGCATTAGAAAAGGTTACTGTATTGGAAGGTGAAGTCAGTTTTAAAGCCACTAATAAAGATGCGAAGCCTCACATTCTAACAAGGGGGGAATCCGCTGTATTGAAAGATGGTAATCCAAAACTGCAGCAAGAAGATACCACCAATCTTTTAGCTTGGCGTACCCGTATAATGGTGTTTAACCAATCTCCGCTGAACACTGTAGCAAGGGATTTGGAAGATTATTATCAACTAACAGTTGAATTGAAAGGCAATATTGATTCGATAAAAATTACAGCCCAGTTTAATAATGAACCATTAGCTCAGGTGATAAAAGAGTTGAATCTTCTCACTGGGTTGAATTTTCAATTATCTAATGATAGATTAATCATTTCAAAATAGCAATGCCACATAGATTTTTGAAAAAAGTTATACCAATTAGGATGAAACAAGCGCTACTTTTGCTTGCTTTATTGTTAATAGGTGGTGTGGCCGTCGGACAAAATAATTCACTGAATGTGCCCTTTAAATCTTCCTTTTCTGAGGCTAAGATTTCACAGTATTTAATCGATATCAGCCAACGGAGTGGAATAGTATTGCAATATTCCTCCAATAGCATCGATGAAAATAAAATAGTACAACTCAAAGGCAATGAATCAACTATTGGCTCAGTCTTGTTAACTGTCTTGGATGGACAATATGTAAAACTATCCGAGCTCAATGATAAAATTATCATCATCCCTGCCTCGACACCTCTTAGCGTTAATTTAAGCCCGAGACAATTTAATTTCTACGGATATGTAAAAGAAGCCGCTACTAGCGAGCCTTTGCCCTATGCGACGATATATGAACCATCGACACAGAAAGGCGTTGTAGCAAATGAGCAAGGTTATTTTAATTTTAAACTACCTGAAGGGAAACATACAATACAGATTTCATACTGTGGTTATACTCCGGCACAAATAGTGTTGAGACTCAATGGCGATTTCAGGCAGGATATTGCGTTATCATTATTTGTTGACACACTTAAAGCAGTTATTGTAGAGACAAGTAAGTATATGCCCAATGGAGCATTGTCGGTTTCCAATAAGCCGATGCCACATAATAGCCTGCTCAATGATGATGACCCTTTACAGTTTGCTTATCTGTCGCCGGGATTGCAGAATGCGTCATACTCTTTCAATGGTTTTCAGGTCAGAGGTGGAGGTACAGATGAAAATCAATTTCTATTAAACGGTAATCCAATATATAACCCTACACACATGATGGGTGCAGTATCTATATTGAATCCGGCGGTAATCAAGTCGATGAAGCTGTATCGCAGTGATTTCCCATCCCGATTAGAAGGGGCCCTTTCCTCCGTCTTAGAAGTTTCCACTAAGCAGGGTAATATGAAAAAATGGCAAGGTGAAATAAATATTGGCCTTTTGGCAGGCTCTTTGGCAATAGAAGGCCCACTGATTAAAGATAAATTAGCCATCATGGTGTCTGGGCGGAAAAATATACCATTGCCTTTCTACGAATCTTTCCAAGCAGGTGTCAAGACTGAATTTTATGATGCACATATCCGGTTATCGACAATTTTTAGTGACAATAATAAGTTGACCGCAAGTCTGTATCATGGACAGGATCAGCTGCAGCAAACAGGAAAATATACACATAACCACCTTCGTTGGGGCAACAGCAGTGGCGCATTGGTCTGGAGTAAAGTATTCAGAAATAAAGTATTTATCCATACATCTGTCAATACAAGTCGTTATCAAAATTTGGCTAGTAATCAATTTACAGTTTTTAAGACAGATCAAGACGAACAAGATGCATTCGAACAGGAAGAAAATGAAGATATTGACCCGGGAGACAATGATCCCGATGATGATGATCCCGATGATGACGACCCGGATGACGACCCTGATAATCCTAAACAAGATAGTCTTGACTATTCTTTGTATTCACAGTTCATCAACTCTTATTCATCATTGGATAATTACAATGTCAAATCAGATGTTGAATTTTACATTTCTGATTTTTGGAAATTGAATGCGGGGATTAAACTGGAACATACTATTATTAAGCCCTTAGAAGGTGAGTTTAGTGATGTGGAAGAGAATCTAAGTTTAGGTCGTATTTATGTGGAACCCTGGAAATTTCAAGCCCTTTCCGCCTATATAGAACCGGAGATTAATGTGTCAAAAAAAATATTTTTAAAACCGGGTTTGCGGATTGGATTATTTCAGTTTGGTTCTTATCGCCCTGTGAACATACAACCACGATTATACCTATCTTACCGACTCAATTCCCATTTTAAGGTTTTTGCTTCCTACAGTAGAATGAATCAGTTTCTGCACCTTGTCATCAATCCTTATGCTGGAACCAATCGTGATATGTGGGTCCCCAGTACCAAGAACTTAAAGCCTGAAGCGAGCAATATATATAACATAGGATGGACTTACCGGATAAATAAAAACTGGAGGTTGACACTCGATGGATATTACAAACAACTATATAACGTAACAAATTATGCTGAAGGCAAAAGCTTGTTTGTTAACAAAGCCGATTGGGAGCAGAATATTGAATCCGGAAGTGGCAAAAGCTACGGAATAGAAGCCATGCTAAACAAAACATTGGGAAAGTTTACATTCCTTGCAAATTATGCTTTATCATGGAGTTGGCGTAATTTCCATAGTATCAATCATGGGGCAGATTTTCTATACAAATACGATCATAGGCATGTGGTCAATGTGGGGATTGCCTTTACTTTGTACGAGCGCTTGGAAGTGGCAGGTCTGTGGAGTTATGCATCGGGCAATGTTTACTCTCAGGACGGATTTTTATTTAGAGATTCGCTGCATACTGACCCTACCGGAGATTGGTTAATTAGTGCCAATCAACTTATTTATGATTATAATAAGAACAATCAGTATCGTGCGAAGTCCTATCAACGCTATGATTTCTCATTGACTTATCATAGCAAAAAAGGAAAGAAAGTATATTCATCCCTGAGGATTGGTGTATATAATATCAATGGAGCTGATAATCAATATCAATTTAATATACGTGGTTCTCTAAAGAGTAAATCGCTTTTGATCCGTACGGGTTCAGTTAAATTCAGAATAATACCCTATCTTTCGTATTCTCTTAAGTTCTAAAAAACAAAAGGTATTGTCAAGCTTAGCATTAAGCCTAATTCAGCAATCGAGGTTTCCCAAGACTGAAGAGTATTGATTATGGGGGACATCCAGGTGTACGAATCGGTTCAATGCTTTCATAAAATCATTGATTACAAGTCGTAAATCTATTTTTACATATGTCTATCAGAATGAAGCATTGTTGAAAAAGAAATGTAAAAATTTTCAGAAGAATCAATTAAATGAAAAGTATGGAAATTTCAATTAAATTTAAAATATTGGTATGTAAAGTCCAAATAATTGATATTTATTTAGAATATCGGTAATTGTGTAGGAAGTTGAACTTGTTTAGATATCTTCTAAATTAGCTGTATTCTGATAGTGTGGCAATACTTGACTTTGATTTTATTAATTTGTTAATAAATTTGCATAAATAAGTTAAAATCAAAACATGAATTGGTTTGTTACCTTTCTGACCTCAAAAAATGGGCAAAAATTTGTAATGAGTTTAACGGGGTTGTTTTTAATCTCCTTTTTGCTCGTACATTTATTAGGCAATTTGCAGTTATTAAAAGATGACGGAGGCGTATCTTTTAATAGGTATGCGCACTTTATGGTGCACAATCCACTTATAGAGGTTATCTCCATAGGTCTTTATCTCGGAATATTGTTGCATGCTATACAGGGTGTTGCACTCACAATGAAAAATAAATCTTCACGAGGCAAAAAAGGATATTCCGTCAATCTCTACCAAGCTAAATCATGGTATTCAGCCAATATGGCTTTGCTGGGGACTTTGATTTTGTTTTTTATCCTCATCCACATGGGTGATTTCTGGCTAAAATATAAATTTGGAAATACTTTGCCAATGACCACAATAGATGGCTTAGAGCAAAAAGATTTGTATTGGGGTGTGAAGAACTCTTTTAGTCAACTATGGATTGTCGTTGTGTATGTGATAGCAATGGTTGTGTTGTACTTCCATTTGCTGCACGGCTTTTGGAGTGCATTTCAGACTCTGGGCATCAATAGCCGGAAATATACACCTGTAATCAAATGGATTGCTAAGGTTTTTTCATTTGTAATTTGCTTGGGATTTGTTATCATTCCCATTTATATGTATTTGATGGTACAATAATATTACCCATTATTCATTTTTAGAATATATTAATCATACGATATTATGAGTTTAGATGCAAAAATACCACCCGGTGAATTGAGCCAAAAGTGGTCTGATTATAAATCAAAAGTTCACCTTGTCAATCCGGCCAATAGGCGGAGCATTGAAGTTATTGTTGTTGGATCAGGATTGGCAGGAGCTTCAGCAGCAGCAACCTTAGCCGAGATGGGTTATAAGGTAAAGGTGTTTTGCTTTCAGGATAGTCCAAGAAGGGCGCATTCCATTGCCGCTCAAGGTGGGATCAACGCTGCCAAAAATTATCAAAATGATGGAGATAGCGTATATCGTCTCTTTTATGATACAGTTAAAGGGGGAGATTACCGCTCCCGCGAAGCCAATGTTCACCGCCTTTCCGAAGTTAGTGGTAACATCATAGACCAATGTGTAGCTCAAGGAGTGCCTTTTGCTCGTGAATACGGTGGTCTTTTAAGCAATCGATCCTTCGGTGGAGTACAGGTTCAACGTACTTTCTATGCTTCCGGACAAACCGGTCAACAATTGTTGTTGGGAGCTTATTCGGCTCTTGAACGACAAGTTGGTATGGGAAAAATTCACATGTACAGCCGCCATGAGATGCTCGATGTTGTTACTATTGAAGGCAAAGCTCGTGGCATCATCGCCCGTAACCTCATAACAGGCGAAATAGAAAGATATTTTGGCCATGCTGTGGTCTTGTGTACAGGAGGGTATGGCAACGTGTTTTACCTTTCCACCAATGCTATGGGAAGCAATGTAACTGCTGCTTGGAAGGCGCACAAGAAAGGAGCTTACTTCGGCAATCCTTGTTATACTCAGATTCACCCTACATGTATTCCTGTCAGTGGTGACCATCAATCCAAGTTGACCCTGATGTCAGAATCTCTCCGAAATGATGGACGTATATGGGTTCCTAAGAAAAAAGATGACAACAGACCGGCTAATCAAATTCCTGAAGATGAACGAGATTATTACTTAGAGCGTCGTTATCCGGCCTTTGGAAACCTTGTGCCTCGTGATGTGGCATCCAGAGCCGCTAAAGAACGTTGCGATGAAGGATACGGCGTCGGCACGTCCAAGATGGCAGTATATCTTGACTTTGCCTCGGCAATAAAGCGATATGGTGCAATAGAAGCGAATAAGCATCATATTGAAAATCCAACGGAGGCAGAAGTTATCGCTCTCGGTAAAGATATTATCAAAGAAAAATACGGCAACCTCTTTGATATGTATAAGCAAATAACAGGAGAAAACCCCTATGAAGTGCCAATGAGGATTTATCCAGCAGTACACTATACCATGGGTGGATTATGGGTTGATTATAACCTGATGACCACTGTACCGGGTATGTATGCACTGGGTGAATGTAATTTCTCAGACCACGGAGCCAATAGGTTGGGAGCTTCTGCATTGATGCAAGGTCTTGCTGATGGATATTTCGTTTTGCCATATACAATAGGAGACTATTTATCCAATGAAATACGTACCAAGGCCATTTCGACCGACCATGAAGCCTTCGTCGAAGCAGAAAAAGGCGTACGGGACAGGATTCAAAAGTTGATGAATGTCAAAGGAAAGCACTCTGTTGACCATTTTCATAAAAAATTGGGCAAAGTGATGTGGAATAAATGTGGAATGGCACGCAATGCGCAAGGATTGAAGGAAGCCATCACCGAAGTGCAGGCTATACGTGAAGAATTTTGGAAAGATGTACGGATACCGGGAAGTACAGACGAATTTAATCCTGAATTGGAGAAAGCAGGTCGTCTGGCCGACTTCCTTGAACTCGCAGAATTGATGTGTATCGACGCCTTAGATCGAAATGAATCATGTGGCGGTCACTTTAGAGAAGAATATCAAACAAGCGAAGGTGAAGCCCTTCGTGATGATGAACATTATGCCTTTGTATCAGCATGGGAGTTTAAAGGTGCCGGCAGCTTCGAGCTGCACAAAGAACCTTTGGTTTATGAGAATATTAAAATCGCCCAAAGAAGTTATAAATAAACAAAATTAACGGCATTTATTGATATGCCCTAATATAAATAAGAGTAAGATATGAAATTGAAACTCAAAGTCTGGAGACAACAAAACGGTAAGTCAGAAGGGGCTTTCCAGAATTATGATGTCGATGATATATCTCCCGACATGTCTTTCCTTGAAATGTTTGACGTCCTCAACGAACGACTGATTAATGAGGGTGATGATCCGATAGCCTTTGATCACGATTGTCGTGAAGGGATTTGCGGTATGTGTAGTATGTATATCAATGGTAGGCCACATGGACCTAACAGAGGAGTGACTACTTGCCAGCTTCACATGAGATCCTTTCACGATGGGGAATCTATTGTAGTAGAGCCTTGGAGAGCTTCTTCATTTCCGGTTGTGAAAGACCTTGTAGTGGATAGAAGCGCCTTTGACCGCATAATTGCTTCGGGTGGCTTTGTGTCTGTCAATACAGGTAATGCTCAAGATGCCAACAGTATCCCGATAGGCAAAGATATCGCAGATAGAGCCTTTGAAGCAGCCGCTTGTATCGGTTGTGGCGCATGTGTTGCTGCATGCCCCAATAGTAGTGCAGCTTTGTTTACTGCGGCTAAAATAAGCCAATTAAACCAACTGCCTCAAGGTAAGCCCGAGCAAAATCGCCGTACCTTAGAGATGGTACACCAAATGGATAAGGAAGGCTTTGGAGGATGCTCCAATACAGGTGCATGTGAATATGAATGCCCTAAAGAGATCTCAATTGAGAATATTGCAAGGATGAACAGAGATTATCTCAGTGCATCCCTCTGTAAGGATTAATAACTGAAAGGGGGATTAAATACTATTTAATATAGTTTAATTTTTTGTTCAATCAATTTTAACAAAATAATTTTGAAAGCTTTCGTTATACCTTATATGTTTTTTTGTATTGACACAATAATCCAATAAAATCAACAAAATGAAGAAATGGGTATTGATGGGACTATTAGTAGTGTTAGCTGCATCAGCGGGTGTTTACTTTTATTTAAACAAATCACATCAAGATATTGCCGGCGCAAAACCTGAATTGTCCGTAAAAGCTGCCGAAATAATTCATGATTATGAAACAAATGAGCAGTCAGCCAATACTAAATATTTGGGAAAACTGATAGAGGTTCATGGCGTAATCGGAACAGTAGATAAAGCCGAAGACGGTACACCCATTATACTTTTGCAATCTGATAACCCTATGAGTACCGTTATGTGCCAACTTGACCCTATACAAGTTCAGGACAACGCTCGCCTCGAATCCGGCCAAACCATTAAAATAAAAGGCTTGTGTTCCGGTTTTACAACAGATGTGGTTATGGAACGGTGTCATATATTGCCGTGATTTCCTAGACTTTGACAGTGATATGCTGTATAGGTCTTGCCATAACTATTTATGTGGTTAGGTTATAAGTTCAATTGGTAGAATCGATTCAATAAGCTATGCCTTGATTTACAAAGAATCTATAAAAAAAAGTTTGAAATGAAGCTTTGTATCATGAACACTTTTTTCAAATATTTATTTAATAAGGAATAAAATTGAAATAATGGTGTTTAAAAAAGCAAAATTAAACTATGTAAATGCAGCTTTTGTGGCTATCCTGACCTTATCAACGTCTATGGTATATGGGCAGGGGAAGTATTTCTCGCGGAATGGTCAAATACGTTTTTTCTCTGATGCGAAAATAGAACAGATAGAAGCAAAGAATAACAAGGTAAGTTCTGCTTTGGATGTTAGTACCGGAAAAATAGAATTTATCGTATTGATTCGATCTTTTCAGTTTGAAAAAGCTTTGATGCAGGAGCACTTCAATGAAAACTATATGGAGTCAGCAAAGTACCCGAAAGCGACCTTTAGTGGTAATATTACCAATCTGTCCAATATTCAATTTGACAAAGATGGAACATATAAGGCTACCGTATCCGGTAAGTTGACCATGCATGGCGTGACAAAAGACATAACAGCCAATGGCACGATTAAGGTGAACAAGGGCAGTATCGAAGTCCAAAGTGTCTTAAAAGTATTGTTATCCGATTATAATATTAAAATTCCGGCAGTGGTCAAAGATCAGATAGCTAAGGAAGTAGAAATCACAATACTCACCACTATGAATAAGGTGAAGTAAAATAAAAAGATGTGGCTTCTTCCTTTGGAATTCCTCTCTGAGAAAACAGGTGACATCTTAAACCCGAATTCCACTTAAAGGCAAAATGTTGTCTTTAAGAAATATGAAGCTAACTTTTTGTTGTGTTGAAATTCAAATAGTCACGAATTAATATATTTCCAAATATTTGATAATCAACTTATTGCGGTTTAGTTAGATGTAATTCAGCAGTAAAGGTTTTGAAAAACCGTATAGTGCTGATTATGAGGGTTAATCCCGATGTACGAATCGTTTCAATGGTTTCTGTAAACCATTGATTACGAGTCGTAAATCGATTCCGCCTTTGTCTAATGTGGAATTTGGGTTAAAAGTGTGTCAAGTCATATAGGCAGTAGGAAAGAAAGAGGGGAGTCGAAAGAAAAAAAATAAGCAATAAATCATACAAGGATATAAAATAAAGACTTATCTTTGTGCCTCGTTAAATCCCTGTAGTTTGTTTTCAAAGGATACAGGGTTGATATTCATATAATTAACTAATAAATTTAACAAAAAATGGCAGTTAAAATTAGATTGCAAAGAAAAGGAAGGGCAAAGGCTCCGTTTTATCATCTCGTAGTAGCAGATTCGCGTTCACCTCGTGATGGTAAGTACATTGAGAGAATTGGCTCTTATAACCCAATGACTAAGCCGGCGACAATTGAAATTGACCGTGAAGCGGCATACAATTGGTTGGTTAAGGGTGCTCAACCTACAGATACAGCAAGGGCTATCCTTCGCTTCAAGGGAGTATTGGTTAAAAAACACTTGAACAGAGGTGTTGCAAAGGGAGCATTTTCTCAGGAAGAAGCAGACAAGAGATGGGCAGCTTGGATCGATGCCAAAGAGAACAAAATTTCTGAAAGACGTGATTCTCACAAAGCTGAAAAAGCAGCGAAACATAAGTCTATTCATGGTGAAGCCAAAGCTAAGCCTGTTGTAGTGGAAGAAGCGCCTGCTGTCGAAGAAGTAGTAGAGACAATAGATGAGACCGTGAATGCAACAGAAGAAGTGGCTGTTGAGGTTGCAACTCCTGAAGTTGTTGAAACACCGGTTGTTGAAGAAGCTCCTGCTGTAGTGGAAGAAGTTGTTGAAACACCGGTTGCAGAAGAAGCTCCAGTAGCTGAAACACCTGTTGCTGAAGCAGAAGAAGCCCCAGTAGCTGAAGAACCAGTACAAGAGAATCCTGAGGCCTCTACTGAGGAAGAAGAAAAAGCTTAATATTTTTTATATTAAGAACAGAATATTTCACAAAAATAGTTTAAGTTTGTGCTTGACTATTTTTCTGTGTTGAAATGAACCTGGTAGAGCCTGAAAATTCTACCAGGTTCCTATTTTTTAGAACTTTTTTAATTTTAATATAATGGAAGAAAATAAAGAAATTCAAAAATACATCGATGAGCTGAAAGCCATTGCTGCTGACATTCAAGCCTCTGAAACATTGGCGACATATCGCGAAGAAGAAGAGGAAGAAAGCTATAAAGAGCTGATCGAAGAGTTTGAAGAAAGAATGATGGCAATACACATTGAAGTAGCCAATCATTTTCCATTGCAATTAGAAGCATTTGAAAGAGAATTCCTCAATCCTGACCTTGAAGATCTACTTTTGCCAAGACTACTTGGATTTAGCGTATTGAGAGGCTACCACGACAAAAACTATAAGTATTTGACGCCTCAAGACCATTTTAAAGATTTGTTGCTTTCCATTACAACTTCCCCCAATTTTGAATTTGTAAAAAATCGCATCGGACAAACGGTGCAAATTGGGTTTTTGTTGAGTAGCGATATATGGATAGCCAATTTATTGGAGGAAATAGAAAATAAACGTGTCCACCAATGGATTTTAGCGCAGAAGTTGGAAAAATATTACGATCCGGCTGTAAGAAAGGCTGCATACACTCGCTATAGAAATCAATTTAGTAATCACAATTACTTTACAGCTAAGATCCCACACACAATGGGTGAGTTGAAGTTGTATTATCCATCACTCAAACACTTTCTATTCCAGCGCCAAAGGTTGCGGTTGGATAACAGCAATATTAAGCCGGAAATAACCAAAGTGCTTGTCAATCCTGTGTTTTCTAATACAGAGGAACAGCATCAGATTTTATTCATCTTATTAAATTTCTTTAATTTAGAAGGTGGAGATAAAGACACATGTAAAAAATTATTCAATCAGAATAGAAAGGAAAATGGTGCTTTTTCTGATGAATACTTTGATTTCTTGATAGAAATGTATGAAAATAAGACTATTCTCGGGCCGGATAGTGATCGACGTGTATTTGAATACTTAGATGAAAAGATTCAAGACGATATCTTAGCTTATTATAAGCTGGTTAATGAATTGCATAGCAAAGGTTTTATGCACGTAGATATCGTAGAAGGTGTCAAAGAATATTTGACTAAATATAAGGGCTTGTCCAATGAAGCCGAAGCGATTCGTCAAGCTGTTTTGCGTTATTTTAAGCAATGGGTTGATAATGCCGGTATAGCTGATTATCCGGATTATTTCGAATTGTTTAAAACCTTTATTATATATATGGATATATTTGGCAATGAACACTTTAATCAACAATTAGAGTATTCAAGCCTGGCTTATATCAAACGATTGCTAAAGCATTTTACCGACAAAAGAGGAAGAGATTATCAGGATATCAAGAAATTTGTACAACATACATTCACAGAAGTTGGATTTATTAAGGAAAAAGATGCTGTGGAAATGTTTAAAACTAAGCGAAAGCCTAAAGTTGTCAATTAATGACTTCTGATGTGAAGGTTGGTATTTACTAATCTTTCTCCTTTAATAGGAAATCTGATATACCCTCTTAGTCAGCACTACTTACTTCAAAATATAATGAATGGTGCTGATTAAGAGGGTATATTTTTATGCTATATACAGTAATCGAATTTTCCAAAATACAAGAATACTGATAATGAGGAAAACCTCGAAGTACGATGCGTTTCCGCTATTGTCCAAAGCGGAATTTGTGTTGAATCTGGATTTACAATACGTAAATATACGTATCCTGACCTTACAAGGACATTACAGTCTAAATCATCTTGTCAAACGACGTTAGGCTTTCACCATAATCAATGCGGGATCGTAAATTTCCGGCAGACACAAATTCTGAATTTATGTCGGCAATTGTAATTTACGGTAACTTAATAAATTTAATCGTTTTTGATCCTTCTGCTGATGATACGGTTAGAAAATATGTCCCTGAAAGTGCTGTACTTATATCAAAATGTTTTGTTTCCTCATTTCTAACATATGCATCACTTTTATGAATGAGATTACCATTCGAATCATTGATGAGGAAAGTCAAATTCTTGTTTGTAGCTTGTGATATTTTTACAGAAAACAGTCCATTATTTGGATTGTTGCTCAATTCTATTTTCCCATCAAATTGTTGGCCATTCAGTACGCCCAATAATGGAGCTCCGTTATATTTGTATAATTCTGTCGGTCTGTCTATTCTTTGCAAACCACCGGCATACCCGAGAGATGCAGTCGGGAATTGTAAAAACCCAGCTTCATCACCTGAACCAAGTTCTATCCATGTTTCACCTCGATCTTTGCTCAAAAGAGTCTTAAAAGGTCCGTATAAAAAGTTATCACTTGTCACAGCCATCAGATAATTTGACGTAGGTATCATCACGCAACTCATAATAATTCCAGGAGGAATTGTCGCATCTTTCCATGTCGCACCGCCATCTACTGTCGTCCTGATAATGGAAATATAAACATCCAATGCCAAGCCATTAAGTGGATCCACGAAAGAAATATCGCTTGCATCCGTTTCTGTTGCTGTCCAATGCAGGCCGCCATCACTTGAATGAAATGTTCGATAATCCCTATATTCTGTAGCTGTTATAAGCACAGTGGTGAACCATATATCATCATTCAGGGTAGAATAATAAGTAGCTGATCCATATTCGTCCGGTAGCGGTGTTGGGATATTGGATGAGTCTATTCTTGTCCAGCTGTTACCTCCATCTGACGTGCGATATATCTCAAAAAAGGGGTTAGAGCTAATCGTTGAGATGGCCGGATCGCCTATGACCACGCCGACTAAGCTGTCTAAAAAGACCATGGCATTTACATAAGAACTCGGTTTAACATACATGTCTGTCATCGTTGGATGCCATGTGCTGCCACCATCTGTTGTATTAAAAAATACCGATAGATAATCACCGTTTATACCATTAACCCAAGCTTTTTGGGCATTAGTACCACAGATGTTATTGACGAAAATATTTGGACTATTCGGAATCTGTCCGGAAACCCATGTAGTCCCTGCATCCTCTGTTTTGAAAAACTGAATATTTTCATTCATGACAGAACCAAAATAAAAGGAATCAACCAAATATTTTGAGCCGGTAGCCCATACAATGGAATGATTGTTTTTTAATGCCGTCAGTGAATTAATGCCGACGGTATCTTCTCCGTTTGGCCTAGAAACAGCCCATTGGGCAGATACATTAATAGTGTATGGAAGGATAATGGAGATGATCATTAATTTTAAAAAAGCATTCGATTTCATAGTTTTAAGGTTTTTATTTATAAAAGTTTTAAATCAATCTTAAAAGGGTTAAAGTATAATTTTAAATTTTTTATCGGATAGGGACTCAATTAACTAAATCAATTTCTTAGCAAGAATTTTATATATTAAACTGCTATAGATCTGGCGAATACATGACTGAAAATATATTGTTGGTTCAACTTTTTGACCCATAAAAACCTATAAGAATTACCTACCGATATTGATTAATACCGTTAGTGTGAAAATCTTAACAGTGTTTTTAAAATATTTTATATTTTTCTCTGTAGATTGGACCCGAATTCAGCAGTAAAGGTTTTGTAAAGCCGTATAGTGCTGATTATGAGGGTTAATCCCGATATTCGAATCGTTTCAATGGTTTCTGTAAACCATTGATTACGAGTCGTAAATCGATTCCGCATTTATCTAATGCGGAATTTGGGTTGAAGTATAGGATGCCTTGATGTCGTGTATTTATTTCAAATGGAGGAAGTATATTGTTTTGATAATTAACGAATTGTGATTTGGTTAGTCAGAATTAGGCAATAGAGGTTTTTCTAAACCGAATAATGCTGATTATAAGGGACATTTCGATGGACAAATTCTTCCAATAAATTTATTAAGTAGTTGATTGTAAGGTATATAACGATTATGAAATTACCTAATTCGAAATATTGATTCATAAACAACTTGCTTTTATTAAATAAAATTTAATTTTAATTTAATTAACCTTATCTGTAATGATTCTAAATAATTATCTTACTTTTGCTTTCGATAATTATAAAATAATTGGATTATCTTTTTGTGAGCATTAATTATTTAAAAGGTTTAAAATGAAACAGAACTTTATTCTATTTTTTATTTGCACATTTTGCAGCATAGGTCTTAAAGCACAATCGTATGATGAAGTTTCGACAGGTGCACAATATAGTCAGCAGGCCTACTACAGTCTTTCGACGGGCGCAGTTCAGGTTGTCAACAATGATGCATGGGATATAGCATTTTCCAATATTGGACAAACAGACGCCGGCGTTTTTATCAATGAGTCGGCTTCCCTTTCTGCTAGTCCGGTCAAGCTTTTTCTTGCACCGACTACCGACTGGAATCAGCCCATTACAGATATTTCTATATTTTACGATTCTTTGCAGTTGTATAATAAAGAGGCAAATTGGACAGATGGCGCATTTAACGAAGTAAAGAATCCTAATGACCCATTTGATTATGGGTGGGGCAAGTACAATCCTCAGAATCATCAGATTGTAGGAGATAAGGTGTATGTCGTCAAGAAAAGAAACGGAGAATTCGTAAAGCTAAAGGTTGATTCTTATAGGGGTGGATATTATTACTTTCGATATGCCCAATTAGACAATTCCAATGAAGTTATTGATTCGGTTGCTAGAACAACTAATGGTGTTAATTCAATAGTACATTATTCGTTGGATTCAAAAAAGATTGTCAATATAAGCAATGACTACGATCTGGTATTTTTAAGATATATCACTCCATTGGAAGATACACCGGGCGTATTTTTGGATTACTCAGTAACCGGATTTTTATTGGCCCCCGGCACACAGGCGGTTGTAGCGGATGGTGTAGATGTTAGTACGGTGAAAGAAGAAGATTATGCATCCGGGTATTCATCGGCGCCTACCACTATAGGACATGAATGGAAATCCTATGATTTTACGTCCGGTTGGATTATTGATGAAGACCGCGCCAATTTTGTAAAAACAAAAAATGGAGACAAGTATAAGCTAGTATTTGTGGACTTTTCAGGGTCAGGCACCGGAACAGTTACTGTAGAACGGACTAAACTGGCAACGAATAGTGTGCAGAATAATGTGAAGGTCGTCGATATGCTGTGCTTCCCCAATCCTGCAAGCGATGTCGTAAACATTAAGGTACCAAGAAACGAACAAGTGTTAGTTCGCCTAATAAATAGTCTTGGACAAACTGTGCTGAGCAAAGAATCAAATTCCAATCAACCCATTTATCTACCAACCAATATCGAATCAGGGATTTACCGGATTATTATGGATGGAAGAGACTGGAGAGCTACTCATTCAATTGTTGTTTTAAATTGATCGTTGTCTTGAATGGAGGGTGGGTATAGTAGTCTGCCCTTCTTTTTTTAAATTTGTGGCTTTAAAGATGAAATGGATGTTATTCAGGATTACTTTTACTTTTATACTGACCTTATTTTTGACGAATATTAGTCTGGCACAATCAGGGCCCACACAAGAGTTTTTAGACAGTATTGAAAGACAGGTTGTCCTTGAAGAATATGTCCATACGGCTGAATATAAGCCGACACACATACGTAAAGCATTGCATTCAATTGAAATATTAAAAGCAGAGACGCTTCAAAAGAGAGGTGTCAATAATTTAGAAGAAGCTTTACTTTTACTTCCTTCAGTACGATTTGATTATGATCCGATTTTGGGCACACAGCTTAGATTGAGAGGTATTTCTTCGGCCAATGTAGCTATCCTTATTGATGGTGTGCCTATGATAGGAAGGTTGGATGGTGCAATTGATATATCACAAGTGCCATTGAATAATGTGAAGCAAATTGAAGTCATTGAGGGGCCTTTGTCCACAATCTATGGCAACAATGCAGCCGGAGGCGTCATCAATATCATTACTTGTAACAGTCAGAAGCAATTGTGGAATCTGAGTGGGAGCACACAATGGGAATCGATAGGTGTTCAGAATCACATGTTAAATACCGGAATACAGACAAAAAAGTGGTATGTTGATTTACGAGGTCGTTTTTTTAAATACGATAAATATCCAATTGACAGTTTGCGACTTATCGAGAAGTATAGTCTGCCGGATGGAGCGGTCAATACTCGGGCTAAGTATCCTTGGAATCCAAAGAATCAGCTTAGTGGGGGAGGAACACTTAAATATAAAATTAATTTGGAGAATTCGCTAATACTTAAATATGATATTAGCCACGAAGATATAGTAGATTATGGAGCAGTAAAAAGACCACAGTTTAAGCCTTATGCATTGGATGATCAGTTTCTAACTGCGCGAGAGGATGTATCGCTTACTTATGACGGGCATTTATTTAGAAAGGTATATGTAGAATTTACATCTGCTTTCAATCAGTTTAAAAGACAAGTAGATAACAAGCGGTATGAGTTTCAGCAGAATAGTTACGATGAAGCCCTTACTTTATCTGATACTTCACGTTTTAACTCATTTTATAATAGATTAAACCTTTCTATGAGAGTCAATCCCCATCTGGAAGTGATCGGGGGCATCAATTACACGCATGATGCAGGAAGAGGTGGTCGGATAAAAGTCGAAGACCCAACCTCAGATGTTGCTACGTTGTCGGAATGGGCATATTACACGGATATCAGATATTCCTTCTTCAAAGGGCTTAACCTTTCTTATTCTGGTCGATTGGTATCTCAAAATGTATATGGCCTGAATTATACTTCCGGAATCAAAGCAAAATATGACATAGGCAAATATATCACGTTGAGGGCATCTTACGCTCAAGGGTATCGAAGCCCGGATTTAAAAGAGTTGTATATCGAATTTATTGATGTCAATCATTATATCATAGGAAATATTAACTTGAAACCCGAAAAGTCAAATGATATACAGCTGACTGCGCAATATGAACCCTGTGGTTGGTTCAATGTCAAGTTGAACGGGTATCGTACTGAAATAAAAGATAAGATTTCATTGTTTCAATACGAGACGCTAAAATACAATTACAGCAATGTGGATAATTATGATGTTTCCGGTGCTCAATTAGATTTAAGTGGTACATGGAAGCAACTTAATTGGACGTTGGCGGGGAGTTTGGGGTTTTGGAACACGGTCGTTGAATCTGGGAGTGTGCCTCACGATGGGCGCGTAGTGGATTGTTCTGCTACAGTTAATTATATGATTCCGGTGTTGAAAGTAGGGAGTTCTTTTAATTACAGGTATGCCGGTTCGCAGCCCTTGTATAGTGTGGAATTTGGTGAGGTAAGCGTATCGAGTGTCAGTTCGGCTTCATTTATGGATATGTCATTTAACAAATATTTGTGGAAGGAAAAGATTCAATTGGTAGTCGGGTGTAAGAATATTCTGGACACAACTTATACAACTATTACAGGTGGCGACAACAAAGGAGGTCATCGAGTGGCAGGATATCAGTTTATCAACCAAGGGCGAAGTTATTTCGCGAGATTGGGATTGAATTTTTAACCCACATTCCGCATAAGACAAATCGGAATCAATTTACAACTCGTAATCAATGGTTTAATGAAACCATTGAAACGATTTTTACATCGAAATATCTTTCATAATCAGCATTATACGATTTTTTAAAAACTTTAATATGAATTCCAGTTTAAACATAATTTAATAATATTTGGCATTGCACGACAAGGATGATTAATCGGGTTTGCATATTTTAATATTTATAAGAATTGTAAAGTAATCCCTCATTACGCATTTTTCTAATTTGAAGTATTGGTTAATAATAAGTATAATTAACTATTTTTGTCCTTAAAGCCCGGTTTGATGATACTGTATTGCTATATACTCAGATTAACTAAGTTGCTTTGCTGCTTATGTATAATCGTTGCTTCATCAGTTTGCGGTATTTGTCAATATTCTAATTCACAGCTAATAAAGAATGTAGAATCAAGCACTTTCATAGGTGCAGAAAAAGAAGCATTTAAGCTCGGTAAAATGATTGTTCCGGCTGCATTTATAGCAACAGGCAGCGTGTTGAATATAAAAGGTCCTGATGCAACAAAAAGATTGATTGTGCGACAACGAAATGAACATTTGGGTCAGTTTCGAACCTATGTGGATGATTACCTTCAATTTAGCCCTATAGTTCTTGCCTATGGCCTGGATGCATTTGGAGTGAAGTCAAAAAATGATTTAATCAATAAGTCAGCGATATTGATAAAGGGCGAAGCTATGATGTTAGCGGTATCTCATTCTTTAAAATATGCAACACGCATGACGAGACCGGACCATTCCAATAATCATTCTTTTCCTTCCGGACATACGGCACAGGCATTCGCTGCAGCAACCTTCCTATCCATGGAGTATAAAGACCGTTATACCTGGGTGCCGGTAGTATCCTACAGTATAGCATCATCAGTAGGATTGCTAAGGATGGCTAATAATAAGCACTATATAAGCGATGTATTGGTAGGTGCAGGAATAGGGATATTGTCTATGCAAGTAGCATATTATACACACCAATATAGATGTAGGCCCATGAAGAAAGAAGTGAAAGCAGAATGTGTTCCTTCCTTTTGACATTTTGCTACACTATGATTGTATTGAATCTTATAAATACATAGATTTGAAATAAATTTGGTCAATTCCAAATGAAATCGTACCTTTGCGCAAGGATTCGGAAAAATTGATAGGGGGCATTAAGTTCCCTATTTTATTTTATACAAAAGCAAATGATCTTAGAAGAACAGATAGAACAAATAGTACAGGAGTATTTTCAACTTTTAGGGCGAGAAGATTGTTTTATTGTTGATATTATCTTGAAAGGCAATAAATTGGAGATATACATCGATAGTGATGATGCCATTGATTTTGAGATATGCAGGAAAGTAAGTCGAGAAGTTGAAAAGTTTTTAGATGAAGGTTTGCCATTAGGCGAAGATTACCTTTTGGAAGTTTCTTCACCGGGTCTTAGTAGGCCTTTAAAGTTGCCACGACAATTTAAAAAGAACATTGGCAGAGAAGTTACAGTATTAGCAGCGGATAAGAGTCGTCAAAAAGGGATTCTGACAAGTGCTGATGATGATCACTTTCAAATTACATTTACAGTAAGTCGAAAAGAAGGCAAGAAAAAAATAAGCGAAGAGCAAACACTGACCATACCTTATAATGAGGGCCGGAAAGTGACCATCAATATTAAATTTTGATACTTAATTAAAATTGTTAAAATGAATTTAACAGAAACCTTTAAGGATTTTAAGGATGGAAAAAATATAGACCGTCCAACCATGATGCGCGTACTGGAAGATGTATTCCGCACATTGATTAAAAAGAAATATGGATCGGATGACAACTTTGACGTCATCGTGAATATGAATACCGGAGACTTAGAGCTATGGCGACGTAGAACTATTGTTCCGGACGGTGAAGTGACGGATGAATTGACAGAAGTGTCCATCACGGAAGCTTTGGAAATGGATGAAGACTACGAGGTAGGTGACGAATGTAATGAGAAGGTAGAAACAGAAGAATTTGGCCGTAGAGCAGTGATGGCAGCTCGTCAGACCCTTGTTTCCCGCATTATGGAATTGGAAAAAGATGAGATTTATAAGAGATATGAAGATCGAATCGGCGACTTGATTACCGGTGAAATACATCAGGTATTGGGTAAAGAAGTGTTGGTATTGGATGATGCTACAGGACAGGAGATCGTATTGCCAAAGTCAGAGATGATTAGGGGTGATTTTTTCCGCAAAGGAGAATCTACTAGAGGTGTCATTAAAAAGGTTGAAATGCGCAATAACTTGCCCGTCATTACCTTGTCTCGGACAGAGCCACTCTTCCTTGAAAGACTTATGGAACAAGAAGTTCCGGAGATAGAAGACGGTTTAATTACGATTAAAAAAATTGTTCGTATCCCGGGAGAAAGGGCTAAAGTTGCTGTCGAATCATACGATGATCGTATCGACCCTGTAGGAGCTTGTGTGGGGATGAAAGGAAGCCGAATCCATGGTATCGTGCGTGAACTTAGAAATGAAAATATTGATATAGTCAACTACACGACCAATACTATTTTGTATATCCAGAGATCACTTACTCCTGCTAAAATAACCGATATTCAGACTTTCCCGGAGAGTATGAAAGCATCGGTATTCTTAAAGCCCGATCAAGTGTCATTGGCAATCGGTAAGAATGGAAGCAATATTAAGTTGGCATCTAAGTTGACCGGATATGAAATTGATGTGTATCGCGACACGGATGAAACAGAGATCGATGACGTAGAATTAGATGAATTTGTTGACGAGATTGATGAGTGGGTAATTGATGCACTCAAGTCCATTGGTTGTGATACAGCAAGGAGTGTCCTTAGGCTGACAGTAGATGAGTTGGTACGAAGAGCTGACTTAGAAGAAGATACGGCTCGTGAGGTAATTCGTATTTTGGAAGCTGAGCTGGAAGATGAATAAGGGACATCAGAAATAAGGTTGGCATGAAAGTTTTTTTGCCAATCTCATTTGAATTAAAATATATAATATACTTTTGTGCAAATTTCCGGTAAGCACTAAGTGTTACAAATAAACCGGAATAAATTTTTTGAATGGCAAAAAAACAATTAATACAGGTAGTTAGAGAGCTAAGTGTCGGGATGGACACTATCCATGACTTTCTGATCTCCAAGGGTTTTGAATTGGAGAAAAAGCCCAACGCAAAGCTTTCCGAGGACATGTACGACGCTTTGATGATAGAGTATCAAAATGATTTAGCTATCAAGAATAAAGCTGAACAAATGTCCCTAAGCAACAGGCCATCTGTTAAGAAAGAAGAAAAAGTTGAAACACATACACCCACACCACATGTTGACATCGCGGAAGATAATAAACCCGAAGTTCCTAAAGAAGTGGTACAGCCGGAAGAACCAAAACCTCATGTTGAACCTACTACGGAACAAGAGGATGGTAAAGTTGAGTTGAAGGTTGTAGGCAAGATAAATCTGGATGACTTAAAACCGAAAAAGAAGGCTACACAGCCTAAATCTGAAGTGGTTGATGCCAAGAAAGAAGCTGAAAAAGAGGCTGAAAAGGAAGTTGAAAAAGTTGAAACACCTCTAATTGTTGAAGAGGTGGCTAAAGACAATGTTCATGTAGTTTCAGATTCAAAAGAATCAGAGATTGCATCAGAAAAGCCTCAAGGTGCGAGTACTGGTGACAATGAGGTCGTTGAAGATACTTTCCGAGCCGAAGCTCCTACACTAAAAGGCCTTAAGATTGTAGGAAAGATAAATACGGATAGAATAACGAGACCATCCTCCACTAAGAAGGAAGAAGTTAAGAAGGATGCAAAACAGCCCGGTCAGACACCTTCTCAGCCCGGGTCAGCTGGCTCTGGGGATGAATTGAAGAGAAAACGTAAGCGTAAAAAGCTTCCGGTGAATTTCAATCCACAGGGTGGAGGCTCACAAGAGCATGGCCATCGCGGCGGAGATAGCCACGCTAAAGGCGGTAAAAAGCACCAAAATGAAGTGGTCAAAGAAGTTTCTCAAAAAGAAATTGATGACAAGATTAAGTCCACTATGGCTCGTATCAACGTCGGTGGAAAGAATAAGAGATCAAAAATACGCAGAGATAAACGAGAGATAATTCGTGAAAAGACAGAAGCTTTAGAATCAGCCAATACCAATGATAAATTGCAAGTTACCGAGTTTATTTCGGTTTCAGAATTGGCATCCTTGTTGAACGTAGCCGCCATTCAAGTCATTACAACATGTATGAACCTTGGAGTAATGGTATCCATCAATCAGCGTTTGGATGCTGAAATTATTGAATTGGTTGCTTCAGAATTTGACAGAGAAATAGAATTTATTAGTGCAGAAGATGAATCCGACTTTGACATCAATGATGAAGAAGATAGTGAAGATTCATTATTGCCTCGTGCACCCATTATTACGGTGATGGGTCACGTTGACCATGGTAAGACTTCCTTACTTGACCATATTAGACAAGCAAATGTCGTCAGTGGTGAAGCCGGAGGTATAACCCAGCATATTGGAGCTTATGAAGTCGATGTCAAAGGCAAAAAGATTGTATTCCTCGATACGCCGGGTCACGAAGCCTTCACGGCGATGCGTGCCAGAGGTGCTAAGATCACTGACGTTGCAGTCGTCATCATCGCTGCTGACGATAGTATCATGCCTCAGACGAGAGAAGCTATCTCGCATGCACAAGCAGCCGGCGTACCCATTGTTTTTGCCATTAATAAAATTGACAAACCGGCAGCTGATCCGGAAAGGATTAAGAATGAACTTGCCCAAATGAACCTCCTTGTTGAAGAATGGGGCGGTAAGTACCAATCCCAGGATATTTCCTCCAAGACCGGTCAAAATATTGACCTCCTCCTTGAAAAAATATTGCTGGAAGCAGAGATTTTGGATTTGAAAGCTAATCCGGATCGACTTTCCATCGGTACAGTTATCGAGGCTTCTCTCGACAAAGGTAGAGGTTATGTGACAAAGATATTGGTTCAAAATGGAACTCTTAACCAGTCAGATTATATCGTCGCAGGAGAGTATAGTGGTCGTATAAAAGCCATGTTTAATGAAAGAGGGAAAAAGATTAAGACAGCAGGACCCTCTACACCTGTGCTCGTATTGGGGCTTTCAGGAGCTCCTCAAGCCGGTGATAAATTTAAGGAATTTGAAAATGAAGGCGAGGCAAGACAGATTGCTGCCCGCCGTTCTCAGATAAATCGTGAGCAGACTAACCGTGCGACACGCCGAATCAGCTTAGATGATATTGGAAGGCGTCTTGCACTCGGTACTTTTAAAGAGTTGAATCTCATTATTAAGGGTGATGTGGATGGCTCTATTGAAGCTCTTGCAGATTCATTAATTAAGCTTTCTGTAGAAACCATTCAAGTGAATGTCATACACAAAGCAGTAGGTCAGATTACAGAATCTGATATTATGCTTGCTTCCGCTTCCGATGCTATCATTATAGGCTTCCAAGTGAGACCTTCCATAGGGGCACGCAAAGCAGCCGAAAGAGAAGGGGTTCAGATCAAGACATACTCTATCATTTATGAAGCAATAAATGAAGTCAAAACAGCTATGGAAGGTATGCTCGAACCTACCAAAGAAGAGAAAAATACTTGCGAAATCTTGGTGCGGGAAGTGTATAAAATCAGCAAGGTTGGAACGGTTATCGGAGCTTATGTGCAGGAGGGCAAAGTCACTAAATCTACCTATGTCCGTGTCATTCGTGATGGAATCGTCATATTCCCTACGAAAGAAAATGTGCATGGTGAAATAGGTACACTCAAAAGGTATAAAGACGATGTTAAAGAGGTTAGAGCCGGGATGGAATGTGGCTTGACAATTAAAAACTTTAATGACATCAAAGTCGAAGATATCATTGAAGGCTATGAAATCATAGAAGTGAAACAAACGCTGTCCTAAGCTTTTCCAGTAAATGAAACAGAATGAATTGAAGTTGTACTTAGATACATTGGTATCGCGGTACAACTCTACTTCATTTATCGTCAATGACCCAATCTCCATCCCCAAACAATTTGTAGTTAAACAGGATATTGAAATTTCAGCATTCTGGACGGCTATGCTTGCCTGGGGACGTCGATCAACGATTATTTCAAAGGCCACGCAGGTAATCACCCTGATGGATCGTAGCCCTTATCAATTTATTAAAAATCATCAAGAATCTGATAGAAAACCTTTCTTGCAGTTTAAACATCGCACTTTTCAACCCGAAGATGCATTGTATTTTCTTCATTTTTTTCAAAGGATTTATCAACAGTATGACACCCTTGAAGATGCTTTTTTAATTGAAGGAGAGAATAAAGGGGTAGAAGCGGGATTGACTCATTTTTATAACCTTTTTACTCAAGATGAATGGCTGCCACAGCATACCAGAAAGCACCTTTCCACTCCGGCAAAGAATTCTGCTTGCAAGCGACTTAACATGTTTTTTAGGTGGATGGTTCGCCGTGACGATGCTAAAGTGGACTTTGGGATATGGGAAAAATTTTCCGCCAAAGATTTATTCATTCCTTTAGATGTTCATGTTGGTAAGGTTTCCAGAAGTCTCGGGCTTTTACAACGACCATCCAATGACTGGAAAGCCGTATTGGAATTGACAGACAACTTGCGAAAAATGGATAGGTCGGACCCCGTAAAATATGATTATGCCCTATTTTCCTTAGGAGTAGATGGAATTATGGTATGACTTTGTCCCGATTTAGGATATTGTTGGGATCAAATGCCTTTTTAATTTGTCGCATGAGCAATATTTCATCTTTGGTAAATTGTAATGGCATAAAAGGTCTGTTCAATAAGCCGATGCCATGTTCTCCCGATAGAACACCATTCAGAGCAATGACACCTTCAAAAATGGCATGTACACCCTCTGTTAGCACATGATTCCATACATAGTCATCGAGGTCTTCCCTTAATATGTTGACGTGGATATTGCCATTGCCGGCGTGACCGTAACACACGGAGTGGAAGTTATATTTTATTCCGGTTTCTTTTACTAAATGGATTAATTCAATTAATTTATTTACTGGAACAACCGTATCGACCTCTCTGTAAGTAGAATGATGTCTGACGGCAACTCCAATTAGCTTTCTGATACGCCATAATTTCTCTCGTGATTGCTCTGAATCCGAAACCAAGATATTGATATATGGTAATGTTTCCATCAAAGAGCCTAAATTCAGGATATTTGATTCCATTTCTTCCACGCTATCCGATTCCATATCGATCAGCAAGTGGCATGAACAATTTGTCTCTATATTAATTTCTTGTTTGCCTTCGTAGAGGGCTACAATATCTATGGCGGAACGTTCCATCCATTCTATTGCGGCTATATTAAGACGGGATTTTTTTAACGCAATAATGGTATTAAGCCCATCCTCAAGGGCTGCAAATGAAATCAATATGGTATTTTGTAAGCTTGGAGGCCGGACTAATCTAAGTGTAATCTCAGTGATAATGCCCAATGTCCCTTCGCTTCCGCATATCAATTGAGTCAAATTATACCCTGTGGAACTTTTTTCAACGACATTGCCGGTATGTATGAGAGTACCATCGGCCAACACGACTTCTAAGCCGGCAACGAAGTTCTTTGTAGAGCCATATTTATAAGAATGCGGACCAGCAGCATTGGTGCTTACATGACCGCCGATAAGGCTCGTTCCGCTGCTGGCCGGATCTACCGGATAGTACCAACCATGTCGGGCAACATATTCTTTCAAGTTGTCAACAATACATCCGGGTTGAACAGTAACTGTGCCATTTTCTGAATCTAAAGAGATGATTTGATCCATCTTCGTTAAAACCAATAATACACCACCCGGAAATGAAACTGAATTGCCAGCCAGCCCCGTGCCTGCTCCTCTTGGAGTAATGGGAATTCCCAATTTGTTACAGGATTCTAAGATGAAGCTGATTTCTTCTTTTTTTTCAGGAAAAACCAGCAGACCCGGCAAAGCTTGATATACACCGGTTTCGTCCTTGGCATATTCATTTAAAGTACCTTCGGCGAAACTGAATTGGTCGCTTCTTAACCGTTGTGTCAACAATTCTGTCAGCTTAGCAATAGACATTTCACTAAAACTTATTTGTACGGATTAGAAAGTGTAGTATCTTGCAAAACGCCGTTATCTGTAAGTGTTTTTAGAAAAGCGATAATTTGTGTCCTTTGTTCTTGAGTTAATTCTATTTGAGCTATTAATGGATCCCGCTTAGGAGAAGGATGACCGCCACTCATATAGTGATCCATCACATCTTCTATGGTTTTTAGGTGTCCATCATGCATATAGGGTACTGTAAGCATAATATTTCTAAGGCCGGGAGTCCTGAATTTACCTACATCATTAGAATCCAATGAGAATTCAGCACGTCCTTTATCTAAGAATTGAAATGCGTATTTTGCCGGGCTAATCCCATTGTTGAAGTAGTCATTGGTCGTAAACATAGGCTCATTGTGGCAATGGCCGCACTGGGCGTCCGGTAGTAAGAAAGGTTGTTTGTCAAAGAACATATCCAAGCCTTGGGATTCATCATAATCGAAGAAGTCAAGATTCTGCTTAAAGCGGTCATACTTTGATTGTCCTGTCGTCATAATCGTCCTTTCAAATTGGGCAATTGCTTTTGCTGCCAATTCTTTGGTAATTTCCTTCCTATCTTTTATGCCAAATGCTTTGCGGAAGAGTTGTGGATACGCATTGTGACGTCTGAGTTTTTGTTCAACTTCCGGCCAAGTGGTATGAAGTTCTACGGGGTCAGTCACTGGACCTAAGGCTTGTTCTTCAAGGGTTGCAGCCCTTCCATCCCAAAACATACCCTTGTAATTAAACCCTACATCAACGAGTGACATACTGCTTCGTCTGCCATTGATACCGTCCACACCGATACTCGTGGCTGCACCATCAGTAAATGCCAGCTCTTGCTTGTGGCATGAAAAACAACCCATAGAGCTGTCTCTCGAAAGAATAGGATCATAAAACAATCTTCGTCCCAAAGCAATACCCTCAACTGTTGGCGGATTGTCAGCCGGATATTCCATCTTGGGATAGAAAGGAGGTCGCTTATATTCATATCCTTGTGGGCTATAACCTATATGTTCAAGGTCGCCTGCATTGATAACAGGTTGATCCTTGCCACAGGATAATATGATGAAAATAAGAAAGAGACAGATTATTTTTATATTTCTCAAAGCAACTATTTTAGATAAAAGGAGGATTGGTAATTATTGGTCAAAGCCTTAATTACTTCTTCATTGGATGGGCCGTGAGCTTGATTGACCAATGCAAGATCTAATTGGCTGCCATTCATGACAAACATTTTTTTGACATCTAATGCGATGTGTATCGTATTGTCAGATTTATTGCCATCGATGACAATCGGTCCATTCAACTTTACTATTTTATAGTTTTCGTCTAAGCCTGTATGGAAGGTAAAGCCATCGCTAAAGCTGCCGGTAGAGAGAGAATCAAATTTCCCTTCCATCTTGCTGAAAATATATCCATTCCATCCTGCCCAATAATAGGTGCCATCTGACAAAGGGTTATTACTCGGATAATCAGCCGGCTTTGTGCTATTTAGGTCTTTGGGCAATCCGACGCCAAATTCAATCGAGTTATATGTTCCGGTTTTCACGGCATTGACGGTAAGTGCTAATCCTGCTTGTGCTCCACTTATTGACGTGTTGGACAAGGTATAGTCAACAAAGCTCAAATCAGCCAATTTGAATGAATCCTGTCCTATACGTAACTTTAGATTGGTTAAAAAATAATTAAATCTTGTCATTCGTATAAAATCATTTCCATAAGCCTGGTTTTCGTTGAATACCAATGGTTTACCGTCATAGTTAAGAGAGAAGACGACTTTTAAGTCAGCAGTAGATGGCGTTTCATCTTTGGAACACGATGAAAATATAACCGTTAGAGAGAGTAGTAAAAATAAGATCTTTTGCATGTATTTAGAATATTTTTAATATTATCGATTAGTAATTGATGGTTATTTAGTTATAAAAATGAATGTTTAAAATAAAATTTTGTTTATCCATTAAGTTATGAAATTTTGTGCAAATTTATTGAATTTCACTGAATTATCATTTATAGAAACGACTTATTTTATGTAATCGTTGGTTTTTAGAATTATTCTATATTTCGTTTTCAAAGATTTAATCCGTAAATGTCAGGATGATTGCAAAGATTAGCCAAATGTTTAATGAAGGATGATGTTTTCTAGATTAGCCACGATTTTTTGGGCAATTACTTTTGGGTCGTCACTCACAAAGTGTATGTCTTTGATAAGCATATCCACTTGTATTCTGATTTGGATAAAGTTTTTGAAACCAAGAACGGTTTGATAATTTATCGGAAGTTCAAATTTTTTCCTAAATTGAGGTGCGTCAATATAGATGGTATCAGCAATATTGGGTTGGTTTTTAATACGATATGCCAGCCTTAGTGTTCGATATTGTTTTTCGGAATAGTTATACATACTGTCGATGGTTCCGGCAAGAGTATGATTGGCGTTTTTGATATAAAAAGGTTGGTTGGTAATTGCGGAATCTGCTACTCCTACCATAAAGGACAAGGATTGGATATAGATTGGTTCTTTAAAAGTAAAATTATCAAATTGAGCTCCGGAATTTCTGACAAGATAATAATCGTCAATGCTTCGGATGCTATCATGATAATTGCCAGGAGTGAGAAATAACCATGTACGGCTATCAGAGCGGATGGCTTGACCGTCGGTCTTCCAACTTATGTCGGATGCAATGAAAGTCAACTTGTCAATAATTACAGTGTCTCCGGAAGCATCGATAAGAGGGGCATTTGAAAGCAATTGATCCCCATTGTAATAGTCAAAGGCAACACCCATGGTGGGATAGAGACAACAACAATTTTCGTCTGCCGACACATCAAAATTAATTGCATTTACATCCAGACAACCTTCTTTTAGGTTGCCACAAGAGGTTAGCACCCAGCAAAGGAGACATGTGAAGAGGATACGGAGTGATGCCATATTATAATTTTCCAATAATTTCTTCCTGATATATCTTGGTGATAATGTTTTTAACTTGTTGGGAGAAATCCTTTGACATCATCCAATTATAATATCCTTTTTCTTTTTTGAAAATGTCAATTACTGATTGATCAACATATTTGCCAAAGTTAAATACGACTACTCCATCTTTATTTAGCTTGAGACGTTGTGTGGCGTCAAGTGAATTTAAATTGGTTGTAAAGAGGTGTAATGCTTCAATATCACGAACTATGGGATTTTTGGTAAAGTCGCCATTTTCATCAACTAAATCTTTACCTTCATAAAAATCCAGTTGACTTTCAAATACTTCAAGTGTTGCATTGACATCGGCAAGGGCATCATGTGCATCCTTCATTTCTTTGCCACAATAATATCGATATGCAGCCTTCAAAGTGCGGGGTTCCATCTTGTAAAATATCTGTTGAACATCCACGGTGCGCCTCTTTTCCATGTCAAAATCAAATCCTGCCCTTGCAAATTCTTCCATTAGGAGTGGCACATCGAAGCGATTGGAGTTGTATCCAACTAGGTCAGAATCGCCGATAAAATCAAGTATTTCCTTAGCCAACTGTAAAAAGGTAGGCTTGTTTTTTACCATTTCATTGGTTATGCCGTGCACTGAAGCTGCCTCTTCACTGATAAATACCGGTCCCGGATTGATCATTTTATAATATTCACTGCGAGAATGGTCTTTGCGGTCTATTTTAACGATGGCTATTTGGATGATACGGTCTCTGATGACGTTGAGTCCTGTGGTTTCAAGGTCAAAGAAGCAAAGGTCTTTTTTTAGGTCGATAGTCATATTAATTATCTGTATATATCGGTGAAAGTTTGGATTGATTAAATTGCATATTTGCCAGGTAACGATACCAGCCTTCCTGTTTAGTCATGAGTTGAGAATGTGTCCCTGACTCAATGACTTTTCCTTCATGGATGACAAAGATACAATCAACATCGACTATTGTGGCAAGGCGGTGGGCAATGATAATCGAAGTTCTACCCTCCATGAGTGTATTCAAGGCATCTTGTACTAAGCTTTCAGACTCGGCATCGAGGGAAGATGTGGCTTCGTCCAAAATCAATATTTTTGGATCTTTAAGGATAGCCCTTGCTATGGCGACACGTTGTTTTTGACCACCCGAGAGGCGGATTCCACGATCCCCTACGATGGTGTTCAGTCCCTCACTAAGTTTGTTGATAAACTCTAATGCATTGGCTTTGCGTGCGGCTTCCATTATTTCTGCCTCACTTGCTGTGGGCATCCCATAGGCAATATTTTCCCGGATTGTTCCGCCAAATAATATGACATCCTGAGGTACTGTGGCGAAGTTTTTTCTATATTGAAACAAATCATAACTTCCGATATCTTTGCCATCAATACTTATCTTGCCATCGGTTACGGCATGAAAACGCATCAGGAGGCTGACGATGGTAGATTTGCCGGCACCACTCGACCCGACTAAGGCTATCTTTTGACCTTGTTGTACCCGCAGGCTTATATCCTTTAATACTGCTGCTTCCGGGCGTGAGGGATAGTTGAAAGAAACACCTTCAAATACGATATCTCCTTTTAAGAAAATAGGATTAGCATTGTTTTGGTTGTTAGGGCTGATTTCAGGTGAACTTTCCATGATTTCAAGTATCCGGTCTGTCGCTCCCAATGCCCCGGCTAATTGTGTATAAAATGTGCCCAGGCTGGCTATTGAGCCACCGATAATCCCGGTATAGATGATAAATGAAAAAAGGTCTCCTATAGACATCTGTCCACTCTGAACCAGTATTGCTCCTTGGTATAAAATAAAAAATATCCCTCCAAAAAGAACAGTTATTAAGAAAACAAAAAACAAACCTTTAATCTTGGCAAATTTAATCGATACCTCTACAACTTTATCCAGAATTTCGTTATATCTTTTTATTTCAAACAATTCATTGGTAAAGGCTTTGACGACATGAAAAGCATAAAGTGATTCTTCTGCTATGCTGTTGGACGAAGCTACTTCCACTTGCCTTTGTTTGGATAATTTGCGTATATATTTTCCAAAGAATATAGCTAAAATTACGATAATAGGAAAGGTAGCCAGCATGATCAGACTTAGTTTGGGCGTTACATAAGCAAGGATGGCAATGCCCACTACCAAAGTGATAAGTTGTCTGATAAATTCAGCTAATGTGACACTAAATACATTCTGAAGTTGCTCCACATCGCCTGTAATACGGGAGCTGAGCTCACCGACTTTATTTTCTTCAAAAAAAGAATAGGGTTGCGTAATCATGGCAGCATACAAGTCTCTACGCACCTGAGCCACCCCTTTTTCACTTACAAATGCCATGGCTACAGAGCGACCATAGGATAAAGCTCCTTGAAGAAGAAGTAAAATGATAAAGAATAGCCCATATTCAGACAAGGTATATGGATACTTGCTCTTGCCCGCTGCTGTATTAGCCATTTCTCCTGCTACAGCGGGAAATAGCATGAAAAAAATACTCGAAAGCGCCAAACATGTCATTCCTGTGATGAAATACCAACGATATGGCTTCATATAGCGCATGATCTTGACAATACTTGTCCAGGTCGAACGGTTAAAATTTATCGTAGGGCGGCGTGTTGTATTATCCACTTCTAAAAATTAATAGACAAAGGTAATGAGTTTATCATGTAATCGGGTTAATGAATTGTAAAATACGGATGATTGTATGGAATGTAAACGTTGTGTGCCAAATGAAATTTGGTAAAAAAGAATCACTGGCGCGCTGTCATGACATTTTAAACGAAAATGATTTTTATAATAGTCCGAAATAAAGACGTATTCCCGAAAAGTCGGGTTTATTTAAAATCAAAATGCTACCGATATCCATAGGGATGATAGCCGTTTAGACCAATGCAATTAATCTATTGCGGATATCCTTTCGGTATTAGCAGCCGGCAAATTTAGCGGCAAGTCGTTCTGCCAATTTTTCAATATCGTCATATCTAGCTATTTGTTTTAGCCAATTTTCAGGAATATTATTCAATCCATACAGTAATCCCGCAAGTCCACCTGTAACTGCACCTGTTGTGTCTGTATCTTCACCTAAATTTACTGCTTTTAAAACGGCTTCTTTGTAGCTGTCTGTTGTGAGTACACACCAAATACTTGCTTCTAGGGTATGCAAAACATAACCACTACTATGAATTTCAGCGTCGTCAAGTTTGTGAATTTCACCTTTGAGCAATCTGTCAAATAAGGAAATTTCTGTCGGATTGATGTTCAGAGTTGTCAAGTGATTTGAAACTTCTGTTTGTAAATTTTTGTAAATTTCAAATTTGTCTTTGCCTTCCAATATTTTTTTAGTAAATTCTAGATAGTAGAAACAAGCAATAATAGAGCGGATGTGTCCGTGGGTGATTGAAGAAACTTGTTTTGTAATGTCGAAGCGTTTGTTGATGGGCTTGCCTAGCAAGTCGAAAATCAAAGGCAATATCCGCATAAGCGAACCATTTCCATTGTTGTATTCGTCTGAACCGCCTGCTAATTCCGGGTTTTCGCCATGTGCAAGGCGTGAAATAGCTTGTCTAGTTGCAATGCCGATGTCAAAAACATTTCCGTGAGGTGTCCAATAATTTTCGTGATACCATCTTACAAAATTTTGTCCGATTGTATTTAAGTCAAAGTCTTTCGTTAATGCTTCTGCAAGGCAAAAAGTCAATGAACTATCGTCTGACCAAGTTCCTGCGGGTAAGTTGTATGTCCCGTAGCCAATCATGTCGGTTACTGGATTATTACTTATTTTTTGTCTGCTGTTAAACTCAACAGGAACGCCTAATGCATCACCGACTGCAACGCCAAAAAGCGCCGATTTTATTGTTTCGGAAAAATCAACGCCTTGATCAGAAAAAAGCATGCTTCCAAAGTTACTCCAACCTTTAATTGCCTCTTTTCCTGAATTTATGATTCTATTTGAATAGATTTCGGTAACGTCTAATCCTAAAAGCCCACATGCAATTAGAGAAGTAAAAGTCTCGATGTCAAAATTATCATCTTTGTTTATATATTTTTCCTGATTTCTTTCTGCCCAAAACTCTCTTATTGAATATCCATCAATGACTTTGTTGAGTTTAGCTTTATACATTCCGTGGCCTGTCCAAGAGCGATGAAAGTAAAGCCATTCGTTTTCGTAATAGATAAACCATTTGTCCTCCATTTGTTGTGGAATAAGCCCAAGTGTCAATTTAGAAAACTGTATTTCAGTGAAATGTAAGTCAATATCAATCCGTTTTGGGTTGTCAATAGGGTAGTGACCCCTAGTGTTCTTAGTAGCTATGTCATTCATTTTGCAAGATATCGGTTTTGATTGCTGCCAAAAGTATATTGTCCAATAGTCCCCAAATATACTTAAAAATGTACATTAAAAATAGAGTAACTATTCAGCTATTTTGGTTATAAAAATTTTCATACTTTTTTGGACGGGTTGCATCCAATCCATCATTTAATCTTTGGTACTCCAATCAAGGTCTGTCCCCGCATTGCCCTATATTGTCAACACTTCACTGAATACCTCCATTTATTTGACACCTATATCCTGATTTTTTCAATTAATCACCTTAAATAATCCGGTTTGTCTTCGATGCTGCTTCGCGGACGCTGAAGAACGAATAGCAAAATCCCTGTAAAATGAATGTTTCATATAGTGCAGGTGGTAGGGGATTTTTGGATTCGGCAAACAAGTGCTAAATGTCAAGAAATACTCAGCTACGCCAATCATTAAGCATCGCAGATACCCCTATTGCAAGACACGCACTTTGATAACGATAGATGTCTTTGGAAGCAGAGGTCCGCCAGCGATGTATTTATCGGCATCTCCCCAAACTCCTATGGTATGACATTATGGGTAAGGGGAGGAATGTGTCATTAAGGCTAGAAAACTACTTATAAAAAAGCAACGCATTATAAAACAATGCTGCCTTTTTAAAACTTACTTCCAATCGCCTTATAGCCACCTTCTCCTCTGAGATGAAATCCCCATAGATCGAAGACCGGATTACCTGCGGTGCTGCTGCGCGGTCGTTCAACACCGTTTTCATTGATCCGGCCTTCGGACGCAACGAAAACTTAGTTATTATCGGTAGCTCTTCTTTTCATCTGTTGTCAAGGTACAAATTTTTCAAAAGACTGTCCGTTAAATTTTAATACACCGTTTTCGTGAGTTCCAAGCCATAGATTTTCGTTATTGTCGGTGTAAATGGAAAATAAGGTTATGTCTTTTGAGTTGATTTGAACAGGATAATGAGTGATTTTCGTTCCGTCATATTTCCATACACCTGCACTATAAGTTGCAATCCATAAATCATTGTCTTTGTCCTTTATAATGGATAAATACTCATTCAAATTGCTGTTATCTTTTCCGTCTAAATTACCTATACTTTTTATTCGGTTATAAAATATTCCTTTGTCCTGTTTGTCGTCATAAACCGTATAACGATATTCGGAGTTAAACCAAAAATCTCCGTTTTTATCTTCTATAATAGAACGAACACCATTAGCACCTTCGTCAGGTTTATTGAAAATCTCTGCAACGTCTTTTTCTGAAATCCAATCAAATGATTTCCCGTTATACCGTAAAGCGCCCAAAGCCGATGTACCAAACCAAATATTTCCTTTGCTGTCCTTGTAAACCGAATAAACAGCGTATGGAGTTGGATTGTTAGGATTTGTTGAGATATAATCGTCGCCAAGTTGAGTTTTGGGAACTTGTAATTTGTAAAGATTTTTACCGTCATATCTGTAAACAAATCCCGAATAATCAGAACTTTTAAACCATACATCTTTTGAACTTAATTTCCAATCGTTGTTACCGCCAATTTTTTCGTTTAGTATGATAAAGGTTTGTCCGTTAAATTGACAAATTCCTTTGCCTGTTGTGAAATAAATGTTCCCCGATTTATCTTCTTTAATTTCATCAATTCTGTTGTCGGACAAGCCGTCTTTTGTTGTAAAATGAATGATTGTTTTGCCGTCAAACCGATACACTCCATCAATATTACTACCAAACCAATAGTTGTTCTTCGTGTCCTGATAAACAAGCATTATGTTTTTACCAAGTTCTTTTACCGTGTTACCGACTGAAATTATAGGTTGAGTTTTAGTTGTCTGTCCGTTGCAGGAAGTCAAAACAGTCAGTATGCTAAAAAATAAAATTATTCTTGTTTTCATTGTTTGTTTATTGCTTCTGATTGAGAACCGACAAAATTAATTTGTTTGCCTTTGTTACTTTCAAAAATAAAGTCATTGACACTTTTGCTTGTATGTTTTGAGAAGTCGCCAACAATAGCTAAACGGACACGATAATTGGAAAATTTTTGAAGAATTTCGCCTGCCATTCCGTTTTTCAGGTCAAAAAAATCAGGTGTAATGTTTTTCTCGTAAATTATAATCTTGTCAAAGTCTTGATAATATAAGTTTCCTAACAGGCCTAATCCGTCTTCGATGTTGTTTATTATAGTGTCTTCCGAAATTACTTCGGCAATTTTTATGTCGTTAATATTGTGGACTTCAATTTTCATTCTTCTGTCAGAGTGTTGCTTTATGCGGTGTCGTTTGTAGAGTTACCGATAACATTAAGGAATATTGATTGGCTTTATACTACAAGTATCTGCCCGCCTGTACATGCCGATCAACCCCGATAAGCCGGGACAAATGAATTTCAAGTTGGACAGCCTATCCCGATGGATCGGGAAAGCCGGACTTGCTATAGTGTACTATCATAAATCTCCTTTTTGTATGATTCGGTTGCTATCAACACAAATATAGTAAAGAGTAGGTGAATATGCTATGTATGCAGGAGATTTTTATCAGATTTGAGGATTTGCTGCGTGCGATACTCCTTTTTGGGCAATAGGATGCACGGTGGGGTTTGAACTTCTTCCGGCATGCAAGGCTAAAGATGCCGGCGGTGCCCTGTTTTGATGGTAGGATAAAAGGTAGCTGTCGTCTTGGGCGATGA